>Ga0082335_1000704_pt1 | contig 80035 bp, 67 predicted proteins | sample Subgrocontami58m_FD_72375 | JGI IMG/M metagenome (GOLD analysis project Ga0082335, IMG submission 72375) | Subsurface groundwater microbial communities from S. Glens Falls, New York, USA - GMW37 contaminated, 5.8 m (SPADES assembly) (version 2) ... | reverse complement strand
GGACGCCCCCACCGGTCAGCATGCCCTGGCTCAAGCCAGGATATTCAGTCAGGAGGCAGGGGTTACAGGAATTGTTCTGACCAAGCTGGACGGAACGGCCAAAGGCGGCGTGGTGGTCAGGATTGCCGGTGAGCTCAATATTCCCATCCGCTATATCGGCGTCGGCGAGGGGATCGACGACCTGCGGAGATTCGACAGCGAAGAATTCGTGGCCGCCCTCTTCGAGTAGGAGCGAGCAATTATTTACCCTACTCCGCGGCCTTGAGGGTTTCCATGAGGTAAGCCTTCAGGTTGGCGTATTCACCGCTCATCGGCAGGGCGGTTCCCGTCTTACTGGCCAAGTCTTTCATGCTGGCGGGCAGCTCAGGTGTGATGTTCAAAAGTGCCTTTATTTCCTCGGGAAATTTAGCCGGATGGGCGGTTTCCAGGGCTACGGCCAGCGGCCCTTCGCCTTCTTGAGCGAGATAAAGTTCCAAACCCCGCCAGCCCACGGCGCCATGGGGTTCCAAAATGGTGCGGTAGCGATCATAGGCCTGCTTTATTGTCTGCCTGGTGTCCTCATCGGAGATGCTGACGGAAAAGATGTGCCTTTTCATTTCCCCGACGTCGGGGTATTTGTAAACCTTGCCGGTCCGGTCGACGGTTCCGCCGTATAAATCGAAGAAGCGGGCCAGATTGCTGGGGTGACCCACATTCATAGCATTGGACAGGCAAGCCCGGGAGGGCGCTACCTTTTCGTAAACGCCGGTTTGCAGGAAACGCGGGAACTCGTCGTTTTCGTTGGTCGGCGCCACGAGTTTTCTTACCGGCAGGCCCATCCGCCGGGCGTATTCACATCCGAGGGCATCGCCGAAATTTCCCGAGGGGACGGAAAAAATGATTTCTTCGCCCGCTTGGGCCAGTTGGGCGTAAGCATAAACGAAGTAAATGATCTGGGGCAGGATGCGGCCGAAATTAATCGAATTGGCCGAGGTCAAGTTCATGGCGGCCAAGTCCGGATCGGCAAAGGCCCGCTTGACGAGATCCTGGCAGTCGTCGAACTTGCCCTTGATGGACAGGGATTGCACGTTACCGCCGATCGTGTCGAGCTGCTTCTTCTGCACGTCGCTGACTTCCTTCTCCGGGTAAAGAATATAGACATTTATCCCAGAAACCCCCTTGAAGGCATGTCCAACGGCGCCGCCGGTATCGCCGGAAGTGGCGACTAGCACGTTTAGCCTCTTGCCGCGCTCCCGGAAATGACCCATCAGGCGGGCCATCATCCGGGCGGCAAAGTCTTTGAAAGAGGCCGTCGGACCCTGATCCAGGCGCATTATATACTTCCGGCCCTCTACGTGTTCCAGGGGAACGGCGAAATCGTAAGAATCGTTCACGATATTCCGCAATGCTTCCTTGGTGATTTCGCCGGCGAGAAATGGCTCGGCGACGAGCATCGCCGTCTCCGGATAAGGTTTATTTTTCAACGCCATGATGGCCGGCAGCGCTAACTGCGGAACATGGTGGGGCATGAAAAGTCCCTCGTCGGGGGCTTGTCCCCGGAGCAGCGCCTCCTGGAAAGATACCTGATCTTGGAAAGGGGTGATGCCGGCGATGCCGTCCAGATTCCTGTTGGTACTGTAATAACGTATAGTTTCCATTGCTTAAGCTTCCGATAAGTATTTTCGTCCTGCCACCGCCGGTCAAAGCGAGGCGAGGACCATAATCGCATCCATTTCCACCAGTGCCGAACGGGGCAGTGAGGCCACACCGACCACGGCGCGGGCCGGGTAGGGGACACTGAAATAAAGGGCCATTATATCGTTGAGCAGGTTGAAGTTGCCGAGGTCCGTAAGATAGATGTTTAATTTGACGATATCGCCCATCGTTCCGCCCGCCTCGGAGATGACAGCGTTCAGGTTGCGAAAGACCTGGTTGACCTGTGCCTCAATGCCTTCGGGCATTTGCATGGTCCTCGGCTCCAGAGGTATCTGACCGGAGAGATAAACGGTACGATCAACACGCACGGCCTGAGAATAGTTGCCGATGGCCTTAGGGGCGCCATCGGTATGGATGATCTGCTTTTCCATCTGATTATCCAGAGTAAAGGGGAACGAATGAGTGACTCTTTGCCTTGAAAATACTATAAATTACGGATATAATCAAACAATATTCGAATGAGTGTTAATCAAGAGGGAAAATATTATGAGCGATGATGCAAAGAAACGGCTTACTGAAACCGTGCACGGCGCCGGCTGAGCGTGCAAAATAGGTCCGGGAGACCTAAGGGAAGCATTGCGCGATCTGCCTTTTATCAGCGACCCGAACCTGATTGTGGGATTGGAGCATGGCGAGGATGCCGGTGTCTACAAGCTCAGTGACGATCTGGCCCTGGTGCAAACCATCGATTTTTTTACACCGATTGTTGATGATCCCCGCATATTCGGTCAGATTGCCGTAGCCAATGCCTTGAGTGACGTTTATGCCATGGGGGGGAGACCGCTCACCGCCATGAATGTGGTTTGCTTTCCCATTGGGAAAATGGATATTGCCGTTCTCCGTGAGATCTTGCGCGGGGGCTTGGAGAAGATGCGGGAAGCCGGCGTATTGCTGGTGGGCGGCCATAGCGTCGATGACGCCGAGCTGAAATACGGCCTTTCGGTCACCGGCGTGATTCATCCGGCTAAGGTCCTGCTTAACAGGGGGGCCAGGGAAGGCGATAAGCTCATCCTCACCAAGGCATTGGGGACCGGCATCGTTTCCACGGCCTTGAAAAGGGGAATGGCCGATCAGGCATTAGTGGACAAATCGATCAGCTCCATGACCCAGCTGAATAAGAAAGCGGCCGAACTGATGATAGAAAGCGGCGCCGTTCATGCCGCGACGGACGTGACCGGTTTCGGCTTCCTCGGACATGCCTGCGAGATGATTGAAGGCAGCGATTTCCGAATGATTATAAATGCCTCTCAGGTCCCCTGCTTTCCGGGCATCAGGGAACTGGCCGAAAAGGGCATTGTGCCTGGCGGCCTGCGCCGCAATCAGCAGTTCCGCATGCCTATGATCGAGGTTGCCGATTCCTGCCCCCCCTGGCTAGCGGATGTGCTCTTCGATCCACAGACGGCCGGAGGCCTGCTCCTGTCCCTGCCGGCTACCGATGCGGATAGATTGCTTACGCGGCTGCATGATGAGGGGCTGACAGAAGCGGCAATCGTCGGCGAAATCGTTGCCGGCCAGTGTGGGATTAAAGTCCGCTGATAGCCGTAATCAAGAATGAACTGAGGGTAGGGAAGACCAACAAAAAGGGCGCTTGACCAGTAAGCCACCCTTTTTTGTCGTGCCGTCAGGCATCAACTTTTATCGACAGCAGTGGGAGCAGTAGTGGCAGCGGGTGTTGAAGTGGCTGCGGCCTCCTTCTTGACTTCCGATGAGCCTGCCTCATTCTTGGTTTCTTTTGTTTTGGGTTTTTTCCCGCCGTAATCGGTAACGTACCAGCCGGACCCCTGAAGTTGGAAGGAGGAAAGGGAAACCAACTTGTGGACGGGACCGCGGCAAAATTTGCAGCTCTTGACTTCGGTATCCGATGCTTTATGAAAGACCTCGAATTCATTCCCGCATTTCTTGCATTTGTATTCGTAGATGGGCATAAAACCTCCAATAATTAATTTAAATTCAATAGATCGTCTATTCGATGGCGATCGCTGAAACAATCAAGGACTATTTTCAGATCCGGATAGATGATCGACGACAGTATCTCCTGCGTTATGGCGTGGACCCTTTGCTCTTCTTGCGCCTTTTCCTCGGGCGGAGCCTCAAAACTTTCATCACCAGCGTCAAAGCGGATGACATGAACGAGTTCATGCGCCGCAATGTAAAGCAACAGGGGGGGCAGCTTGATAAAAGTCGCGGTCCTCTGTACGGCATCGAGAATACGGTTGTCCTGCAGGCAAATCCGGTAGAAATAGAAGTCGCCTTCCCGGTCATTGCTTTTTTCTGGTTGATAATGGTACCGGCAGAGGTGTGCGAAGGCCCGGTCATTGATCTCATGTTCTTCGAGGTGGGCCAAGGTCTTGATATCGTAGCGTAAAACATTTAATTGATTGTCGCTCAGGCGATAATGCCGGGCCGTCATTCTTTCCGCATGGGCAAAGGCGTTCACGGCCAGAGAGATATGGGCAGCTTCAAAATACATAAAACCTTTATACGCTACTTTAACGTAGCGGCATCAATTTTTAGATTCAATATATTAATATTTTTTCGCCTGTCAATCAAAACCAGACAAAAAAGCGGGACCAGAATGCCAAAGTGCCGGAACGAATTGTATTTCAGGGTACCGTTGGGAACAATAGCCGTTGACAATTGGGAGGCTAATTAATATTATTGATCGGCGTGGCATAAAGGCGAGAGTGGCGGAAATGGCAGACGCACTGGACTTAGGATCCAGCCCGCGTGAGCGGTTAGGGGTTCAACTCCCCTCTCTCGCACCAATATCGCGTCTTCGTGCTTGCCGGAAAAATCATTTAGATAGGAGCTAAATACCTGTGAGTGAGACCATGACTGCAGTGAGGGTGGAGGATCTGAGCCCGGTTAAGAAAAAGCTGTCTTTTGATGTCCCTTGGGTGGATGTGCAAAAGGAAATGGATGCGGTTTATCGCAAAGTAAACCAGACGGCGAAGGTTAAAGGGTTTAGAAAGGGCAAGGTGCCGCGCAATATACTGGAATCTCTCTATAAAGATTACGTGGAGGGTGAAACAGTCGCCAATTTGGTTGAAAGATTATACGTCGAGGCCTTGAAAGAGAAAGATGTATGCGCTGTAAATCAGCCAGAGATCGAACAGCAGGGCCTCGAAAAAGATAAGGATTTTACCTTTACTGCAACCGTTGAGGTCGAGCCGGTAGTCGAGCCGGTCCGTTATACCGGCCTCATGTTGGAGAAGGCTGAACGGGAAGTTGCCGAAAAAGATGTGGAGAGTAAACTGGAAGAATACCGTCAGATGTTTGCCACCATGGAAGAAATTGAAGAGGAGAGGGTCGTTCGGGAGGGCGATTTTGTTACCATGGATTTCAGCGGGACCGTGGACGGTGTCAGCCGCAAGGAATTGTCGGCCGAGGGCTTTCTTCTGGAAGTGGGTTCGAAAAGGTTCATACCGGGCTTTGAGGAGCAATTGATTGGTGCGGTAAGGGGAGAAACGCAAGACCTGAACGTCAGATTTCCCGACGATTATTATTTGAAGGAGATAGCGGGAAAGGACGCAGTTTTCACGGTTACCGTAAAGGCCATCAAAGAAAAAAAGCTTCCCTCTCTGGACGAAACGTTTATCAAGAATTTTGACGGGTTTAATTCTCTTGAAGATTTGAAAGAAGATATTCGCCAAAAAATGATCGCGCAAAACAACGTGCAAGCTCACAACGAACTGCGCGAACAAATGATCTCCCGACTGTTGAATGAAAATGAGTTTCTGGTTCCCGACTGTTATGTGGAACGTGAATACCGTTATATGCTGGCGGATACGCAGCGAAGAATGGCCATGGACGGGTTGAGCAAGGAACAGGCAGGTGAGTTCCAGAGGCAATTCCAGGATCAATACCGCCAGGGGGCGCTGCGTACAGTGAAGACAGCTACCCTGCTAAACAGCATTGCGCAAAAAGAAGGCATCGCTGTCACGGAAAGCGAGCTTGAGGAGCGGATCGAGGAGATTGCCAGGCAGTCGCGGGACTATGAAAGAACAAAACAATACCTTCAAGGAGAGGGCATCAAGGCAAACTTGGACCAGGAGCTCTTGCATAACAAGGTCTTAAAGTTTATAGAGGACAACGCTGAAATTACCATTGTCAAAGAAGAGAAGAATGTAAAGGGGGAGGACACTGTAATATGACGCTCATTCCTATGGTGGTGGAGCAGGACGGCAGAGGAGAGCGTGCTTTTGATATTTATTCGCGACTCTTAAAGGATCGGATAATTTTCCTGGGAACGGCGATTGATGATAATGTTTCCAATCTCGTGGTTGCGCAAATGCTTTATCTCGAAGCGGAGGACCCCGATAAGGAGATATTCTTTTATATTAACAGTCCCGGCGGTCTCGTAAGTTCCGGGCTTGCCATTTATGATACCATGCAATATATTAGGGCACCTGTCTCGACTTATTGCATGGGGCAGGCGGCCAGTATGGGGGCTTTGCTGCTCTGTGCCGGGCAAAAGGGCAAACGGTTCGCGCTGCCTCATTCACGCATCCTCATTCACCAGCCCTTGGGCGGCTTTCAGGGGCAGGCCACTGATATCGACATCCAGGCGCGGGAAATATTAAGGTTGAAAGATGAATTAAACCGTATGCTTGCTGAACTTACCGGCCAACCGCTGGAAAAAATTGAGAAGGATACGGAAAGGGATTATTTCATGACAAGCGAGCAGGCCAAAGATTACGGCCTGATAGATGAGATCATTGTCAGGAAGGCGTTAAGTTTGCCTGCTTAGGGAGTGGCCTATCATTGGGACCACGAGGCAAATCAGTAGTGAGGTTAGTGAATAAACATAACGAGGTAGGTGCCGATGGCAAAAAAGACTAACAATCATAGAGATATGCAGGGGATGTTATTTTGTTCTTTTTGTGGAAAATCCCAGGATGAGGTAAGGAAGCTGGTTGCCGGCCCTTCCGCATATATCTGTGACGAATGTATCGACCTGTGCAAGTGTATTGTGGAGGAAGAAAATACATTATCCGTAAAGGAGAATGCGAAAAAAAATATCCCGGAACCAAAGGATATAAAATCATTTCTGGATGAATATGTAGTTGGACAGGAGCGGACCAAAAAGGTACTTTCTGTCGCTGTTTATAATCATTACAGCCGCTTATCCTGTGGAGAAAAGAATGACGATCTGGAAATCCAGAAAAGCAACGTTTTGCTGATCGGGCCTACCGGATCAGGTAAGACATTGCTGGCAAAAACATTGGCGAAATTACTGAATGTACCCTTTACCATAGCTGATGCCACCACCTTAACAGAGGCCGGCTATGTAGGCGAGGATGTGGAAAATATTATCCTGAGCCTTTTACAGAACGCCGATTACGATGTAGAAAGGGCTTCCCGCGGCATTGTCTATATTGACGAGATTGACAAAATCGCCAGAAAGTCAGGCAATCCCTCCATCACCAGGGATGTATCGGGGGAAGGTGTGCAACAGGCGTTGCTGAAAATTATGGAAGGCACGGTTGCCAATGTCCCCCCGAAGGGGGGAAGAAAACATCCCCAGCAGGAATTCATCCAGATTAACACGACCAACATCCTGTTTATCTGTGGTGGCGCCTTCAATGAACTGGACAAGATTGTTGCCCGCCGGGTAGGGCAGAATAACATGGGATTCGGCGCTAATATAAAGAGTAAAAAGGAGAAAAATCTCGGTGAATTGCTTTTGAAGGTTCAATCCGAGGATCTCTTGAAATACGGCCTGATACCGGAGTTTATCGGTAGATTGCCGGTAGTTACCACCCTAAATGAGTTGGAAGAAGAAGATATGGTAAAGATCCTTGTGGAACCTAAGGACGCCATCATCAAACAATACAAAAAGCTTTTCGAACTGATAAATGTAAAATTGAAATTTACCGATGGTGCGTTGAGTGCGATCGCCAGGTTATCAGTGGAAAGAAAGTCAGGGGCCAGAGGGCTTCGTTCCATTATTGAAAGCACGATGCTGGATATCATGTATGACATTCCCTCGCGTCGTGACGTGCAAGAGTGCGTAATTACAGAAGATGTTGTTTTCAAAGGCGCACAGCCAATTTTGCTCTTTCAACAGCAATCGGAAACGGCCTAATGCCGGTATATAAGGAAATAGGAAAGAAATATGCTTGATTTTATTAACAAGGAAAAAGAAAATAAAATAGCGGCCATGCCGCTTTTACCCTTAAGAGACGTGGTCGTGTTTCCCCATATGATTGTGCCGCTTTTCGTCGGGCGGGAGAAGTCAATTGCCGCCCTGGAATCGGCGATGAAGTCGGAAAAGGGCATTTTTTTAGTGGCCCAGAAGAACGCCAAGAAGGATGATCCGCAAGAGGAAGATCTTTACTTAACGGGTACCATCGGTACCATAATTCAATTATTGCGCCTGCCGGACAGAACAGTTAAAGTTCTTGTTGAAGGACGGGTCAGGGGAATAATCAAGGAATATCTGCCCAGTGAAGAATTTTTCTATGCCAAGGTGGAGGAATTAACGGAATTGGAAGAAGCAGACCTTAAAACGACGGATGCCTTGATGAGGAGTATCAGGGAGGCCTTCGAAATATATCTCAAACTCAGCAAAAAGGTGAACGTCGAAATATCCAGCACCATTGCGGCACTGGACAATCCTTCCAAATTTGCCGATATTGTCATCTCCAATACGAATGTCAAACTCGAGGAACGTCAAAGAATTCTGGAGATAAATGACCTGAATGAAAGACTGGAAGCTATCTACGGGCTGATCATCGCGGAAAACGAAATTCTGCAGGTCGAGGAGAAGATCAAGCGGCGGGTCAGAAAACAGATGGAAAAGACCCAGAAGGACTATTATCTCAATGAACAGATGCGGGCCATCCAGAAGGAGATGGGGGAAAAGGACGATGTCAAGAATGAGATAGGCGAACTGGAAAAGCGTTTAAAACAGAAAAAAATGTCGGAGGAGGGAAGTAAGAAGGTCAAACAGGAGATCAAGAAACTGCAGATGATGGCCCCGATGTCGGCGGAGTCCACGGTGGTGAGAAATTACATCGAATGGCTTTTAGACCTGCCCTGGGGTGAAAAGACCGAGAACGATAAAACCCTCAAAGATTCCGAAGCGATCCTGGAAGAGGATCATTACGGCCTGAAAAAGGTAAAGGAGCGAATTTTAGAGTATCTGGCCGTCCAGAGCCTGGTGCAGAAGAATAAAGGTTCGATCCTCTGTCTTGTCGGCCCGCCGGGGGTGGGCAAAACTTCCATTGCCAAGTCCATCGCCCGCGCCACGAACCGGAAGTTTGTGCGGATGTCGCTGGGAGGCGTACGGGACGAGGCCGAGATCAGGGGCCATAGGAGGACCTATATCGGCGCTTTACCCGGTAAGGTTATCCAGTTGTTAAAGAAGGCGGGTTCCAATAATCCCGTGTTTTGCCTGGATGAAGTGGATAAGTTGAGCTCGGACTTCCGCGGCGATCCATCTTCGGCGCTGCTCGAGGTGCTGGACCCGGAGCAGAACTATGCCTTCAATGACAATTATCTGGAAGTCGATTATGACCTCTCCGATATCATGTTCATAACTACGGCGAACGTTTTACAAAACATACCGGCGCCTTTGCAGGACCGGATGGAAGTGATTCGTCTGGCGGGATATACGGAGCCGGAGAAACTCAGTATCGCCCAGCAGTTCCTGGTGGCCAAGCAATTGGAGGCCAACGGCCTGACCGGCAATGATCTCGCTTTTACAGATGGTGCGCTGTTGAGCGTTATCAGGCAATATACCAGTGAAGCCGGGGTGAGAAACCTGGAAAGGGAACTGGCCTCTGTTTGTCGTAAGGTGGCCAGGGAGATCGTGACCGATGGTCGTAAAGGTCAGATCAGAATAACATCCAAGTCCGTGGCCAAGTACCTTGGTGTTCCCAAGCACCGGCATGGCAAGACGGAGGGCAAGGACGAAATAGGTCTGACGATTGGTCTGGCCTGGACGGAAGTGGGCGGCGAGCTGCTCGTGATTGAAGCCTCGATTATGAAGGGAACCGGAAAGTTGACCCTGACGGGTAAGCTCGGCGACGTCATGCAGGAATCGGCGCAGGCGGCACTGACTTATGTGCGCGCGCGGGCGGATAAATTCGGGTTGCCCGACAACTTTTACAAGGAAATGGATATCCACATTCATGTTCCGGAAGGAGCAATACCCAAAGATGGTCCTTCGGCCGGCATTGCCATCGCTACCTCCATCGCCTCGGTCGTTACACGCCGGAAAGTGCGTTCCGACCTGGCCATGACCGGGGAAATTACCCTGCGGGGAAGAGTTCTCCCGATTGGCGGTCTAAAAGAAAAACTTCTTGCCGCGCACCGCGGCAATATCAAGACGGTGCTTATTCCGAAGGACAACGAAAAAGACCTGCCCGATGTGCCGCCGAATGTCTTGAAGGCTTTGCAGATCATACTTGTCGAACACGTGGATGATGTCTTGAAAGTAGCATTATTCCCGCCAGTGGAGGGGGTGGATGAGGGCATCTGTGAGCCGGAACCGCTCTTGAGTATTCCGGCGGCGGAGGCTCCCATATCGCAAGCCCACTTGAATCACTAAAAGGTAGGTGTCAAGCAATTTAATGCTTGACAAAGAAGGTCCATAATTGTTAGACAAACGGGTAAAGGAACATTGAGCGGGCGGGTAGCTCAGCCGGGAGAGCGCCACGCTTACACCGTGGATGTCACAGGTTCAAGTCCTGTTCCGCCTACCAGGAAATTATTGGTAAGTTAGAAATTATTTTCGACGTTTTTCCGGCAGAAAATGATTTCCTTAACGCACTTATCCCCGTTGATCGGGGTTAGAGGTATCGAATAGGTTAGATCGTATCAGAAAGTAAATGCGGGGTCGTAGTTAAGTTGGTTATAACGCCGGCCTGTCACGCCGGAGGGCGTGGGTTCAAGTCCCATCGGCCCCGCCAAATAAATCAAAGGGGTTATAATTCACGAATTATAACCCCTTTGGTTTATTAGATGGTATGAGCGGGGATGGTGAGGTCTGGATAGCAAAAAGAAATTTATTTTAGCTGTGCTATCGGGGGTGCTCCTTTTTCTTTCTTTCCCCAAATACGGTCACGGCATTGTCGCCTGGATAGCTTTTGTTCCTCTTTTGTTCGCCCTGAAGCAAGGCTCCGTTAAATCCGCGTTGCTGACCGGTTTAAGCGCCGGTTTAACCTTCAATATCGGTCTCGTCTACTGGGCGACTTCCGCCATTGTAAACTATGGTCATCTGCCCCTACCGGTAGGTCTGGCTGCCATGCTGCTATTGGCGGCCTATCTGGGTATTTACGTAGCACTTTTTTGCGGTGGCGTGGCTTACCTGAAAGAGCGTGGAGTTCCTCAGGCAGCAAGCGCACCTCTTCTCTGGACTAGCCTCGAGTTTATCAAGTCGTACATTTTTACAGGATTTCCCTGGGAAAACCTGGCCTATTCACAATACCTTTATCGGCCGATTATTCAAGTCGCCGATTTAACGGGCACTTATGGCGTTACCTTTATTATCGTTCTTATCAATATCGTGATTTATGACATTTTAAGCGATACCATCGCCGCCGATAGAAAGAGCAGTCCAAAACGACTTGCCATGGAGGCCGGCGGCGCCTTCCTTTTGCTCTTTATTCTTCTCATTTACGGAAATCTGCGCATAAATGAAATCGAGCGAGAAATGAAAAGGTCGCCAGCGCTGGACATTGCCCTTATTCAGGGGAATATCGATCAGAGCAGCAAATGGAACCCCGAATATCAACAGGAAACCCTGGCCAGCTACAAATCTCTCTCCGAACATTTGCCGATTGCCGGTTCCGGTCTCGTGGTCTGGCCCGAAACAGCCGTGCCTTTCTATTTTCAGGAAAGGGATTTGAAGTCGATCCAGATTTATCAGACAGCCAAAAAGACCGGTCACTGGTTTTTATTCGGAAGTCCCAGTTACCATAAGGAGGGTGGCGGCGTTTCTTTCTATAACAGCGCTTTTCTCGTTTCGCCGGCGGGTGAAATCGCCGGACGGTATGATAAAGTGCACCTGGTGCCTTACGGGGAATATGTGCCCTGGCGAAAATTCTTCCCTTTTCTCGGTAAATTAGTGGAAGGTGCGGGGGATTTCAGCACCGGTGATGGATATTATCCTCTGACGATGAATAATCGGAAGATCGGCATTCTCATTTGTTACGAAGCTATCTTCCCGGAAGCAAGCCGCGCTTACAAAAGAAGCGGCGCGGAACTGCTGGTCAATATCACGAACGACGCCTGGTTTGGTCTAACTTCAGCGCCCTATCAGCATCTGTCCATGATGCCGTTTAGAGCGGTGGAAAATCGGCTCTACGTGGTTCGTGCCGCTAATACCGGTATCAGCGCCGTTATCGATCCGACAGGTAGAATAGAGTCCGGGACGGACCTGTTTGTTGAGGCTGCGCTGGCCGGGCAGGTAAGATTTGTTGACAGCGGCACATATTATATGGCATATGGTGATAGCTTTGCATACTTGTGCCTCATTTCTCTTGTCCTTATTTTTATGAAGCTGAATTTTCCCAGGAGGATTACATAAATGATAGACGATTTAAATACTGCCGTTGAAGAATTACGCCACAGAATTGATAATCTCAGGGAATGTCTTTGACATAGCTAACAAGGAATATAAGCTCAAGGAACTGGAAAAGGCTTCCCTTAAGGAAGATTTTTGGCGCGACGCGGAAAAAGCGCGTGCCTTGCTGAAGGAAAAAAACAACCTCCTCTCGCTTGTGGAGAGTTGGAGAGCAAGCAGGAAAACCTTCGATGACTTGACCATGCTGATGACGCTCGCCCTGGAGGAGGATGATTCCTCCACGCTGGAGGTGATCAGGGAAGAACTTTCCGATCTCGATAAATCAGTAAGAGATATGGAACTGAAAAGGATGCTGGGCAGCGAACAGGATCCTTTGAATGCCATTATGTCTATCCATGCCGGCGCAGGCGGTACGGAAGCGCAGGATTGGGCGGAGATGCTTTTGCGTATGTACCTCAGGTGGGCAGACAGGAAAGGTTATAAGGCAACCATCATCGATTATCAGCCCGGTGATGAGGCCGGCATTAAAAGTGTCTCTCTGACTATTGAGGGGCAGTATGCCTACGGCTATTCCAAGGCCGAAGTGGGCATCCACCGCCTCGTGCGCATTTCCCCCTTTGATTCGGGAGCCCGCAGACACACTTCCTTTGCCTCCCTTTTCGTTTATCCGGAAGTAGATGATGATATCATCGTGGAAATAGACGAAAAGGACCTCCGCATTGATACTTTCCGCTCCAGCGGTGCTGGAGGGCAACATGTCAACAAGACGGATTCCGCCGTACGGATTACCCACCTGCCGTCGGGCATCGTCGTGCAATGCCAGAATGAACGCTCGCAGCACAAGAACAAGTCTATGGCCATGAAATACTTGAGGTCCCGCCTCTACGAAAAAAAACTCCGGGAGCAGAACGAGCAGCTTCAGGAGATAAATAAGACGAAGAAGGATATTGGCTGGGGCAGTCAGATCCGTTCGTATGTCCTTCACCCCTATAGAATGGTGAAAGATCACCGAACGAACCTGGAGGTGGGGAACGTCGGGCGCGTTTTAGATGGTGACATTGATGATTTTATCGAATCATTTCTTTTACAGGGGCAGGGTTGTAATTAAAAAAATCAGTGTGAGGAGGGAGCCAGAAATGATGAGACTAAGGAGGATGTATCTGTTTTCAGCACTCTTCTTTTTTGTGTTATCTTTCAGCATTTTTGTTCAGGGAAAAGCGCTGGCGGAGATCGAGAAAGATAAGCCGGTGAAGACCGGTAACGTCATTTCGAGCAAAACCGTTGCTCCGACGCATGCTGTAATCCCCTCCGAAGCCGAAAGCAAGGCGGAGAAACAGCAGGACATAAGAAAAACACCATCCAAGGCTGATAAACGCCAGGAAGTAGTCCAGAACGCTCCTCTCGGGGAAAGTGTCGATAATAAGCATGAAGAGGAGCAGGACATCATGGAAAAGGCCCTGGAATTGCTTAATAATTCCCATGAGTATTGGGCCAAAGGGGAAGTTGAAGATGCCCTGGAAGCCCTGGACCAGGCTTATGCCATTCTCTTGGATACCAATGGCGATCCGGATATCGCCCGCCAAAAAGATGACCTTCGTCTCTTGATATCGAAAAAGATTCTCACCATCTATACGTCAAAGCACGCGGTTACCAGCGGCCAGCGCAGTGAAATACCCATGATTATGAATGCCTTCGTGGAGCGGGAAATTCGCAGTTTCCAGACGGTGGAGCGGGATTTTTTCATTCAGTCCTATCAACGTTCCCTTTACTTCCGTCCCGTGATCGTCGAGGCCTTGAAGCGGGCGGGACTGCCGGAGGAATTATCCTGGCTGCCGCTGGTGGAAAGCGGCTTCAAGATTCGGGCCCTTTCGCGCGCCCGCGCTTTGGGTCTCTGGCAATTCATCCCCTCTACCGGTTACAAATATGGTTTGAACCGTGATGATTGGGTAGATGAAAGGATGGATGTGGAAAAGTCCACCCAGGCCGCCATCGGCTACCTGAAGGACCTCCATGGCATGTTCGGGGATTGGCTGACCGATTTGGCGGCTTATAATTGCGGTGAGGGCAGGGTGCTCAGGGTTATCTCAAGACAGCACATCAATTATTTGGACCGCTTTTGGGATCTCTATGACCAGCTGCCTAATGAAACCGCGCGTTACGTGCCCCGTTTTCTGGCGACCCTTCATATAATCAAGAATCCGCAAAAATATGGCATGAATCTCGATGCTCCGGCGGAAAAGCTGCAACCCTATGCTTATGATATTGTAAGAACCAATAGACTGATGAATTTAAAGGATGTTGCTTCACGCTTGGACGTACCGGAAGAACAATTGTGCATTCTTAATGCCGAACTGAGACATGACAAAACGCCGGATAAAGATTACAATTTTAAAATACCGCAGAATTTAGCTGACAAATTTGCCCAGATTCAAAACGATATACCCCAGGCGGATAAACCACGGCCATCCGATGAGCGTCGTACGGATACAGTGAAACACCGGGTCAAGGCCGGTGAAACCGTAGCTTCCATTGCCAGAAAATATAGGGTAAGCACGACAGCGCTCAAGAAACAGAACCGTTTCCTGACGAAAGGCGGCCTCAAGGTTGGTCAAAGTCTGGTAATCGCCCTGCGGGGTTCGTCAGGGGGAGTAAAGAGTAATGAAGATAAGGGAAATAATGGGCGGCCAAAAGCGGCGAATACGCGCATCAGCTATAAAGTAAAAAAAGGCGATACCCTCCATTCACTGGCAGGCCGCTTCAACATTAGTGTTGATGAAATAAAAAAGGAAAACAATATCAAGGGTTCGACCCTGAAGATGAATCAGGTACTGAAACTTGAGAAGACCGACGATGGAGAAGGCACCGGCAAGAAAAAGGGAGTCGAGCGCGCCGCAACGGGAAGCAAGGCAGAAAAGGTGAGTAAACCTGCGGCTGACAGTCAGAGCGAGCCCAAAACTTATGTGGTCAAAAAAGGCGATAATCTCATGAGAATCGCCGAACGCAGCGGCAACAATATAGCGCAGATAATGAAATTAAATAATATGAGGGATAAGGATTCCCTCCAGGCGGGTCAGGTTATCGTCCTGCGATAAGTAAAAGGGTTTGTCCTCCCTATAGTTACCGCCTACTCCGGCAGTTTCTTTGCCGGCCGCGCTTCTAAATACTTAATCACTTCGGTGATGGGCAGCACATCGGCGTATTTTTGACTCATATCCAGGAGATTAATGGCGTGGGAGGCCTGGGTGCGATCAAATACGCATTCCTCGACAACGACCATGCGGAAGCGATATGTGCAACCGTCGACTACCGTGGCGCGTACGCAACCGCTGGTGCTCTCGCCGCAGGTGATGATGGTGTCCGCGTTCAAACTGTTCAGGTGTCCGATCAGAGGAGTGCCCCAAAAGGCGCTGGGCGAAGCTTTGCGCAGAAGCGCTTCGCCGGCTTGTGGCTGCAACTGGTTGACGATATCGAATTGCCGCCTTTGACGATCGAGAATTTCCGGGGTGATATCAGCCGGCGGCACGGAAGTGCGGTTCCAGCCTGCCACTCCGGATTCCCTGCCGAGACCAGTGATGTGGACAATCGGTATGCCCGCCCGTCTTGCCGCGGCGAGCAATGTTTGAATGTGGGGTAAAGCCTCCCAGGCCGCCGGTCCGCAGCTGCCGGGCCAAGTCTTGATGGCCTCCAGCAGGGGCTCCGGCTTGTCGCCAAAGACCCAGCGGTACAGGTCTATCAGGAGCAGGGCGGGTCTATCTCCGAAGCCGATTTGCCGATGCCTGCTCTGCTCAAGGTGCCGCCGGTCCTGCTCGGTGAGAAAGCGATCCCAAATTCTTTCCGTCATTTGACCCTCCTGTTTCCCTGTTCATTCGATCCCATAGCCCTTCAAGGCAAAAAAAAGGTCATCGGTCTTTCTTGCCATTTTCTGTTCTTCGAGTTCCGTGGTGTTTTCATGCTCGTATCCCAAGAGGTGCAGGAGGCCGTGAATGATCAGGAAGTCTAATTCATCTTCGAAGGCTATACCACCGGTCTGACTGTCACTGAGGGCCCTTTCAACAGACAGGACTATGTCGCCCAGAATCTCGGGATGGAGATCGCCGAACTCTCCTTCCCTCTGGGAAAAGGCGATCACGTTGGTGGGGTAATCCCGATTCAGGTACTGGTTGTTGATGGCGCGAATCTGTTCATTATCGACCAATACCAGACTGAGCTCTTTGTCGAGGCACTCGAGTTCCCGGAGGATCCTAAGTCCCGCCCGCCGCAGCCGCCGCCGGTCGATTTTTATTTTTTTCTGCCGGTCTTCGATCAAGAGGCGTGTGGTCTTTTTCTTTCTTTGTTCCATTTTGTTCATTGGCAGTAAGGTCCGGATAATCTATGCGCTGATGGAAAATACCGTTTAAGATCATGGTAAAATTTTCGGAGATCTTGTTGAGGTCGTGCAGGGTGAGTTCACATTCATCAAGTTGGCCATCGCTCAAGATACCGTCAATGCGCTCCCGGACCAGCGTCTTTATTCTTGAAGGTGTGGGATTCACCAAAGTGCGGGAGGAGGCCTCGAGCACATCGCCCAGCAGGACGAGTCCGGCCTCTCTGGTCTGCGGTTTGGGACCGGGATAGCGGAAGTCCGATTCCAGCAGGGAGCGGATGGAAGGATCCTTGTCCCTTTTCGCTTTTTCGTAAAAATAGCTGACCAAACCTGTTCCGTGGTGCTCCTTGATTATGTTCGCAATTTCCTTGCCCACCTTTAGTTTGAGGGCTAATTCATACCCGTCCTTGATGTGGGAAATTATTACCAGCGAACTCATTTTGGGAGAGAGTTTATCGTGCTTGTTTTCGCTATTGAACTGGTTTTCGATGAAATACTGCGGTTTTCTCATTTTGCCGAGATCGTGGTAGTAGGCGCTAACCTTGGCCAGCAGCGAATTGGCGCCGATGCTCTCGGCGGCTGCCTCCACCATGGAGGCCACAATGATGCTATGGTGGTAGGTGCCGGGCGCCTCCATAAGCATTTTTTGGAAGATGGGCTGGTTGAGATTGGCCAGTTCCAAAAGTTTAATATCTGTCGTGTAGTGGAAAAGGAATTCCATGAGCGGGGCCAGACCGGCGACCAAAACGCCCGAAACAATTCCTCCCAATAAGCCCGTGCCCAGGGAAATTAAGGTATGCAGGCGAAAAACATCTTCATAGATCAGGCCGACGAAGAAAATCGCCCCCATATTTATTAAGCCTAAAAATAATCCCACCTTAAGGAAAGCCATGCGTTTCTTGCAATCAACTATCCAATAGGAAGCCACGGCGCTTCCCAGGAAGGAATAAATAAACAGGGCCAGCCGGCCGTCAAAAAGAAAGGCAACCATGAGGGAGAGGAGAATGGACAAGATAAAAGCCAGGTTTCTGTTGACCAGCAAGCTTACCAGCATGGTGGCGGCACTGAAGGGGATCGGATAAATGAAGGCCTCATAAGGAAGGGCAGGGAAGGCCTCCGTGATCGCGCCGGCTATAAATATCCCGGCGCGGACAATGATGATTTGGCCCACCGTGACGACACTCAAAAACAGGAGATCAACGTTATCGTTTTTCAGCAATTTATTCCCATAATAATAGAGAATAATGCCGAGAAAGGCGATGGTAAAAAACATGCCGGTGAATATGAGGTACTTTGATAACCTGTTGGCACCCTTTAGCAGATAATAGGCTTCCAGTTTGTCGAGCACGGCCGGGGTAATCTTCTCGCCTTCACGGACCAGCATCTCGTTCTTTTGCACGCTGTAGAAGACAGGTTTGACGTCCTTGCTGGCCCCCAGTTTTTTTGACTCTGTTGCGTCTCTGTTGAACATGAGATTGGGTCTGATCAATTTTATGGCCAGGGAGAGTACTACTTTATTGATATCTGTCCCTTCCCGCTCTCTATTTCTATCGGCCATTCTGGTCATTATCGCTTCGATATCCCGGATGTGCCGGATCGTTGCCAGATTGGTCAATTCTGATTCCGTTTGATTCCGTATATCCCTGATGATGATACCCTTGTCTTTTTCCTGTTGCAGGAAGGTGACGTTCGTAATTATCCGGTCCTGATAGGAGGTCGTGATCAGGTCCCCAATTCTTGCCGCTATGGCAGGTGAGAATTTGTTCTGATGCAGGATTTGGAATTCCTCGGTGGTCAGGCTGACACCGACGGTGCTTTCGAAGTATTTTTTAATCGGTCCTAAGACATCGCGCGGTTCTTTGGCCGGCGCCGAAATCCTCCCGGTGCCGATTTCTTTCATCATGGAAAAAGCATTGGCCAGGGTGGCGAGGATCTGCCTGGCGGCTTCGCCATCATAGTCGTATATGGAGGCTATCTCATTACTCGCTTCCAATCTCTTCTGTGCCGTGGCCGCCCTATTTTCTATAAGAAGATCGCGGTCAGCCTTGATTTTACTGTCTGCTATATCGCCAACCTTATATTCCGGATGTTTAAAACGCACCTGGGGCGTTAGAAGGATCGTCAAAATAAAACTCGCAACGACTAAAATAAGCCACTTATGCATTCGCGCGTGAGATCCCAAATTATTTAAAGCCGGATGGCGTTCCCTGAATTTCTTGAAGAAACGGGCCAACCTGTCTCTAAAAGTAGTTGAATTAAACATGCCTTACTTGTCCTTGCCTCTCTTGCTTTGCTCCAACAGACCATAGGCCCGGATGATATCGGAAACGAGCGGATGTCTGACGACGTCGATCTCGGAAAAATGAACGAAACTGATCCCCTCTGTTTTCCTGAGGATTCTTTCCGCCTCAATCAATCCCGAAGCTTTTTCGACCGGCAGGTCGATCTGGGTGATATCACCGGTAATAACGGCTTTCGAACCATAACCGAGCCGGGTAAGAAACATTTTCATCTGTTCGGAAGTCGTATTTTGCGCTTCATCAAGTATGACATAGGAATCATTGAGTGTTCTGCCCCGCATAAAGGCCAGAGGCGCCACCTCAATAATCCCTTTTTGGATCAGGGCGGTAGCGCGGTCGAAATCGAGCATGTCGAAGAGGGCATCGTAAAGAGGCCGCAGATAAGGATTAACTTTTTCCGCGAGGTCGCCGGGCAAAAACCCGAGTTTTTCTCCTGCCTCTACGGCCGGTCGGGCCAGAACAATACGGTGGACCTTTTTTGCCAGGAGTGCGGCGACGGCCATGGCCATGGCAAGATAAGTCTTACCCGTTCCGGCCGGACCAATCCCGAACACGATGTCATGCTTTCTGATGGCATCTATATAATGCTTCTGGGCGATGCTCTTCGGGGTAATGATCCGCTTCTTGGAAGAGATAAAAACGGTGTCCAGGAAAATTTTTTCGAGGTCCAAGCTGCCGTTGCCGGACAGAATCCGGTAAGCATAGTTGATATCCTCAGGATATAAATTATAGCCTTTTTCAATGAGGGAATAAAGCTGGACGATAACCTGTTTGATCAACTGCACGTTGATCGGGTCGGGACCGGACAGGGTGATGGAATTGCCACGCAGGGCCAACTTGACGCCGGAGAGTTTCTCCAAGAGCTTCAAATGGTTGTCCTGTTCGCCGTATAGCTGACGGAGGATGTTAAGATCTTGGAAACTGAGATTTTCAGTGGCCGGTAAGTTTTTCTGTTTCAAATGAGGGGTAACCTCTTTTATTTTTGCATACATAAATGGGCGAACACCTTAGCATTGCCCAGCATATTTTCGATAGTGCACGATTCATCGGGCTGATGGGCAGTTTGTGTGGTGCGGCACCAAACAGCCACGGGATATTGCCGGGCCCGGAAAAAGGCCGCAATCGTACCGGCACCGATGCCGGTCGGGACAGCGGAGACCTGAAGAACATCTTTAATGGCCTCCTGCAGGGCCAGCACCACGGGCGCATCGTTGGGGGTGGCGGGCGGCGCCTGCACCTGTTGAACCGGAACAATTTCGACGGTTGCCGAAAAGCGCTTTTCAATTTCCTCCGCCAGGGCGCGAATCGCGGTCAAGACGTCCGTCAGCGGGTAGCGCGGCAGAATGCGGCAGTCCAGGTAAAAGACATCGACACCGGGTATGGTGTTGACATTAGGGACGTTGGCTTCCTTCTTGGTCGGTTGGAAGGTGCTGGCGGGCGGGTCATAAAGTTGATCGGCGGCCCCGAAGATCTGGTGCAGATCATTGAGCCGCACGACAAGATGGGAAGCGGCCAGAAAGGCATTATTTCCCAAGGATGGCATACTGGCATGGCATTGTTTACCTGCCGTCTTAATCCGCAGCCAGAGAATACTTTTTTCCGCGACGTCAATGATGCTTCCTCGGTCATTGCCGGAATCGGGTACGACGATCAAATCCGTGGGTGAAAACGGGTTTTCCTCGCTGTCCAGCACATAATCCAGGCCGCAGCGACTGGCGGTCTCTTCATCGGCGACAAAGGCCAGGCCGATATTTGTTTCCGGGGCAATGCCCTCATCGAGAAAGGCTTTGGCGGCAAAAATCGAGGCTACCAGGTCTTGTTGATTATCTTCCGTGCCCCGGCCAAAGATTTTTCCTTCTTTCACATATCCTTCGTAGGGGGGGCGACTCCATAAATTCAGCTCCCCCGGCGGTACGATATCCATATGTGTCAAGATCCATAAGGTCTTGTGTTGCTGCTTCCCGGGCCAGCGGACCATAAGATTGGGTCGCAGACCCGATGATACGCGTTTGTCCGGCGCGCCAATCTCCAGAACGGCGGGAAAACCAAATCGGTGCAGGTAAGAAAGAATCAGCCGTGACTTCTCGTATTCTCCGTTGCCCCCGTTATCGGGAGAAAGGGCGGGAACTGCCGTCAGGTCGATCTGCATATCGATCATGGCCTGGACGTAAGAATCTATCCTGCTGGCGATCCGCGCAAAAAGGGCCTGGTCAATCATTGTTAACCTGTAGTTTTTCCACGGTTCCAAAGGAGGACAAGGCTTGATCGAAGTCTTGATCGCTCCCCATTATCAGGGTGATCGTTTCTCCCGAAGTCAGATAACGCCGGCCAACCTTGAGCAACTCTTCGCTTGTTACCTTGCCGATGTTATCCTGATATTGCTCAAGATAGTTTTTCGGCAATCGATCGAATTCCAGCATCAACTGCTGCTTTGCTATGTGTTCCGGAGAACTGAAGGAAAAAATAAAGCTGTTGTTGAGGGATTTTTTTGCCAGGGCCACCTCGTCTGCCGGGAAAGGTGATTTTCTGGCTTTTTCCGTTATGGAGCGCAAAAGGGACAAAACTTTTCCGGTGCTCGCTGACTTGGTCATGGCATACGTTCCAAAGACACCGTAATCTGACTTGGCCCGGTAAAAGCTTCCGGCACTGTAGGCCAGTCCCTGATTAGTGCGTATTTCCTGAAAGATATGGGAGCGAAAGCCGCCGCTGCCCAAAATGAAGTCCAAAACCGTAAAAGGAAAAAAATCCGCATGGTTCTTGGCTGGGGCGAAGGTGCCGGTAACAATGACGGATTGGGGGACATTCTTGGGCAGATAGTAGACAGCGCCTTTCAATTTGGTTGCCGGGGGGGGGAGCTCGGACTGGACGCCCTTCCTTTGCCAGTGGCCAAAATATTTTTTCAATAAGGCCAAGGCCTCGTCCCTGGTAATGTCTCCGGTAATGGCCATCATTGTGTTATCAGGATTAAAGTGGTGCTGATGAAATTGTTGCAGATCCGGGCGGGTAATTCTTTCCACCGAAGTTAAAGAAGCCAGCCTGCCGCGGGGATTGCCGCGATAAAGGACGCGGTTGAATTCGCGAAAGGCATACTGCTGCGGATCATCGCTAATCCGCCGCAATTCCTCCAGCTTCAAATTCTTTGCCAGTTGCAGTTTATCATCCGCAAACACCGGCCGCATCATGATCTGGGAGAAGATATCGACCCCCTTCTCCAGATTATTTTTCAGGCTGGAAAAACCGACGGTGCAGGACTCCATTTGCGCAACGACGCTGATATTGATGGCCAATGTCTCCAGGGTCTCGTCTATTGCCGAGCCCGAACTATTTTCTGTGCCACCGGTTCTCATTAGTTTACCGGTGAGTTCGGCGAGACCTTCTTTTCCCACCGGATCAAAATAGCCGCCGGTTTTCGTGATGGAATAGATATTAATCAAAGGAAGTTCACGATCTTCAAGAATGTAGACTATCAGGCCGTTCTCAAGAACGACCCTTTGCGCCGGCGATGGTTTGAAGTTAAGAGAAGGGTAGCGGAGTTTGTTCGGGCTGGGCAAAGGCAGAGGCCGGGCTAAGGCATAAGGCGCGATGGCCAAAAAAACGATGAACGTTAACAGCAGGGAGCGATAATTTATCATTCTCATTTTCTTCACGGAGAGTACATAACGGGAAGGAGCTGCTTAACGTTTCGGTTTGGAAGGTAATTTAGCCTTCAATGCCTCTCCCAGGGACCCCAAAGTAGTGGGTTTCGCTTCTTCGAGGTATTTTTGGAAATCATCTACCTTTTCTTCTTGCGCTTCTGCTTCGTCAGCGGCGAGAGAAAGGGAGAGGCGTTTTTTTTCGCTGTCGATCGCCTCAATGCACACTTCCACTTCCTGACCCTTGGCTAATATTTCTTCGGCATGTTTTATCCGCTTTCCTTTTCCCAGTTTGGAAATATGGATGAGACCTTCCACACCGGCTTCCAGGGTGACAAAGGCGCCGAAATTAGTGAGGGAGCTGACGCGTCCCTTGAGGCATGTCCCTTGCGGGAAATTTTGTTCGATGCTTGCCCAGGGGTCGGGCAGGGTGGCTTTCAGGCTCAAAGTGATCTTATCCTTCTCCCAGTCCAGTTTCAGGATTGATACGGAAATAGTGTCTCCCACCGCCAGCAGGCCCTTGATATCTTCGTCTCTTTTCCAACTTACCTCGGAAAGGGGAAGCAACCCCTGAACACCGCCAATATCCACAAAGGCGCCAAACTTGTGCAGGGACATGACCTTGCCCGGCACAACCATGCCTTCCTGAAGTGTTTCTTTCAGTTCTTCTTTTGCCTTGGCTCTTTCCTCCTTCATGATCTCCCGATGCGAGACGATGATGTTGCGCCCGCCTTCAGCATATTCCACGATCTTAAAGAGCATGGTCTGGCCGACATGATCGGCGACGTTTTCTCCCCTGGAGAGTCCAGTTTGAGAGAAGGGGCAAAAGACCCTGACATTACCTGCGAGCAGCACCTCCGCGCCGCCTTTAACTTCTTTGGTCATTTTCCCTTCAACCGGTATGCCGCTGCGCCAGGCGTCTTCGAGGAACGCCTTGGCGGCCTCGCCGCGGCCGATTTTGCTCGTGAACAGCTTTTCGTTGTTCCGTGAAGAAAGGAAGTAGACGTTCATAGTGTCGCCTTCCTTGACGGTCAAGTTGCCTTCTTCGTCAAGAAATTCCTTCCGGTCCACATGTCCTTCGCTCTTGCCGCCCAAGTCGATGAATATCCATTCCGGGGCGATCTTGACAATAACGGCCTGCACTTTTTGACCGGGCCGCAACCTGTCCTTTTCCGGAGGGGTTTCCGCCATCATCTCCGCAAAGGTCTTTTCCTCGATAACATTTTCTGATTCCTGATTGTCCATGAATTCCTTCTTCTTTGTTTGGGATGATCAATAACTAATTTGAATCAATATAATAAACGGCCAAATTTTACAATACAAAAAAAAGGCCGGTGGTGCGCGGGATAATATCTCCTCCCTGGTCATTAAAGCCGGCGGTGAAAACCTCTACCCTTGGGTGTCGGGCACACGGGAAACAATGAGGGCAGCGCCGGCCATGAAGACAATGGATATGAGGAAGACGGCCGTGTACGAGCCGGTCAGGTCATAAAAAAGGCTTGGCACCAGCGATCCCAGGGCTCCGCCGAGCTGGTGGGTCAGGGAAACAAAGCCGATGATGGCGCCGATCGGGTACCGGCTGAACAAGTGGGCGCACAGCGAACTGGTGGGAGCAATGGCGGCCATTTCGGTTATCCCGAAGGTAAGGGCGAAGAGGATCAGCAGGGACGGGCTGTCCGCCGCCATGATCAGCAGAAAGGTTGCACCTCGGATGGCGTAGATCGAAGTCAGCAAACGGCCGCGGTGCCAGCGGTCTGCCAGGTACCCGGTTCCGATGGTTCCCAGGATGTTGGCGACGCCGATAACGCTGAAGGCAAAAGCGACGAAACCCAAGGAAAAGCCCTTTCCTTCGGCAAAGGGGATAAAATGAGTATCAATGAGCCCCGCATCGGTAAAGCCGCAAAAAAAATAAGGGATCGTCAGCTGAAGGAAAGCACGCTGCCTGAAGATGGACCAGATCGATTCATTGCCCCTTCCGGCTCGGGCCGGTGCCAGTGGGGTTTTCACAAAGGCGGCGGTCATTTCTCCGGCAGGTTTCAGGCCGACGTCCTCCGGCCGGGACCGGACAAAGAGGAACATAAGGGGCATGACGACCACGACCAGTACCAGACCGATACTCCCGATGGTGAGCCGCCAGCCGTACTGAGCGATAAGAAAAAGAGATAGAGGCACAATGGCGAATTGTCCGAAAGCCATGCCGGACATGGCCAAGCCTATGGCCAGGCCTCTGTTGGCCGTGAACCAGTGCGTAATCACCGCCGTGGCCGTGACGTTCGAACCTCCCGTTACGCCCCATGATACGAAAAATCCGTAAAGAATCGCCAGTTGCCAGATCTGATTGGCCATCGCACAGGCCAGCAGGGCCATCCCGGTCAAGAACATACTGGCCGTCAGGACAGCACGGGCGCCAAAACGGTCGGTCAGCCTGCCGGTGAGAGGCTGGGCCATTGCGATGGTGATGAAACTGAGCAGGGAAATGGTCGTTACCGCCGTGCGGCTGCTGCCAAACTCGGCTTCCCAGGGCGTTATGTAGCCGCCAAAAGAGATTCTGATGCCGAACAAGGCAAAGAGGCTGAGGAAGCTGAAGCCAGCTACTACCCACCCATAAAAGAACGGCACGCGCCGGTAAATTCCTGACGATTCGATAAGCCACCCCTTTCTCGATGCTGCTTGCAACTCCTTGACCTTCGCTCTCGCAGCACCATTGCACAGTGATGCCTTGACGTCAAGTGTTGCTCCGGTTAGAGGAGCGGTGTTGTTGACAATCAGGCGTGTGAGGTAATATTATTAAACCGGCAATAAAAGAGGACCTTGCCAGAACGGCTAAACAAAGTCCCGATGCCTGATTACGGAGAAATTCTGTCATTCCCGCTGGCGCGGGATGACTTGGTTGTTATATGTTGTTACGTGATTAATAGGGGTAATGGAGGAATTGATATGGCAAAATTTACGGCGATTATCGAAAAAAGTCTGGATACTGGCGTGTATGTGGGCTATGTCCCCGGTTTTCCCGGCGCGCGCACTCAGGCGCAAACTCTCGATGAACTGCACAAAAAACTCCATAATGTCATAAAAACGCTTCTTGAGGACGGGCCTCCGGCCCTGGAAGTCGAATTTATCGGCACGCAAACCATTACGGTAAAATGAACGATGACCGGTGAGCCGACTGGTTTCATCAGCGGCGGGGCGGATGTTTACCGGCTTGACAGAATTTCTTATTCTCTTGACACCAGGCAGCCTTTTTCCCTATACTTTGCCGGTCGCGGAGAGGGCGGATGATAGTGCCCCCGCAGGAATGTTTGGCGCCCATTCCATGTTTCCGGGTCGATGCCATTTCGAAAACTTACTTATCCCGTTTATCCGGGATACGCGTATCATCATCATCATGGAGAAAGATATTCATGGCTATTACAGGAACGCTGCCGCTCATGGGTCCGGAAGCGGCCATTGAACTGATGCAGGTGGTACTGGGCCGGGCCAAGGCAGATCTCGTCATTATCAACGCGCGGCTGGCGAATGTTTATACTGGTGAGTTGTTGGATAATCATGCCATTACCGTAAAAGGAAGATGGATTGCCTATGTGGGCAGGGAGCCGGAAGATAACATCGGGGCGGAAACGACCGTTATTAATGCGCAGGGAATGACGGTTATTCCCGGACTGATCGATGGCCACACGCATCTTGGCAATGCTTACAATGCTGCGGAGGTTCTTCGTTACGTCATGAAAAGCGGAACTACAACGCTCATCGCGGAGATGATGGACCCCTATCCCGTTGCCGGTTATGATGGCGTTCTGGATTTTCTGGCGTCATTTCAGGATCAGCCGGTGAAGGTCTTTGGGACAGTTCCGGCTAATGTTTCCATCAGTCAGGCATGTAACGGCATTCCCCTGGAAACACTACGCAATCTCCTCCAACGCGACGACATTGTCGGTTTGGGAGAGTCTTACTGGCAGAACTTCTTGCAGAATCCAGATCAGCTTCTTCCCCTCTATGAAGAAACCCTGCGCTGTGGAAAGACGGTGGAAGGTCATTCGGCCGGCGCCAGTCGCCGGAAGTTGATGGCCTATGCGGCAACGGGTGTTTCCTCCTGCCATGAGCCGACGAATGCGGAAGAGGTACTGGAAAGGTTGCGTTTGGGGATTTATGTCATGGTCAGAGAGGGAAGCGTTCGTAGCGAATTGGACGATGTTTGCCGGTTGAAAGACATGGGTGTCGATCTCCGTAGATTGACCCTCGTGACGGACGGTACGGATCCCAAAGACCTATACCGGCACGGTCACATGAATCGCATCGTTCAGAAAGCGATCGATGTGGGTTTTGAACCCATGGATGCAGTGAGGATGGCGACGCTCAACATTGCGGAGCATTTTTCCCTGGACGGTCTGCTGGGGGGCATTGCTCCCGGCAAGTATGCCGATATGCTCATCATTCCGGACATGAAGACCATTGATGCCCGGTATGTCATCAGTATGGGCAGGGTAGTGGCGCAAGGCGGAGAGGTGCTCATCGCGCCCCGGAAGCCCGTTTATGCCATGTCCAGCCGCCACACCGTGCACCTGCCTGTGGAGTTCAAGCCGGAGGATTTCCGGATCTCCGTGGCTGGCGGCGCTGCCCATTTAAAGGTTAGGGTCATCGATCAGGTGACGGAGTTGGTAACGAAGGAATTGCATCTGGACCTGCCTGTACGGGACGGTGAAATAAAGGCCGACCGGTCAAGCGATATCATCAAGGTTGCCGCTATTGATCGGACCCACAATCCGGGTAAGAAATTTGTCGGTCTCCTGCGCGGCTGGCACATGCAGGAGGGCGCTTTTGCCACCAGTGGCGTCTGGGATACATCGGATATCGTTTGCGTCGGCGTCGGCGACTCCGACATGGCGCTGGCCGTAAACAGGATCCGCGAACTCCAGGGTGGAGTTGTTGTTGTCCAGGGAGGGGAAATTGTTGCAGAGATCCCGCTGCCGATTTTTGGCGTTATTTCGGATTGGCCTATGGAGTCCCTGGTGGCCGGCATGGGGGGAATAGAGGCGGCGCTTAAAGTCCTGGGCGTCAGGCTCGGCAACCCGTGCCTCACCATCGTTACCCTCACTACCCCGGCCATTCCCTACCTGCGCATCTGCGAGGAAGGTCTGGTCAATTTGAAGGAAGGAAGAACCATGGGACTGGTGGTGGATTGATCGGGCGAATCAAACATGACCGCGGCCCTGTTCTTGCGCTGTCCCCCCTTTGGTTGGCTGTTCCTCATTTGGGAATCGGGGTAGTAGAGAGAAGATATTTTAAATCATCGTCCTCAAAGCGAATCGAAAGCCCGGCAAAGGGCGAGCTATTGCCCCGATTGCTGACAAAATCATCCCAGCCGGCCATGAAATAAAGGTGCTTGAAAAAACGGTAATCCGCCCAGGCTTTCAGGTGGGCGCGCCGGTCCACGGAAAAATCGAAGGCCTCAAAGGACAATTTGAGATTGTCGTCCAAGCTCATGAAGTCGATCCCAAAACCGCCCGTCGATTCTAAAAGGCCGCCTCTCAGGGCGACGTTTTGAAACCGCTTCCCGATTTGCGCGTTAAAAAGCAGGCCGTTCTTATCCACTTCTTCCGTACGGGTAGTTACGCCGGCTGTGGTCGAATCGCGGGTGACAATCTTGCCCCGCGGATCACTGGTGAGACCGAGGACATAAAACTTATCCACCGTCGGCTGGATTCTTAAGTCTACGTAACTTTTCATATTATTGTTCTGGAAAAGGTATTCCCCCCGGTAGCCCAGAAAAGTGCGGAACTGTTCGGCTTTACTCACATACCGATTGATCCCGGTGAGGCTTTCATTGAGGTTATTAACCGTTTCCTCGTCATTGATCAGTTTGCCGATGGTTCCCCGGCCCTGATTTATCTTGTCGGACACCTCCTGAAGCGAGGCCAGGGTTTTATTCAGTTGATCGGCGGTCGTCCTATCGGTAAGCAGCTGTCCCAAAGTGCCATCGCCCCTCTTTATGCCGGCGGAAATATCATTGAGCGAGGCAAAGGCCTTTTGCATTTCCTGGCCGGCATCCCGAAATCCATCGAGGGTCTGGGTAATCCTGTCCCGATTATCCGTCACTACATTGTTAAGATTTCCCGTTAAATTACTGGTGTTTTCGAGTGCCGATCGCAGGATCGCTTCGTTGTTCTTGACGAGTTGGTTGAAGTTATAGGTTAACTGGCGGGTATTTTCTACGATGTCGCTCAGGGATTGCTCGCCCCGCGGGCCAGTCAAAACCTTACTCATGGAGCCGGTAAGCTCCTTAATATCTTCCGCGATCAGCGTAAATTGATTAAGAAGCATGTCTATATCCGCAGTGCGTTCCGAGCGGGCTATCTGGCCGCCCGGTTCAATGTATCCCTGGGCACTGTCGCCGGGGGTGAGCTCTACGTATTTATCGCCCAAAACGCCGTGCGTCTTAATGGCCGCCTTTACCCCTTTTTCCAACCTTACCTCCTGGGAAATACGGAGGGTAGCCAGGGCTTTTCCGTCCTGGAGCTTGATTGATTCTACGTGTCCCACCTCAACACCGGCTATCTGAACGGAGGCCTCCTTGTTCAGTCCTGCAGCGTTGTCGAAAATGACGTCATATTTGTATCCCTTTTTCGTGCCGAATCCACGCTTCCCGACCTGCATGGACATGTATCCCAGGATGATGAAGCCGGCCAGAATGAATAAGCCAACTTTTGCCTCCGTGCTGATGGCTGACATTTGTACCTCCGCAAACTGGAAAAAAATAATGTCGCGACGTCTAAGAATGACTGTTACATGATATTCATAGGCCCCTCGAGGCTTCCGGAAAGAAACTGTACGGTAACGGGATTGACAGATGATTTAATTTCCTCCGGAGTGCCGTGTTCGATAATTTCCCCTTCATAAAGCATGGCGACCTTATGGCCCATTTTGAAGATCGAGCCCAGATCATGGCTGATTACTATGCAGGTCAGATGAAAATTCCTTTGGGTATCCAGGATGAGCTGGTTTATGGCTTCCGTCAAAACGGGGTCGAGGCCCGTCGTAGGTTCGTCAAAGAGCACAATCTCAGGCTGCAGGGCGATGGCTCTGGCCAAGCCGACCCGTTTTCTCATCCCGCCGCTCAGTTGGGATGGTAATTTATTTTCGATACCCTTAAGACCCACCGCACCCAGCCGGTCGGCAACGATCTTCTTGATTTCGTCCTCCGAGAGCCGTGTATGTTCCCGTAAGGGGAAGGCAACATTTTCGCCGACTGTCATGGAATCGAAAAGGGCCGCGTCCTGGAAAAGCATCCCAAACTTCTTCCGGACATCGTTTAAGCGGTGGTCATTCAGCGTCGTGATATCCACTCCGTCAACGATCACCTGGCCACGGTCAGGTTTTACAAGACCGATAATGTGTTTCAGGAGCACACTTTTGCCGCCGCCGCTCTTACCGATGATAACGGTCGTCTTTCCATCTTCGATTTCGAGATTGACGCCTTTTAGCACCTGTTGCTGGCCGAAGGTTTTATGAACGTCGACTAATTTGATCATGGATAAAAGAAACCTTAATTATCAAAGCATTATTGCCGTCAGAAAGTAGTCGCTGACCAAAATCGAAATCGATGCCAGAACGACGGCTTCCGTCGTGGCCCTGCCCACACCCTCGGCCCCGCCACGGGTATTAAATCCCTTGTAACAACCGACCAGGGTGAGGATGAGACCGAAACATGCCGCCTTGATTAGGCCGTTAAATATGTCGCTTTCTTGCACATGGTCGGTCATGTTTTTTATGAAGATGCCGGAATTGATATCCAGCAGAATCACGCCGACAAAGTAACCGCCGATAATACCGACAAAATCGGAGATGACGGTTAACAAGGGCACCATGGACACGCCCGCTATCACCCGCGGCACGATCAGATGCTTGACGGGGTTGGCGGCCATCACGTAAAGGGCGTCTATCTGTTCTGTAACCTTCATGGTGCCGATTTCCGCCGCCATGGCAGAACCGGCGCGGGCGGTTACCATCAGTGCCGTAAGCACCGGTCCCAGTTCCCTCGTCATTCCCAGGGCGACAGCGGAACTTACCATGCTCTCGGCGCCGAACAATCTAAATCCATGGTAGCTCTGCAGGGTCATTACCATGCCGGTAAAGCAGCCAGTCAGAACGACCACGACGATGGATCTTACCCCGACAAATTCCATCTGTTTGAAAATATTTTTCGCCTTCAGGGGAGGGCGAAACATCCAGAGGAGCACGGAAAAGAAAAGGGTAATTATTTTACCGAGTTCCTCTACAGAAGAGAGGATCCGCTTCCCCAGGTGGTCGAGCAGGGTGATAATCAGTTTCATCTACAGGGGGCCTCGTTTGCCGGTGTGGGCCTCCAGGGCATAATCCATAATCCGTTCTATCAGCCCCGCCTGGGTTATGCCTGCTGCAGCTGCCTGGTGGAACAGGACGGTAGAGGGCGTCATGCCGGGCAAGGTATTGGGTTCCAGAACGACAATTTGCCCGTTTTCCCGGACGAACATATCGATTCGGGCATAGCCCATCAGCCCGAGGGAAGTGAAGGTTTTCAGGGCCACGTCCCGGATGCTCTGCAGTATCGGTTCCGGCAGGCGGGCCGGTGTCTTGTTCTCGCCCTGACCGTAAAGAAACTTGTCTTCCAGAGATAGTATATCGTTAGTCGGGATGGTTTCCGAGGGGACAAGGGCCAGGGGTTCTCGATTGCCGATTACACCGCAAGTTACTTCCGTACCCTTGATGAACTCTTCAATGAGAACGGTATTGTCCCACCGAAAAGCCTCATCGACTGCAACGGGAAGACCAGCGGCGGAAAGGACTTTTTTCACGGCCGTGCTGCAACCTTCACGTGCCGGTTTGACAACGCAGGGGAAACCTGTTTTCTCATGGATCATCTTGAGCTGGGTATCTCGGACGTCGGTTTCCCACCTTTTCTTGTCCAGGGAAAAAGTGAGCGGTACGGCGATGTTATCGGCAGCGAGTATTTTCCGGCAGGCAAATTTGTCCATCCCCAAGGCGGAGGAAAGGACGCCTGACCCCGTATAGGGGACTTTCAGCAGCTCCAGCAGGCCTTGGAAGCAGCCATCTTCACCGAATTTACCGTGGAGCCCGTTAAAAACCAGGTCAACCCACCCGGGCAAGGATTCGTAAGGCACGGGCCGGGCTTCTTCAGCAAGGTCCTCCTCAATGTCGCGGGTCGAGTTTCTCATCAGCATTTTGAGCGGTATTTCCCAAAGGCCCGCCTGGCTGTCCATGTAAATTGCGACAGGGTCGAACCTTTGGCGCGGCATCTTACTGAAGATATTCCGGCCGCTTTCCAACGATACCTCCCGTTCCGAGGACAGGCCGCCCATGACGATGCCGACGCGAATTTTTTGCATCACCGCTTCCAAAGTTATTGCCGCTCCTATTAAAAAGATACCGTCAGCGCGATATAAGGTCCGGCTATAGTGGGTGAGAAGAAAAGATCCTTATGATCGATGTGGATGCCGATGATTTTGTAACCGCCGTGCAGATCGATAAAAGGCAAGGGCGTCCAGGAAAGATCAGCTGCAGCGTCATAGAGGTAATTGCTGTTGTAAGCGATGCCGGTGAGTTCGGCCCGGGCTTCGAGGATGTTGGCCAGCAGGCCGACATGAGCCCCGGCGCCGATCAGGGGAATCGGCAACCGGAATGTTTCTGCGGCGCTGTTGGTGCTGGAGGAGATGTCCGCAGTGCCTTCGATATGTTTAATCTTCCCGATGAGGCTGAGAGAAAAACCGGCGAGGATGTTTCTCATGGCCAGCAGGTCGCGTTTATAAGCCAGATCGAGCATCTTTATTTTGAAGTTTGAATCAACAGTTGTCCCGGCGGGAAAGGTTGTACCGTTAAAGATTATCGAGCGGGATAGCTGGGCCGAACCGGAGTAGTCGGCTTGGGTATACATGAGGCTGAGATGATTTTTCCCCAGGCCGGCAAAGACTTCTATTGCAGGATAGGCCTCGGAACCCAAGGCAAGGGTATCCAGTAAATTGAACTCCGTTCCGCGAATCGTGCTGCCGTCAACTCGTATATCGCTCTGGATCGTGGGAAACCAATAATATCCCCTGGCCCCCAGTTCAAAGGCTTTTGCCGATGGTGGAAAAGCGCCGATGATTACAATACATGCCACCAGGGAAATCAACTTTGTCAGCAAGCTCTTCATATGTGTTTCCTCCTCAGAATCAATTTAACTATTGCAAACCGTCTCTAAACCGCAAAACCATTGACCGGTAAAGTTCAACTCATCGCCGCTATAAATGACAAAAAATTCATCTAATAGCAAGAGAAATCAATGCTGACTTCGCTGTCCGGGGATCGTTTATAAGGGGCCGTTTTTGTCCCGGTGGATCCTGAGGGCATTTTGTATCAGCTTCTCGATGATCATGCCCGGTAGCAGTCCGGCAGTAGCCGCCTGTTCAAAGAAAAAGGATGAGGGAGCCATCCCGGAGGATGAATTGGGGTCCGTAATGAGAATGCCGCCATCCTCCTTTACAAAGCCGTCGATTCGCCCATAGGACCGGAAACCGAGGGCCGCAAAGGCACGGATAACCTCTCGCTTTATTTTATCCACAATGGGTGCCGGAATATTCCTGGGTGGTGTAAACTTGCGGCACCTGCCGGGCATGTACTTGTCGTCGTAAGTATAATATCCGCTTTGGGGATGGATTTCTGTTACCCCTAAGCAATGGATTTGGCCATCTTCTTCCAAGACAATGGCCGAGAATTCAATGCCCTTAATAAATTCTTCCACCAGTACGGTTCTATCCCAGCGCAGGGCTTCCGCAATGCCTTTTTCGATAGACTCCGCATCCTGAATCAAGCTGATCCCCGTGCTGGAGCCTTCCCGGGTCGGTTTGGTGAAAAGGGGCAGGGAAAATTTGTCCATGAGCATCTTCTTGACGGATTCCCTGTTTTCCTGCCACTCCTCGTCGCGGACAACGACGCTGGCAGGTACACCCAGACCGGCATCTTGGAGAATCTTCTGTTGCATGTGCTTGTCCATCCCCAGGGCCGAGGCCAGTACTCCCGGACCCGTGTAAGGTATTTTCAGTAATTCCAGCAGCCCCTGGATACAGCCGTCGTCTCCATATTTGCCATGCAGGGTGATGAAGGCAAAGTCGATCTCAGACTTCAGGTCTTCGTAAGATATCCTCTTCGCGCTGCTTTCCAGGTGTTCGGTTATGTCTACCGTCGTATTTTGCGAAATAAGCTGCCAGGGGATGATCCATATCTTTCCTCCATTGTCCATGAAGACCGGTACGCCCTGATAGGTTCCTCTGTCGAGATTATCATATACGTTGCGGCCGCTGTTCAAAGAGACTTCTCTTTCCGAAGACATACCGCCCAAAATTATGCCTACTCTGATGATTTCCATGGCAAAGCAACATTCCTTTCAATAGTGCTTAACAGTCCCAGAAAAAAGTCACACCGCTCGTGGGGAATACCCATTCGTTATCGGCAACATGCAAACTAATCTTCCCGCCGTCCCTAATGATGGCCGGGCAGGGGTGCTTGCCGGCAAAGAAGGGCACTTCTCTCACATTTTTCAAGTCCCTTCCCTGGTGATTGAAGGTAATATCCAAACCCCGGATAGGGTAGATGAGATAGATGGAAAAATCACGGCGCGTCCGGGCTATTTTAGTTGATACTTCAATATATACCTTAACTTCTTTGCCCCGCCAGTCATTCAGGCTTTCCCTGCCATACCACAGCTCGTGACCGCGCTTTGTTTCCGCCTCCCTGATCAGAGGAACTTCTTCGTCGTTGACGCGCACCTGGCGAATCGAAAAATCTCTAGCGGCGTGCAAGTCGCCGCGGCCGGTGCTCAAGAGCCACCGGTACTCGCATTCCTGATCTTCCAGCAGGGCGGCCAATTGCTCGTCACTCTCGGCGCAGCCGATCATAAATACATTAGATTTCAGTATCTTATTGTATTGCACCTGGGTTGTCACATGGTAATAATCTTGTGGCGCCGGCTCGTCTTCCTCTGCGCCGGATGCCGAAAATTCTTCCAGCGCAATGTCATATCGGAAGTTGCTCCGCAGTTCCAGTTGCCGGTCTTCTTTGCCAAAGAGGGTTTCCAGGATCGTGTAATAGATGGCGTCACCAAATTCGGCATCATTGACCCGGGCATGCAAACAGCGGCGGATTACATTATCGAGGCGTGACAGGGATTTCTCTTCATCGGGGATAAAAATTCTTCGCAATCGCGGTTCCAGTGCGTCATTCTGGCCTCTTTGCATGAATAGACGGGGAGCGCGCTTTCCCAGGGCGCAGAGGATCTCATAGCTGATTGTTCCGCTTTGGGCGGCGATATCGTCGGGAGTTATCTCCTCAGTGCCTTGGCGTCCCATAAGCACTACTTCATCGCCGATCTCTAAAGCAGGCACGTCACTGACGTCCAAGGTGCACATGTCCATAGAAATGCGGCCGGCCACCGGTACGCGCCGGCCCTTGATCAGTGCTTCACCCCGGTTGGAAAGTAGAAAACCGTATCCATCGCCGTATCCTACCGGGATAGTGGCAATTTTCGTCGGCCGGGTGGTTATAAAAGTACTGCCGTAGCCAATACCGCAACCGGAGGGAAAATCCTTAATCAGCAGCACCTTGGTTTTGAAGCTCATCACCGGCGCCAGCTTGGCCTTGGTCAGGGTTTCCGGCGATGGATAAACGCCGTAGGTCATGAGTCCCGGACGCACCATATCGAGATGAAAGAGGGGGTAATTCATGATGGCACCGCTATTGGCCATGTGTCGCAAGGGAAAGGGCACCCCGTGTTCCTGAAAATAATCGAGCAGCTCACGAAATAGCCGCCATTGGCGGTCATTGCCGGGCGACATCGCTTCGCTCTGGGCTAGGTGGGTAAAGAGGCCTTCGATATGAAGATTGGGGAAGTCCTTTATCTTTTGGACCATAGTATAAATATGATCTTTCATCGTTCCCCCCCGGCCCATCCCGGTATCGGCCTCTATATGGACGGACGTTTTCTTTCCTGCCCTATGAGATTTTTCTTGCAGTTCCGTGGCAAAATGCAGGTTAGAGACGGAGGGGATGAGGTTGTACTTGATGATTTCCGGAATTTCGGAAATCATGGAGGGACTGAGAATGATAATCGGCGCGGTGATGCCACCTACTCTAAGCTGAATGCCTTCATCGGCGTTGGCGACTCCGAGGCAGGAGGCGCCGTTTCTTACGGCTACGTGGGAGATCTCGATAGCCCCATGGCCATAAGCATCGGCCTTGACCACCTGCATAATTTTGGTTTGCTGGCCGACAATCCTCCCGACTTCATGGAAGTTACGGGTAAAATTATCGAGATCGATTTCCACCCAGTTGCGAAATTGTGGTTTATCATTAAATGACATAACTAAACTCTACTAAGGAAGAAGTTATTTAGTCGTTTTTCCGGCAAAAATAATTTCGTTGGCTTATTTATCCTGTTTATCGGAGTTAGGGGGAAAGGACCATCACTTCCTCGTCATGGTGAAAACACCATCCCAGGGTTGGGGGGGAGGGTCTGCTTTAAGCTCCTGGCAGCGCTTTAGATAGAGGTTGGACGGCGGATCGTTGGGCCTGATATCCAGTACCTTCCGAAAGGCAGCGGCAGCTTCATCCCACCGCGCCTGTTTGTACAACGACAAGCCAGAGTCGAACTGTTCGACAAAGGCACGATAATCTTCGGCGTCCTTCCGTTCACAAAGAAGTTCATATATTTTAACAGGCAACTTCTTACCCTTGACCAGCACGGCATCGAGTTCCCGGCAGAATAATTCATCCTTTACTATAGCCAGGGTGAATTCGCTGATCACGATGTTTGTTCCGTATTCCTTGTTGATACCTTCCAGACGGGAAGCGAGGTTAACGCTGTCGCCCATTACCGTATAGTCGAATCTCATCTGCGAACCCATGTTGCCGACGACCATGTCGCCGGTGTTGACCCCGACACCGATGTTCAGGGGCGGCTTACCCTCGGCGGTCCATTTGACCTGGAGCTTCCTGAGGGTCTGCAGCATTTCCAGTGCCGTCCGGCAGGCACGCAGGGCGTGGTCCGGTTGATCGAGCGGCGCACCGTAAACTGCCATAATGGCATCGCCCATGTATTTATCAAGCAGCCCATCGTATTTGAAGACGATGTCGGTCATAGCGGTGAGGTATTCGTTTAAGAGGTGCACGAGCTCTTCTGGAAGCAGCTGTTCCGAGATGGTGGTAAAACCGCGGATATCGGAGAAAAGTACGGTCAGTTGTTTCTTATCGCCCCCCAGTTTGAGCTTCGAGGGATCTTTTAGCATTTCCGTGATAACCGAGGCAGTGAGATAATATTGGAACGCGTTGCGTACTTTCTTCTTTTCGCGCTCTTCTGTTACGTAGCGATAGACGGTAATGCCGAGATAAACTGCCAGCATTGTGAGGACGGGATAAACCAGATTCAGCCAAATGTTGTAGCGCGAAAAGAGCAGGATATTGATGGCCACTACGGCGCCGACAACGAGGAGGCTGATTAACACTCCCTGCATGGCCTTCAGCCGCGGAATGACGAAACCCATGACGAGACCAACAAAAATGATGGAGAAGACGTCGAGGAACTTTGTCCACCATGATTGTCGCAAAAAGTTCTGGTGAAGGATGTTGTCGACGACTGAGGCGTGGATTTCCAACCCGGGAAAAACGGTACTAAAGGGGGTCACGCGCAGGTCATAGATGCCTGTAGCGGTAGCGCCGACAATAACGATTTTTCCCTTGAATTTGTCCGGCGAGAGGCGGCCGTTCACGATATCCGTTATGGAGTAATGGGGAAAGGTCTTTGCCGGGCCAAGATAGTTGACGAGCATGCGGCCCGTATCGTCGGTGGGAATCTCAATCTGGTCGATCTTGATTCCCTCAACGCCGAATTCACCCAGTCTTAGGGCGACCATGGGCCAGTCCAGATACTGAGTTACCAGCGACAAGGCCAGAGAAGAGTAAAAGCCGTCCCGAAATTTGATCACCAAGGGCGCCCATCTGATGGAGCCGTCACTGTCGGGAAAGGCGTTAAAATAACCGCTATTTTCCGCGGCAGTGGATAATTGTTTAAGATTCGGTGCTGCCGCATAGGCATGAATTAAAGCCCCTTCATTTACCTCTTTTGCCGCCTTGATCATGGAAAACTTGGAATTGGAGATACTTTCCTCGCCTGCGGTGATGTCTTTCTCGGCCAGGTGCCCCACTTCCTTCTGCGAGGTATGGAAAAAATAACCCAGGGTGACATTCCGGGCTTTTTCGATAGCCTTGGCCAGGGTGGCATCTGTATCGGCAGCTTCCTTCTTCTCGCCCATCAGCGTCAGCAATTTCTGATCCGTAACACCCAATCTATGTGCTTCCTGCGTCAGTTCGGTGATCGTCTTCAGACTGGAATTGTCGTCCGGTTCGGCAAAGACGATGTCAAAGCCGATTGTTTTAACACCGTAAGATTTAAGGGTATTTACCAGCTGGGCGAGAATAGTCCTGGGCCAGGGCCAGCGCCCCAGTTCCGTCAAACTTTTTTCGTCAATTGCGGCGATAATCGTTTCGCCGCCGGCAGGCAGCGGGCCGCGGGAAAGGATTCGCAGGTCGAGGGCCTTTAATTCCATGAAACGCAGAAACGGGGCATCGAGGAAGAAAAGGGCAAGGGCGATGAGGATAGTGAAAAGCGATATTTTCAAAGGTGAAATGGCAAAAATCTTTTTTAATTGTTTATTCATTTTCGCCCCTCGAAATTTCGGCGCATCATACCAGAGAACCAGATAAAGTCAAGGCCAAGGACAGTTAAAGACTTGACAACCCTACCCTTATAATATAGATACACTCGAGGTTTAACGATTATATTAAACACAACCAGCCGGAGTAACTCAGCAGGTAGAGTAGCTGATTCGTAATCAGCAAGTCAGGAGTTCGAATCTCCTCTCCGGCTCCATGGTCACAAGGGGTAAGCATTCATTGCTTTACCCCTTTTTAATTAGTTTTCATCCGGAAACGTTCTTTTCCCGTCCCTTAAGGAGGAATGATGAAGAAATCTTTTTTTGTCTCGGCAGTTGTCGTGTTTTGCCTTTTCCTGTTGCCCAGGCCCGAAGCCTTTACATGGTATGATGAAACGCATTTGGCGATAGCCAAAGCAGCGGGCGATAAGAAATGGTACAATGCCGCGGGACCGGATATTGTCAAGGAGAAAGCGGATCTCGTGGAGAGGCGCAACCACTATTACAACAATTACCGCGACATGGAAGTTACAATGGCAATGGTGCTGGATCAGGCCGGCCGGTATAATAGCCCTGATGATGAAGAGGGGCACCTCTACGGCGCCATAATCGCGTCCCTGCGCGAATACGTCAACAGTAAGCGGTCAAAGAAGTATTCGCTTTACCACATCGCCTATTGCGCCCATTACATCGGCGACCTCTCGCAGCCGCAGCACAACACGCCACGTGACGAATTCAACAAAGCGTACCATGATGTCAATGAAGCACTTGTTGAGGACAAGGTATTGGGTAGAATTGGTAAAATTGAGAAGTACATGTATCCCATCAAGCTGCGGGCGGATCACTTTGAAGAAGACCTGGCTAAAGAAATCGCCCGCATCGCTAATGCGTCGCGGGAGCTCGACCGGAAATTGCGGCAGGAAAAGCGGCTGATGGATGCTGAAGAAGTTTATCGGCAGTTGGGGCACAGTTCATCGCTTCTGGAGGCGGTACTGAATCATATTGACCTGTAATTGCATGACATCCGTTCTTTTGCTTTCGAGGATTTACTTGCCGGCGATTCAGGAGTTTGCAAGATTTCGTTGCTGTATGACTCGCTGAACTTAAGGGACCACTGTGCCGACTCGGAATTACCCGCAATTTACCTTGACACACAATAACGATGTTGATATGGCAGTCGCGTGTTTGTTATTGATGTATTTCACAAAAGTCCTATCTTCTGCGCAAAAAAATATAATCCTATCTTTCAAAAAAGGGGGAATGAAGAATAATAATGACTGACACCGCTGACCCTCAATCCAAACCGCTTCCCTATTGGAAACGCACATTCTCTTCCTTGCGGTACCGTAATTTTCGCCTGGTTTTGTTCGGCTCCTGCACTGAACATGTGGGACAGCATATGGAGACCATGGCCATCGTTTGGTTACTGAAGGAGCTCACGGAATCTCCTTATTACCTCGGCCTGCTGGCAGTCTGCCGGGTGGCCCCCCTGATTTTCTTCTCTCTGGTGGGAGGCGTGATGACGGACCGGGTTGATCGGCGGAAGTTGCTCGTGAACTGCCTTGCCGGCGGTGCCCTTATATCGCTCTTGCTCATGGTATTGGTCCAGACGGGCCTCATCGTTCCCTGGCACCTCCTGTTGGCCGGCGCTCTCGGCGCTGTTCTTACAGGCTTCAACCATCCGGCCCGGGCCGCTATCGTTCCGAATTTAACGCCCAAGGAAGAGTGGATGAATGCCATAGCCATGGATACCATCTCAGTAAGGACCGCCAGCATCATCGCCTCTCCTATTGCCGGCTACCTCATATTTACCTTCGGCACCACGATGCTCTTCGGCGTGCGGGCCCTGGGCATGGGGCTCGCCATCTGGTGGCTGCTTATGGCGGAAGTGCCCCCCACGCCCGCCGGCGGTAAAAAGCAGGGCAGTTGGCGCAATATGACCGATGGGCTTGTGTATGCCGCGGCCAGCGGCTTGATCATGTCGCTGGTGCTTGTTTTTGCCCTTCGTGAGTTCCAGCATGAGATGAGCCAGGTCTACCTCCCCTTTTTCGCCGACATTACCGCGAGCGGCGTCAAAGGTTACGGCTACCTCAATATGTCGACCGGTCTGGGGTCCGTTGTCGGGCTGTTCGGTATCGCTACTCTGGGAAATTACCAATACAAGGGCCGGCTGATCATTGGGGCAGGGGTTGCCCTCGGAATCTTCCTCACCCTTTTCCCGCTTTCCAAATGGCTTTTACTTTCTTTTGTGCTGCTTTTCTTAGTCAATGCCGCCGGTACCGTTTTTGAAAATGTGGGCCGCACGGCCCTTCAGACTATTGTGCCTGATGAGATGCGGGGCCGGATATCGAGTATGCGGGAACTGGTGCGCGGTCTTTTTGGTACTGCGGTTGCGTTCGGACTGGGTTTAGGAGGTGAATACTGGGGCGTCGTCACGTCCTCAGTGCTTTTGGGGGTATTTATACTTATTTCCGTTACGCTGATGGCCGTTTTACTGCCCTCTTTTCGCAGGTTATAATTTGCTCCTGAGACCTGGTGAGGAGAGACTTTATGTTCCGGCCAGGGGCGCCTTCGTGAGGCGCCCCTGGCCGGTTGGGGAATTATTTATAGACTTCTTCGATAATCTCTTTGGTTGCCTTGGTAATGTCATTGGTAAAAAGGATGGATGCTTCGCTGGCCAGGAATACTTTTTCCTGAGGCTGCAACAGAAAGGTCGGGTTAAATTGGGTCGAGGAAACGTCGCTGCGCAGACTGGGATTGCCAAAGCTGGTGGCAAATACCGTTTGGCCTTCCTTGGAAAGCAGCCAGTTCAGGAATAGTTTGGTGGCATTGGGATGTACCAGTTTGGTCGGAATGGCTATACAGCCCGCCGCCTGCGATACGAATACCCCTTCCTTGATTAAGACCGCCTCGACCGGCGCCCCCATTTTCAGATAGGAAGCGAGTGCGTCGGGGTCCGGACCGAGACCGATTGCATACTTGCCGCGGCTGACGCCCTCCACATGCTGTCGGTTATCCCGCTCGATGACCGCTTCCTGCTGTTTGATGAGTTGCACCAAATAGGCTTTCGTTTCGTCCATGTTCCAGAGGTTCAGGGCCAGGTGCAGGAAAACCTCTTTTCCCGAACCGGAAACCCGGGGATCATTAACTGTAATCTTACCTTTAAATTGCGGTTTCAGGAGGTCCTTGTAAGTATTGATCTCGCCTTTCTTGACGAGCGAAGTGTTGTAAATTATGTTTCTCTGAACACTGGCGATCATACCGACGGCGTTCTTATCTTTGTCCAGAAAAGGAAACTTGCCGCCCCGCCAGTACTTTCCATCAATGACTTCGGGGTGGATGAGGAGAGGTTCTATCTCTCCGAGCAATCCAGCGGGCTTCATGGAGGCAACGATAGTGCCGGCCCCGGCGCCGAAAACATCGGCCAGATAAAGTCCGGCTCTCTGTTCCGTATTGACTTTGGCCAGGAGCTCCGCGCCGCGGGCAAAAGGCGAGAATTCCAGATTAATGCCGTATTTCTCCTTGAAGGCCTGTGCCAGGGAGATTCTTACTTGCGGCACCCAGGCGGTATTGTAGATAACCACGGTACCTTCCTTTTTCGCATCGCTGATCAGCGTGTTCCAGTATTTTTCCGAGAAAGCCCCGGAACCGGATGCCTTGGTAGAAGATGCCGCCGGCGCCGCTGCTGCATAGGCCGTTATCACGATGCTTGCCAGAAGACACATTAAGACCGACCACCGCATTATTTTCATCTTACCCCTCCTTATTTCCCGAAATGTATTTTTTGCAGCAATTATTTATCTTAGCCATTCGATTAACGCAATGAAATTATCACCATTTGTCCTTGACACACCGGGGGCTTTTTTCATATATATGTTCGCTAATTAAGCTGATAAAACCATTATCGTTAGTAATTGTCGACAGGAGGGATATGATGCAGCCTGAATTTGCCTTTAGAAATCTTACCGAAGTTCCCAGATTGTCAGTGGCCGAACGCGACAGGCGCTGGGCCGGCATTCGCGAGGAAATGGCCTTGAGAGAGCTCGATGGCCTGCTAATTTTCAGCGGCAGCGACGGCACGGGTTCGGCAAACTTACGTTATCTCACCGACGTCGCCGCTGCGGGAGTCGGGCTCTTTCCTTTTCAGGGCGAGCCCGTGGTCTACGGCGGCCTTCCCCATACCAGCGTCTATCATCAAGGTTCGCAGGATTGGGTCAAGCATTTTCGCGGCGGCGCCCGTCCGGAAGCCATTGTTGCCACACTGAAAGAAATGGGTTGCGAGCAGGGGAAAATAGGGGTGGTCGGCTACGGCAGCCAGAATTCACGCATGGTGGGCGAAACTATACCCTATTCCAGCTTTTCGAAGATCCAAAAATTGTTGTCCGCTGCGGCCTTTGCTAACGAGAGCCCGCTGCTGGAAAAGATGCGCATGATCAAAAGTGAAGAGGAGCTGGAGATGCTGGAGCAGGCGGCAGAAACAGCAGCTCATATGTTCGAGGCGCTCAAGGACTCGGCGAGGGCGGCAAAGCCGGAGTGTGCACTGTATGCCAATATGCTGCAGGCGTCTCTCGCCCGCGGCGGTGAGCTGAGTATGATATTGCTCGACGTGGGGAAGGCGCCTCTCCTGCATGGCCGGGGTTTCCCCTACAGCCGACGTCCTTTGGAAAAAGGCGACATGATCGTAATCGAATGGCACGCAAGTTTCGGCGGCTATCAGGTAGGGGTTGAGCATTCCCTCTCGCTGGGAGCGCCTGATCCTCATTATTTGGAGATTCACAGGGTGTGCAGCGAGGTTTTTGCCCAACTGATGGAGAAGTTAAAGCCGGGAGTTGCGCTGGAGGAGGTAATTTCCGGCATGAGAAAGCCAGTGGAAGAGGCGGGGATGGCGCACGTGGAGGTGGGAATTCATGGTCACGGCCTTGCTTCCCCCGAGTTTCCCACCGTTGTCTTCGGCGGTCCGAGTGGCCTGGTCCAGGGACACCCCATGGGCAGGGTGCCGCCCATCATCATCAAGGAGAACATGGTCTTCGGCGTTAATATCGACGTGAGCGACCCCCGCTGGCGGAAGGACAGCGGTCTCATGTGCGGAGATACCGTGGCCGTTACCAAAACGGGCGCCCGAAAATTGACCAAGGTGCCGATTGAACTGACCATTCTATAAATATAACAGAAAAGGAGATAGATCGGCTCATGGTAGAAAAAGTTCGCGCACGCATTCGGGAAGCGGAACCTCAGGAGAACCTTTACGATCAAAGCTATCGTAAGACCAACGAGGAAATGCAGAAACGGGCGCAAGGCCAGGTGATCATCAAAGGAAAGGATCGGGCGTTCCAACAGACCCGACAGGCCTTGTTGAAATACCTGCTTCATCCGAACGACTGGGACAAGGTGGCAGTTCCGGATTGGAAGGCCTTCATCAACCACATCAAGGTGCATTCCGGACGGCACACCCATCAGGGGGGACTGGTTTTGTATGTGCTGGAAGGGAAGGGCTATACCATCGTAGACGGCGTTAAATTCTCCTGGAAGAAAAACGATCTGATCCTGCTCCCCATCAAACCGGGCGGCGTGGAGCACCAGCATTTCAATGAAGACCCGGAACAGCCGGCGGAATGGATAGCCTTTTCCTTCAATCCCATGATGGAGGCCATTGCCCACAGCTTGGAACAAAAGGAAGAGCACCCCGACTGGACAAAAGCCAAGTGATGGGCAGTTCTTCATTACTCCCAGTAAATTAGAAATTACTTGTCCTGTCTGCGGGCTGTAAGTAATTCTATAAGCGCACTTATCCCCTTCAGCGGGGTTAAAGGAGGTCTCTTCAAGATGCCAATCGCCAGGAAGGTGCAAAATAAATCCAGTAAGAAAAATATCAATCTTTTCGAAGCGCTGTTTGAGCGTCGGGACAGGGAAAGGGAGATGCTGGCCAAGTCGATCAAGGTAGTGGACGGCGACAACCTGCCGGTGGAGAATAACCGGATGGGTATATATCGCTGGTACCTGCATCCCGATAAGGAGGATGTGGCGGTGCGGACCATGCTTTTCTGGGCGGAGGAAATACCCCCGGGGAGCAAATCGGGTAAACAAAAACACCAGGGGGGCCGTGTGCACTACGTCCAGGAAGGGCAGGGTTACACGGACATTGACGGCGTCCGGTACGACTGGGAGAAAGGCGACATGATCCTCTTGCCGATCAGGCCGCAGGGCGTCACCTTCCAGCACTTCAATAGCGACGGTCAGCACAAGGTGCGCCTGGTTTGCGCCGAACCCAACTGGTTCGATGCCCTGGGCGTTGACCTGGGGTCGGGTTTCGAGCAGCTCGAAAACTCGCCGGATTATAAGAGATAGGAAGATTAATGGATGTGCATCGTGGCTAAATGGGTAAACTCCTATTTCAATTCTTTTAGCCCCTTCAGTATTTTATCCGGCGTGAAAGGTGTGCTGTGCAACCGGACGCCCGTGGCGTCATAGATGGCATTGGCAATGGCAGCCAGGATGGCGGAAACATAGCCTTCACCCACTTCCTTGATGCGGAAGGCGGCGTCTTTCTTATAGGATTCCGTGATCACGTCGATGTGTACCGAGGGTACAAGTTCATGAAAAGTGGGCATCCGGTAATCAAGCCAGCTGGGATTGATGGTCCGTCCTTCCTCCATCAGCACCTGTTCCATCAGAGCGTGTCCCAGGGCCATGGATACCTGGCCGTCGATCTGACCTTCCACCAACAGGGGATTGATGGGAAAGCCGCAGTCACAGGCTGTGACTGCGCGGAGCAGTTGCACCTCGCCCGTTTCCAGATCCACCTCCACCTCGGCCACCTGGGCATCGTAGGCATAATTTTCGCTCCAGCGCCCCTTAGTAGTTTTCAGGCTCGGGAGGAAAGGCTCGTCCCGCATGGTCCGCCAGTGCCCTTCACCAATGAGGGAAGTCCCGCGGTGCTTGGCAATGCTCGCCGCCACCAGCTGTTCATAAGTGAGGCCCCTGCTCGGGAAGCCGGTGACAAAGATCCGTTTCCCGGCCATGGACAGGTCCTCGGGCGCCACCTCTAACTCCTCAACAGCCAGATCCATGAGTTTCCGGCGGATGCTGGTAGCCGCCAGCCTCGTGGCGTTGCCGGTAACATAGGCATTGCCGCTGATCCAGGAACCGATATCCACCGGTGTTGTTTCCGTATCGGCAGCGATGACCCGGATATCTGACAGCGGGATCTTAAGTTCCTCCGCAACAATTTGGGAAAAAATGGTTTCCGGTCCCTGGCCGATATCCAGGGCGCCGGTGAAGAGGGTCGCCGAGCCGTCTTCGCCCAGCTTGACAATCACCGAGGAACTGTTGGGATAGATGAGGTCGCCGGTAAAAAAAGAACTCACCCCGATGCCGATACCTCGCCGCAGGGGGCCGGCGGGCGGCGTCCGGCGGTCACGGCCGTACTTTTCCCGCAAGCCCGTAAATTCACCGGCTTTGCGGATGCACTCGACGAGGCCGCAACTGTGCACATTATCGCCATTAGGCAGTTGTTCACCCGATTGGCGGGCATTTTTCAATCTGATTTCTACGGGATCGATACCCAGTTCCTCGGCGATCATGTCCAGCTGTGATTCCACTGCAAAACGCATCTGCGGCGCCCCATGGCCGCGTTGCGGACAGCGAACGGGATTGTTTGTATAGACGGCATACCCCTCATATTTGAGATTGGGCAGGCGATAGGGCATCATGGCGAATCCCCAGGCGAGGAAGATAACCACTACACCGCTACCGCGATAGGCACCTGGATTGTTAATTACCTGATATTGCTGGGCAAGAATGGTACCGTCTTTTTTGACCCCGGTTTTCACCTTTACAATCAGCGGCTGACCATGCCGGTAGGCAGTAAATATCTCCTCCCTGGTGGCTTCAATTTTCACGGGACGCCCCGTTTTGATGGAGAGCAGGGCCGCGCAGTATTCATGGGAGAAGAGATCAATCTTCCCCCCAAAAGCGCCCCCCACCCAAGCCTTCCGGACCCTTACGGAAGACAGGGGCAAGCCCAGGGTATGGGCCAGACGGGCGCGCTTGATATAGGGCCCCTGTGACGACGTCCAGACATCCAGCTTGCCGTCCGGTCCGCAGCTGGCCACGGTGACCTGTGGCTCCAGGTAACAGTGGGTGCGTAAATGGCTTTCGAAGCGATCCTCGCGTACGTAATCCGCTTCGGCAAAAGCCGCCTCCACATCACCCCAACTGGTTTCAGTCTTACCGGCAATATTGTTAAAATTGTCCTTGATCTGTGGATTAGGGGGATGGATTTCCGGAGCGCCTGCTTGCATGGCCTCCTCCGGATCAAAAACAGCCGGCAATGTCTCGTAATCCACCCGGATGAGGCGGAGCGCTTCTTCGGCAATATAAGGGTCGGTAGCGGCTACGGCCGCGACTTCCTCGCCCGCGTAGCGCACCCTGCCAGTTGCCAGGACATACTGATCAGCAGGGTAGCGTGGTGTTTCTATGAGGCCGTGCCGAATTCCCGCCGTATCTTCCGCCGTGACCACGGCCTTGACGCCCGCGAGCTTCCGGGCCAGGGAGGTATCGATGCTGACTATCCGGGCGTGGGGATGGGGACTGCGCAGGATGCGCCCCACCAGCATGCCGGGCAGTTGCAGGTCCACGGTATATTTGGCGCGTCCGGTTGCCTTTTCCGGTCCGTCTTGACGCGGTAAGCGCTTGCCTACATAATCCAGCTTTTGTTCCATAAAAGAATTCTCCGTAATTCAGCTTTTTCTCGACGTTGACCGCTCGGCAGCCAGCTTCACGGCCTCCATGATCTTGTTGTAACCCGTACAGCGACAGAGATTTCCTTCCAAAGCCTTTTTTATGTCCTCATCCGCCGGTTGTGGGTTTTCCGCCAGGAGTGCGCCCGCCGTCAGGATCATTGCCGGAGTGCAAAAGCCGCATTGAATGGCGCCGGTATCGTGAAAAGCCTGTTGGAGCGGCGACAATCTGCCCGGCGAACCGGTTCCTTCAATGGTGGTGATCGACTGACGAGCACAGTCAACAGCCAAGGTCAGGCAGGCCAAAACAGGCTTACCGTCCAGGAGCACTGTGCAACTGCCGCACTCGCCCGTACCACAGGCCTCCTTGGCGCCGGTCAGTCCCAGCTGTCCGCGCAAAATTTCCAGGAGCGTCATCTGCGGTTCAATGGCCAGCTCATGGTTTTCGCCGTTCACACAAAGTTCAATTAGCTGTTTCACCGCAGCTCTCCTTTGCTATTTAGTGACTATGGTCGTAAAGGCCGCCCCCAGTGTGCGGCGGATATAAACCCCGAGGCACTCCTTCAGGTAAGACGATGAATAACCGTGATGCGGCAAAGGGGAAACTTCGGACGTGGCTATATTCGCAATTTCAGCGAATAAGGCGGGGCTGGCTTGCCGGCCCATTAAAGAAGCCTCGGCCCTGGCCAACCGCAGAGGCGCCTGAGAAATGGCCCCCACCGCGAGTCTTACCCCGGTGCAGGTGCGGTGGCCGCTGTCAAGCTTTAAAACGGCCGCCAGGTTGAAGGCGGCAAACTCCATGCCGCCGCGCAGGCTGAATTTTTTGAAAGCCATGCCTGCCGGGGCGCCGGCTGCCGGAATAAGCACATCAGCCACCTGTTCTCCTACCTCAAGACAGAGCGGCTGCAAGGCATCGCCGGTATATAGGTTCTCCAGCGGCAGGGAACGAACCTTTTCCCCGTCGGTAAGCGTGAGCGAGGTCCTAAGTGCAATCAGGGCGGGGACCGTATCGGCGACAAAAACGGCCAGGCATTTTTTCCCTTGGGGAGAGAGGTAACAATGATTCCCGGCGCGCTTGAAACAGGGTTCCACAAATTGGAAGGTATGGCTCTGATTGTAGTATAAACAGCGGTTTTCAAGACATATATTCCCCCCCAGCGTCGCCATGTTGCGGACCTGGCCGGAGGCAGTGCTGTGGGCGGCCTGCGCCAGGATGGGAAATTTCTCTTTGATGATTGACGAAGACGCAACTGCGGCCATGGTCATGAGTGGGTCGAGATGTAAGGTACCGGACGCATCCACTTCCGGGTTTTTTACGGCGAGGTCTTTCAGGCTGATCACTATTTCCGGCTGCACCAAACAATACTTCATCCGGGGGTAAAGATCGGTGCCGCCGGCCACCAGCAGGGCGTGCGAACCATGCTCTTTAAGCAACCGGCCGGCTTCGGCCCGGGAAGACAGACGATAATAGGTGAACTTGGGGAGGTGCATAATGGAGTTCCTCCTGATGCTTAGCGATAGGCGACGTAACTATACGTGTCTCTTAAGTAAACTGGTTATTTACCTTTTGGCAGCGTATCTTAACATATCATAATGCAAAAGCAAATAGTTTTTGGAAGACGCAAGTATGCTATTATAAAAAGAATTATCACGTATTGGTATGCATGCGTCCCCTGGATATTTGATTGACATGGAAAACTGTTTTTCCTATACTGCTCTCTAATAAGCGTAATTTCACAAAAGGAGATGAGTATATGTCGCGATGGAATCTTGACCCTGACCATAGTGCCGCCGTCTTCGAGGTGCGGCACATGATGGTCACCTGGGTGACCGGCCGCTTCAGCAAGCTCTCCGGCACCCTTTTGTTCGATCCCCTGAAGGCAGGGGAATCCTCCGTGGAGGTGGAAATCGACGCTGCCTCCATTGGCACAGGACATGACCGGCGGGACGCTGATCTGAGAAGCGCCAATTATCTGGATGTCGAACGGTTTCCGAAAATCACCTTCCAGAGCACCAACGTTGAGGTTGTCGCCCTGAATCACTGCAAGGTTCACGGAGACCTCTTTATCCACGGGGTGACGCAACCGGCAACGCTGGACGTGCGTTACACCGGCCCCTCACATTTTCAGGATGATGATCGCCGCTATACAACCTTCGGTTTTCGGGCAACCACCGACGTCAACCGTGAAGACTTCGGAATGCTCGCGAACCTGGAGCTCGAAAACGGCGGCTTCATGGTGGGCAAGCACCTCTTCATTACCATCGATACCGAGGCCGACCTCATCGATGAGTGAGGCCAAGTTCTAATTGAGGTGAGGACGATGAAGGGTGCAGATCATCCGGATGTTATTTCCGAATATGTGAAGCTTGAAGGGGACAGCGGGGTTTTGGGGGGCTATTTTGCCAAACCGGCGGGGAATGGACCTTATCCCGGGGTCTTGGTAATCCATGATATCTACGGCATCACCGATCATACAAAAAAAGTTGTTCGGGGCCTGGCGAAAGAAGGCTTTGTCGGTTTGTCGGTCAATCTTGCTTCTCGCAGCCTCGGCCCGGATTTTCCCGGCGGCTCCGATGAAGTGAAAGAGTCCCTCAAGCAACTGCCGGATGCTGATGCTCTGTCTGACTTGGACGCCGGCTTGGACTACCTTAAGAAAGAACCTGTCGTCTTCACCAATTCCCTCGGTTGTATGGGATTTTGCATGGGGGGTAGATTTTCACTCCTTTTTGCTGCCCATAACGAAGATATCAAGGCGGCGGTCACTTTTTACGGCCCTCCCATCGATAAGGAGGTCTCACTGAAATATCCGCAGGCAGCTATTGATCTGGTGCCGGAAATCAAGGCGCCGGTGCTGGGAAATTACGGGGCGGAGGATCACGTAATCCCTGTGGAAAATGTGCTAAAGTTTGAAGATAAATTGAAGAAACATAACAAGATTTTCGATATCAAAATATATCCCGGCGCCAAACACGGCTTCCATAAGGAAGGACCGAGTTATCACGCCGCGGCGGCTGCTGATGCCTGGAAACGGACAGTCCACTGGTTTAAGAAATACCTCAAGACATAAAAATAAGGGAAGACATGATCGACTACGCACTGGAATACCTCTTTTCCTTCCAAGCAACCTTGGCCCCGCCCGAGGTCATCGGGATCGTACCGGAAGGCATCCGCTCCAACTGGTATTTCACCGGGGGCGAGGTGGATGGTCCGAAACTTCGCGGAAAACTTCGCCCTGTGGGAGCCGATTCGCTCACCATCCGGCCTGATGGCGTGGGCGTGGTCGATGTGCGCGCTACGATTGAAACCCATGATGGCGCCCTGATATCTTTAACATATTCCGGCGTGGTGGATATGGGAGAGGGTGGATACCAGCGCTGGCTAAGCAAGGAGCCACTGCCCAGCAGCCTGCCGCTCCGCACAGCGCCGCGTTTTTCCACTGCCCACCCCGCTTATCTCTGGCTCAACCGTCTTCAATGCGTGGGGATCGGTGAAACATTTATAAAACTGTTTAAGGTTGCCTACGACGTGTATGCACTGCGGTAAAGAAAGGCTCCTTTTCGCCCCCCGTTGGACCAAGGTCCAATGTCATTTATGCGAAACCGCTGATATTATATTAAAGCAATATTATTAATATAGTAAAAGTTTGCTTCCGGGGAGGAGTGCCATGCGAGTCAGCGAATTCATGACCACCAATGTAGTCACGGTGTCCAGCCAAACAGCGCTTTTTGAAGCCCGAAAATTCTTAGTCGCCCATAATATTCGTCGTTTGCCGGTAGTGGATAGAGGTAAGCTTGTCGGTATCGTGAGTGATAGAAGGATAGCGTCAGCATCGCCTTCTTCTCACACTACCCTCAGCGTATGGGAGATGAACGAATGGTTAAACAAAGTTACCGTCGGCGAACTGATGAAGAAGAACCTGACAACGGTCACTCCGAATACTACAGCTGAGGTTGCCGTCGCCCTGGCTCAGAAAAGCAAGGTCGGGTCTTTGCCCGTCATCGATGACGGGCGTTTGGTCGGCATCGTCACGACGAATGACTTTTTTTATCGCATCCTGAATCCGCTACTCGGAATTGGTAAACCGGGGACACGACTGCATATTTTCGACAGCGGTGCCACCGGCAAGATCGAAGGTGTGATGAAAATTCTGAGCAGGCATAACCTGGAAATTGTGGCCATTCATCTTGACGAATCGGATGAACGGCCGGGCAGGGACCTCATCATCCAGGTAAATGGTAAAGAGGCCGGCAAATTGATTGATGATTTGACCGGCTGTGGCTACAGGACCGAGATTAGGGGGTAGTCCGAATTGCCGTAAAAGAACCCTGCCGGGATCATGGTCAATGATGATGATGGTGGTGGTGCGCGTGACCGCGTCCCTGCTCGGTGTGACGGAAGATCAATGATTTTATTACTACCGGGACGGCCTTGACCTCCGGCAGTTCCTCGCCGATATCGATGAAGTCGAAATCTTTCAGGTCAATGCCGTCGATGGAGATGATTCCCGCTCCGGGCAGCAGCTCGTGCTCGATAATCTGGCCCATCAGTTTGGCAATGTCCGTATCGAATATCAGAACCAGGGGATGTCCCTTGTCAAGCTGCGGCTTCATGGCCCGGACCAGTCCGTCAGCCAGGGCCCTGGTCAGGGAATAGGCTGGACCGAGTTCCCAGTGAATGGCGAGGGCTGCGGCCCGTTCGCCGTCTCGGATGTCAAATCGCCGCAAGGCGTCTCCAACTGCTCCGGCAATTTCATCCGCGGTGATGTCCTCCCGCTGCTCGATCCTGGGAGTAACCACTTGCAGGTTCCTCAGGGGCAGGAGGGCCGGGTGAGAGAGGTGGATCGTGTTGCCGCTGACCTGGACGGTATACTGGGAGGCGCCGATGACAGTCGCCCTAATCCGTTCGGCGGCGGGTCTCACCTGCATCCTGCCGCCCGCCCGCTGACATCTTTCCCTTACCTGCCGTCCGAGATGGCCGCCCAGATCACCGAGATTTCTTTTCTCCACATCGTAGATATACTCGGATACCCCACCGGAAAAGATTAATGCATCCACCGGTTCGTTGAAACTCACCGGTGGCGTCAACATCAATCGTTCTCCCAGGGAAGAAAGAGGCCGCCGTTCCAGTACCTCGAAAAGGAAGTTGCATAGGGCGGCAGCCAATTTTTCCTGATCGCTTTCGGCAAGCAGGCATCCCAGATTCACGGATACGCCGGCCGCTGCAGCGACCTTCAGGATGGCATCTTCAACACGGTTTAGCTTTCCTTCTTCGTCAAAAGCGACGAGTCTGGCCCCCACCTCCAGGGCGGCGGTATCGATCACTACCCCCCTCCGAACGATGGCGATCTTGCTTGTCCCTCCGCCGATATCCACATTCATCACAGTGAAATCGCCGCCTTCCTCGCGGGTCAGGCCCACTGCTCCCGAGCCGTGGGCGGCGAGGATGGCCTCCAGGTTATGGCCGGCGGTCGCGCAGACGAATTTGCCGGTTTGGGCGGAAAAAAGCTCGGCGATGGCCTCGGCATTCTTCTTTTTAGCCGCTTCTCCGGTCACGATTAGCGCGCCGGTATCGATGTCCCCGGGGGACAAACCGGCCTGCTGATAGGCCTCATGAATGAACTCGTCCAACTTGTTCGTATCGATGGTCGTCTTGTCGAGATAAGGGGTGAGGAGGATAGGGGATTCATGAATTATGTCGCGCTCAATCACCACAAACCGGTTAGACAGCCCTAACCCCTCGCGGCGCAGGACGAGCCGGGAAAAAATGAGGTGTGAGGTGGAAGAACCGATGTCAATGCCTACCGAGAGGAGGGAAATCCTCTCCGAACGCCACAGCGGGTGCGCTTCGTCGAAGGTCATGCCCCCGTGTTCATCATTGCCGTTAACGTCATGGAGCTTCAGCGTTGCCGGTTCCAGTTTCTGTATATTCATTCACGAGTTTCCTTATATTAAGAAACCCCGCCGGGGCGGGGTTTCTGGTTTCCGATCCACCGGTGTTTCGTTACTGGTCCAGGGGTTCCAGCCGCAGGTCGATGCCGTTTTTCTCGAGCTCCTTGTAATACTCTTCCCTGATAAAAGGATCTTCCTGGTCGTAGCGCAGTTTGAAGGCATAGGCGGAGGGGTCGTCGCTCCGGGCGGCGCCCATGGGGTCGTAGTTCCCCTTGCTGGTAATGGTGGCGGAGATGGGATCCCAACCCTTGAAGGCAAGCTGCCGGAAAGGTCCCTTGCCCGTATTGAAGTGCTGGTGGTATTCGTTCAGCTTAGGGGAAATTACGGCATAGGGTTTGGCCGGAATCTTTCGCCGTTTTGCCGGATTCCTCTCTTCGCCGGGCATGAAGAGGTATTCATAGCCTTCGCCGCCGACAATGATGACATGGGCCCCGGGGCCGTGTTTGTGGGCCGTGACATATGTTCCTTCGGAGACCTCCAGAATATGAATCTGCGAACCGGAATTGGCCATGGAGATGCGCATGATCGACGTCTGGGTGCCACGTTCCTTCCAGGGGTCCAGGGCAAAGGTCCGGACATCGGGAATGAAATTTGTCTGGAACAGTCGGACGTTCCAGTGCTTGCCCTTCTCGGCATAATCGCTTTCCATGGAATAGCTGTAGCGGTCTTTAAACTGGAAGGGATTGTTAAAAACGAAATCCACACTCCGGTAAAGATTGATGACCTGCGCCAGATTCGTCCCGAAAAAGATCTTGCAGGGCTTGTCGGCCGAGCTGTTGAACTCCTGGTGCCAGGCATTCAGGGGGATGGCCAGCAGCGCTCCCTCTCCCCATTCGACGGTCCGTTTGGGTTCGCCCTCCTGCCAGATCGTGGTAGCGCCGGTACCGCTCATGACATACATGACGGATTCATACATATGGTGTTCCGGTTTGAGCTGGCCTTTTGGCGGTATTTCAACAACCTGCAGATTAACAGTCTCATGATCGCCCAACCGGGTGTAAGCTGCTTTGCCGCCCCTTCTCTCCCAATCGGCCAAAGGCAGGGCGGACAAATCTTCCAAGGCGCTTCCTTCATAGAGGGGGACCCCCTCGCTTTGAACAAAATGCCGGTAATAACTTCCTACCCACCACTCTTCAAATGTTTTTGGCTTTCCAGACACGAGCTTTCCTCCTTTTATTTTTAAATGAGATAATTACATATAGCAGGGCAAGGTGTGTCTATAATGGAATTGTCGGGGCGAGTCAAGCTTTCCTTGCCGGCGCCCTTTTGCAGCTTAGCGGACTTGGCAGCCACTGCCGGTAAAGGCATTTTTCTTGACACACCGCACTCTTTTTTCTATAGTCGCCGACGAAAAAGCGTGCCTGATTAAAGGGCCGGCCCGCCATAGGGGCGGACTTCTTTCAGTATAATTTCTTGCGGAGGGTGGATGAACGAAATTAGCTTTGTCGATACAACATTGCGTGACGGCAATCAAAGCCTCTGGGCGTTGAATATGCGGGTCGGTGCCATGTTGCCGATTGCGGAACAGATGGATCAGGCCGGTTTCGAATCCATGGAATTCTTTCTCAGTTCCATGCTGAAGAAGTACGTTCGCGACTTGAAAGAGGACCCCTGGGAATGGCTCCGCGAAGGTACGAAGCTCATCAGAAAAACCCCTTTGCGCAGTCATGGCGGGACACAGGGAGTTTTTGAAAAGACGCCGCAATGCATTCTTAAACTTCTCGTGGAACGTTACGTCGCCCATGGTCTCAAGGTGACCAGGAAATCGGATTGCTGGAACGACTTCAGTGGTGTCCCGGATGACATTGCGGCACTGAAGAAGATCGGCATGGATATGGTGTTGAACGTTATTTACTCTGTTTCGCCGCGGCACACGGACGAATATTATGCTCAGAAGACCAGGGAAGCCGCGGCTGCCAAGCCCTGGCGGCTTTGTTTCAAAGATGTGGGCGGCCTGCTGACGCCGGAGCGGACGCGCACGCTGATCCCCATCGTTTTGCAGAACGCCGGAGATATTCCGGTAGAATTCCACGCCCACTGCAGCAGTGGGCAGGCGCCCCTGTGCTATCTCGAGGGCGTGAAGGCGGGGATCAGGATCCTGCATACGGCGGTGCCGCCCCTGGCCAACGGTACCTCGCAGCCGTCGATCTTCAACATTGCCCGCAATTTAAGTCTCATGGGTTTTATCCCCCTGGTGGATTTGCAGCCGCTGCAGGCGGTGGAGAAACATTTCACCGCTTTTGCCCGGCATGATGGCTTGCCCATCGGTGAGCCGGTGGAATACGATCACTCTCAATACCTGCACCAGATTGCCGGCGGCATGATATCCAACATGCGTCATCAGCTGAAACTCGTAGGGATGGAGGACAAGATGGAGGCCGCCCTGGAAGAAGCTGCGGCAGTGCGCCGGGATTTCGGCTACCCCATCATCGTGACGCCGCTGGCCCAATTTGTCGGCACGCAGGCGGCCATCAATGTGATGGTCGGTGAGCGGTACAAAGAGGTGCCGGACCAGATCATCCAATATGCCCTGGGCATGTGGGGCAAGGAGGCGCCGCTGGTCATGGACCCGAATGTCCGGGATAAGATCCTGAGCCGGGGGAGCGCCAAGGACTGGACCCGTTGGGAACAGCCGGAACCGTCCCTCCAGGAGGTCCGGCAGAAGATCGGGGCGCACCTTTCCGACGAGGAATTGCTCCTGCGGTATTATGCGGGCGATGACTACGTCAATGCCCTGCCGGACGGCGGCAAGCCGCGATTATTCCTGGATGTCCGGCAACCGCTGGTGAAACTGATCGGGCAAATAGCCAGGCAAAAGAAAACCCGTCAGGTTTATGTCCAAAGGCCGGACTTCTTGCTAAGAATGGTGAGGCAACCCGGCCCTCCATGCCGGGGATAAGTACCGCTAAACGGGATAAGTGCGTCAACGGAATTGTTTGCTGGTAAACGATTCCTAACTTACTAATGTGATTACAATAAATGCTTTCCACCGGAAAATAATTGCTAACTTACTGATAGCGCAAAGGAGGACATTATGGACTTAAGGGAATACATCGCCGAAATCAAGAGCGTTGGAGAGCTGAGAGAACTGGACGGGGCAGACTGGAAGCTGGAGATCGGGACGCTGACCGAACTGGTGGGCGAGAAAGACGGACCTTCACTTCTTTTCGATAACATTAAAGGTTATCCTCAGGGATATCGGGTTCTGGCGATGTGCATGAACAATGCGAAGCAGATCAACAAGGCCCTGGGATTTCCCGCCGACCAGCCTACGCTGGACCTGCTCAGGGCCTTCAAGGACAAACTGGCGCAGGTGAAGCCGGTGCCGCCGGAAGAGGTAACGAGCGGACCTGTCTTAGAGAATGTTCAGGAAGGTGCGGAGGTCGACCTGCTCAAATTTCCCACCCCCTGGTGGCATGAGGGGGATGGCGGCCGCTACCTGGGCACCGGCTGCATGTTGATCATGCGCGACCCGGTGGGTCAGTGGGTGAATGTGGGGACTTACCGGCTGCAGCTGCACGACCGGGATACCCTGGGCAGCCATATTTCGCCGGGACATCACGGCCGGTTGATCCGGGAGAACTATTGGCGGCAGGGGAAGAGTTGTCCCGTCGTGGCCGTGTTCGGCGCCCATCCCCTGACCTGGCTCACCTCCATGCTGGCCTACCCCTGGGGAACGCCCGAGCTCGATATTGCCGGTGGCCTGGCGGGCAGACCGGTCAAGGTAATTAAGGGGCAATATACGGACCTGCCCATACCTTTCGATGCTGAGATCGCCATCGAGGGGGAATGCCCGCCTCCAGAAAAGGAATCACGGCCGGAGGGACCTTTTGGGGAATGGCCCGGTTATTACGCCTCCGGAGAAAGGATGAACCCGGTCATCAAGGTCAAAAGGGTGATGCACCGTAACGACCCCATCATCCTTGGCGTTCCGCCGCTGAAACCGCCGGCCTCGGGCGTGGCCTCGCATTTTATCCGCTCCGCCAGCGTATGGCAGGACCTGGAGCATATGGGCATTCCCGGCATCAAGGGGGTCTGGCATTTGCGGGGCGGAAGCTCCCGATACTTTACGGTTGTTTCCATTGAACAAAGATATGCCGGCCACGCCAAGCAGGTGGCTACAGCGTCCATGTCCTCGCCGGAAGGGGCCTACCATGGCCGCTTTACAATCGTGGTGGATGACGATATCGATCCCACCAACGAAGGAGACGTCCTCTGGGCGGTAGCGACGCGCTGTGATCCGGCGAGCGATATTGACATCGTCCGCGATTGCTGGAGCACTCCCCTCGATCCCACCATTTCGCCGGAAAAGAGGCAGGCCGGAAATTTCACGAACTCCCGCGCGATCATTAATGCCTGCCGGCCCTTTCATTGGAAGGATCAATATCCCCGGGTGAACAGGGCAAGCGATGAACTGCGCGCCAAGACCATGAAGAAATGGCCCGAACTGTTCCGTTCCCTATGATGCCGGGGCGGACGTGAATAAAGGGCGGCTGAACGGGGAATCTCCTTTCGGCCTAAACCAGTTTTGTATTATGCCACACCAATCCGTGATTGATGAATAATTTCCATGGCTGCGCGGAAATGATTCATTCTCAGAGGGACGGCCTTTTCGAAGTTTCCGCTACGGGCGGCGTTTAGCTTCGCCTCCTGGCACAGGGCCTCGATATCGGCGCCGGAGAAGTCTCCGGTCAGGGGGGTCAAAAAGTCGATAGCCGCATTTTCCGTGGTCTTTGCGGTAAATTTGGCGCCCTTAAGGTAGATCTTGAAGATCTCGCGGCGTGCCAGGGCATCCGGCAGCGGGATGTTGATGTGGGTGCCGAACCGTCCCGGACGCAGGATAGCGGGGTCGAGCAAGTCAATCCTGTTGGTGGCGGCGAGGACGACGACACCGCTCAGGGGACCGATGGCGTCCAACTCCGTCAGCAACTGGTTGACAACCCGTTCCGTAGTTTTACTGCCCTGATCCTGACCGCGCCGCGGTGTAACGGCGTCGATCTGATCAAAGAAAAGAATTGAGGGCGCGACGCGTCTGGCCAGTTCAAAAAGATGCCTAATCTCTTCCTCTGATTCCCCCAGCCATTTGCTGAAAATTTCGGGACCGCGTACGACGATAAAATTCACGGCACACCGGGCGGCCAGTGATTCTACCAACATGGTCTTGCCGGAGCCGGGCGGTCCACTGAGCATGATTCCTTTGGGAGCCCTGATGCCCATGCGAGAGAAGGTTTCCTTGTGGAGGAGTGGCATAGCCACCAGTTCCAGCAGCCGTCCCTTGATGGTTTCCAGCCCGCCGATGTCGTCCCAGCGGGCATCGGGGATGGTCACCAGGGCTTCCCGCATGGCCGAGGGACGGGTACGGTTGAGGGCCTGCTCAAAATCTTTCTTTTCCACCACCAGTCCGTCAATGGCGATTGGCTCGCCAGTCTGCCGGACCGTGCCCTGATTCGTGCGGCGCCTTAAGGCGTTAAGCCCCGCCTCACGGCATACTTCTGTGAGGTCGGCACCGACGAACCCGTGGCTTTTCCGGGCTACTTCGGGCAGGAAGTCCTGGGCTTCCCCGGATATGGGCATCGCCCGGGTGTGAATCTGGAGGATTTCCAACCGGCCGGTGGCATCGGGCGGTCCGATAAACATTTCCTTATCGAACCGGCCCGGCCTGCGCAGAGCCGGATCCACGGAATCAAGACGATTGGTGGTGCCGATGATCATTACCCCGGATGTTTTTTTGAGGCCGTCCAGGAGACTGAGGAGCTGAGCAACCATTCTCGTGTCGGCCTGTGTCCCGCTTTCACCCCGGCGCGGGGCGATGATATCGAGCTCATCGATAAATACGATGGAGGGCGCGTGATGGCTGGCCTCTTCGAAAATTCCCCGGAGCACGGCTTCCGTTTGACCGTAGGCCGTGCTGATAATCTCCGGTCCGTTAATGAACTCAAAATGCGCGTCTATTTCCCGGGCGATGGCCAGGGTCAGGTGGGTCTTGCCGACGCCGGGCGGCCCGTGGAAAATGATTCCTTTGGGAGGCTTGATGCCCAGTTGGGCATAGGCCTGAGGGCAAAGAAGGGGCAGTTCTACCAGTTCACGGATGGTTTCCAGTTCTTTCTGCAGGCCACCCACATCTTCGTAGCTCACATCGAAAGCCGAGCCTCCTTCTTGAACCAACTCGATCTGGGTGGCAGTTTCCACTAGCCCCGGCCCGGCTTCCACCGCGACCACGCTGAAGATGGTGCTGCTCGCCTCTCCCGGCAGAAGGACAGGCACTACCGTGCCTTCACTCAGGGGCAAGGCCAAATCCAGAAGCGACTGTCGCAGAAAGGCGCAGGTTTCATCCTTTGGCCCGGCGATCGGGGTGAGAGGCGCCAGAAAGGCTTTCTGCAAAATGCCGGGCTGTACCTTCTCAACCTGCACTTGCTCCCCGTGCTCGCTCTTTAGGGCCTGCAGGAGAAAACGGTCCACTAAGATAGAGCCTTTATCCTTGTCTCCCGGCCGGGTCTTGCCCGCTCGGGCTAAAATCTTCCGGTGGTGGGTTTTAATCTCAACTATGTCGCCGGTCTGGGCGCCGATTTTTTTCAAAGCCGAGGGGTCAATAAAACAGCACCCACTTTCGTCCGGCTTTTCGGCAGTGCGCCAGAGCACTAAAGAGATCGGCATAAGATTTCCTCCCTGATCCATTAAACAGTGTTCAGAATTTCTTAAAGATCTTGATATTAGACAGGATTTGTTTTTCAGTCCGGTGGACTATAGGGGTAAGCGAGCGGTGTGTCAAGAAAAAATAAACCGCCTGTTGGGAGCAAAACAACAGGCTGCCGGTCAGCGGCAAGTATGAAATCTCTCGTCAAATTCTTCGGAGGTAAAATAGTAGTCCTGCGTCCCATAACACTCAACGGCGAAGGAGGCGCAAGTGCTTCCCAGGCGGGCGCACTGTTCGAGGTCTTTGCCCCGGGCAAAGCCACTGATCAACGCTCCCCGATAGGCATCGCCGGCGCCGGTGGGGTCTTGTACAATTTTTGCCGTGACCGCCGGGATGTGTATTTCTTCCTGCCTGGTACTAATGCGTGAACCAAACTCGCCTAAAGTAGTTATGACGGCCCCGGCCATTTCCAGCAGGTCTTCTCTTTTTGTGCCGGTCTTGGTCATGATGAGGTCCAGTTCGTAATCGTTGCAGATCAAAATTTTGGATCCTTCAATGGCCTGAACCAGGTCACGGCAATCCCAAATGGGCAGGGATTGTCCGGGGTCAAAGATGTATTCCAGCCCTCGTTCCTTGCAGATACGCGGGTAGTTGATCATGTCCTGAAGGTTGCCGGGTGAAACGATAACGATGGTTTCACCGGGATCGAGGCTGCGAAAATCCAGTGCCGTGGCAACTTTCATCGCGCCGGGATTGAAACCGGTAATTTGGTTATCGGCCTGGTCCGTGGTAATGTAGGCGCCCGCCGTGAATTCATCCTCGATGACGCTAATGCAGTCCGTAGAGATCCCATTCTTCGCCAACCACTCGAAATACCGCTGATAGTCATGGCCGATAGTCGCACAGATGACCGGCTTTTCACCCATGAGGCGGAGCGCGTAGGCAATATTGCCTGCTGTGCCGCCAAATTTTTCCTTGAGCCCGTTTACCTGAAAACAGACATTCAAGACATGGATTTTTTCGGGCAGGATATGATCCGCGAAGTGCCCGGGGAAATCCATGATCCGGTCATAGGCCAGAGAGCCGGAAACAATGATCTTCATGCTTTTTTCCTTTTGCCGTAATCTGAAATGATCGGGGACGTCGGCTTGCGGTGTACTTGCAAATCCCTGCGACGTTCATATAGGATGAGGGCCGTTCATGTCAAGGCCTTCTCGTCCGGAATTGCCCTGGAGCGGTGCAAGAATGGGCTTGATAATAATGATCCTATCCGTTATCAATTCGCCAAGAAGGCAGGTAATTATGTCGGTGTCAGAGCTGGGAAAAATCCTCATGGTCGCGGGACTGATCATCGTTGTGATCGGCCTCCTGCTTCTGGTTACGGGAAAAACTCCCTTGGGCTGGCTGGGGCGGTTGCCCGGTGATTTTTACTATCGCGGCAAGAATTTCACCTTTTACTTCCCCCTGGCGACCGGCCTTCTGATCAGCCTTATCCTGTCGTTTATTTTCTGGCTGATTACCCGTAAATGAGGAAGAACCATCACCAGGCCGCGGTTGGCAGCAAGGGCAGGTCAAGTTCGACGCCGGGGGGCACTGTTGCATCAACGCCGTAGGACCAGTTCTTCCTTTCGCCGGCCGCCAGGTCCGTTTCCCAATTCAGCAACCCGGTATTCTCCGCCGGTGCTGGCGCTTCCCGCAGGGTGAGCACGACTCTTTGGTCCCTTGCCTGAGGCATGGGCTCTTCGATGCGCAGCCGGATGGGTACCGCCAGGTTGTTCTGGGCCTCAAAACGGCACTGCCAGTGGTGGTTCATTTTGGCTTCGCTCTTTTGGACCGGGTGGGCTTGGCGGGTGACGGTAACCCTGGGTTCCGGGCCGAAGAAGATTATCCCTTCCCCTCCCGACAAAGAAAGGCTGTTTTTACCGATGAGGGTGCCGTTATGAAGAAAATTTGCCTTGCCTGAAGGTATCGACCCAAGCTCGGAAAAATGCACGGCTGCGCTTATAAAGGCCTGCGGGCTTTGACTGGGGCGGGCCAGATAGCTGAAAGCGGCCGGCCAGATTTCCTCATGCAGCTTGATTAATAAAGGCGGGCCGGAGGGAATGGTTTTCCTGTCGGCCGGACGAAGATTGAGCTTGCCGTCAGGCACGGCAGACGCAGTCGGGGTGGCATGATTGATTATGGCGGCTGCCGGGTTCGGGGTCGCTTTTTCCCGGCCGTCGGCGCGTTTTGTCTTTGCCTTGGCGGATTCCCGGGGTTTAACTATCAGCTCAGGCAGGGCGGGAGGCGCCAGCAAGAGGGAAGGCGCTTCGTCGGTTGTCAAATGAATAGTCACATCGTTCCATGACTGTCCGGAGTTTTGCCAGACCTCCGCTTCCCACCCGCAATGGATTTCTCCGCGTTCCGGCCGCGCGTCCAGACGGAAAACAGGTTGCCATCCGCAATTCATAAGGGTGTAGCTATAGGTGAGCAATGTCTCATCACCGGAGGTGCCGGAAAAGAGGATGGTGGCTTCCCAGGGTTGGCTGTCCTGGCCGCCGGCCAGCTTCAAGGCCTCCTCGACTTCTTTGATCTTCTTGTCCAGGCCGGGCATTTCCAGCCCCATGTTCAGCTTTTCCTGCATGGCCTTTTTTATGTTTCTGCCAATGGTGGCGGCTGCCGTCCCCGCTTCGGCCTGACTCTTTACCCTGGCCTTTGTTTGTTGCTGCCAGAATTGCACCTGGTGGTCCAAACCCGCTATCGCGGCCTGTACGGCGTTTCTCTCCTCCCTCAGATTCCTCAGCTGTTTAGTCAGGTCCTTTGTCCGTCCGTCCGCTGTTCCCGCGCTCCGGCGCCAGGTTTGGTTCTCAATTTTCAGTTTTGTTTCTGCAGGGGGGTAGGTTACCAGAGACGCGGGGTCGGCCATGCCCGGCAGAATGATCAGCGCCTTGCGCAGATCCTTGCCTTCCGGGAGCAGGCGAACCTTTGTCACTTCCGTTATCCGAGCCGCCTGGGGAAAGAAAGTAACTTCCCTGGGCGCCGCCAGGGCCGGAAAGGTTGAAAAAAGATAGAGCAGTGGACTGATACTGATTATGATAACCTTAAGCTTAATTCCCATCGGCCCCTCGCAGACTATTTTTCACCCCGGCGGCTATTTCCCTGACCCGGGTCATGACCTCGTTTTCATCAATCGTGAGCAAGCGGCGATTTTCCATCACCAGTTTACCGTTGATGAGAACGGTATCCACATCACTTCCGCTGGCGGCATAGACGAGGTGTGAATATTCATTGTACAGAGGTGTCAGATGAGGTTTGTTCAGGTCGATGACGATGATATCCGCCTTTTTCCCCGCTTCCAGAGAGCCGGTAACGTTTCCGAGCCCCAGGGTGCGGGCGCCTTCGCAGGTTGCCATACGGGTAACCTTTTTAGCATCCATAACGGTAGGATCGAGGCTGAAGACTTTATGTAATTTGGCCGCCGTATCCATCTCCTGGAACAGATCGAGATTATTGTTGCTGGCGCAACCATCGGTGCCCAATCCCACGGTAATACCTGATTTCAGCATTGCCGGCACGGGCGCCACGCCGGAGGCGAGTTTCATGTTGCTCTCCGGGTTATGAACTACTTTGCAGCCGTGATCGGCAAAGAGCTTTAGGTCTTCATTGTCCAGGCAGACACCGTGGAAAGCGAGGAACCGCTCCGTCAAGTAGCCGGTTTCCTTTAAAAATGACAGGGGCTTTTTCCCGAAAATCGTCTGCAGTTGCGCCATTTCGCTCTGATTTTCCAGGAGATGCAGGCCATAGAAAAGGCCAAAGTCATCAGCCAGATTCTTCGCGTCCTTAAGCAGGGAAGGGGAGCAGGTATAAAGTGAGTGCGGCTCGACAATGATATTGATGAGCGAATCGCCGGCCCATTTCTTGATGAGACTGCGCGTATAGGCGAGACCCTCAGCGGGTGTCTGGAAATTGGGCGAAGGGAAATCGAACAGCACTTCGCCCAGCAGGCAGCGCAGCCCGGCCTTTTTCGCCGCCTGGATCGTTTCCTCCTCGAAAATGTACATGTCGCAGAAGGTGGTCGTACCGGACTTGATCATTTCTGCGCAGGCCAGCAGGCTTCCCCAGTAAACGAATTCCGGGGCGACATTCTTCGCTTCCGCGGGAAAGATGTAGTTGTTGAGCCAGGCCATCAGTTCCAGATCGTCGGCTATGCCACGGAAACAAGTCATCGCGGCATGGGTATGGCCATTGACCAATCCCGGCATGACCAGGCAATTTTCCGCCGCGATATGCCTTCGGCCGGTAAATTGCTGCATGATTTCCGCTTTATCCCCTGTTTTAAGGATGCTGTCTCCCTGGATGGCCAGAGCGCCTGGTTCTATCCGGGTATTATTTTGATCCAGGGTAAGAATTGTTCCGCCGGCGATAATCGTATCGACTTCTATCATCAGCAACAATACCTGTTCGTTATGACGACTGTAGATTTCTCTTTAATGAGGTTTCTTTTCTCTTGCCGGGTCGAGGATGCCCTTCAGGCCCTTGATGATGTTCGCTCCCCCCACAAACACTTCTTTCCCTTTAAGGCCTTGAACGGCACAACTCGGCGTGCTGCGGATCTTATCTTCCCTGATGTAACTATCCAAGGTTTTAAACGTGGCCATTACATCATAGGGCCTGAACTTGAGGCCCTTCTTGGTCAGGAAATCTTCCAGGGCAGCCGGGGCATTGATGTTTTGACTGGCTGCCTCAAAGAGAAGACTCCGGATTTGAAAGGCCTGTACGAAGCCCGGCTGGTTTTCATGAAGGAGATAGAGAAAATATCTGGCATAGAGCGGCGTTTCCTTGTGCACGGGTGTGTCCACCAGCGTGAGGCGGATAGCGTTTTTTTGCAACAGGTCACTCAGGACGGCTTCAATTTCCGGTTCGACGGCACGGCAGGGGACGCAGAAATAGTCAGTGTAAAGCCGAACTCTTACAGGTCCCGAGCCAAAAGTAGCCGGTGTGCTTTCCCCGGCAAAGGCAGGGGTGACGGAGCCGGAAAAAGCGAAGAGGAAGACCAGCAGGCCCAAGAGCAACGACAGGGCCATTAGTGGGATATGCCGTTTATTAAAGTTAATGGCCAGCATCGTCAGGAGGACAACGCCGAAAGCTAAGCAGTAGGGACAATAAGTGGCATGCTTTATTTGGAAGACCACAAGGAATATTTCGCCACCCACCCCGACCGAGAGCAGGACCAGGGAGAGGATGGGTTTGTTGAGGACAATAAGCAGCAGCAGGATGAACATCAGCAGCGCGCCGGCATACTTCATGTCCAGGCCTGCCAGGTCGCCTTTCAGGTAAAGACAGGCGGTATCGCAAATTGTGTAATAAAAGAGGATGCCGAGATTAATTACTGCCAGGATGCCCGTCAAAAGCCGCTTGTTCGGAAGAAGCTTTCTAATTTTCATATGTTTCTCGGTTATTACGGCGCTTCTCCGGGAAAGGCGGGGCCACTGGAAGTCACTAATGGCCCGGCCAATTTCCTGCCTGGCTCCTTCGCTCCGGGGAAACTTTCAGCAGCGGGTGATCCCTTCCGCCGCCTTAACAGTCTCTATTATGTTTCGTTATTAACATCACGCCTTCCCGGTGTCAAGTTTTGTACGTTATAATTTTATTGCAAAAATGGCAGCTATTGGCTAATGTTTCACCATGAATTTTTTGAGAAAGACGGTTACCCTCCGAAAATATTTTCCGTATTTCCTCCTTATTTTTCTATGCTCCCGGATCTGCGGCTGCCGCCGGAGTGAAGGTGGAGTCAGGGGTAAATCCGATAACGGTCCCGCTTACGGGGATATTTTAGTCGAGGGGGCGATCGGTGATGGCAGCAATCTTATACCGCTCGTCGCTTCGGAAAGCACTTGGCATGGAATCGATGCCCGCGTCTACAACGGCCTAGTCAAATATTTGGCGGAAGAACAGCCTTATGCCTTTTTATGTGTCCCCGACGCCTTGCCCATCATCGATCCGCGTTTTCGCGGGCTTGAACCGGCGCCCCTGGGGATCGATCATGATTTTATCAAGTGTATGTTCCCCAAGAAGAGCAAAGACTGGTTATGACCAGGTAGAGGGAGGAATCAGGAACATGAACAAGAGTAGTTTTATGAGAATCAACGAGGTCATCAGATTCATAGAAGCGGCTTTTGGCGAGAATCAGTCCTTTGAGATTGAGTCCGGCGACGAATTGATCCGCAGTGAGGGGCGCCGGGCGGAAGACATGGTTGCCACCCGGACCTTTCTGGAGCAGAAGTCATCCGTGATCGTCTTCAGCGTAACCTTCAGCGACCGCGAGGGTTCTAAGACAGCGAAATGCCTGCCGGAGGTTTTTTCCAATCCCGATTATGTAAGGGTATTGCGGAATAAGTATCGGGAGTTGAACCGCTCGGAAATCCAATATTGGAAGATTGATTATCGTTTCATCCGCGTGGCCGATGCAAAAGAGCACAGCCATAAAGTAGTCTTTCGGTTTACCGTCGGTTACGGCAGCGAGCATTGACCACTCTCTAGTAAGTTAGAAATCATTTACTGAATATTTTTGCCGGAAATGATTTCGTTGACGCCCTTACCCTTTCATCGGGGTCTGGCAAAAAAGGAATTTCGTAATTTACCTGTCCCGTTTTATCGGGGCTTTGATTTCTTCAATATTGAGGGTTGACAGAGATCATAAAAAGTGTAAAAAGCAAGCGGAATTTATTCTGTGGGCGGTTAGCTCAGCTGGATAGAGCGCTGGTCTCCGGAACCAGAGGCCGTGGGTTCAAATCCCACATCGCCCACCAAATGATTGCAGAATCTGACTGGACCGACTGCGGCGTTCATTTTTCCCAGCGCTGGAAAAAGCGGCAAAAAATGTTTGACAGTCTGGGAAAATGTTGTTAAAAGTGGCACATAATAAAAATGAATAGGTTGTCAGCAATGAGCTTTACGAGGTTGAACGGTTTCTGGTGGTGGTGGAAAATAAAAAGGGAGGGCTCCGTCCACTGCTGATCTTATGAAATAATCATTCAAGCCGTGGCTGGCCCTCCGGGCGCCGCGGCTTTTTTATTTTGGGAAGGGCCGCGAGAAATCGGGGCCTTTTTTATTGGTGCGCCCCGTAACTTTGTTCGCAGTGGGAAGGGGAGGCTGCCAACCGTTCGGATGGGGAAGGAAAGGTACGATGCATTATCCGAGTTTTACCGATTTTGAGAAATTGTCGCAGGAAGGCGATCTGATTCCCGTCTACCGGGAAATACTTGCGGACATGGAGACGCCGGTGTCCGTTCTGATGAAACTGCAAAAACGTTCCTGCGCCTTTCTCCTGGAAAGCGTAGAAGGCGGCGAAAAGTGGGGGCGTTACACTTTTCTCGGCGCCGACCCGAAGGCGGTATTCCGGGTACGGGGCGATGAGGCGATCATCGAAGAGGGGGGTGTAATCGAGCGGCGCAAGCATCAGGGGCAGCCGCTGAGATTTCTCAAAGAGCTGATCGGCAACTACCGTCCCGTGGCCGTGGAGGGCTGCCCGCGCTTTTACGGCGGTGCGGTGGGTTTTTTGGGCTATGATATGGTGCGGTATTTTGAGAAACTTCCGGCCCGGGCAGCGGACGACCTGGATACCGACGATGCAGTCTTTCTCATCATGGATCGGATGATCATCTTTGACAACGTGCGCCACACGATCAAGGTGGTGGCCTGCGGCTTTACGGGAAACAATGCTGCTCCGGTGGAAGTATACGAGGATTGCCGGAATAGAATCGATGAAATGCTGGCGCTGCTGGGAAGACAGGAGGAATTGATCGGCCAGGGAGAATCGGCAGTGGGGGTAGATGCCGTACCCTTTCAGAGCAATATGTCGCGCGACTATTTTGAAAACATGGTGAAAAGGGCGAAGGAATATATTGTTGACGGGGACATTATCCAGGTGGTCCTTTCGCAGCGCTTTCAGATGGAGAATCACCTGAGCCCCCTCAATCTCTACCGGGCATTGCGTTACGTGAATCCGTCGCCCTATCTTTTTTTCCTTAAGCTCGGGGATGTGACGCTGATCGGTTCGTCGCCGGAAGTACTGGTGCGGCTGGAAGAAAAAACGGTAGAGTTGAGACCGATTGCCGGCACGCGGAAAAGGGGCAGGAATGAACAGGAAGACCGGCGGTTGGCCGATGATCTGTTGCAGGATCCCAAGGAACGGGCCGAACATGTAATGCTTGTCGACCTGGGGAGAAACGACCTGGGAAGGATCGCCGGAATCGGCAGCGTGCAGGTTACGCAGCTGATGACGGTGGAGAGGTACTCCCATGTCATGCATCTGGTTTCCAATATTCAGGCGCAGCTGTCCGAGGGTAAAGACGCCTTCGATGTCTTGCAGGCTGCTTTTCCCGCCGGGACGCTGAGTGGCGCCCCCAAGATCAGAGCGATGGAGATAATTGACGAGTTGGAGCCCACGCGGCGCGGACCTTACGGAGGGGCGGTGGGCTATTTTAGCTTCAACGGCAATATGGACTTCGGCATTACCATCCGGACGATCATGTTGAAGGGAGGCCGGATTTTTATCCAGGTCGGCGCCGGCATCGTCGCCGACTCCGATCCCGGCCTGGAGTACCAGGAAACACTAAACAAGGCGGAAGGCATGAAGCAGGCGATCATGCTGGCGCTAAAAGGTTTTGAGATTACAGGATAAGAACACTTGGTAATGGGGAAAGGTGGCCGGATATGATTTTGATGATCGACAACTATGATTCTTTTACGTATAACCTGGTGCAATACTTGGGGCAGTTGGGAGAAGATGTGGTTGTGCGCCGGAATGATGAAACGACTGTCGAAGAGATTGAGGAGTTAGACCCGGCGGCTATTTTCATCTCACCAGGTCCCTGCACGCCCCGGGAGGCGGGGATAACTGTCGAAGTCATCAATAAATTCTATAAATCGCTGCCCATATTGGGCGTCTGTTTGGGCCATCAGGCCATCGGCTATGCCTTTGGCGCTGACGTGGTCAGGGCGCGCCGGATAATGCACGGCAAGACGTCGGAAATCTTCAATGACGGCCGGACAATTTTTCAGGGATTGTCTAATCCCTTCAAGGCAGGCCGCTATCATTCGCTGGTCATCGATCGCGAGACCTTGCCCGCCGATTTTGAGATCAGCGCTCATACTAAAGAGGGGGAAATCATGGGGATCAGGCACCGCGAATATTTATTGGAGGGCATTCAATTTCATCCGGAATCCATTCTTACCCCGCAGGGAAAGCGTCTGATAAAGAATTATCTGGATTTGGTTTACCGACAATGAGGGAAGGAGGGCGGCAACGATGATCAAGGAAGCGATAGGAAGCGTTGTGAATGGTGAGGATTTGCCGGAAAAAACGATGATGGAAGTCATGACGGAGGTAATGGACGGCGCCGCCACTCCGGCCCAGATTGCCGCTTTCATCACCGCACTCCGTATAAAAGGGGAAACGGTGGCGGAGGTTACGGGTGCCGCCCGGATAATGCGGCAAAAAGCTACCCGTATTGACGCCCGCTCGTCGGTGATTGTGGATACCTGCGGTACCGGGGGCGATGGGATGAACACTTTCAATATCTCCACGACCACGGCCTTTGTAGTGGCCGCCGCCGGTCTCATGGTGGCGAAGCACGGCAACCGCGCGGCTTCCAGCAGTTGTGGCAGCGCCGATGTCCTGGAGGCCCTGGGGGTAAACATCAATGTGGGTCCGGAGATTGTTGAGGAATGCCTTCAGCAAATCGGGATCGGCTTTCTCTTTGCACCCCTGCTCCATGGAGCGATGAAATATGCCATCGGACCGCGCCGCGAAATCGGGATCCGCACCATTTTCAATATGCTGGGCCCCCTGACCAATCCGGCCGGCGCGACCTGCCAGCTGATCGGCGTCTATGATGCAAAACTGACGGAGATGTTTGCCGGCGTGCTGAAAAACCTGGGCACTAAACGGGCCTTCATCGTCCACGGGTTTGACGGTCTGGATGAGGCGACGGTGACCGAGGAAACGCGTGTCTCGGAGTTGAAAGACGGTCTTGTCAGCACCTATAACATCGACCCGCTGGAGTATTTTGGGGAAATATGCAGCCGGAGCGAGCTGGCCGGCGGCAACCCGGCGGAGAATGCGGCAATTACGCGCAATATTCTGGAAGGGAAAGAGGGGGCGGGCCGGAAGGTCGTCTTATTGAATGCGGCACTGGCCGTGCTGGCCGGCGGCAGGGCAGAAAACATTTCCCAGGGAATCGCGCTGGCCGCGGACTGCATTGACAGCGGCGCGGCTTTGAAGAAGCTTGAAGACCTGGTCAAACTGACCAACGGGCTGGGTAATCCTTGACTGGTGATTTGTGACGCGACCGGATAACCCCTGATTGGACTCCGTCGCTATTTGATAACTGGAATTTTATATCTATGGGTTTTTTAGAAAAGATTATCGAGGTGAAGCGCGAGGAAGTGACGCGTCTGAGGCAAAGGACACCGCTTGAGGAGTTGCAGGCCATGGTAAAAGGCCGTCCGGCGGGCCTTGACTTCCGGGGGGCGATCACTTCCGGGGCCTGTTCCATCATCGCCGAAGTCAAAAAATATTCGCCCTCCAAGGGCAGTCTGAGAGAAGACTTGCAGCCCAGCTTCGTGGCCTCCCTCTACGAAAAAAACGGCGCCGCCGCTGTTTCGGTGCTGACGGACCGGGAATTTTTTCATGGGTCGCCGGACTATTTAAGAGATATCAAGGAGACAGTGCGGATCCCCGTTCTCCGGAAAGATTTCATCATCGATCCTTATCAGATTTATGAATCCAAACTCCTGGGGGCGGATGCCATGCTGCTCATCGCCGGTCTGTTGCCGGAGATAATACTTCGGGAGTACATAGACCTTACCATGTCCTTAGGGGTTTGGCCGCTGGTGGAAGTTCATGCGCCCGCAGACCTGGCCGTCGCCCTCTCCGCCGGCGCCGAAATAATTGGGATAAATAACCGCGACCTGCATACATTTGCGACCGATATTAATACAACTCTGCGCTTGGCGCCCTTAATTCCCCCGGGCAAGACCGTTATCAGCGAAAGTGCGATCAGAACGAGAGATGATATCACCACGCTGATGGAGGCAGGGATACACGCTTTTCTGGTCGGGGAAGCGCTGGTCAGCGCTGCTGATCCCGGGTGCAAACTGAGGGAATTGTTGGGAAGGGTCAGTGAATAGTCATTGGTGATTGGTGGGGGAATAACGAGTGACGGAAATCAAGATCTGCGGCATTACTGATAGGGATGACGCTCTCTTTGCCGCGGAATGCGGCATCGCCGCCCTGGGCTTTATCTTTTATGCCCTCAGCCCCCGTTACGTTTCCCCGGTGAAGGCGCGGGAGATCATGGCCGCCCTGCCGGCCGAAGTCGCCAAAGTGGGTGTGTTCGTCAACCAGGAAATTTGGGAAGTGGAGCGGATCGCCGACTTCTGTGGCTTGGACTTCATTCAGCTGCATGGTGACGAGACCCCCGGGTATTGCCGCAGTTTTCCGGCCTCTCGTCTCATCAAGGCTTTTTTTTTGCAGAACGAGCAGGACCTGGAGACGCTGAAGTCCTACCCGGTGCAGGCAGTTCTGGTGGATAGCCGCGACGCCGGCCGCTATGGCGGAACTGGGAAGAAGGCGAACTGGGAGTTGGCCCTTAAAGCGAAAGATGGGCAAAGGCTGATTTTATCCGGGGGGCTGAGTGAAGAGAACATTGCCGAAGCCTTGACCCTGGTATCGCCGGCCGCCGTGGACCTCAACAGCGGGGTGGAAATTGTCCCCGGCAGGAAGGACCGGGGTAAAATCCGCCGCGTCGTGCAAATTATCGAAAGTATGGGCAAGGGTGACGGAAATGGGAAGATATTTGTGAAGTAATTAATGGCAGGGGTGTTCCAATGAGAAATTCTTTACCCGACAAAAGGGGACATTTTGGCATCTTTGGTGGCCGTTATGCGGCGGAAACCCTGATGCCCGCCCTGTTCGAACTGGAAGAAGCTTACAGGGAAGCCCAGTGCGACAAGGCCTTTCAAGGGGAGTTGAAGGGCTATCTCAGGGATTATGCCGGCCGGGAAACCCCCCTCTACGAAGCGTTGCGCCTGTCCGCTCATCTGGGCGGCGCTAAAATCTATTTGAAACGGGAAGATCTGAACCATACTGGCTCCCACAAGATCAATAACACTCTCGGACAGGCGCTGCTGGCCCGACGGATGGGCAAGAAAAAACTCATTGCCGAAACGGGCGCCGGACAACACGGGGTAGCTACGGCTACCGTTGCTGCCCTTTTCGGCATGGAATGCCGGATTTTTATGGGTGAGGAGGACATCCGCCGTCAGGCGCCCAATGTTTTCAGGATGAAGATCCTGGGTGCGGAAGTCCAGCCGGTCTCCTCGGGCACGGCCACGCTGAAAGACGCCATGAACGAGGCCATGAGACAATGGGTCTCGCAGGTCCGTGATACCCACTATGTGATCGGGACTACCGCCGGGCCGCATCCCTATCCGCAGATGGTGCGCGATTTCCAGAGCGTTATCGGCCGGGAGACGATGAAGCAGATCCGGCGCAAAGAGGGCCGCGATCCTGACGTTCTGGTTGCCTGCGTGGGAGGGGGGAGCAATTCCCTGGGACTTTTTTATCCTTTCCGCAATATCGCCGGTGTCGCCATGATCGGCGTAGAAGCGGCAGGGAAGGGGATCGGCACGGGACTGCATGCGGCCAGTATTACTGCCGGCCGGGTGGGGGTCCTGCATGGCAATAAAACTTACCTCCTGCAGGACGAGAACGGTCAGGTCCAGGATGCCTATTCCCTGGCCGCCGGTCTGGATTATCCGGGCATCGGGCCGGAACACAGCTATCTTCATGCCACGGGTCGGGCGCAATACGTAACGGTCGCCGATGAAGAGGCCATTGAGGCCTTCCTGGCGCTGTCTAAATTAGAAGGTATCATTCCGGCCCTGGAAAGTGCCCATGCCGTGGCCCAGGCCATTAAAATCGCCCCTCTCCTGGGGAAAGATAAAATTATGGTGGTGAATCTTTCCGGGCGGGGTGACAAGGATGCGGAAACAATTATCGGAAGAATGGAGCAGTCATGAGCCGCATAAAGGATAAATTCGCCGCCCTGCAAAAGCGGGGCGAAAGAGCCCTGGTCGCTTACCTGACGGCGGGCGATCCGTCTCTGAAGATTACTGAAGAATTATGCCTGGCGCTGGCGAATTCCGGAGTGGATATCCTGGAGATCGGTGTGCCCTTTTCCGATCCCACGGCTGACGGGCCGGTTATTCAGGCTGCCGCGCTGCGGGCGCTGAAAAACGGCACAACGCTGGAGCAGGTCTTGGCCATGGCCCACCGGATCACGACGGCAGCGGCGATTCCCTGCGTGCTTTTCGGCTATTACAACCCGATCTTCAGTTTCGGCTGCCCGCAATTTGCCCTTCGGTCCAAGGAGGCCGGCATCGATGGCGTGCTCATCGTCGATCTCCCCCCGGAGGAGGCAGCAGAGTTGAGGCGCGAGACCGATCCCTGCGGAATTGACTTTATAAACCTGATCGCCCCGACAACCACTGATGACCGGATCTCGACGATTACTTCCCAAGCTACCGGTTTCCTTTACTATATTTCCATCATGGGGATTACGGGCACCAAAAAACCGGAGGTAGCGGATATCAGGAAGGATGTTGCGAGAATCAGGAAGATCAGTGATTTGCCGGTAGTTGCCGGTTTCGGTATCTCGACGCCCGCCCAAGCTGCCGAGATTGCGCCCCATGCCGACGGCGTGGTTGTCGGCAGCGCTTTCGTGAAAATGATTAGCGAAAACAGCGGACGGAAAGACCTGGTGGCGAAGGTGGCCCGCTATGCCGCAGAGATCAAGAAGGCAATTAGGTAATAATAATTGATAAACTTCTTGCGCGCTCGGTAATGCCCTTATAATTTAAGGCCGTATTTCTTTAACTTGTAGTGCAGCATCCTTGCGCTGAGGCCGAGGGCATCGGCGGCCCTGATTTGATGGTTGCCGGCCTTTTCCATGGCCTCCAGGATCATTTTTTGTTCCAGGGCTTCGATGGACTGCCGGAGAATGCCCGCTTCGGATTTCCGGCCCGGCAAGACGCCCTCATCGAGATCGCGGAAAGGCAAATCTTCCAGGGATATCAACTCATCCCGAGCGATAACCACCGCCCTTTCCATGATATTTTCCAGTTCCCGCACGTTGCCCGGGTAATCATATTTGAGGAGCATATCCTGGGCTTCGCTGGTCAGGCCGATAATGTCCCTGTTGTTGGCCTGCGAGTATTTCCGGAGGAAATGGTCGATGAGCAGGGGCACATCCTCCTTCCTTTCCCGCAGAGGCGGCAATGACATCAGGACCACATTGAGGCGGTAGAAGAGGTCCTCGCGAAAAGCTCCCTCCTTGACCCTTGACTCCAGATTACGGTTGGTGGCGCTGATTATCCGAACATCGGCATGAATGACTTGATTGCCTCCCAGACGTTGGAACTCGCGCTCTTGAATGAACCTGAGCAGTTTGATTTGTACGGAAGGGGATACCTCGCCGATTTCATCGAGAAAAAGTGTCCCGCCCTCCGCTTCCTCGAAACGGCCGACGTGCCGCATCGCCGCCCCCGTAAAAGCGCCTTTCTCGTGGCCGAAGAGCTCGCTTTCCAGCAGCGTTTCCGGGAGCGCTCCGCAATTCACGGCGATAAAGGGATGATTCAGGCGGGGGCTCAACTGATGGATGAGCCGGGCCAGGAGTTCTTTGCCTGTGCCGCTCTCTCCCTGAACCAGCACCGTCGTGCGGCTGGTGGCAATCCGGCCGGCCATGTTGATCAATTCCCGCATCTTGGCGCCGCGATAAATGATTTTATCGGAGGTGACCCCTCTTTCTTTCAGTTCCCGGCGCATGATTTCGTTTTCCCGGATTAAGGTCCGCCGTTCCGCGACCCGGTCCACCAGGATCAGCAATTCATCGAATTCAATTGGTTTTGTAATATAATCGATGGCCCCGGCCTTCATTGCCTCGACGGCGGTTTCGATGGTTCCATAGGCGGTAATGATAACAACGTCAATTTCCGGATTGAGGGCTTTGATCTGCTTCAATACTTCCATGCCATCCATCCCGGGCATTTTATAATCCAAGAGGATCAGATCGAAATGGCCGCTCTGGACCATCTTAATTCCTTTTTCGCCGTATTCGGCTTCCGCTACCTGGTGACCTTCCTGGGAAAGAAAATCCCTGAGCATTTCCCGCTGCGACTGACCATCCTCAATGATCAGAATATCCAATTTTTTCATCAGGCAACCTCCCGGGACTTTACACCTTTGTTATTCACCACCTCTGCTGATTTTACTGCGGGTAATAATACCTCGAAGGTTGTTCCAACGTTCTGCGTGCTGCAAATTCGAATTTCTCCCCCGTGTCCGCGAATGATTTCATGTGCTAAAGCCAGGCCGAGTCCTAATCCTTTTTCCTTCGTAGTATACTCGGGATTGAAAATGCGCTCTACCTCTTCGGTGCTGATGCCGCAACCGGTATCCGCTATGCTTATAACGATGATATCTCTATCCAGCCTCTTGACAGCCATGGTTACAACACCGGCGCCATCGATAGATTCCATGGCATTTTTCACAAAATTGAGCAGGGCCTGCTGAAGTTTGTCCATATCCATGGACAGGATCGCCGGCGATTCAAAGCCCACGGTCCTGATGGTAATCCCCCTGGCCTTGGCTTCCTCCTGGATCAGGTTGACGATTTTCTGCAGGACTTCCGTTACCGGATAATGGCGCAACTCCAAACGCCGACTTTTGGAAAAAGAGAGAAACTCCTCAATGATACCGTTCAAGCGCCGGATTTCATCGCGGATGACTCCCGAGAGCAATTGAAATTCACGGCCCTTTTCCTCATCAGCCGGAATAAAGTCCCGTTTGAGCCTTTGACTCGCCATGCTGATGGCATTCAGGGGATTGCGGATTTCATGCGCTACGCCAGCAGCCAGTTGCCCCAGCGCCGATAAACGTTCCGCCTTTTCCAACCTCCGTTCGATCTCGACGACGCTGGCAAGATGCCGGTTCTGATTGTGGTAAAGGAACCACATGGAGAAAATCGTTATCAGGACGACGAAAATCATGAAAGAAATAAGATTGCGCCTATTCTCCGCCAAAATTTCGTCAGTGCTTTCCTTATCAAGACCAATTCTGATAACGCCGGAGACCCTGCCATTGATGTAAAGGGGAGCGGCCATGTCGAGGATATTTTTTTTCAAATACAAAACCTTGCGGCTTTCCATTTTTCTGTCGCCGGCCAGCAGCTCATTGATGGGCATGTCAGTGGTGCGCCACTTCTCAGGCTGACGGCCGGACGTGCCCAGGATCTGTCCTTTTTTGTTCATGATCACCATATAGACGAGCCCCTGTTTTTGTCCTTCGCCCAATTTCTCGATAGCCTTGCGCACGGCAACCCTTAACCCCCAGTAGATCATGCCTTCCCGGTCCAGGGCGATGATCACGGTGCCGTTGCCGTCTTTGCGCTGTAATGCTATGTAGCCGATTTTTCGCAGTTGGGCCAACTGCATGAGCAGGGGGATGGTAATCTCCGGTGGTTTGGCATTAGCCGCCGCGCCGGGGAAAAATTCGGCAGGCAAATAACGGTTTTGAAATACCACCTGTCCCGTTTTGTTCATAGCGGCCACCAACCAGAGCCCTTTTTCCCCGGCGAATTTCTTCAAACCGGCGTCGCTTAACTGATCGGCCTGCCAAATGTTATCAACCTCCTGAGCCAATTCACCCAATTCCGTAGCCAGCCAGGTTTTTGTGTATAAGGCCTCTTCGCGCGGCGGTGTGAACGGCGACTCCCCTCCTCGCGGGCCGGCCTGAACTATTAGTGTCAGATTTTCCTGGCTCAATCTCTGGACGACCTCCATGATTGCCAGGCCCTGATTTTCCAGGAAGCCGACGAGGCTCTCTTCGCTGCGTCTGATATCCAGGACGCCCATGATCAAAATCAGCGCGATGAATACCGCACAGGCCACAGCGATGGCCAAAGGGGGCAGAAAAATTCGTTTATCCGGCCCGGAATTGTGGCGCCAAACTAAATTCTTGTCTTTTCGCATCAATGAAGCCCCAGTATATGACAAATTTGTCTTTTGTCGTTACAAAAATGTAATTATGTTAAGTAGCTGATTAGTCGAGGTATATTTAAATATGCCTCTATCGCCGGCGACATTTCTTGCCGCTCCTGGGCTTTCCGTTTCCCAAGGCGCCGCCTCCTTTACCTGCCGGTACACCTTTAAAATCAGCCTGCGAACGCCCTTCGTACCTTGGTGCACGATATGGCATAATTATTGTATGAGTAAATTTAACATTATCGGTTAAACATAACGGGCATGGTTAGCCGATAGTAAAGCTCCAAATGAAGGTTTAGGCCTTCGCTCTTCACCAGGCCGGGAGATCGAAACGATCTTCCGGCCTCTCCTTATTTCAGGCTATCACGGATTTTTTGCCAGTAAGCCATTCTTTCCTTAATGGTTTTTTCATATCCACGGTCTGTAGGATAATAGTATCTTTCTTTCCTCAGGCCCTCGGGCAGATATTCCTGAGGAACGTAAGCATTATCGTAATCATGGGCGTACCGGTATCCCCGGCCGTAGCCGCTTTCGCGCATCAATTTTGTCGGGGCGTTGCGGATGTGGAGCGGCACCGGAAGATAACCGGTCCGGGCGATAGTTTCCCTGATGTTTCCATAGGCGCGGTAAAGGGCATTACTTTTGGGGGCTGTGGCCAGGTAGACAACCGCCTGGGCCAGAGCCAACTCTCCTTCGGGAAGGCCCAGAAATTGATAGGTCTGCATTGCCGTGAGCGACAGGTCGAGTGCCCGTGGATCGGCGTTGCCGATATCCTCCGAGGCGAACCTGACCATGCGGCGGGCGATGTATAAGGGATCTTCGCCCGCGGCGATCATCCTCCCCAGCCAATACATCGCGGCGTCCGGGTCACTGCCACGCAGACTTTTGTGGAAAGCCGAGATGAGATTGTAGTGTTCTTCCCCTGTTTTGTCGTACTGCAGCGCCTTCTTCTGGATGGCCTCTTCGACGGCCTTCAGGGTAATGATCCTGTTTCCGTGGCCGCGGGACAGCAAGGACACAGCGGCTTCCAGACTGTTAAGGGCAGCGCGGGCATCGCCGTCCGCGGACCAGACTATATGTTGCAGGGCCGCTTCTTCCATTTGCAGGTTGAGCGAACCAAGCCCGCGGACTTCGTCCTTCATAGCGCGGTTAACGATGGTTTCCAGCTCTTCGGGAGAAAAATGCTGGAGCTGCAAGACACGTGTCCTTGATAAAAGGGGGGCAATGACTTCGAAGGAAGGGTTCTCCGTAGTGGCGCCTATCAGGGTTACCAGACCGCTTTCCACATGGGGCAGAAAAGCATCCTGCTGGGATTTATTAAAACGGTGGATTTCGTCGACAAAAAGAACTGTACTTCTCTGATGACGGCTCAATTGGGCCCTTGCTTCTTCCACCAAGTTCCGGATTTCCTTAACGCCGGAAAGGACGGCGGAAAAGCTGACGAAATGGGCCCCGGTTTCATTGGCAATCAGGTTGGCGAGAGTTGTCTTCCCGGTGCCGGGCGGCCCCCAGAAAATCATGGAAACAAGGTTGCCTTCCTCGATTAAACCCCTAAGCAGGCACCCCTTGCCCAGCAAATGGCCTTGTCCCACATATTCCTGCAGAGTTGCCGGCCGCATTCGGTCGGCCAGAGGTTGATAGGCCGCCCGTTTTTCCTGTTGTTCAAAAAGCTCCACTGTCCATCACGATCAAATAGTTAGTTTTCATTCGGAAACGGTTCGTTTCCGCCCCGGCTGTGTCAACCTTCGGTCTTGCTGGTGCGGCGTACCGGTAGTGCGCCTCCGCGCAACCCCTCGATTTATTTGCCAGGACGAAAAATTCCTCCTTTCCGAATTGAAAACCAATAGTGTCTCATCCGGAGTTTCCGGATGGACACTAATTAAAAATCCGTCCCGCGGAGACCAGCCCCTGATAAGCGCTGCCGACGCCTGCAAGTCATCATAATCGGCTGCAAAAAGCAAGCCCTTCCTGTGATGACCAATAGCTATTTCCGGTAGACTTTTTTTGTCTTTCTCTGTAAACTAAAACAAGTAAATATTAATCAAAGGTCCCGTGTTCACATGAAATTTGGGATATTTTCCCGATCAACCGCCGGTTATCTGATCGTTTTAACTCTCCTGGGAGCGTCGAACGTATTTGCAATCTTGAAGCTTGTCGAGTTCAACACTGTTCTCATCAGGGATCTGGACACTGATATCCGTACTCTCGACCTGGAACATAAATTGGAAGATGCTATTTTTTCGGAACGCCGCAATGAACAAAAATATCTACTCACCAAGGATAGGGTTTTATATGATCAATTTCTTTCCTCCCGAGCGGAATTTAACCGCTATCTCAGTGAGCTTAACTCCTCTCCTCTCTCCCCTGGTATAGTGGTGTACCTGGAAAAAATCCGAAGATACCATAAGCGTTATCATGAGCTCGTAGAGACCGAGGTTAAGTACCGGGGAGAGGATCGCAAGTATGACAGTCATGGATTTTATGACGAGAAGGAAAACCTGCTCGATGACATCCTGGAAGCCTTGGAAAGAATGGAGGCTAAATCCCGGGATGATTTTTACTACAAGACGACAAGGATAAGCCAGGCCGGTGCTTCAGCGCGCGGCGTTGCCGTATCTTCCTTTCTGATTTCCATGCTTATAGCCATTCTCCTTTCCTTTTTTATCACCAGGAGCATTACCAGGCCGCTGATCAGACTGGTGCATCAGACGAGGGAAATCCCTGCCGGCACTTATAACTGTGACCTGAATGTTTCGTCTCCACCGGAAATTGCGGAACTGGCCGAGGCGTTCAATATCATGTGCGAAAGGTTAAGAGAAGTGGAGAAGGTCAAAGGCGATTTCTTTTCCATGATCTCCCATGAGCTAAAAACACCGCTGACCACGATCAGGGAAGGATCGAGCCTCCTTCTGGAGGGGGCCGGCGGAGAAATAACGGAAAAACAGGGGAGGTTATTGACGATTATCGCTGCCGAGAGCAGGCGATTAACGGGCTTGGTGAATTCCATTTTGGATTTATCCAAAATGGAAGCCGGGATGGCGACCTATAACTTCGTGAAGGGGCGGATTGATCCTCTTGTTGATCAGGCGATGACGGAGATTTTACCCTATGCGGAGGCCAAGAAAATCCATCTCGAAAAGGAGGTGCACCCGGATATTTCCCCCTGTCCGATGGACAGGGAGCGTATTCTCGAGGTGTTGCGCAACCTGATCGGGAATGCCGTAAAGTTCACGCCGGAAGGCGGCAGGATAACTATTGCTGCCGTTCCCGCCGAGGGGGGGGGGGGGGAGGGTTCGGTAAGCGATACCGGATCCGGCATTTCGGCTGCTAAATTGGCCGCCATTTTTGAAAAGGATGAGAGTGACGAGAAGAAA
>Ga0082335_1000702_pt1 | contig 80072 bp, 72 predicted proteins | sample Subgrocontami58m_FD_72375 | JGI IMG/M metagenome (GOLD analysis project Ga0082335, IMG submission 72375) | Subsurface groundwater microbial communities from S. Glens Falls, New York, USA - GMW37 contaminated, 5.8 m (SPADES assembly) (version 2) ... | reverse complement strand
GCAGGTCGGCTTCAGCCAGGTGCGGCTCGACCTCGGCAGGCTCGGCGACAGGTGGCGGAAGGTGCTGGCGTCGGTGCTGAACGCGATGGAGATGGAGTAGGGGGGCTCGCCGCACTCTACGGCCTGACCGCGCGGACCTCGATGATCGTCTGCGGCGTGTGGTGCGCGCGGACGCCCTCCACCTCGAACCCGGCCATGCGCACCGTCTCCAGCGTGCGGCGATTCAGATGGCACCCGTGCGCGAACCGCTTCCAGAGCGGCGTCAGCCCGTCCTGCAACCGCCCGAAGGCGTTCTCCCACCGCACGTGCTCCAGCAGCAGGAGCCGCCCGCCGGGCCGCAGCACGCGCCGCACCTCGCCGAGCGCCAGCAGCGGCTCCGCGATGGTGCAGAAGACCAGCGTGCCCACCGCCGCGTCGAACGTGGCGTCGTCGAAGGGCAGCTCTTGCGCGTCGGCCAGCAGGAGCCGGGTGGCGGCGTGAGCCTTGCTCAGCCGTTTGCGTGCCTGTCGCGTCATGTCCTCGTCGTACTCCGTCGCGACGACATGCGCTCCAGCCGGGTACAGCGGCAGGTTCGCACCCGTGCCCGCGCCCACCTCCAGCACGCGCCCGCGCGCCGCGGACAGCAGGCGTCCGCGCATGCGCCGCAGGCCCATCGCCTCGGACGGCGCGGTGCAGATATCGTACAGAGCGGCGAACGTGCGGCCCACGACCTACCTCTCCAGCGTGGCGATGCACTCCACGTGGTACGTCTGGGGGAACAGGTCCATCGGCTGGACCTCCGTCAGACGATAGCCGCCGTCGCAGAGGATGCGCAGGTCACGCCCCAGCGCCGCGGGGTCGCAGGACACGTACACGACCTTCGGAGGGGCCAGCGCGAGGAGCGCCGCCAGCGCCTGCGGATGGCACCCGACGCGCGGCGGGTCCAGGATGACGGCGTCGGGCCGCTCCTGGAGCTGCGACAGGGCGGCCTCCATCTTCGCCTCCACGAACTCGATGTTCCCAATTCCGTGCGCGTTCGCCTTCGCGTCCTTGACCGCCGATGGCGATTCCTCGACGGCGACGATCTTGCGGGCCTTCCCCGCGAGCAGGATGGCGAACGTGCCGACGCCCGCGTAGGCGTCCACCACGTACTCCTGGCCGGTCAGCCTCAGCCGCTCCTCGATCAGCCGCACCATGCGCTCCGCCTGCGCGATGTTGACCTGGAAGAACGACGAGGAGGCGACGCGGAAGCGGCGTCCCAGTATCTCGTCCTCGTAGTGCGTCTGGCCCGATGGCAGCGGGATGGACGGCTCCGTGAGCGTGGGCTGGATGAGCAGCGAGCCTGTCGTGGCGCCGGAGCGGATGGAGAGCTGCGTTGTCTCCGCGCAGCGGTCCTGAAGCTGGGCCAGCGCCTGGTTGATGGACTCGTGCATCAGCAGACAACGGTCAATGCGCACCCATCGCCGCGTCTCCTTGTTGACGAAGCCCAACGCACCCGTGTGCCGGCCGATGGTGAACCGGGCGTGGTTGCGGTAGCCCCACGGCTCGCCGGGAATGGTGGGCCTCACCGGCGCGTCCTCAAAGTTGCCGAAGCGGCGCAATTGCTCCACCACGAGCGTGTGCTTCATTTCAAGCTGTCGCTCGTAAGCGATGTGCTGCCACTGGCAGCCGCTGCACGGTCCGTAGTACGGGCAGGGCGCCGCGACGCGGTGCGGCGATGGCGTGAGTATCCCGATGGCCTCCGCCGCGATGTAGCGTCGCTGCCGTCGAATGACCCGCGCGACCACCTCCTCGCCGGGAATGGCGTTCGCGACGAAGACGGGCGTATCGTCCATGCGGGCTTGGGCCTCGCCCATGAAACCCATCTCCTCAATGGTGAGGCGGGCGGTGTCTCCCTGCTGCGGCTGTCTCTGCGAGTCGGGCATGCGGTAGTCAAGACCTTTCTAATGGATGGGACGGGCGCAAATGGTACACGCTATGATACCATGCGAGGCAGCCCATCCCAGCGTGGACGCGGGCCGCTTGACATCCGGCGTCGGTTCGGGACAATACCCCTGGCGCAGTGCGTCCAACGCTTCCGTTACGGAAGGGGTTCGTCTGGAATCTCCGACACGAGGGAGCCAGAGGGGGCAGATCCCCCTTTGACGGGGATACTGGGGGTCACCCCCAGTATCCCTTATTCCCCTTCCAGGAAAGGAAGGGGAACTCAAGGGGATGGTTCCTTGGGTGAAAGACCAGGAACCATGCAAGGGCGACCAACATTGCAGAGTTTCGCAAGCAACGAGATTTGGAAGGCGCTACGCTAGGTAACGAACACCATGGACTTGATCTTCCACAACGTCCGCGCTCTGACCAGCGACCGCCGTCGGCCCGTGGCGACGCTGGTGGCCGTCCGGGAGGATCGCATCGCGTATGTGGGCGAGAGCGCCGACCTGGCCCGCCTGCGCCAGCCTGGGACGCGCGTCATTAACGGCGAGGGCCAGGCGCTTGTGGCGGGTTTCGTTGACGCGCACACGCACCTTTTCGCCTACGCGGCGCACCTGCTGAGCGTGGACTGCTCGCCCTCGGCGGTGCGCTCCATCCCGGAGCTGCGGGCGGCCATCCGTGGGCGCGCCGCGGAGACCCCGCCCGGCCAGTGGGTGCGCGCGGTCGGCTACAACGAGTTCTATCTTGCAGAGCATCGCCACCCCACGCGGTGGGACCTGGACGAGGCCGCGCCGGAGCACCCCGTCCGGCTGGCGCACCGTTCGGGGCACGTCGTCGTCCTGAACAGTCGCGCGCTGCTGGCCGTGGGCATCTCGCAGGAGACGCCCGACCCTCCGGAGGGCCTCATTGACCGCGCCGTGCCCTCCGGCGAGCCGACGGGCATTCTGTACGACGCGGATGCCTATTTGACGGGGCGGGTGCCGCCGCTGAGCGACGCGGAGTTGCGCGACGGCGTGCGTCGGGCCATGCGCTCGTACCTGTCGGAGGGCTACACCTCGCTGCAGGACGCGACGCATCACAACGGCCTCGACGACTGGCGGGCGATGCAAGGTCTGGTGGACGGCGGGGACGTGCCCGTGCGCGTTACGATGATGGCGGACGCCCGCCGGATGGACGTCTTCCTGCAGGCGGGCCTCTCCTTCCGCGCGGGAGACAATCGCCTGCGCATGGGCGCCGCGAAGGTGATGCTGCAGGAGGCCACGGGGAGGCTGCACCCGTCCGCCGACGAGCTGCGCGACATAGTCCTGCGGGCCTATCGCCTGCGCTGGCAGGTGGCCGTCCACGCCGTGGACGAGCGGCCCATCGCCGCGGTGGCGGACGCCTTTGCTGCGGCCTTCGCCTCCATCCCCGGCGCCAGCGACAGGCGCCTGCGCGTCGAGCACTGCTCGCTGTGCCCGCCCGAGCTGCTGGAGCGCCTCGCGGGGCGCGACGTCGTTGTCGTCACGCAGCCCGCGTTCCTCCACCACAGTGGCGAGCGCTATCTGGCCGAGGTGCCCGCGGATAAGCGCGCGTGGCTCTACCGGTGTAGGGCGTTCCTGCGCGCGCGGCTGCGTCCGGCGGCGGGCTCGGACGCGCCTGTGGCGCCGCCCGGCGCGCTGCTGGGCATCTCGGCGGCGGTGACGCGCCGCGCCGCCAGCGGCCAGAGTGTCGCGCCGCATGAGGCAGTGACCGTGCGCGAGGCGCTTGAGATGCACACGCGGGCCGCCGCGTACGCCGCGTTCGAGGAGAAGGAGCGCGGCGCCCTCATACCCGGCATGCTCGCCGACATTGCGTTGCTCTCCGCCGACCCGACGGCCGTGGAGCCGGATGCCATCAGGGACATCCGGGTGCGCATGACCGTGATTGGCGGAAAGGTGGCGTGGGAGGGCTAGCCCTGTTTTTACCTAGGGCAACCGGTGGCTCTCCGCAACGTCGTTGGTGCAGAGCTTCCACGCGCCGTTTTCCTTCACGAACGTATAGATGTGACGGGCGCGCGTGTCCTGGAAGTCCGGCCCGGACGCCTTCTTGAGCGTCTGCGTCACTTCCACCTTCGCCCTGTCTGCGCCCACCTCAAGGATGTTGACGTTCTCAATGTCCACCCTGACGGAATAGACAGCCCAGAGCTTCCGCAGGCGGTCCATGTCGAAGAGGTAGGACGGCGAGCCGCACGCCGCCGACGCCATGCGTGTCAGCCCTGCGCTATCCTTCTCGCCGACGTAGCGCGCGCCCTGGGCGACGAGCGCCTTGAGCGCATCGGTGTCGCTCACGGGTTGGGCCGGAGCGCAGGAGGTGAGGATGACGAGCAGATAAAGTAATAGGAGGATACGGCGCGGTAATCGGGTACGCACGAGCGGTCGGAGGGCCTCCGTGTGCAAGACGGGCCTGTCTACTTCCTGCGGGCCAGCACGTAATCGGCGAGCATCAGGAGCGAGCGCCTGGCGGGAATGTCCGGCAGGGGCGCCAGGGCCTCGCGGGCGCGCGTCACGTATTCCTCTGCGACACGGTAGCAGTCCGGGATGATGTCCAGCGCGGCGACGGCCTGGAGCGCGCGCTTGACGTTGGCCTCCCGGTCCTTGTCCTGGCAGATGGCGGCGATAGGGTTCGCGTCCGGCTGCCGCTCCATGAGCATGATGGCGGGAAGGGTGAGCGTGCCCTGCAGCAGGTCGCCGCCGACGGGCTTGCCCACTTCCGCCGCGTCGCCCTCGTAGTCCAGGATGTCGTCCACTATCTGGAAGGCCATGCCCAGGTTGTGGCCGTAGGTGTGGAAGCCCTGCACTGTGGACTCGGGCGCGCCGCTGAGGAGGGCGCCGTTCTCCGCGCCCATGGAGAAGAGGGACGCAGTCTTGTCTGCTATCCGCTGCCAGTAGTTCTCCTTCGCCTGCCGCCACTCGAAGGCCGTCGCTATCTCGCGCAGCTCGCCGCTGGACAGCGCCATGATGGCCTCCGAGAAGCGTCGCACGGCGCGCACGTTGCCGGTGTCGCTAACGAGCGTGGCCGATCGGGCGAACACGTAGTCGCCCACCAGCACGGCCTCGCGTTTGCTGAACGTGCTGCTGATGGTGGGCTGGCCGCGACGGATGGGCGCTTCGTCCACCGTGTCGTCGTGGATGAGGCTGGCTATGTGCAGCAGCTCCGTGGCCGTCGCCATGAGCACGGGGTTCCGGGAGTCGCGCTCGTGGAAGTGGGAGGCCAGCAGGGTAATGGCCGGGCGCACGCGTTTACCGGAGCCCAGCAGCGACTTCTCCAGAAGCCGTGACAGGTGGGGGAATCCCTCCTGTGAGACTTTCCGGAGGTTCTCCTCGACCTGCGCCATCTCGCCCTTGATGGGCTCGAAGAAGGCGAGCTTGTCAACGCCGGTGCGCGAGCCGGAGGTGGCCATCACTTCTGCCCCGCCGTCGAGACCTGGCGCAGCCGCTGGACTTCCTCCTCGATCATGCTGTCTTCCAGCTTGGTGAAGAGGGGCGTCGGCGTGGCGAGTTTCTGCCCCGCGGCGGGCTTGTGGAACGCCCAGCCCGCGCTCTCCACGGTGCCCTCCTCGCCCAGCAGCTCGTGCAGCGTCTGCGAGCTGAATGGCAGGAAGGGGTACAGGAGCGTCTTCAGACAGGAGATGACGGCTATGGATGTCCACAGGGCGCGCGCGGCGGTCTGCCTGTCCTGCTTGATGGCGCGCCAGGGTGCGGTCTCGTCCACGTAGCGGTTCGCGTCCTGCGCCAGCCCCATGGCCGCGCCGATGGCGGCCTTGAAGTGGCATTCGCGCAGAAGGCGCTCCACGGTCTGGAACGCGTCGCCCGCCTTGGCGAGAATGGCCCTGGCCGACGCGTCCAGTTCGCCAGGATCGGGGACCGCGCCGTTGAAGTTGCGATAGGTGAACGTGAGAACGCGGTGCGCCAGGTTGCCGTACGTGGCGACAAGCTCGTCGTTGTTGCGGCGGAGGTATTCCCGCCACGAGAAGTCCATGTCCGACGACTCCGGCATGCTGGCCGAGAGATAGTACCGCAGCGGGTCCGCCGGATAGCGGGCGAGGTAGTCCGGCAGCCAGACGGCCCAGTTGCGGCTGGTGGAGATCTTCTGGGTCTCCAGCGTCAGGAACTCGTTGGCGGGCACGTCGTAGGGCAGGTTCAGCCCGCCGTAGCCCATGAGCATGGCGGGCCAGATGACGGTGTGGAAGGGTATGTTGTCCTTGCCTATGAAGTAGTAGGCCCGGCAGTCCTTGTTCTGCCAGTAGTCCTTCCACTTGTCCGGTTGGCCCTTCTTCTGAGACCACTCCTTGCTGGCGGAGAGATAGCCGCACACTGCCTCGAACCAGACGTAGATGCGCTTGTGCTCGAAGCCGGGCACGGGCACCGACACGCCCCACTCGATGTCGCGGGTGATGGCCCTGTCGTTAAGCCCGCCCGCGATGAAGTTCACGCTGAAGTTGAGCACGTTGGAGCGCCAGTGGTTTTGCTGCCTGACCCAGGCGAGGAGGCGGTCCTGGAACGCGCTCAGCTTGAGCAGATAGTGCTCGGAGTCGCGCGTCTCCGGAGCGGTGCCGCAGAACTTGCACCGGGCGCCCACCAGGTCGGTGGGATTCAGCGTGCGGCCGCATTTGTCGCACTGGTCGCCGCGCGCGCCGTCGTAGCGACAGTGGGGGCACGTCCCTTCGACGTAGCGGTCGGGCAGGAAGCGCGCGTCCTTCGGGCAATAGGGAAGGGACTGGCTGCCCTTGTAGATATAGCCCTGTTCCAGCAGAGAGCGGAACATCTCGTGGACGGTCTGGGCGTGGTTCTGGGTGCCCGTGGACGTGTAGAGGTCGAAGCCGATACCGAGCTTCCGCCACGACTCCACGAACTCGGCGTGATACTTGGCGACCACCTTGTCCGGGGTGGTGCCTTCCTGCTCGGCGCGGACAGTGATGGGGGTGCCATGCTGATCGCTGCCGGAGACCATCAGGACATCGTTCCCCTTGGCCCGGTGATAACGCGCGAAAATATCCGCCGGAAGATAGCAGCCCGCGATGTGTCCAATGTGGAGGGGGCCGTTGGCGTAGGGCCAGGCCACCCCTATGAAAATGCGCTCCGCCATGAGGCTGACCGCTCCGCTTGAAGATACGCGACGGATATTCTAGCATACGCGGGCTATGGGCGCATCCGCCGCCAGGTGCGCCGCCGCGACGGATTCCTTTACACCGTTGCGTAGCTATGTTAGACTTGGCGGCATAACGGCAAGCATTCTCAAAGGAGGACTTCACCATGGGCCGTCGGGACGCTCCCTGGCATGAGCCGAAGAAGCAGAAGAAAGACGCCAAGAAAGCCCTGAGCGTGAAGATGCCGGTCACGCCGCCCGTAGAGCCTGAAGTCATTCGCACAAAGGGCAAGAAGCCCAAGGAAGAAGAGGAGTAGGCTCGGCGTTGGCCTCCCCCTCCGAGGCCAGTCTCACCGCCACGGTCTACGGACGCGTCCAGGGGGTCGGATACCGCGCGTTCGTGGAAGGGTGGGCCAGGGCGCTGGGCCTTTCAGGGTACGTGCGTAACCTGCCTGACGGCGCGGTGGAGGTGGTTGCCGAGGGTCCTCGGGAGCGGCTGGAAGCGCTGCTCGAACGCCTGAGAGCGGGCCCTTCGTTCGCTCGCGTGCAGAGAGTCAGCGAGATCTGGGCGACCCCGACAGGCGGTTTCGAGGGGTTTCAGGTCCGCCAGTAGTCCTTCACTACTTTTTCGGCTCCTCGCGCCGGAACCCGTAGAAACGGTCGTGGCTTAAGATGCGGGTGATGGTCGTGATGGACGTGTCTCTGCTTCGCTCCATGGTCGTGTTCCACTTGCCCAGCCGATGCGCTATCTCCTCCGCCGAAAGGGGCCGGTTCCCTTCGGCCAGCAGCACGCGAAAGGCCGCTTCTCCCAGCGGAAGCGTGTGCTCCAGGAAGTCCTCTTCCTTGGCGCAGCAGGTCTTGAAGACCGCGATTGCTTTCTCCGGCGAGTCTTCGGCTTCCCGCTGGCCCCATTGCCGCTGGTGCTTCGGGCACATGCGCCGTGCGAGGAGGACCGTCAGCGAGCGCCCCCGTGCGCCGTACCAGCCGACGTCTATGGAGAAACGGGTCGCCGGCTGCGCCGGTTCGACATGCTGTTCCGTGGCCTGCTGCTTCCGTGATTGTCGTGAAGCCATCGTTCTCCCCCTCAGCTCTTCTCGTCCTGCTAGGCCTGAGTCTGGTCCTCGCTCCAGTCCAGCATCAGCACCCGGGCTGTTTGTCCGGCGTTGAGCTGCGCCACGTTCTCGGGACACACAGCCAGCCCGTTGGCCTTTGCCATACTCGTCAGTATATTGGAACCTTGCGGCCCTGACAGTCGAGCGTAATAGGTCCCGCCCCGCCGAACGACGGTGCACCGCGCATAGACGCGTCTGCCATCGGTATTGGTGATGCCTTCCTCCAGAACCGCCTCGACGGACGGCTTTGCGATGTCGGTGCGCCCCTGCATCTTGAGAATTGCCGCGCGTCCGAAGACTTCGAAGGCGACGAGCGCGCTCACGGGGTTGCCGGGGAATCCCAGGTGGGGGATGCGCCTCTCGCGGCCGTCCGGCAGGTGCTGGACCAGCGCGCCGAAGGCCAGCGGCTTGGCGGGCCGCATCCGCACCGTCCAGAAGGCGACCTCGCCCTTCTGCGCGAGCACGTCCTTGACGATGTCGTAGTCGCCGCGGGAGACCCCGGCGGACGTGATGAGCATGTCCGACTCCAGGCCCTGGGCAATCTTGGCCTCCAGGTCCGGCAGGTTGTCCCGCGCTATGCCCAGCAGGCGGGGGATGCCCCCGTAGCGCAGCACCGAGGCGGCCACGCTGTAGTTATTGCTGTTGTAGATATGGCCTGGCCGCAAAGGCTGCCCCGGCTCCGTCAGCTCATCGCCCGTGGCCAGGACGGCAACGACGGGCCGCCGGACCACCTTGACGGTGGCGCGGCCCACCGAGGCGAGCACGCCGACCGCCGCGGGGCGCAGGACGGCGCCCGCCGTCAGGACGGTCGTCCCCCGGCGGACGTCTTCTCCCGCCTTGCGGACATTCATGCCCACGCTGAACGACTTGCGGATGGCGACGTCTCCTCCCGCGCCGGGAGCGCGACGCCGGTCCATCTCGTCCGTTTCCTCGAAGGGCACTACGGTGTCCGCGCCGCGTGGCAAGGGCGCCCCCGTCATGATGCGGACCGCCGTGCCGGGCTGGACGTCGCCGGTGAAGACGCGGCCCGCGGGTGCCTCTCCTGTGACATGCAGCGTTCTGGAAGCGGAAGCACTCGCGCCCTGAATGTCCTGGGCGCGCACCGCGTAGCCGTCCATGGCGGAGTCAGACAGCGGCGGGATATCCACCTCCGCGCGGACGTCTTCCGCCAGCACCCGCCCCGCGCAGTCGAGGAGCGGTCGCTCCTCGGCCTCCAGGACGGGAGTGTAGCTGAGGATGCGCTCCAGCGCATCCTCCACGGAGAGCATGGCCGGCATCTTCATGGCACGCCCCCGGAGAAGACCGTCTTACGTGCGCAGGGTGGCGCCGAACTCCCGCTGAAGGCGCTTCAGAAGGTCGTCCAGAGCCTTCTGCGCCTCTTCCGCCGTCAGCGTGTGGTCGAGTGACTGCAGCGTGATGCGACATGCGAGGGACTTTTTGCCCGTCGGGACCTGCGCGCCCGCGTACACGTCGACGAGAGCCGCCTCGGATACGAGGCCGTGTCGCCGGACGGCCTCCAGCACCTGCTGGGCGGGCAGCGCGGCGTCCACGACGACCGCCATGTCGCGGACGGCGGGCGGCACGCGTGGGACGGCCTTGAACTTGCGTGGGGCCGAGGAAAGCAGCGGCAGCACGCGCTCCAGGTCAATCTCCCAGAGGGCGACGGGCCGGGAGCGTACGTCAAAGCGGCCAAGCGCGGAGGGATGGACCTCGCCCAGGACGCCAAGAGTGGCGCCCTTGACCTCCAGCCGGGCGGAGCGTCCCGGGTGCAGCAGGCCGTCCTCGGCGGCGACGAAGGCGGGCGCCAGACCGAGCCGGGCGAACAGCGCCTCCAGCAGGCCCTTCGCTTCATAGAAGCCCTGGACTCCCTGGTCCATGAGCCATGAGGGGGAGCTTCGCGGGCCGCTCAGCACGCCGCACAGGATGGTGCGTTCCTCCGGCAGGTCTTTCGCGCGGGGAAGATAGACGCGCCCCACCTCGAAAATGCGGATGGGGCCTTCCTCGTGCTTTTCGTTGGCGGCGAGCGTCGCCAGAATGTTGGGGCGGAGGCTGGTGCGCAGGTACTCCTGCTCCGGGCTCATGGGGTTGGCGACACGCAGAGGAGCGGGGCTGGCCGCACCCACCTTTTCGAGCGCGGCGAGGCTCACCAGCGAGTAGGTGATGACTTCCTGCATTCCGAGACCGGCCAGGATGTCCCGCATCCGTTCCGCCATATCTCGCAGCGGCTGCGGGTCGTACGCGGGCAGCGTGTCGGCGTTCAGCGTCGTGGGCATCTGGTCGTAGCCTATGGTGCGGGCTATCTCCTCCGCCAGGTCGTCCTCCGACGTGACGTCCGTCCGCCAGTAGGGGACGGTCACCAGCAGCTCGGCGTCGCCGCGCCGGTCGCACCGGAAGCCCAGGCGGGACAACGGCTGCGCCATCTCCTCGGTGGACATCTGGACGCCCAGCACCTGGTGCACGCGCCGCGCCCGCAGGACAAGCGGTTGGCGTGGGCTTTTGCCAGGATAGACGTCAATGACGCCCGTGGCCGCCGTCCCGCCGCAGAGCTGCGCCAGAAGTTGCGTCGCGCGGCGCAGCGCGGGCAGGGGCAACTCCGGCGACAGGCCTTTCTCGAAGCGGAGCGACGCTTCGGAGCGCATGTTCAGCCCACGCGCGGTGCGCCGCAGCGCGATGTTGTTGAAGTTGGCCGACTCCAGCAGGATGTCAATCGTGTTGTCCGATACTTCCGTGTCCGCGCCGCCCATCACTCCCGCCAGCGCCACGGCCCGTCCGGCGTCGGCGATGACCAGCATCTCCGGGTCCAACGGCCGGTCCACACCGTCGAGGGTGGTCATGCGTTCGCCCGAACGCGCCCGCCGCACGATGACGCGCCCTTCGCGCAGAGTGCGGAAGTCGAATGCGTGTAACGGCTGGCCGTATTCCAACATGACATAATTAGTCACGTCAACGACGTTGTTGATGGGGCGCATGCCCGCGCGGGTGAGGCGCTCCTGCATCCAGCGGGGCGACGGCCCAATCCTGACGCCGGTGACGAGCGTGGCGCAGTAGCGGGGACAGAGGTCACGCGCCTCGATTTCCACGCGTGCGAGCGATTCGATAGGCGCGCCCCCCTCAGCGTAGCCGGTGTCCGGCGGGCGGACGGCGCCGCCCTGAATCGCGGCCACCTCCCACGCGACACCCAGCATGGAGAGACAGTCGGGCCGGTTGGCCGTGACCTCAAGGTCAAGCACGGTGTCGCCCATGTAGTCGGCTAGAGGCGCGCCGAGGGGCGCGTCCGCGGGCAGCACGATGATGCGTGAGTGGTCCTCGGACAGGCCCAGCTCGCGCTCCGAGCAGCACATGCCGGACGACTCCACGCCGCGAATCTTGGCCGGTTTCAGCACGGCGGGCTTGCCCGTGTGCCCGTCAATCAGGTTCGCGCCCACGCGGGCGAAGACAATCCTGTCGCCGATGGTCAGGTTGGGCGCGCCGCAGACGACGGTCACGCGCTCGCCGCCCAGGTCAACCGTGGCTAGGCGCAGGCGGTCGGCGTTCGGGTGCGGCTGCACGTCCACAAGCTGCGCGACGAAGACGTTGTCCCACGTCCCGCCGATGCGCTCGATGGCGCCCAGCTCGATACCGGCCATGGTCAGGCGATGGGCGAGCGCCGGGATGTCCCTGGGGACGTCCACGTACTCGCGGAGCCAGGAGATAGGGACTTTCATATCAGTTCCGGGCCTCTTATTTTGGCGCTGGTCCCTTGGAGACGAACCGCTTCTGGTAGCCCTTGTACCACTCGATGAAGGCGTACTCGTGGCCGGGGCACCAGTTCTGCCGTTTGCACACCGGGCAGGTCGTCTTGTCGCTCAGATAGACCTTGCGGCCCTGATGGACGACCGCCTGGCCGAGTTCCAGGGTGTCCTTTTGAGGTGTATCGCTCATATCGTTCCTTAGAACTGCCGCAAGAAGCGGAGGTCGTTCGAGTAGAATAGGCGGATGTCGTCAATGCCGTACTTCAGCATGGCGATGCGCTCCGGCCCCATGCCGAAGGCGAACCCGGTGTAGCGCTCCGGATCGTAGCCCACCCGCTTGAGCACGCCGGGATGGACCATGCCCGCGCCCATGATTTCAATCCAGCCGGACTCCTTGCAGACGCGACAGCCCTTGCCGTCGCACAGGAAGCAGTCCACCGCCATCTCCGCGCCCGGCTCGACGAACGGGAAGTAGTCGCAGCGGAAGCGCGTCTTGCGCTGTGTCCCGAAGATGCGCCGCGCGAACTCCGTGAGCGTCCCCTTGAGGTCGGCGAAGGTGATGCCCTCTCCGACGGCGAGTCCCTCTACCTGGTAGAACATGCTCTCGTGGGTGGCGTCCGTGGCCTCATAGCGGAAGACCTTGCCGGGGATGACCACGCGCACGGGTGGCTGGCGCTTCTCCATGACCCGTATCTGCATGGGCGAGGTATGAGTCCGCAGGAGCATGGACCTCTGGCCCTTGTCGTCGGTGTAGTCAACCCACAGCGTATCCCACATGTCCCGCGCGGGATGGCCCTTTGGAATGTTCAGCGCCTCGAAGTTGTAGTAGTCCCACTCGACCTCCGGCCCTTCGACGACCTGGAAGCCCATCGCGGCGAAGGCGCCGCATATCTCGCGGACTATCTGCGTGGTCGGGTGGAGACGACCGACGGCTGCGGGCCGACCGGGCGCGGTGACGTCAATGCGCTCTGTCTGGATGCGCTGTGCCGACTCGGACTCCTTGAGGGCCAGCTCCTTTTCAGCGAGCCTGCTCTCCAGAAAAGACTTGAGGGCGTTCGCTTCCGCACCCGTGGCGCGACGCTGGTCGGGGGGCAGGTCGCCGAGGCCGCGGAGCACTTGCGTGAGGTGCCCCTTGCGCCCCAGATACGCGACGCGCCACGTCTCCAGTTGGTCGGTGGCGCTCACGCTCTCCAACTCCGCGATGGCCCGGGCTTTCAGCTCTTGCAGGTCAGGTGTCACACACACTCCCGGTCATTGGCGGGCGCAGCTCCCGTGAGGGACGGGCGCTGCGCCGCGCGTCGGTTTCCGTCGAGCCATTATAGGCGGGCGCAAAGGACGCTGCAAGCCACGTCCGCGTCCGGCGCAACAAAAAGGCGGCCTCTCTGCGGGCCGCCTTTTGGGTTACGTTGTTGGGTCGCGAGTGTCGCGCTATGTCGCCAGGGCGGCCTTGGCCTTCTCCACGATCTGTGTAAACGCCGCGGGGTCGCGCACGGCGAGGTCGGCCAGGACCTTGCGGTCAACGCCGACGGCGGCCTTCTTGAACCCCGCGATGAGCTTGCTGTAGGACACGCCCATCTGCCGGGCGCCGGCGTTGATGCGCGCGATCCAGAGGCGGCGCATGTCGCGCTTGCGCTCCCGCCGATGGCGGTACGAGTAGGTCAGGGACTTCATCAGGGCCTCGTGGGCGCGGCGATAGAGCTTGCTCTTCGTGCCGCGCTGGCCCTTGGTCAGCGTGAGGACTTTCTTGTGGCGTGCCCGAGCGGGTACGCCGCGCTTAACGCGAGGCATGTTCGAACTCCTACTTGGGGAAGCTGGTCCCGCCCTTTTTCACTCCATAGGGAAGCAGCAGCGAGATGCGCTCCGTATCGGCGGGATGGACGGGCAGCTTATCGCTGTAGGCGCGCTTGACGCTGGCAGCCTTCTTGCGTCGCAGGTGCGTGATGTGGCCCTTGCGCCGCAGGAGCTTGCCGGTCCCGGTGATGTGGAAACGCTTAGCGGCGCCCTTGTGCGTCTTGAGTTTTGTTCTGGGCTTATGCATGTGCCATGTACCTCAAACGATCAGGCTTCCTTGGCCGTTGCCTCTTGGGCCTGCTCTGTATCGGGCTCTTTGACCTGTTTCGGAGCTGGCTTGGACACGGCGGGAATCAGCACCATGCCAAGGAAGCGCCCTTCAAAGGTAGGAGGCCGTTCTATTTTTGCCGCCCCTTTCAGGGATTCTACAACCCGCTTCAGGAGAGCCACCCCCAGGTCCGGGTGGGCCATCTGGCGCCCCCGGAAGACCACCGCCAGCTTGACCTTGTTGCCCTCAATCAAGAGGTTCCGCGCTCTGCGGACTTTGTAGTCCAGGTCATGCTCGTCAATGCCGGGGCGGAACCGCACCTCGCGCAGCTCGCTGATGTGCTGCCCCTTGCGGGCCTCTTTCTCTTTCTTGGCCTGCTCGTAACGGAACTTGCCGTAGTCCATCAAACGGCAGACCGGAGGCACCGCGGTGGGAGCTACCTCCACCAGATCCACGCCCCGCTCCCGGGCCATCTGAAGGGCCTGGACAGTGGGCATGACGCCCAGCTGCTCTCCCTTGTCGTCAATGATCCGGACCTCACGGGTGGAGATCCGTTCGTTGAGGCGGTATTCCTTAACTATGCTCGATACCTCCTGAAAGGCTTCGCAAGCTAAGAATATAGCATAAGCGGCGTTGGCATGCAAGTGCGAAAAGGGACGGAGTCCCGTAGGAAAACATCGAGGCGCTGTCCATTTATTCCGTTGCCCGCTCCTGGATGACCGTCCGCGCCTGAGCGATGAAGTCGGCCAGGGGAAGGCCCTTTTTGTTGTCGCCCCGTCGCGTGCGCACCGTCACGGTCGCGCTGTTGACCTCTTCGTCGCCGAGGATGAGCATGTAAGGTATCTTCTGCATCTGGGCGTCGCGGATCTTGCCGTTCATCCTCTCTTTGCGGTCGTCTATCTGGACGCGCATGTCTTGCGCCTTCAACGCGGCCGCTACCTGCCGCGCATAGTCATTGTGCCTGTCGGCGATGGGGATGACGACCGCCTGGACGGGTGCCAGCCAGAGGGGAAATGCCCCTGCATTGTGCTCGATGAGCACGCCCAGGAACCGCTCCAGGGATCCCAGGATGGCGCGGTGTACCATCACCGGACGCTGGGGAGAACCGTCCTCGGCCACGTACTCCAGCCCGAAGCGCTCAGGCATGAACAGGTCGAGTTGCACGGTGCTGAGCTGCCACTCTCGTCCGATGGCATCCTTGGTGAAGACGTCGATCTTTGGGCCGTAGAAGGCTCCTTCTCCAAGGACCTCTTCGAAGGCGTAAGAGGAACGCTTCAAGGCATCCCGCAATATGCTTTCGGCGCGGTCCCACATTTCCTCTGTGCCCCCGCGCTTGGCCGGGCGGAGGGAGAGGGTGACCCGCGGCTCTCCCAGGCCAAAGGCGTCGTAGGTCTCCCGCATCATGTGGAGGATGGAAGCCACCTCTTCGTAGACCTGGTCAAGCCGACAGAAGACATGAGCGTCGTCCTGCGAGAAGCTGCGCACGCGCGTGAGGCCGTGGGTGACGCCTGAGCGCTCGTAGCGGTGCAGCCGTCCGAAATCGGCGTAGCGAAGAGGGAGGTCCCGGTACGAGTGCGTCTGGGTAGCGTACATGACGCAATGGCCTGGGCAGTTCATGGGTTTGACGCCGAACTCTCGCTCCTCCACCACTGTGAAGTACATGTTCTCCAGGTAGTTCTCGTAGTGGCCGGAGCGCTTCCAAAGGTCGGTGGAGAAGATCTGGGGCGAAATGACCTCCTGGTAGCCGTATCGGGTGTAAAGCCCTCGCATGAAGCCGACCATGAGGTTGTACACCGTTGCGCCCCTGGGGAGGAAGAAGGGGCTGGCGGGGGCGATAGGGTCGAAGAAGAAGAGGTCAAGCTCCTTGCCCAGCTTGCGATGATCGCGCTTGGCGGCCTCCTCAAGACGTTGCAGATGCGCCTTCAACTCGTCCTGCGACTCGAACGCAGTGCCGTAGATGCGCTGCAGCATGGGCCGGTGCTCGTCGCCGCGCCAGTACGCGCCCGCTATGCTCAGGAGCTTGAACGCCTTGACGTCGCTGGTGCGCGCCACGTGGGGGCCTTCGCACAGGTCGGTGAATGAGCCGTGGGTGTACAGCGATATCTGCTCGCCTTCGGGAATGCTGTTCAGAATTTCCAGCTTGAATGGCTGGGCCTGGCAGACGCGCATGGCCTCTTCACGGCTGATGACGCGTCGCTCGAATGGTGCGTTGTGAGCGATGGTCTCTCGCATGCGCGCCTCAATCTGCTGGAGGTCTTGCGGCGTCAGCGCGCGGGGCAGGTCGAAGTCATAGTAAAAGCCGTCGTCGGTGGGAGGGCCGATGGCGAGCTTGCCCTCCGGAAAGAGCGACAGCACGGCGTCTGCCATGATGTGCGCCGCCGAGTGGCGGAGCCGGTGGCGGAGTTCTTCCAGGTCTTGTTGTTCCTTGACTGTTGCAGCCAACGTCAACCTCGAGCAAAGGACGCCCCCCGCCCGGACGTGCGAGGGGCTTGATAGCGACTCGCTCTATATCGCCTTCTCTTTCAGTGGTGGGCGGTATAGGAGTCGAACCTATGACCTCAGCGATGTCAACGCTGCGCTCTAACCAACTGAGCTAACCGCCCGATGCGAGGCGGTTGCCCGATGAGCGCCTGCGGTGTCTCCGCGTGGTCGCCTTCGGGCTGCCGGGGCCGGACAGGGTCGCTGTGCCGTCTACGGGTCCTCGCAATCGCCTAGTCTACCAGCTAGGGTCGCGCAGGTCAAGGTGCGCGATGCAGTGCCAAAATGAGCGGAGGCACATCTTTTTCTATTGACCGGACATGCGTTGCAGCGCTAGAGTGGGCATAGGCACAGCCGAAAACATCACATCCAACGCGGCGGCCATGTCCGCAAGGGAAGGCGGAGACGATGACGACCTTTGAGCACCGGAGCCATGTGGACGCGTCCGTTCGGGAGGTCTTCGCATGGCACCGACGGCCCGGCGCGTTCGAGCGGCTTGCACCTCCGTGGGAGAACATGCGCGTCGTGGAGCGGGGAGGCGGAATCGTCGAGGGCGGGCGCGTGGTCATCGAGCTGCGCAAGGGCCCCTTGGCCCTGCGCTGGCTGGCCGTCCACACGGACTATCAGGAGGACCGCCAGTTCGTGGATGTGCAGCTCCACGGGCCATTCTCGCATTGGCGGCATGTGCATCGCTTTGTCCCTGATGACGGCGGCTGTGCTCTTGAGGACCACGTCGAGTACCGGATTCCACTGGGTCGGCCGGGTGACTTCCTGCTCGGCGCCTCCGTGCGGCGTACGCTTGAGCGCGCGTTCCACTATCGCCACGAGAGGACGCGAAGAGATTTGGCGCGGCATCAGGCCGTGGCGCGGTATGGCCCGCAGCGGGTCGTCGTCAGCGGCGCCTCCGGCCTGATTGGCAGAAACCTTGTGGCTTTTTTGGAGAGTGGCGGGCACAGTGCGCAGAGGCTGGTGCGCCGCCGGCCCCGCGCGGAGGCGAACGAGGTGTACTGGGACCCCGCGTCCGGGGCGATTGACGGCGCGGCGCTGGAGGGAGCGGACGTTGTGGTCCACATGGCGGGGGAGAACGTGGGTGCCGGGCTCTGGACTCTCGCCCGCAAGGAGGCGATCCTGCGGAGTCGCGTGGACGGAACCGCGCTGCTCTGCAAGACTCTCGCCCGACTGACGAAGCGGCCTCGCGTGCTGGTCGCCGCGTCCGCAGTCGGCTACTACGGCGACCGTGGGGACGAGATGCTTACGGAGGAGGGCGCGCACGGCGACGACTTCCTGGCGCACGTCGTGCGCGCGTGGGAGGCGGCGACGGAGCCGGCGCGGCAGGCGGGCATACGGGTGGTCAACATGCGAGGAGGCATCGTGCTGTCCGCCGCGGGTGGCGCGCTGCCGCGGCTGCTCCTTCCGTTCAAACTGGGACTTGGGGGAGCCGTGGGAAGTGGACGCCAGTACATGAGCTGGATTGCTTTTGATGATGTCATCGGGTCTATTTACCATGCCATGTTCGCCGAGGGCCTGTCCGGACCGGTCAACATAGCCGCGCCGACCCCGGTGACCAATGCTGAGTTCAGCAAGACACTGGGCCGCGTGCTGCGCCGTCCCGCTTTCCTGCCGCTGCCCGGCTTCGCCGTGCGGCTGGCCGCGGGCGAGATGGGCGAGGCCCTGCTGCTCAAGGGGCAGCGGGTGTCGTCGGCCAAGCTGGAGGGGAGCGGGTTCCGGTTCCTGCACACAGACCTGGAGGGCGCATTGCGCAGCGAGCTGGGCTTGGAATAAGGAAGTCGCGTGCGCCCGCCGCGTGGGTGGTATAATTAGAAACAATTCTTAAACATCGAACAAAAAGGGCGGAAAAACGTGTTCCTCGCGATCCTGTTTCTCTTCTTCATCATCCTTGGTTTCGCTTCGGTTATCGTCTTCACCCAGGCTTCGGTGTACGTGTCGGTCATGGCCGTCGGTCTCGCCCTCGCGCTGCAAAAGTACGTGGCGAGCTACTTCAGCTTTTTCGTCATCAATTTGTCCCGGCTCTTCTCCCCCGGCGACCGCATTCGCATCGGGAACATCAAGGGAGACGTCAAGAAACTCGGTCTGTTCCATTTCATACTGGATGAGGTCGGCGAGGACGAGAAGCTGGGCGGCGAGCTGACGGGCCGCACGTTCCACATCCCCAACCTCATCGTGCTGGACCAGCCCGTCCTCAACTACTCGAAAAACTTCTCGGTGAAAGACAGGCCCATTAAATGTGACCTTATCTTCGACGAGGTGCGCATCCCCGTCACGTCGCAGAGCGATCTCCGGCAGGCCGTCCAACTGCTGGGCGACATCATCACGGACGAGGACAAGGTCTATCTGACTCAGGCTAAGGAGACGTTCGGGTCTGACTATCCGAACTTCGTGCGCGAGGCGGAGGTCGGGCCGCGTATCATCCTCCACGTGGACTCGCAGCGGGTCTGGCTCAAGGGCAAGTTCGTGACGCCTTACGAGACCAGGAACCAGTTGAAGACGCAGATTTACCTGCGTTTCATCGAGAGAATCCGGCAGGACCCGGACATTCACCTGGCCTAGTGCCCCGCGCGCCCCTTCGCGGCGGCCCGCGCCTCCGCGTACGCCGCAAGCGCGCGTTTCCGCGCCATCGCGTGGTCAACGATGAGCGCGGGGTAGTCCCGACCGATGACGCATCTCGCTCGACGCTGTGTTTTGCGCGGCATCCGCCAGGGCTCGTGGACATAGGTGTCCGGCACCCGCGCCAGTTCCGGCACCCAGCGGCGCACATACTCTCCCTTCGGGTCGAACGTCGCGCTCTGCGTGATCGGATTGAAGACGCGAAAGGAGGGCGCGGCGTCCGTGCCCGTGCCCGCCGCCCACTGCCAGCCGCCGTTGTTGGACGCCGGGTCGCCGTCCGCAAGCTGCTGCAGGAACCAGCGCTCGCCCCATCTCCAGTCCACGAGCAAGTCCTTGACCAGAAACGAAGCGGCGATCATCCGGGCACGGTTGTGCATCCAGCCCGTCTGCTTGAGCTGGCGCATCGCCGCGTCCACCACGGGATAGCCCGTGCTACCGGCGCACCACGCGATGAACTCGTCGGGGTTGTTGCGCCATCGGATGTCCCGCAGGTCGTCGCGGAAGCTCTCGCGGCCCACGTGCGGGAAGTGGTGCATGACCGCGGCGAAAAACTCGCGCCAGATAAGCTCGGTGAGCCACGCTTCCGCGCCAAGCCGCGCCTCGGTGTCTGGCGCGCTTGCGATGGCCTGCCGTGCCGCCACAATAGCCTGCCGCGCGGAGAGCATCCCGAAGCGCAGGTACGGCGAGATGCCGGACGTGCCCTGCGCGTCAAGGCGGTCGCGAAGCGCCGCGTAGCGGTACACTGGCGCGTCCGGGCCAGTCGTGAACGCGTCGAGCCTGCGCTGAGCCTCCGCCTCTCCTGGTGGGAACGGCGCGTCCGGGGCGAGCGCGGGTTCAGTCGGTAATCGAACGCTGGGCACGCCGTCCGGCGTCGGTATGTGCTCCGGCGCGGGAAGCGGCGTCTCCGCGCGCGAGTCCCACAGCTCCTTCCACGCGCGGCTGAACGGCGTGAAGACGGTGTACGGCGCGCCGTCCTTCTTCACGGTCAGCCACGGGGGCAGCGCCGTCGCTCCGCCCACAAGCCCCAGGGGAACGGAATCGGCGACACGGGCGTCGCGGCGCCGCGCGTAAGGGGAGTGGTCTTCTTCGGCGTACACGACGTCCGCGCCGACCTCCCGCATCAGGGCGGCCAGCCTGTCTTCCGGGTCGCCCCGGCGCACGATGAGGCGGCTGCCCCGCGCGCGCAGGTCCGCGTCGAGCTGGCGCAGGCCGCCCAGCAGAAACGCCAAGCGCCTGGAGCCGACCGTGGGTGAAGCGAGCAGGTTGCTGTCCAGCACGAAGACAGGGACAACGTGGCTGGCGCGGGCGAGCGCGGCGGCCAGCGCCTGATTGTCCGCCAGGCGCAGGTCGCGACGCACCCACCAGATGGCAATGCTCATGGTCGTATTCAACTCTAACATGCTCGCACAAGGGCATCCAGCACCTTGCACGCGAAAGACGCTTCTTTTGCAAGGTAGGTATTGCACGGATGGGGAGACCTGCTATCATGTTTCCGGTCTTGAGACAGACGGCCCCAGTGCCGGTCCGCGGAAGGAGACGAACGAGATGACGATAAGCCGCAAGAGCAATGGGAAAGGCGCGCTGGAGGGAGTCAAGGTCATAGATATGACCCGCTTCGGCGCGGGCCCCATCTGCACGCAGAACCTTGGTGACATGGGTGCCGAGGTCGTCAAGGTGGAGGAGCCGAACGGCGACCCTGCCCGCTACAACGCGCCGCTGAAAGGGGACGTGGGCGGGTACTTCCCCGCGTTCAACCGCAACAAGAGAAGCGTGACGCTGAATCTCCGCGCCGAGAAGGGGAAGGACCTGTTTCGCAAGCTGGTCAAATGGGCTGACATCGTCGTCGAGAACTTTCGTCCGGGCACCATGGAGAAGCTCGGCATCGGCTACGACGACCTGCGCAAGGTCAACCCGCGCATCATTCTGGTGTCCATAACGGGCTTCGGCCAGACCGGGCCGCTGTCCAGCCGCGCGGCGTTCGACGGCGTGGCGCAGGCCGTCGGCGGCCTCATGGCGCTGACGGGGTTTCCCGACAGGGAGCCGGTGCGCGCGGGCGTCCTGGTCGGCGATATGACGGGCGGTATGATCGGGACCATCGGCGCGCTCGAAGCGCTCTACCACCAGAAGGCGACGGGGGAAGGGCAGCGCGTGGACGCCTCCATGTACGATGCGCTGCTTGTCCTGCTCTCGGCCCGCATGCTGACGCACGTGCGGGGCGCTCGCGTGTCCCGCGGCGACTACTCGCCGGTGGCCCCCTGCGGCACGTTCCTGTCGAAGGACGGCAAGTACTTCTACATCATGGGCCACGACAACAACCACTTTCCGCACGTCGCCCGCTTAGCGGGTCATCCCGATCTGGTTGACAAGCCCGGCTACAAGACCCGCGCTGAGCGCGCGAAGCGCACCAAGGAGCTGAACGACATGCTCGGCGCGTGGGTGGCGTCCAAGACCGCGGCCGAGGTGTCCGCGGACCTGGAGAAGAGTGGCGTACCCTTTGGCCTGGTGCAGGACGTGGACGATGTTCTGCGCGACCCGCATGTGCGGGCGACAGGGACAATAGTCGAAGTTGACCACGAGGGGGAGCGCCTGCCGCTGGTGGGACTTGTCCCGAAGCTGTCCGTGACGCCGGGCTCCATCCGCTCCATTGCGCCGCACCTGGGGCAGCACAACGAGGCGGTCTATTGCGGCACTCTGGGCCTGTCCAAGTCCGAGCTGGCCGAGCTGAAGCAGGCCAAAGTCGTCTAGCTCGCGGGCGCGCACACTTACACTAGACAGAGAGGGAGGCCCTGCAAATCAGGGCCTCCCTTGGTGTTTAGCCTGTGCTGGCGCGTCGCTAGCGGGAACCAGCCGCCTTCAGCATGAACGTGAGCGCCTCCTGCGCGCAGCGGTCCGGAAACGCCGTCGTGATGTGGTGCTGCGCGTTGGGAATGATGACAACCTCCGCGTTCGGCATGGCCTGCTTCATGGAGTGCAGGCGCGGCGGCGGCGCCAGGATGCTCTTCTCGCCGCCCATGATGAGAGTGGGAACGCGAATCTTCGGCAGCAGGGGCGTGAAGTCCGTGCCTCCCAGTCGGCTGATGACCCCCACGATTGTCTCCGGCTTGGTCTTGGACAGCTCCTGCTGATACCAGTCAATAAGTCCCTGAGGCACCTGCTCCGGGTTGAATCGCCCGTACATCGTCCACTTGGCCCAGGCGGCGGTCCCCTCCGTCTTCAGGATGCGTATCTCTTCCGGCAGGCGCGGCGCAAGGTCGGCGAACATGTACGGCGCGGCGAAAAAGCCCAGGCTGCGCACACGCTCCTGATAGTCGTGCGTGAACTTCAGGCAGACGGTGCCGCCGAGGGTCTCTCCGAGCAGGTGCACCTTGTCCAGCTCCATTTTGTCCATGAACGCGCGCAGGTCCTTTACGAAGCTGTCCACGGAGTAGCGGAAGTCCGCAGGGGCGAGCGACGACTGCCCGAAACCACGTGCGTCCACGCGGTACACGCGGAAGTGGCGCGCGAGGTGCGGCACCCACCCGTACCACATTCGGCTGCTTTTGGCTACGCCGTGGTGCATGACCGCTATCTGCGGCTTCGTCCAGGGGTCGGTGAAATCGTCCACCTCGTAGTGCATCTCCAGCGTCGGGTCAATGCGGACTTTAGGCATGACGGCCCCCTTTCATCGCGTGAACTTGCGCTATTATACAGGCGCTTGCCAGACCAGGTGCGGAAGCGCATAATAACTAGGTTATGCGCGGAACTGTAACCCGAAGCCTCGTCTCGCGTGGCAAAGTCCTCATCCTTCTGATGTGTGCGGTTGCCCTGTTGCTTCCCGTCCTGTTCTCCGCGTGTTCTGTCCTGCCGCAGCCGGAGCCATCGCCAACGCCGATGCCTCCACCCACGCCCACGCCGACGGCGACTCCGATTCCCCCGGCCACGCGCGAGGCGGTCGTCAGGTTTGTTTCGGACCTGCGGGCGCTGGATGCTGAGACGGAGGTCTGGTGGCGGGACTTCAACGCGTACATGGAGCGTGCGACTACGACCAAGCAGTTCCCGTCACTCGGCGATTTCGACAGTCTCTCGTCGCGCTATGACATCCTCCTCGACAAGGTGAGGAAGCTCAACACTCCGAACGACGAGGCCGCGCGCGAGGTCTCTCTCCGGTGGGTGACTGCGTATCTGAAGACCCAGGACTTGCTGAGCGGTCTCCGAGCGGCGGTGGCGTCGCGACAGGGCGACCCGGCCAAGCTCCAAGCCCTGGATGACGCCAGCGTCGAGGCGGGCAAACAGGCTGACGCCGCCATGCAGGCTCTTGTGAACAAGTACCAGTTAAAGCCGCAGGAGATCGCGCAGCCGACTCCGCAGGTGAAGCCCTAGGGGCCGGGGGTCGGCGCTTCCACGGGGACGGGCGCGGGGGCTGCCTCCTCGGCGGGAGCGGTGAGCGGTGGGCGTTCCGCCTTCGGCTGGACGCGCCGGGCGGTTGTAATGAAGCCGGTGTGGGCCACCATCCGGTGATCGGGGCGCATACTTCGCTGCTCCACGTGCCACGTGCGCAGGAGCACTTCCAGGGTATTGACCATCTCGTACCCCGGCACGGCGTTCAGTTCCATCACCAGGCGGTGGACCTGCAGCACCGTGGGCAGGAAGCAGAGCAGGATGCCGCCCAGCCGGAGCGCCTGTGACGCGCTCTGGACCACGAGCCAAGGCTCCGGCACGTCCAGCACAATCCGGTCAATGCCGCGCTCCTCAATTCCCTGGTAGATGTCCCCGCACCGCATCGTGAGGTTGTCCGGCGCATAGCCGAGGAACGCCTCGATGTTGCGCCGCGCGTGCCGTGAGGTGTCCTCCCTGTTGTCGTATGTGATGACGTGCCCTGAGGCTCCGACGGCGCGCAGCAGGGACAGCGTGAGTGCGCCCGATCCGGTCCCCGCTTCGAAGACGCGCGCGCCGGGATAGATATCGGCTTCCAGAAGAATAGCACCCGTGTCCTTCGGATAGATGATCTGGCTGCCGCGCTCCATTTTAAGCAGGAACTCCGCCAGTGTCGGGCGCAGAATGAGCAGCATGTGGCCCGTATTGGTCGGAAGGCGGACGCCCTCCTCCTGGCCGATGACCGACTCATGGGGCAGCACGCCCAGATGGGTGTGCATCGCCCCGCCCTTTGCCAAGCGCGCCATGTAGTGGCGTTCCCTGTGGTCAATGAAGACCACGAGGTCGCCATCCGCGAATGTCCGTCGTTCGTCAGTCATGTTCTCTCAGGTCATTCCAACAGAAAAGGGCCCAGACCGCAAGTGCCGGGCCCTTCTGTCCGCATCCCCGCGGGGACGTTACGATACCTTCGACACCTCAGCCAGGATATCCTTGACGTCGGGCAGACTGGGCCGCTCATAGAGCTTCTTCCAGCGCACGATGCCACTCTTGTCCATCACGAACACGGCGCGGAATGGAGCACCCAGCTTGGGGTCCATCATCCCGTAAGCCTCCGTGACCTTGCCCTTGGGATGAAAATCGGAAACGAGGGGGAAAGAGACGCCCCCGATCGCGGTGGCCCATGCCTTGTGCGTGGCCACGCTGTCACAGCTCACCGCGACGATCTGCGCGTTCCGCTCCTCGAACTGCTTGCGTTCCGTCTGGAACGATGAGACTTCGTTGGTTCAGCCGCCCGTGAAGTCGAAACGATAGAAAAGCAGGACGACGCTCTTCATCCCCCTCAAGCTGCTCAGGGTGAACGTATCGCCCAGGTGGCTGGGGAGAGTGAAGTCGGGCGCGACCTGTCCCACGTTGACGTCGCTCATGTGCTACCTCCCGTGAAATATGGTCAGCGGACCAGCGAGAATCTGAAAACGTGCGGAATATTTGATTGTAATGTCTTCATTTGTCATTGTCCAGGCGCTGGTCCAGACAGGCTACCCTGGCAAGCAGGAGGTGGAGCAGCGCGTCGTCATATGCGCGCCTTGACGTCGCGTCGTATTGCGGGTACTATGACATGATGACCAGCTAGCCCTATGGGCTTGGCGGGCCAGGACGGATATGGAGGTATTACGCGTGGATGCCGTGGTTGTTGTGATTGCCGTCCTCGCCGCGCTCGCCATCGGAGGTTTGGCCGGTTTCTTCGCCCGCGGGCGTATTCTGGGCAAGAAGCTCCAGACGGTGCAGACTGAGGCCAGTCGCCTTCTGGAGGAAGCCCAGAGCAAGAAGAAGGAGCTCCTCGTTGAGGCCAAGGATGAGGCCTTGCGGATCAGGCAGGCGGCGGAACAGGAAAACAAGGAACGCCGCGTTGAGGTTCAGCGCCAGGAGCGCCGGATAGCCCAAAAGGAGGAGAACCTAGACCGGAAACTGGAATCTCTGGAGCGACGCGACCGAGGTCTGCAGAACAAAGAGCGAGAACTGGATACCATCAAGGCGGACCTGGAGGAGCTGAAGAAGAAGCAGCTGTCCCAGCTGGAGGCCATCTCCAGCCTGTCCAGCGCCGAGGCGAAGGACATGCTGCTCAAAAGGGTGGATGCGGAGATTCAGCAGGAGGTGACCCGGCGGTTGTGGGATGCCGAGAATCGGATCAAGGAGGAGGCGGACCAGAAGGCTCGCCTCGTTGTGGCGGAAGCCATTGAGCGCGTGGCCACGGACGTCGTCTCCGAGGCCACAACCGTGGTGGTGCCCCTGCCGAACGACGACATGAAGGGGCGCCTCATCGGGCGCGAGGGTCGGAACATTCGCGCGCTCGAAAACGCGACGGGCGTTGACCTGATTATTGACGACACGCCGGAGGCGGTGACGCTCTCCGGATTCGATCCCGTGCGACGCGAGGTCGCCCGCCTGGCGCTGGTCAAACTCATTCAGGACGGGCGCATTCATCCCGTACGCATCGAGGAGATGGTGGAGAAGGCGCGCAAGGAGGTGGAGGAGGAGATGCGCCGCGCGGGCGAGCAGGCCGTCTACGAGGCGGGCGTCACCGGGTTGCATCCGGAGGTGGTGCGCCTCCTGGGTCGGCTCCGCTACCGCTATAGCTACGGCCAGAACGTGCTCCAGCATAGCGTGGAGTGCGCATTGCTGGCCGGACTGATGGCGGGAGAACTCGGCGCGAAGGTCCAGGTCGCCAAGCTGGGCGCCATGCTCCATGACTTGGGCAAGGCCCTTACGCACGAAGTGGAAGGGGGCCACGCCGAGATAGGGCGCGACATCGCCAAGAAGTACGGCATCTCCGACGAGGTCGTGGACGCCATCGAGGCGCACCACCATGACACCGAGCACATCAGTGTGGAGGGCTTTCTGGTCAACGCCGCCGACGCCATCAGCGGGGCCAGGCCTGGCGCGCGCCGCGACTCTCTGGAGCACTATGTGAAGCGCCTTCAGGCCCTGGAGGACGTGGCGACAAGCTTCAAGGGCGTGGAGAAGGCGTACGCCATCCAGGCGGGCCGCGAGGTGCGGATCATGGTGAAGCCGGAGGAGATTGACGACATAGGCGCTCTCAAGCTGGCGCGCGACATCGTCAAGAAGATTGAGGACAACCTGATATACCCGGGGCAGATACGGGTGACGGTCATCCGGGAAACAAGGGCGATAGAGTACGCCAAGTAAGGGACCGTGGAGAAGGGGGCGCTCACATGGCGCCCCCTTCTCCACTAGGCAGGAGAGCGAGCATTGCGCATTCTGGTCGTCGGAGACGTTGTGGGGAAGCCCGGACGCCGCGCCGTCCGCATGCTCGTGCCTCAGCTCCGCAAAGAGCACCACATTGATTTCATCATCGTCAACGGCGAAAACGCCGCGGGCGGCTTCGGAATCACGCTGGACAACATACAGGAGTTCCTGGAGTGCGGCGTGGACGTCGTTACCTCCGGAAACCACGTGTGGGACCAGAAGGAATTCATCCCCCACATGGACAGCGAGCTGCCCGTCGTGCGTCCCTTCAACTACCCTCCGGGCGTGCCGGGACGCGGTTACATCCAGAAAAACGGTGTCCTGGTCGTTAACCTGATGGGGCGTACGTTCATGGCGGACATTGATTGCCCGTTCCGCGCCGCCGACCGTATTCTGACTGAAGTCAACCCCAGGCCTTCGGCGATCATCGTGGACTTCCACGGCGAGGCCACGTCCGAGAAGCAGGCGATGGGCTGGCATCTCGACGGGCGGGTAAGCGCCGTCGTCGGCACGCACACCCACGTGGGCACGGTGGACGCGCGCGTTCTGCCCGGTGGCACCGCCTTCGTCACGGACATAGGTATGGTGGGGCCACGCGACTCCGTCATCGGTGTGGACGCGAAGAGTGTGCTCCAGCGGTTCCTGACACAGATGCCCGCGCGATTTGAGGTGGCGAAGGGACCGGTCACGTTCAACTCGGTCCTGATAGAAACGGATGATGCGACGGGGCGCGCACGAAGCATCCAGCGCCTGGACAGGGGAGTGGAATGAGCCATCTGGTTGACCTCCATCTGCACACGACAGCCTCCGATGGACGCCTGAGTCCTCGACAGCTTGTTGACCTGGCGGTGTCGCGGGGGCTTCGGATTATCGCTATCACCGACCACGATACGACGGACGGGCTGCCCGCCGCTTTCGAGGCCGCCCGCGCCTACCCGGACTTGACGCTCATTCCCGGCGTGGAGCTGAGCACCGACGTTCCCGGTGGGGAAATTCACGTGCTCGGATACTTCGTGAACAGGGACAACCCTGAGTTCGAGTCCTTCCTGTCGCAGATGCGCGACTCCCGCGTCGGACGCGGGCGTCGCATGGTGGACAAGCTGGCGGCGCTCGGACTGCCCGTGCCGTGGGAGCGGGTGCTGGAGTTGGCGCAGGGTGGGTCCGTGGGACGCCCGCACGTTGCCCAGGCGATGGTTGAGCAGGGGCACGTTGCGAACATCCAGGAGGCGTTCAACAAGTACATCGGGCGCAACGGCCCCGCTTACGCGGAGCGCGAGAAGCTCACGCCGGTGGAGGCGGTGCGTTTCCTCCGGCGCACGGGCGCGTTGCCCGTGATAGCCCACCCGGGCGAGGTGGAGGACCTGGACAAGGTCCTGCCTGAACTGAAGGAAGCGGGCATGGTGGGCATGGAAGTCCACTACAACAACTACCCCGCGGACAAGGTGGAGAGGCTGGCGCGGGCCGCCGAAACCTACGGCCTGCTGCCCTGCGGCGGCACCGACTACCACGCCATGGGGTATGAGGGGGAGACGGAACCCGGATTCGCGGGGCCGCCGCTGGAAGTGGCGCATCGGCTCATGGAGATGGCCCGCGCCGGAGCAAGGACACGCCGATGACACTTGAATCGAAGGACATCATGGGCATCCTTCCCCACCGGTACCCGTTCCTGCTGGTGGACCGCATCCTGGAGGTACAGCAGGGGGAGAAGGCGGTGGGCATCAAGAACGTAACGGTGAACGAGCCGTTCTTCCAGGGGCACTTTCCGGGCAATCCGGTCATGCCCGGCGTGCTTATCGTGGAGGCGCTCGCCCAAGTGGGCGCGGTCGCTATCCTCAGCATGCCGGAGAACAAGGGAAAGCTTGGCCTCTTCGCGGGTATTGACGGCTTCCGTTTCCGAAGGCCCGTCGTGCCCGGTGACACGCTCCGCCTGGAAGTGACGCTGACGAAGGTCCGCGGGCCTATCGGCAAAGGCTCCGCCAGGGCCGAGGTGAACGGGCAGACCGTCGCGGAAGGCGAGCTGCTCTTCGCGCTTGTCAATCCTGACGACGTGACGAAGCGCTAGGCCGACTGGTCCATCGGGCCAGGCCACTGGCCCCGCCTCTGGAAAAGGGACATTCGCCATGCAATGCGCCGCTCATCCCAATACCGAGACGAACCTGAGCTGCGGCAAGTGCGGGACGCCCATCTGTCCCAAGTGCCTTGTCCATACGCCCGTCGGCACGCGCTGCCGAGCGTGCGCCCAGCTCAAGCGGCTTCCCATCTTTCAGGTAGGCACGCGCCATTACATCATCGGGACGGCCGTGGGGTTGGGAATGGCCGTTGGTACGGGAGTGGGCTGGTATTTTCTGGAGACGCAGATCCCCTTCGTTTTCTTCATGCCCTTCCTGTTGCCCTACCTGCGTCTGGCCGCCATTGTTGGCATCGGCTACCTCATTGGAGAGGCGATGAGCCGCGCGGTCAACCGAAAGCGGAGCACGGGCTTGGCGGTTATCGCGGGGGTCAGCGTGTTCGCCAGTTTCGCCATCAGCAGCGCCCTGCTGCGTGTGTACTTCGGCGGACTGTGGAGCCTGGCGGCGGTCGGCTTCGGCATCTACATCGCCGTCATGCGGCTGCGGTAAGGACGCCTAGCCTCCGGCCTCCGGCGCGGGCCGCGCGTTGCGGGCGGCTTCGAGGATCGCCTGGTACACCGCCTCGACATTCCGCACCGACTGGATGACCGGTATGTGGCTCTGGAGGCCGCTGGGCAGCCAGCCGGGCACCCGTCCCACCAGCCCCTTGAACGGTGGTCTGCCTCCCAGGTAGATGTCGCCGAGACCTGGAGCCAGCACCATGCCGTGCAGTTCGCGAAGTGACGCCAGATCCACGCTCGTTGTTTCCTTGCCGACGGCGCCGGTGGCGAGCAGCACCCGCCGATTGGTCAGCATGTAGGACGTGTGGCCCCATTCCTGCGCGGCCAGCAGGTAGCGTCCGAACGCGAAATAGCAGGCCGCCAGCAGGAACAGAAGAGACAGCACCTGAATGGCGATCTGCGGGGCCTCGTCCTCGGGCGGCGCTATCCAGATGGTGTAGAACAGCAGCAGGCCAAGGACCAGCCATAGCATGCCGAAGGCGGCGACGAACAGCCCCGCGGGCGAGCCGATGAGGAGGAAAAACCAGCGGACGGGTTTGCCCTCCCAGAGGACTTTCTCGCCGTCCGCCAGCTCGCGGCGCAGACTATTGCCTTCGGATGATGCGGCGCCTGGCACGGCTCGCCTAGTCCGCGACCTTCGGCACACCCGCCGCGCGGCTCGGCAGGGCGATGGTGGCCTTGCCTGGTACGATGATTTGACCGCGCTGCGTCTCGCCCCAGATATCAATGTCCACCAGGCGGTAGTCGCCCTCCTGGTACTTGCGCACCACCTTGCCCTTGATCCAGACGGTATCGCCGAGGAAATTAATGCCACGGTACTCCACGGCCATGCGCTTGAGCCACGCGTCGTCGCCCATCCAGTTGGTCAGCAGGTGGCTCGTCCACGCGCCGCGCTGGGAGCCGTAGTCGTACGCGGCGGGCATGCCGATCTCCGCCGCCATCCAGTTGTCCCAGTGCACCCGCTCGATAGGCTCCGGCACTCCCGTCTGCGGGTTGATGACGGCGACCGCAGGCGTCCTGCGGCGGTACTCCAGGAAGAAGCGGAACGCGCGGATGTGGGGGGAGCCCGCGCCCATGACCCACGCGATGATATCCTGCGTGGTGAGCGGGCCTTTGACCACGGGAGTGAGTTCGTCGCCCTCCTTCACGTCCTCCCAGTAGCGGGGCGTTGCGCCGCGGACCTGCTCGGCGTCGTAGTCGGCCTCGATCTTCTTCATTTCCTCCGGCGTGTACGTGGCGAGCTTTGTCTTCAGGTACTTCCCCCGGGACGCGCCCTCGTGACGCTCCACGCGCATGGAGGAGAACTGCCAGGTGGCGACCGTCTCGTTGCGCTCGTTGCGGAATGTGACCTGCTCAATCTGATGGAACATCCGACCGGCGTAGGAGCTTTTCTTCTCCACGATGTCCACCAGGTGGTGCGTCGTGCTGATCTTTTGGCCAAGACGCAGGGGCTTGAACCACTCCCACGTGTCGCCGGAATGCAGGCCGTGGACGCCGGCCAGACCGCGGCCCCGGCGCAGGTCCCAGCTGCCCCAGCTCATGCTGTACAGGAAGCCCGGGGGCGCGATCATCCCGCCCCAGCGGGTCTTGCGGGCATACGCCTCGTCGAACCACATGGTGTTGGGATCACCGATGGCGCGGGCGAAGTGCTTGATGCCGTCCTTCGTGACGAATTCGTTGTAGGGGTCGGTGATGGCGCGCTCCTGGCCGATCTTGGCCCGGAGGTAGGCCAGCCCCTCATCGGTAATCTTGCCATAGACTTGCGGCATATTCTTATACCTCATTTCTCACAGGCTTCGCCTGTCGGTTCTTTTTGCGCATCACGTCGGCCACGCCCTTGTCCACGAGATCGCGCACATGGAAGTCGCACAGCGCTCTCTCGCCGACCCGGTAGGCGGCGGGTTCGCCGCAGACGGCGCAGGCGTAGGCGACGAGCAGCTGGCGCTTGTAGGAGAGCGCCTGTATGTCCGTGAACTCCTGCTGGCATTCCCAGCAGCGCAAAAGGCCGCTCTTCTCGCGGGCGAATGCGTGGACGTGGTCTGTCACTCTGGAAACCCTCGTTCAGGACTATACCGACGCCACACGCATGTGTCAAGGCGCTAGGCAGGGATGTCGGACTCCGCTATCATATAGGGAGAGACAGGAGGACATATGCGGACCTTGTACCTCATAATCGCCATCGTGATCATACTGACGCTCGTGCTTAGCCTGTTCACGCCGCTGTTAAGCGCGCAGAGTCAGCCGATCACCGTGGCGAAGGATGAGGTCACCGACACGTTCCCTGACGGGATGCAGTTCAGGATGCAGGCCCGGTCGGAGCGCCCCATCCAGTCGGTTGAACTGCGCATGATGATGCGCGGCGCGCGCGGGCTGGTGGTGGCCCAGCCTGCATTCGAAAAGGGGGCGACGACCATCGTGACCGACTACACGCACCGGCGCATCGGCACGGGCCGGTACTACCCGCCGGGCCAGGACGTCACGTATTCATATCGCATCACCGACGACGCGGGCAACGTCCTGGACACGCCAACCCAGTCCCACACCTACCTGGACCCGCGCATCAAGTGGGAGACCGTCTCGGACGGGTTCATCACTGTGTACTATCACGGTGGGCAGCGCTCCCGCGCCGATATGATTCTCAGCGTCACGCGCCAGACCATGCAGACGGTGGGCAATGTCCTGGAGACCCAGCTCAAAGAGCCTATTCGATTGATCGCCTATAACTCCTACGCGGACATGGGGCCGGTGTTGCCCTTTGTCAGCGCCACGTATGAGACCACGTTGTTGACCGAGGGCCAGGCTTACTCGGAGCAGGGCGTCCTGCTGCTCTTCGGCGGCGACCCCAATATCCGCGGCGTGACCTCTCACGAGGCCACGCACCTGCTGGTGCATCAGGCGGCGTCCAGCCCGCTGGCCCAGATACCGCCGTGGCTGGACGAGGGCCTGGCGGAGTTCGGCAACATACAGCCGGGGACCGAATACGACCGCACGCTGACGCGCCGTCTGGTGAGCAACACGCTGATCCCGTTGCGCGACCTGGCTGCGAAGCCCGGCCTCCCGGATGACGTCATCCTCATGTACGGTCAGGCTAGGAACGTAGTCAAGTTCATGGTCGCGACCTACGGCGCGCCCAAGATGGCGGAACTTCTACGGGTCATCAACGACGGTCTGAGAATCAGCGACGCGGTCCAGAAGGTGTACGGCATGAGCGTGGACGAGCTGGACAATACCTGGCGCAAGTCCATCAATGCTCAGCCCGTGCTCATCGCGACGCCGACCGTCGAGCCGACGCCGGTGTCCGTGCCTACAATGGCGCTGTTCTCCGGGCCACCTGTCGCTCCCCCCGCGCCCTCGCCGACGCGCGCGGCGCCCTCCAGTCAGGCCGCGCCCACAGCGGCACCCACGCCCGCGCCTGGCCAGACCGGGCAGAGCGCGTCGGGCGGACTCGGGTGCAATCCCCGTGCGGGCGACCCTGGGGTGGACCCCGCGGCCATCGCTATATTCGCCATTCCCGGGATGCTGCTCGCCCTGCGTCGGCGCTGATACGCCGCGCACGGGCGGCTCGCGCGCGGCCCTGGGACACATTCCGGTCGGGACGAGGAGCGCTACCGCGTCCGAGGGTTGAACACGTCGTTCAGCGCGTCGCCCAGCAGGTTCCACGCGAAGATAAGAATGGACACGGCGGCCGCGGGGAAGATGATGAGGTGCGGATACTGCCGCAGGATGCTTATGCTGCCGTACTCATAGAGCATGCGCCCCAAGCTCGGGTTGGGTGGCTGAATGCCGATGCCCAGCCAGCTTAGCACCACCTCTGAACCGGCGGCGGCGCCCATGCCCATGGAGACGGATACGATGACCGGGCCGAGGCTGTTCGGCAGGATGTGCACAAGCATGATGCGCCACGTGCTGGCGCCCGCCGCGCGCGCGGAGTCAACGAATTGCGACTGTCGCAGGTAGAGCACCTGACTGCGGACCAGTCGGGCCATGCCAACCCATGCAAAGGCCGCCAGCGAACCGAACACGACAAGGTAGTCCGGGAACCCGCTCGCCACCAGGCCTCTGAAGTTACCCCAGTCCTCCAAGGCCCTTGCCATGTCCACTACGCGGGGCTTCACCGTGGCCGCCAGCAGGATGATCAGCAGCAGGCCGGGGAAGGCCAGGAATATCTCGCCGATGCGCATCACGATGTTGTCGAGGCGTCCCCCCTTGTAGCCGGAGATCGTGCCGATGAGCAGCCCCAGGGGCAGCGCTCCGCTCAGGACCGAGGTGACCGTGATGATGACAGTTGTCCGCAGGCCCCACATGACACGCGTGAACTGGTCGCGTCCCAGCCAGTCGGTGCCGAAGGGGTGGGCCAGCGAGGGAGCTTCGTTACGCGTGCTGAAGTCCTGCGCGTTGTAGTCGTACGGCGACAGGAATGGGGCCAGGATGCCCGACAAGTACAGGACACCCAGGATGATCATGGCGCCCACGGCGATGCGCTTGCGAAGAAGGCGGCGCCATGCCCGGCTCCACAGGCTGCGGCCCTGTCCGGAGTCGGCGGTAGGGCGGGCGTCCGTGTCAACGGTGTCCGTCTGATGAACGACGCCCAGAGGCTCCCGCCGGGCCATTCCTGTCTCCTCTGTTTAGCTGTAGCGAATACGCGGGTCCAGGAACGCGTAAGCGACGTCCACGATCAGGTTCGCCATAACGAAGGACACCGCGATGAGTAGCGTCATCGCCATGATCACCGGGTAGTCTCGCGCGAACAGGGAGTCAACCGCCAGCCGTCCCACACCAGGGATGCCAAAGATGGTCTCCGTGATGAATGCCCCTTCAACGAGCGTCCCCAGCGAGAGTCCGACGACAGTAATAACGGGAATCAGAGCGTTCCGCGCCACGTGACGGCGCTGGACGGCCATCTCCGTCAGGCCCTTGGCCCGCGCCGCGCGCACGAAGTCCTGGCCCAGCACTTCCAGGGTGCTGGCGCGCATAAGCCGAATGATGGCCGAGATGGAGGGGAGCGCCATCACGAGAGCGGGCAGAAGCAATCGGGGATCGGCCAGGTCGCCGGCCCAGCCCGCGCTGGGCATCAGCTTGAGCCAGATGACGAATACCAGGAGCAGGAAGGGCGCCGTGATGAAGACGGGCAGCGAGGAGAAGAAGAGCGAGATGCTGACGACAAGCGGGTCGAGGGCGGTACCCTGCTTGTTGGCGACGAGCAGTCCGAGCGGTATGCCCACGGCCAGTCCTATCAGCAGGGCCACCACGGCCAGCTTGGCGCTGGTCCAGACTTTGGACGCCAGAAGTTCGCCGACAGGCTGCCCACGGAATTTAAGGCTGTCTCCCAGGTCTCCTTGGACGGCGTTCCAGATGTATCGGCCATACTGCTCCAGGAACGGGCGGTCCAGACCGCGCTGCGCCTTGATGCGCGCTACGACCTCCGGGTCATGGTGCTGTCCGAGAAGGACCTGGACGGGGTCGCCGGGCCCGTACAGCGACAGGAAAAACGTGATGAAGGACACCGCAAGGAGGAGGAACGGTGTCCAGAGCAGGCGCTTGACGATATAGGCAAACATCACCTTGCCGTCCGACGCCGCGCTACTTTTCTATCGAGACGTGCTGCATGCGCGGCACGGGCATCGCCGGGAAGGTCAGCCCCTTGACCCAGGGCTTCACCAGGCGATAGCTTTCCGTCCCGTGCCAGACGGGCAGCACTGCGGCGTCGTTGATGATGATCTGCTCAGCCTGCTGGTACATGGCGACGCGCTTCTGCACGTCCTGCTCCGTCCTAGCCTGCTCCAGCAGTTTGTCCACTTCAGGGTTCTTATAGTTGCCGTCGTTCTTGTTGCTCTGGCTGTGGAAGAGGACCTCCAGGAAGTTCTGCGGATCAGGATAGTCAGCGACCCAGCCGGAGCCGCCCCACATCTGGTACTTGCGCGCGTTCAGGTCCTGGAGGTAGGTGGCCCACTCGGCCTGCTGGATTTCGACGGTGATGCCCAGGTTCTTCTTCCACATCGCGATCATCGCCTCGTCGTCCAGGCCCACGGAGCCTCCTGTGCCCGGCACGTTGAGCACGATGCGCGGCATGTTGCTGGCGTACTTGGACTCCGAGAGGAGCTGCTTGGCCTTGACGGGGTCGTATTTAAGGCCCTTCAGGTCTTTGTTGAAGCCAGGCATGCCGGGCGGCAATATGCTGAAGGCGGGGACGCGCAGGCTGGAAAAGACGTTCTTGGTAATGGATTCCTTGTCCACGGCAAGGGTGAGGGCCTGCCGGACCTTCACGTCATCGAAGGGCGGCTTGTTAAGGTTGAAGCCTTCATAGTAGAGGGCGAACTCGGGTGGCGAGACGACAAGCTCCTTGTTCAGGGGATTCTTGGGGTCCCGGACGCGGTCAAGGTCGGCAAGGCTCACTCCGCTCACGTCAATCTCATTGTTCTCGTACATGGTGGACGGCGTGCCGCCGGAGAGGCTGTACATGACCTGGTCCAGCTTGGGCATCGGGTCCCGGTAATAGTTATCGTTGCGGACAAGGTCAATCTTCTGGCCGATGGAGTACTCCTTCAGCTTGAAGGGGCCGGTCCCGTTCGCCTTGCGCGTCCAGTTTTTGCCGGATTCCACGTTCGCTTTGTCCACGACGAAGCCCGCGGGAAGCGTGAGCTTGGCCAGGAAATACGCCTTGGGGGCGTCAATGGTCGCCTGCAGCGTGTAGTCGTCAATAACCTTGACGCCCGAAATCTCCTTGGCCTTGCCACGCACCACGTCGCTCACGCCGACGATATCGCCCAGGTAAATATCCACCGTCGTGGACTCGGTGGCGGGACTGGCGATACGGTCCCAGGAGTACTTGAAATCGCGAGCGGTCACCGGCTTGCCGTCATGGAACTTGGCGTTCTTGCGCAGGAAGAACGTGTAGGTCTTGGCGTCCGGGCTGACCTCCCATCGCTCGGCCAGGTCGGGGACAAGCTTCAGGTCAGGGCTGAACGACACGAGGCCGCTGAAGATCTCCAGGACGATGCCCGAGGATGTGGTGTCCGACGCCAGGGCCGGGTCCAGGGAGGGCGGGTCGTCCCACAGTAGTCGCAGAGTGCCGCCCTTCTTGCCGGCGGGCGCGGGAGCGCCGGATGGCTGAGCCGGGGCGGGAACCGCAGCCCCCGCCGTGGGCGTGGCGGATGGCGCGACGGGCGCGGGCGATATGGGCGGAGTGCAAGCCGCAGCCAGTATGGCGATGGTCAGGACCAGGGCTAACGTCCGCATGGTAAGTGCATGTCTGCGCATGGCCGCCTACCTCCTCCGCTGGCGCAACGTTCGCCGCAAGCGGACAAATCGTTCTTCCTTATGCCGTTTGCTCAAATATGAAATCCGATTATAGGCGCGTACCCGTGCGCCACGCAAGGCTCGCACGGAACGCGCGCCGTGCACTTTCCAGTATAACGCTGGACGAGGTGACGGGTAAGCTGTCGTCCCCGCAGCGGGCTCAGTTCCGCGACCATGAGGCGAAGCGACCCTCCGCAATGGCGCGAGGCTCCGCGCCGCCGTCAGCCTGCACTATGTACACCACGTCGCCAAACGTGGGGACTCCTTTCGCGTTCGGCGTCTCGCCGTGGCCCAGCGCCGAATACACCAGGTAACGGCTGTCCGGCGACCAGAAAGACATGGAGAGGGCATACTGGTCGAAGAAATCCAGCAGGAACTCAAGATGTGACGTGGGAACGAACGAGGCGAGCACGAGGTCATGGCCGCTGCCTACCGTGACCACGTGCCAGACCATCTGCGCCGCTTCTGCGTCCGCCGCGATGTAGGCGATGCGCTCGCCGTCCGGCGACCAGAAGAAGGCGACCAGGGGCCCGCGCGCCAGCACGGCCTCGGAGCGCCCCGCGAGGTCATATACAGCCAGGAATCCGAACGGCGCGTCCTGGTATGCGCCGCTCAGGTAGCCGATTCGTGCGCCATCCGGAGACCACGACAGCGCGCCTCCGCCGGGAAGAGCGGTCAGAAGCTGGCGGTTGCGCCCGTGAGCGTCCGCAGTCCACAGGCTGTCGCCGTCCGGGCCATGCGCCACGTACGCCATGCGCTGTCCGTCCGGCGACCAGACAGGCGCCTGGAACTCGCCGGGCGGCTGGTCAATGGCCTCGCTGCCGCCGGACGCGGGATTGATGAGCGACAAGCGCGCTGTCCCGTTCCGCTCCGCGCTTCCGCCGAGATGGAGCAGGATGTTGTGACTGTCGGGCGACCACGCGAAGTAGCCGGGCGCTCCGGGCGCCAGAAGAGCGGCGGGCCGCGAGCCGTCCGCGGGCGCCACCATCAGGCGCTGCTCCCTCGAGTCGGATGCCAGAAACGCCAGCCACCGGCTGTCCGGCGACCAGTACATATAGAAGGGGACCATCTGGTCATCGTTGAACACCATGACGGGATGCGTGCCGTCCTCTTGCATGACATAAAGCGCGCGCCCTATCCGGGACAGGCCGTCCATCTCCTGACGCGTGTAGGCTACCATGCGGCCATTCGGAGACCAGACAGGCCAGTCGTGAATGACCTGCCGCTCCCCTTCGACGCCGATGCGGGCCGAAATGAACGCCTCGTCGGCGGGGGTGAGTTGCCGCGGGTCGGAGCCATCCGGGCGCATGGTGAGGATGCGTCCCTCCGTATCCGCGAAGAGGATGCGTCCGGGGCGTGCCGTTGTGTCCTCGCCGGGCGCAACGCACGCCGTTGCGGCGACGGCCAGCAGGGCGGTCCCGGCGATGGCAAGCAGAAGCGCGCGCGGCGCCCGCGAAGGCATGCGGGAGGCTGGCTCGCTAGTCCGTCTTGTTTTCGACAAGGACAAAAAACTCCCTGTTTCCGTCTCCGCCGGGGATGGGTGACGAGGTCAGCCCGCGCAGCCGTGCGCCGTGTTCGACAATCCACAAGATAATACGCCCCAAAACCTCCGCGTGGATTGCAGGGTCTTTGACAAGTCCGCCCCGCTGTACCTGTCCGCGTCCTGCTTCAAACTGGGGCTTGACGAGGGCCACCACGAGACCGCCAGGTTTCACGGCGCTCAGCACGTTTGGAAGCACCAGCGTAAGAGAAATAAAGGAGACGTCCACCGTGGCTACGTCCACCTGCTCGGGAAGCGCGAGGGGATATCTGGCGTTGACACCCTCAATCACAACGACGCGCTGGTCTGTGCGCAGCCGGTAGTCAATCTGCCCTCTGCCCACGTCCAGCGCATACACTTTGCGCGCGCCCCGCTGCAGCAGGCAGTCGGTGAATCCTCCGGTGGATGCTCCGACGTCCACGGCGACCGCGTCGGCCACGTCCACGCGGAAGACGTCCAGCGCATGGGCCAGCTTCACGCCTCCCCGGCTTACGTAGGGCGTCCTCGCCAGCACGCGCAACTCCGCGTCCTGCGGCAGCAGCATGCCCGGCTTGTCGATGACGCGATCGCCGAGCCGGACCTGTCCGGCCAGCAGGAGGGATCGGGCCTTCTCCCTGCTTTCCGCAAGGCCGCGCTCCACGAGCAGGACGTCCGCACGTTGCTTCGCCATTCTCATCTGCTTGCCTATTGTACCATCGTTCATTTTGCCTGTTTTTGAGATTGACAGACACGTACGCGTAGGCTACAATGGGCCAAGTTGGACTTCGGAAGGAAGAAGTCATGTCTAAGCGTGTGTACCAGCCCAAGCATATATCCAGGCGACGCAGGCACGGGTTCCTGACGCGGATGACGTCCGCAGATGGCGCCAAAGTGCTTAAGCGGCGTCGGCTCAAGGGTCGCTGGCGCCCGATAACGGTGTAGGCGGCGGGCATCCGTTCGATGGGGCCGAAGGGGCGCCTTCGCAAGGATTCAGAGTTCGAGGCAGTCCGCAGGCGTGGGAGGAGTTGGGGCAGCGACCTTCTCGTCTTGCGGACTTTGAGCAACGGACTTCCGCACAGCCGATTTGGCTATCTGGTCAGCAAGAGGATCGGGCACGCCGTGACCCGGAACCGGGTCCGGCGACGTATAAGGGAGGCGGTCCGCTTGGTTAGTGTTGCTCCGGGGTGGGACCTGGTCATCATAGCGCGTCCTGGCGTCGCGCAGGCCTCCTACTCCAGCATAGCGCAGACCATTCGCGAACTGCTTCGCCGTGCACGCGCCTTGGGGGACGTCCGCCCTGAGGGAGTCTCGGCGAGGGAACGCGCATGAAGCGCTTCGTTCTTGCTCTCATTCATATCTATCAGCGTGCGGTATCGCCCTTCCGTCCGGTCAGCTGCAGGTACCTTCCGACATGCTCGGAATACGCCTGTGAGGCAGTCGAGCGGTATGGCGTCTGGCGCGGCTGTTGGCTGGCGCTCAAACGCCTTGCCCGTTGCACGCCCTTTACCGGGTGCGGCTACGACCCAGTCCCTTAAATTCCTGTTTCGCTCCCTTTGGGAGCGCTTGTGTGAGCTAGCGTGAAGTCACAGCGGCAGTCCTCTGATATCCTTCGTATAACCGGACACCATCTCGACCAGAGATTTGTCCTCACCGTTGTTCTTCTGGGTGTCATCTTCCTCCTGGCCGCGTGCGGCCAGGCGCCGCGCCCCCCCGCGGGCTGGTCCGGCCCCGTCCTGAGCGATGGCTCTCTGTACGTCGGCTCGCGGGGCGGCAAGATGCTCGCGATTGACCAGCAGAACGGCGCCATCAAGTGGGAGTACCCGCCTGGCACGGAGTTCGTCAGCTACATCTATTCGACGCCGTCCGTGTCCAGCGAACGGGTCTTCTATGGGGGCTACAATGGCAAGGTGTACGCTCTGGACATCAAGACGGGCCTGAAGCAGTGGGAGTTTTCGACCGGCAGGCCCATTGTTGGCGATGTTGTGACTGATGCTGACAGGGCGTACGCCGGGTCCGAGGACGGCAAGGTTTACGCGCTGCGCAAGCAGGACGGCCTGAAGCAGTGGGAGTTCCTCGCGGGCAACAGCATATGGGCCGGTCCCGTCGTAAGCGGCGATGCCGTCTATGTCGGCGCGATGAGCGGAGACCTCGTCAAACTCAACGCGGCCACTGGAGCCAGGGTCTGGTTGTTCAAGGCTGGCGGAGCCATCGCGGCGCCGCCTCTGGTTACGAAGGACACTGTGTACGTCGGCTCGTTCGACCGCACGTTCTATGCTTTGGACGCACAGAACGGGCAGGTCAAATGGCGGCATCAGTCCGGCAACTGGTTCTGGGCCCGGCCCGTGGAATCGAACGGCGTCGTGTATGCCGCGGGCATGGACAGGAAGCTCTATGCGTTTGACACCGCTACGGGCCAGGTGCGGTGGACGTTCGATAAATCACCCGGCGCTCTCCGGGCCTGGCCCGTCGTCACGGACGGCCTGGTCGTTATCGCTGACGCTGACGGACGCGTGTTCGCCGTGGACGCGCGCACGGGCGACCAGCGATGGGACGCCGCGGTAGGCTCGCCCGTGTACGCCCCGCTTGCCACGGACGGCAAGGTCGTGTACGTGGGCGCGACCAGCAACGAGATTATCGTGCTGGACGTGAAGGCGGGCAATAAACTCTCGCCCATTAAGACCGAGAAGTAGGAGCACCCGTGGAAATCCTGAGCACAGTCTGGAATACAGCCGTCTTCGGTCCGATGCTGAATACGCTGGTATTCCTGTACACGCTGTTCGGAAACTTCGGCGTGGCCATCATCCTGTTCACGCTTCTGGTGCGCGTGATCATGCTTCCTCTGACCGTGAAGCAGCTCTACGCGACTAAGAAGATGTCCGCGCTACAGCCTCGTCTGCAGGAGGTCCAGCGCAAGTATCCGAAGGACCGTCAGCGCATCTCCCAGGAGACGATGCGCCTTTACAAGGAAGCGGGGATCAACCCGCTCGGATGCCTTGGCCCCATGGTCGTCCAGTTCCCTATTTGGATAGGTCTATACCAGGCCATCATCCAGGCCATTCCGCCCATGCCGGAGGGCCTGATAGACGTGTCGAGGCATCTGTACCCGTGGCTTCCCATGGTGCACGAGGCAATCCCTGTCCAGAGCAGGTTCCTCTGGATGGACCTGGGAGTGCCGGATGCGCTGCCCGTTCTACCCGTCCTGGTGTTCATCACCATGTGGGTGCAGCAGAAGATGACGACGCTGCCAGCCACGGACCCGCAGCAGGCCCAGACCAATCAGATGATGTTGTGGATGATGCCCGCGATGTTTGCGTTCTTCACCTTTCAGTTCCCCAGCGGCCTGGCGCTCTACTGGGTGGTATCTAACCTGGTCGGCATAGTTTTTCAGTATTTCATCACTGGGTGGGGCAGCCTTTTCCCTCTGTTCCAGACCGCCTCCACTCAGCCTCCGGCCTCTTCGCCGGCGAAGGAGTTGGTGAGCAATGGAGAGCCTGGAAGTGACAGCAAAGACGGTGGACGAAGCGATCGAGCAGGCGCTAAAACAACTGGGGGTAAGCAAGGACGAGGTCGAGATCGTCGTCCTGAGCGAAGGGAAGAAGGGAATCCTAGGCCTGGGAGCTGAACCCGCGCGGGTCAAGGTGACGCCGCGTCAACCCTTGACTCCAGCGAACGTCGCGGAGATCGCACGCGAGACCCTGGACGCGCTTCTCAAGTCAATGTCGGTGAACGTGGCGCTCACCCAGGGCGCGGGGCAGCAATCAACGTCGCCCGAGCAGGTTGAGCTCTCGTTCGAGATCAGCGGAGAGGACGCAGGCCTGCTCATCGGGCGGCGCGGCGACACCCTGTCGTCTCTCCAGTTCCTCCTGAACTTCATGCTGAGTCGCAAGCTCAAGACCAGGGTCATGGTCAACATTGACGTGGAGGGTTACAGGGAGCGCCGCACGGAGGTACTGAAGGGGCTGGCCGTGCGCATGGCGGACCGCGTCAAGACCAGCGGCCGCCCGATCACTCTGGAGCCCATGCCCGCACGGGAGCGCCGCATTGTCCACATGACCCTCGCGGAGCACCCGGACGTCACGACGCAGAGCGTCGGCGACGGCGAGGGCCGCAAGGTGGTCATTGTCCCGCGCAGAGGCGGCGACGGCGGCCAGCGTGTCCCCGCGCCTCCTCGGGCGCGTCCTCCCATGTCGCGTCCGCGAGTCCCATAGGAGAACGGCTTTCTCGTCCGGCGCCATCAGGTAAACATTTCTGGCCGCGCCTCTTCGAGGGCGGCCCATATAAAAGGGGGGTTGGTCACATGCCGCACGCCGCTCGTTTCGCCCGTATCCTTCCGCTCGTGCTGTGCACGCCTCTTCTGCTCGCCGCGTGCGCTCCGCCCCCGCCGCCTCCGACGCCCACGCCCGCTCCGCCGCCTTCGCCGACGCCGCGTCCGAACCCGACGCCGGGCCGAGTGATGCGCTGGGATGCGCCCCCCGCCATGACGGTTGATCCCAACAAGCGCTATACGGCCGTCATGGAGACCACCAAAGGAAAGATGACGATTGAGCTGTTCGCCAAGCAGGCTCCCAAGACGGTCAACAACTTCGTCTTTCTTGCCCAGCAGGGCTTTTACAACGGGACGACATTCCATCGCGTGCTGCCCGGCTTCATGGCCCAGGGCGGCGACCCGACCGGCTCTGGCGCGGGAGGCCCGGGGTACCAGTTCGGGGACGAGTTCAGTCCCAGCCTGAAGCACGACGGCCCCGGCGTCCTCTCCATGGCCAATGCCGGCCCTGGCACCAACGGGAGCCAGTTCTTCATCACCTTCGTCGCTACGCCTTGGCTGGACGGGCGCCACAGCGTCTTCGGCAAGGTCGTCGGGGGCATGGACGTCCTGAACGCGCTCACCCCGCGCGACCCCTCGCGCACTCCCAGCGCGCCTTCCGGCGACAAGATTCTCAACATCACCATCCAGGAGCAGTAGCCCTTCTTGGTGCGGCGGGCCTCCCATGGGTATAATGGCCTGAACGATACCCTTCGGGAGGCTGCATGGCCGTCGCTCAGTTCACCCATCTTCATCTGCACACCGAGCTGAGCCTTCTGGACGGCCTGTGCCGCATCCCCAGCCTTGTCCAGCAGGCAAAGGCGCTGGGGATGGACTCCATGGCCATCACCGACCACGGCGCCCTCTACGGCATCGTTGACTTCTACCGCGAGGCGCGCAAAGAGGGCGTCAAGCCCCTCATCGGCATTGAGGGATATGTGGCCGTGGGAAGCCGCCTCAGTCGGAGCGCCGCCGACAAGAACTCCTACCACATCGTGCTGCTCGCGAAAAACGCCACGGGTTACAAGAACCTCATCCACCTCTCGACCAAGTCGCATCTGGAGGGCTTCTACTATAGGCCCCGGATGGACCATGAGCTTCTGGAGCAGCACCACGAAGGCCTCGTCGTCCTGTCCGGCTGCCTGAATAGCGAGGTCCCGCGCCTCGTGCTGGAAAACCGGTATGAGGAGGCGAAGCAGACCGCCCTCTGGTACAAGGAGGTCTTCGGCGACTTCTACCTGGAGCTGCAGGACCACAACATCGCCGAGCTGGTCCAGGTCAACAAACAGTTGCTGCGCATCCACGAGGATACCGGCCTGCCCCTGGTGGCGACCAACGACGTCCACTACGTCAACCGCGCCGACGCGGGCATACAGGACGTCCTCCTCTGCATCCAGACCAATGCGACCGTGCAAGAGGAGAAGCGGATGAAGATGTCCGACGACTCCTTTTACCTGCGCAGCCCGCGGGAGATGGCGGACGCGTTCGCACACCTGCCGGAGGCCATCGCCAACACGCAGCGCATCGCCGACATGTGCGACGTCTCGCTGACGTTCGGCAAGCTGCATCTGCCCCAGTACCCGAGTCCGGGCGGCAAATCGGCGGACGAGTACCTCGCTGAGCTTTGCTGGGAAGGCCTGAGCCGCCGCTATCCGCACGTGTCCGACGAGATACGACGGCGTCTGGAGTATGAGCTGGACGTCATTCAGAAGACTCGCTTCGGGAACTACTTCCTCGTGGTCTGGGACTACACCCGCTTCGCGCGGGAGCGGGGAATCCTCTTCGGCGTGCGAGGCAGCGCCGCCGCCAGCCTCGTACTCTACTGCCTGGGCGTGACCAGCGTGGACCCCCTGGACTACAGGCTTGTCTTCGAGCGCTTCCTGAACGTGGAGCGCAAGGAGATGCCTGATATTGACATGGACTTTCAGGACGACCGGCGGGACGAGGTCATCAGCTACGTCGTCCAGAAGTACGGGGCGGACCGCGTCGCTCAGATCATCACCTTCGGCACTCTGGGCCCCAAGGCGGCCCTGCGGGACGTGGGGCGCGCTCTGGGCATGGCCTACGGGGACGTGGACAGGGTGGCCCGCCTCGTCCCGTTCGGCGCCAAGACCATGGACGACGCCATGAAGGCGAGCCAGGAGTTGCGCTCCGTCTCCGAGGCGGACGACATCCTGCGCAAGCTGATTGACACCGCGAAGCAGCTTGAGGGCATCGCCCGGAACGCGAGCACGCACGCCGCGGGTGTGGTCATCTCCGACGAGCCGCTCATCAACTATGTGCCGCTGCAACGCCCGACAAAGGCGGAGAAGGTCGAGGAAAACGGGGGCGGCGGCGTCGTGGTCACCCAGTTCCCCATGGAGACCATCGCGGCGCTTGGGCTGCTGAAGATGGACTTCCTCGGCCTCATCAACCTCACCATTCTCCAGAAGGCGCGCGATCTGGTGTCCCAGACGCGTGGCGGCGAGATTGACCTCCTCAAGCTCCCATTTGACGACAAGAAGACCTTTGACCTTCTCGCTTCGGGAGAGACCACGGGCATCTTCCAGCTTGAAAGCCCGGGCATGCGGCGCTACATCAAGCAGCTCCGCCCGGAGTCGGTCCGGGAGCTTTCGGCCATGATCGCCCTATACCGCCCCGGGCCGATGGAGCACATTGACACGTTCATCAAGGCCAAGCACGGCCAGGAGCCTATCCGCTACCCTCACCCGGCGCTGTCCGAGATACTCAACGAGACCTACGGCGTCATCACCTACCAGGACCAGGTCCTGCACATAGCCCGCAAGTTCGCGGGCTATACGCTGGGCGAGGCGGACATCTTCCGCAAGGCGATGGGCAAGAAGATAGCGGAGGTCATGGAGAAGGAGCGGGCGAAGTTCATCGCGGGCGCCGTCCGGAACGGCTACGATGAGGGGACCGCCGTCGCCATCTTCGACTTGATTCAGCCCTTCGCCGGCTACGCCTTCAACAAGGCGCACAGCGTTAGCTACGCCTTCATCGCATATTGGACGGCGTACCTCAAGGCGAACTATCCGGCGGAGTATATGACAGCCGCTCTGAACGCGTTCGTGGGCAAAGAGGAAAAGGTCGCGTCCATGCTCGCCGAGTGCCGCCACCTGGGCATTCGCGTCCTGCCGCCTGACGTGAACTGCAGCGACGTGGAGTTCATCATAGAGGCGTTGCCCGACGGCGCGCAGAGCATTCGCTGCGGGCTGGGGGCCATCAAGAACGTGGGCGCCTCCGCGGTGGAGAGCATCATCGCCCTTCGAAAGAAGGACGGCCCCTACAAGGACCTGTCCGACTTCATCCGTCGCGCGGAGCTGAAGAACACGAACAGGCGTGCCATGGAGAGCCTCATCAAAGTGGGTGCGCTGGACGCGCTTGGCCCGCGCGGCGGGCTGCTGGCGTCCGTGGAGAAGATCATGGCGCTGGCCCAGCGGGAGGCGCGGCTGCGCGACACGGGGCAGGCGACGATGTTCGACATGTTCGGCGTGACCGTGCATACGCCGCTGCCCGGCATTGAGTTGTCCGGGGGCGACGTTGCGGCTTCTGAAAAGCTGGAGTGGGAACGGGAGCTCGTGGGCGGGTACCTCTCGGAGCATCCCTTCAGCCATGCGCAGACGGTACTCCGCAAGCAGATAGATTTCCTGCCGATGGAGATCACGCAGGAGCTGGTGGACAACACGCCGGGACTGCAGAGCCAGACCATTCAGACAGCGGGCTTCGTGCGAAGCATCCGGTCCCTTCTGACCAAGGATGGGCGGGCGTTCGTGATCGTGCAGCTGGAGGACACGGCGGGCGGAATCGAGGTGGCCGTGTGGCCGGACGTGTACCAGCGGACTCTGGACATGTGGCGCGAAGGCGCTGTCCTGCTCGTGCGCGGACGGGTGCGGGTGCGGGCCGACCGCGTCTCGTTGTCCTGTGACGATGTCCAGCCCTTTGACGCCGAGAGCTTCGAGGACGGCGTGCAGGAGTCCCTGCTCAGGCCCGACCCCGTGCCGCCTGAGCCGTTCGAGGACGCGCAACGGCGTGCTGAGCCGGACGCGGCGCCTCGTTCCATCATCATTACCCTGTCAGAGACGGATGCCGCGGATAGGGACATTGAGCTGCTTCAGAGCGTGGTTGCGGTCCTCCGGCGCTTCCCGGGCCGCGACAGGGTGCGTATCGCGGTTCGGCAACTCAACTCAGATACGCAGCAACTTGATCTGCCCGGTCTCACGACTGGACTCTGCGATGCGTTGCGGCTGGAGCTGGCGCGCATGCTCGGCGACGGGAGCGTTGTGGTGGACAGCGAGCCTCCCGTCCCGTCCGCCATTTCGTGAAGAGCGCGCGCAGTCGTGGCTCAGGAAGGTGACAGTGGCGGAGGAATGGGTATCCGTGGCAACCGCGCCAGACCTGCAGGCGGCGGAAGCGCTTGTGCGGGCGCTTCGCGCGGCGGGGGTTGAGGCATTGCTCACGCCGTCCCAGTCCGGTCCGTGGGATGCGGGATGGCGCGCATCGTTCCAGATTGTGGTCCGGAAAAGCCAGGAGGACGCTGCGAAATCCGCGCTGGAGCGAAGCGGACGCCGGAACGGACACGGCGGCTAGTATGGAGTGCTTCTCGCACTTCGTTACGAAAGGGATCCGTCCGGGGAGTCTCCGGCGCGAGGGAGTCCAGAGAGGGCAAAGCCCCCTTGACGGGGGCATTGGGGGTGACCCCCAGTATCCCTCGTTCCCCTTCCTCGGAGAAGGAAGGGGAACTAAAGGGGATGGTTCCCCGGGTGAATGACCAGGAATCATGCAAAGGCGATTAACGTTGCAGAGTCTCGCAGGTAACGAGATTTCGAAAGCACTACACTAGATATGAAGTGGGTGTACGTGGCGACCGCGCCGGACCAGATCACCGCTGAGATGTGGGTGGACCTGCTGCGGCAGGAGGGCGTCCCCGCGCAGGTGAAGCCGGAGGACACCTTCGGCTTCTTGGGCGTGACGCCCGTCCCGTGCCGCGTCGCGGTGCTGGAGGAATACGAGCCAAAGGCGCGGGCGCTGCTTGCTGAGATTCGCGCGCCAAGCATCCCCGAAGACCAGGAGTGACCGTCGCCTGTTGCCGCGTTCTACAAGCGTCGTAATACGCGCCGCAGCAGCCGGGAGCGGATGGCGCGCCACGCGGAGTTGATCTCCGCCTCGTCCTGATCACTCAGCGCCTTCTTGCCGTACTGGCTGCGTTCGAAGCCGCGCGTGATGGTCCGGATGGAGTCCTTCTGGGACGGCAGGACGCGCGTCAGCGCCTCCGCGTACTCCGATGGAGTCTCCTGCACCCGCGGGGCCAGCCCGGAGAGGCCCGCCAGACGCGCCATCTTCTCATAGGTCGCCATTGCGGGGCGCAGACCGCGGAAGCTCAGCATCCACACCAGCCACATGGCGGCCAGCGCCAGCAGCGCCACGATGAGGGTGACGCCGGTCACGCGCGCCGCCACGGCCCATGGGCCGCCGTTGTCGCGAAAATCGTTGAGATTGCCGCCATCGAGACTGCTCAGGAGTTCATCCTCAAGGAACGGCTCATCAAAGTCCATGGATGTGTCGTCTGACGCCATGGTTTCTTCGGGCTGCTCTCCACGTGCGAAGGTCTCGTGTCCGGGTGCAGGCTCGAACTCCACCCATCCGTACCCGTTGAAATAGACCTCCGGCCAGGCATGCGCATGACGCTCCCGCACCACGTACACTTTGGTCTGGTCATCCCACTGTCCCGTGGCGTATCCCACGGCCAGCCGCGCGGGGACACCGGCGGCGCGCAGCAACACGACCATGGTTGATGCATGGTAGTCGCTGTACCCCCTGTTGAGCGTGAACAGGAAGTGGTCCACGCCGTCCGCGCCGGGCGGCGGCGCTGCTACGTCCATGGCCTGCGGAATCGTCCGCAGGTACGTCTCGATGGCGACGGCCCTGTCGTACGGCGTCGCCGCGTTGCGCGCGACCTCCGCGGCCACGCGTCGTACCCGGTCGGGCAGGCTGGACGGCAACTGCAGATAGCGATCGGACACCCATCGCGGGATGGCCGGGCTGGCCGCGCGCAGCTCCCGCGCGGACGCCACGGAGACGGACGACACGATGTCGTAGCGCCGCGGGCCTACGGAACGGTCGGGACTGCGGATACCCAGGACGTCCGTCGTCTCCGCATCTCGTGTTATCTGAATCGTTGTCACATAGCCGCCAGCTTCCTGGACCTCCTTGAGGCGAACGCCGGGAGGCAGAAGCCGCAGCACCTCTTCGCGAGTCAGGAATCTCTGGGCCAGGGCAGCCTGCTGCAGGTTTCCCGAAAGTCTTCGAAGGTCAAACGGAAGGTTCTGATTGCCGGTGTTGTCCACAAGGGAAATGTTGTAGATGCCAGCGGGCGCTGTCTCCACCAGAACGGGGATGCTGGCCTCTAGAGGCTGGCCCTGCGCGAAGAGGGCGTCGGTGGAGAAGTTGAGCTCCATCCCCTGCGTGACCGTCTTGCGCGCCCGATACCCCGGCCCGCTCCTCTGGGCCGAGCCGGGCGTCGCCTGCGAGAGCGTCGAAGTCTGCCTGTCGCCCGTCAGCCATCCCTCGCTTGTATACACGTCATACACCCTGGCGCGCCAGTAGCCCGCATGGTCCGCGTGCGCCAGCAAGGCCACTTCGTTACCCAGGTCAACCGCGCCGCGGAAGGGCATCGCCCTGCCGAAGGTGTGCAGGGGGACGGCCTTGCGCGCGGGAAGCGACGAGAACAGGCGGCCCACCTCACTCTCCACGTCGCCCCAGGGGGCGCGGGCCGTTTCCCACGCGGCGCGCATCTGCCCGACCGTGGCCGTCTGCATCGGCAGCACCCATGCGATGCCGACCACCAGCAGTGAGAACCAGCCGGCGTGCATCAGGAACGCGAGGCCCATCCCTGAGGGGACATGAATGCCCTGCTGCCTCCAGCCCCGCTGCAAACGCAGGACGTTGGTCCGCGTCATGATAAGCATGGCGGCGAAAAGGTACGTCCAGAAGAAGCCGTAGTAATTCTCCGTCAAATAGCTCAGATTGGTGAGCAGGCAGAATCCCGCGGGGAGGATGCCCCACCACATGTTCAGGCGGCGCTGAAGAAACCATGCGGATGTGAAGCTCAGGGCCCACGTCAGCAGGGCCAGCGCCACCGCGAACGGCAGCGGGTCTATGCTGATGCCTCCACTGAGGGCAAGGTCCCACCATTTGGTGAGACGCGCAATCATCTCACCAAATCGCGCGTCCCAACCGATTCCAGGGAGAGCGGCGGCGCTTTGCCAGAACACAACGGGCAGGCCGACGAGCACGAGACCCGCCGTCAGTCCCAGGACGGCGTGCAGCCGCAGGCGCTCCAGCCCCGCAGCTGCCGCCATGCCCAGCAGTGCGATAAGAGTGAGAGAAGGCTGCGCAGGCACCCACTGGGCCTGCTCGATTGACCACACGGTGCTGAGCAGCACGACCGCCTCAAGCCCCAAGGTAATCCAGCCGTCCCATGCGAGCGCACGCCTGAGGCCGCGCACCGGCGCCGGCGCCTCGGTGGGCTGCCGAGCGCCGCGAGTCCAGACGGCCCCTGTCGTCACGGGCGCACCTCCCGCTTGCGGGCGTAACGCTCCCTGAACAGCGGCTGCGGCCCTCCCGTCATTTCCAGCCGGAGCGCGGCGGCAAGCGGCTCTCCTTTTTTCACCGTGCACGCGGGAACACCCAGGGCCGCAAGCGCGCTCATGACCGGTAGAACGCTCCCGCCCGCGCCGAACGTGGAGGCGTCCAGCAGAACGGCCGCTACCTTGACCTTGCGCCGAACGAGGAAGCGAACCGCGGCGAGCCAGTCGTGGTCGGCGGCGGGCGTGATGAGCACCAGGGTGGTGTGCCGACCGAAGCGCTGCCCGTTGGCGGCGAGGACCTCCGCCAGGCTCGTGGAGCCGCTCGCCTTGAATATGGACAGAGCCTCAAGGATGCGTGTCATCTGCGGATCGCCCCGGTCCGCGGGCAGTACGTGCGCATCCTCCCCGCGCGCCACAAGCCCGACAGTGTAGTTACTGTCCAGATATTTGCGCGCGACGGACGCGGCAGCAGTGCAGGCGTACTCCTCGGTGCTCTCCGGCCACGTCCCCGCCTGGGCCGTGGCCTGCCCGTCCATCACGATCCAGACGTCGCTCGTAGGCTCCATCTCGAATTCCTTGACCATGAGCCGCCCCGTGCGGGCCGTCGTGGGCCAGTGGATGCGGTTATAGCTGTCGCCCGCAACGTAGTCGCGGACGCCATAGGCGTTCGGGGTGACATGCAGGCTGCGGCGGTAAAACGCCGCGGTGCCCGGAAGGTCCGCCGACGGCAGGACGAGATACGGCAGCTCCACCGTGGCCGGATAGACGACAAGCGTATGAGTGCCCCCCATGGCGCGCTCCAGCCGAAAGAGTCCGAAGGGATCGCCCGCCGCCACCCGCACCGGTCCCACGACGAACACGCCGCGGCGCTGGCACTCCAGGTGCAGGTCCCATGTGTGCTCGCTTCTCGGTCGCAGGGAGAGCACCGCGCCCGTGCGCTGCCCCTGCATGGTGGTGTGCTCGCGCACGTCCAGGAAGGGTTTGCCAAGCATGCTGTCGTTGCGGACGGTGATGGTCTCCTCCGCCCGACGTCCCACCTGGGTCCGGGATGTGCGCCGGTCCACGGTGACATGCAGCCCGCGCAGGCTCAGCCATGTCCACAAAAAGGTGAGACCGATACCCATGGCGAGCACGTAGATGAAGCGCGTCAGCAGGGGGAACCCCGTGGCCAACGCGAAGACGACAGTGGAGGCCAGGATGATGAAGGCCGCCTTGCTTCCCCGCATGGTGAACTCTCGTGCCGCGCTCTTAGCGCTTGACCCGTGTCCCCGGGACGGGAACGGTGTTAAGCACCTCACCCACCACCTGCGGCCCCGTCACCTCTTTCATGCGCGCCGCGGCGCCGATGATGACCCGATGCGCGAGCACGGGCTCGGCGAGCGCCTTGATGTCGTCTGGCAGCACGAAATCCCTGCCCTGCAGCAACGCCCGCGCCTGCGCCGCACGGGACAGGGACAGGGAGCCGCGCGGTGAGGCGCCCAGGTACACCGAGGAGTGAGCGCGCGTCGCGTCCACCAGGCCGACTATGTACTGGATCAGGAGCGGGTCAAGATAGACTTTCTTGACCGCGTCCTGCAGCTCGACGAGCTGTTCCGGGGACGCCACCTGGTTCAGCGCGTCAATGGGGTGCGCCAGCTGCTGCCGTTGGACGATCGCGACCTCGTCCGACGCGGCGGGGTAACCCAGCGTGATACGCAGCAGGAACCGGTCGAGCTGCGCCTCAGGCAGAGGGAAAGTGCCTTCGTACTCGATGGGGTTTTGCGTGGCGAGCACCAGGAACGGCCGGGGCATCTTGTGGGTCAGCCCGTCCACCGTGACCTGGCGCTCCTCCATCGCTTCAAGGAGCGCGGACTGGGTCTTCGGCGTGCCGCGGTTGATCTCGTCCGCGAGAACAATCTGAGCGAAGACAGGCCCCGCGCGGAACTCGAACGTCCCCGCCTTCTGGTTGTAGACCGAGACGCCGGTGATGTCGCTGGGAAGAAGGTCCGGTGTGAACTGGATGCGTTTGAAGGTGCAGCCGACCGACCGCGCGATGCTCTTGGCGAGAGTTGTCTTGCCCACGCCCGGCACGTCCTCGATCAGCGCATGGCCCTGACACAGAAGGGCGATAAGGGCGAGTTCCACCTCCTGGTCTTTGCCGATGATGACTTGTTGAACGTTGGCGATGATTTTGGCGGCGATATCCCTTGGTGTTTCCACGGCGCCCTCCTTCACCGTTGAACAAGATGGACAGACAGGATACCTCTCCCTAACGGTTCTGTCCAGTGGGTGCGGCTCTGCGTTACGCAGTTCGATGGCGTCTCTGGGAAGGATATGAGCATCCGCCGGGCTAAGATGTGTTTAATGACGGGAAGCGGGTGGCTTAGGGAATACGCCGGATTACCCAAACACAGAGCGTTCCGGTCGGAGCGAGGGACGCCCCGGGAGACGACTCTGCGGACTAGAGCCTGCAGCCCCATCAATGGTTGTTCGCCGCTCCACCGCTCCGGACGGCCGCTCCCGCTTCCTCTTCCTGCATGCGAATGACCGCCGTGACGTCCTGCGTGCCCGCGCCGCGGGACCTCGCGTCCTGGTAGCGCTGCAATACCGCCGACGACACGCTCATGGGCACGCCAAGCTCCTTCGCCAGCTCGACGGCGAGCCGCACGTCTTTCCACGCAAGGTCGAGAGCGAATCCGGGCTGGAAGTTGCCCGCGAAGAGGAACTTCGGGAACTTCACGTGCATCATGTGGTTGTCGCCCGAGCTCTTCGACACCAGGTCGTAGAGAGTCTGGGCCGACATTTGCGATTTCACACCCAGAGTGAACGCCTCGCCGAGCAGCACCAGAATAGACAGGCTGATAAGGTTGTTGCAGAGCTTTCCGACACATCCTGAGCCGGACGGGCCAAGGTACATGACGTTGCTTCCAAGCACTTCGAGCAACGGCCTGGCGCGTTCGTACGCCTTTTGCTCCCCGCCGACCATGATGGTGAGCTGGCCGGACGCCGCGCCCGTGGAGCCGCCGCTGACCGGTGCGTCCAGCACGGCGGCGCCCTTCTTGCCAAGCGCTTTCGCGACCCGCTGGACCACGGTCGGAGAGTTCGTCGAGAGGTCAATATAAAGGAGCCCCGGGTGGGCGCCTGCGAGAATTCCCTCCGCGCCCAGCGCGACCTCCTCCATTTCCCTGGGGCCCGGCAATGAGGTGAAGACCGCATGGGCCTGCGCTGCCAACGCCTTCGGGGACGCTCCCTGGCGTGCGCCTATTGTCACAAGCCGTTGCATGGCCTCAGCGCGCACGTCGCAAACAGTGACGACGTGGCCCGCGCGCACAAGGTTTGCGGCCATCGGCCCTCCCATGTTTCCGAGCCCGATAAAGCCGATGTTCATGTCATCCTCCTGCGGCTCCATTCGCGTCCGGTGGCGCTCACGCCGCACGCGTGCGCCGCTACCCTGAGTCGCCACTATACTCGGCAGACTCGGCATGTCAAGGCGAGACACCTCAACACCAGCGCTTCATTTGGGTGGGGCGAGCGCGCACGGAGGGAGTTGACACGACCGCCTAAGGGGAAAGCTGCGGCATCAGCCCGTCGCTGGTGGTGCTGCTTGTGGTCGCGTTGGGGATAAGCGCCGCGCTCTGGGTCCGTAGCCGCCGCCGTGACCGGACGCCCGGAAGGTAAGTGTCCCGTAGGCGCGGGCAGAATATGACCGCGCGAAAGCAAGCGTCAGGCGGCTGGCCGCGCGTTGTGCCTGTTTGACGGATGCGGCGTCACGTCACAGGTACGTTGATGCTGTCCTGGTACTTCGGCAGCCGGCGGTTTCTCCGGAGGAACCGCCGCACATGCCCGTGGACAACAGCCTGGGGGACTCCGTGAATGGACGTCAGGATGCGGAAACGCTTTACGTCCATCGGTGCTGTGTGCATATGGTGGCGCAGCGCCTCTCGAATGTCCGCGTCGCTCCCGCCGATGTAGACCACCTCACGATTTCTGTCCCCAAGCTCATACACGCCAAGCACCGCGGGTACCCCCTCCACAGCTCCTTCAGCAAGCGGGTGCCATTTGGAGTTCAATGGCATAGACCTCACCCCACACAGACATACCCCAAGCCCCGGCGCCCGCTTTGCACAAAGACTTCAGGTGTTGTCGAATGCAGTCCCAGAGCCGGGCGCACCAGCCCCGATGAAACGTCGGCGATGGCTCGGCCCGCCCTAAACTGTGAAGCATTTCCGCTCGCCTGACAAGGTGCGCGAGGCAGACTTTAGTACCAGGCTGCACCCCCCTTTTGTACGACTCGACAGTCAGCGCGAGGCGCAGCCCTCTCCGCGCGGCTAACTTGCCGCGTTAACCAACGTTTAACCTAACGGTGACGCGCTTTTAACCCGCCGGGCGGGCTGGGGTGGCAAAGTAATGGAAGCACGTGCGGGAAACCGGTGAGCGAAACAACAAGGAGGGAAGCAACATGACAAAGAAAGCCGCGCTGGTGATCACGTCTCTTCTGACAGTTTTTGTGTTAGTCATCATACTGGGAGTAACGACCCGCCTGACCGCCGCGGAGGCAACCGCGGACCCGCCGTCTGGTGCGACGGCCCAGGCTGCACCTCAGGGTGCTCAGGTGGCCCCCATCGCGCAAAGCAGCACCGCGCCCGTCGTGGACGCGCAATTGGCGCAGCAACGGGAGCAGATTTACCGCCAGCGCCTGGATGAGGCGAACGCTCAGATTCAGAAGGCTAATGCGCAAACCCAGGAAGCAAATGGGCTGCTTCAACAGTTTCACGCGCAGATCACTCAACTACTCCAGCGCGAGCAGACCTATCAGCAGCGACTGCAGGAGGCCAATAACCGCCTGACGCAGCCGGGGACTCAAGCCGTGGTTGCCGCGCAGTCGCCGCAGGTGAGCCTGCAGCCGACCGGTCAGCAGCAGGTGGCACCTCCTCAGCAGCAGGCGCTTCCGCAACAGGCGAGTCAGCAGATGCTCTCTCCCGAGCAAGCGGCGGCCATTGCGTCCCAGTACATGGGCGGCGGCAGAGTCCGCGAAGTGGAGCTGGAGCGTGAGCATGGCGTTGTCGCCTATGAGGTGAAGGTCGACGGCGGCAAAGTCTTCGTGGACGCGTACAACGGGGATGTGTTGTTCAGCAAGCAGGAGAAGCCCACGGTGCGCAATCTGGGATTCAGCCAGAGGGATGGGCATGAGCACGACGATGACGACTAAGCCAGCGGGTCGCGCGGAACTCAAGGGTGGACTGGTCGCGCTTTCGCTCGCCGCGATCGTCGGCGGATGGGCCGCGCTGACGAGCGGCCAAACCCGGCAGGCGGACGCCCAGGCGGAACCTCCGCCTCCTCCTCCGCCGCCGGCACCGGCAGCGGCTCAGCCGCTGCCCCTCTCGCAGTGGGTGGAGCTTCCGCCCATTCCGACGGTCGTCCCGCTGATCGCACTTACGGACACGACTCCGGCGGGCCAGCTTTCGCCCATTCCGTCAGTCGTGGCCGCACCCGCGCAATCGAATGCAGCGCCGGTTGCGCAGCCCATCGTGACCGCGCCTGCACCCGCGTCAGCGCCGTCTTATACGGCTCCGGTGGCGCCCTCGTTGACGTCCCGGCCGCCGGTCTACATGCCGCAGCAGCCGGCGCCGTCTTCAGGTTATCGGATTCGCACGCGATCGTCGCGGTAAGGGAGAGAGACCGTGCGCTCGGCCATCGCGCCTCGGGCTGCGCAGTTGCACCGTGTCGAGTTCCGCGCGATGGGCAGCCGCATAGGCATGTGGCTGGTCAGCGACGACACTGAGGCCGCGAGCGGACGGCTGGGTGCGGCATGGGTATTCATGCGCCTGGTGGAACTGCAGCTCAGCCGCTTTCTGTCCGACAGCGAGTTGTCGTTGCTGAACGCACGGTCCGGGTTTCCGGCGCAGGTAAGTCCTGTGCTCTGGCAGGCGCTCGGAGCCGCTCTTGACGCGGCGCGGCGCACAGGCGGCCTGTACGACCCCACGGTTATAGACGCTCTTGAGGCGGCGGGCTACGCGCGCAGCTTCGCGGACGGCCTTGACGTCGAGGCTCCCACCGCGCAGCCCGCGCCGCCGAAGGCAGGCTGGCGTGACATCCGCATGGACGAGAATACACGCACCGTCACGCTGCCGCCGGACGTGCGCATTGACCTCGGCGGGAGCGCCAAGGCGTGGGCCGCCGTGCGCGCCGCGGACATGATGGCGTCCCTGGGCGCGTGCCTGGTGGATGCGGGTGGGGACATCGCCGCGCGCGGGACGCCGCCGGACAACGAGGCCGGATGGCCCGTGGGCGTGGCCGACCCGCATCAGCCGGACGCCGACCTGTGCACGCTGCGTGTCCGCGACCGCGGGGTGGCCACCTCCGGCATGGACTATCGCCGATGGCGGCGCGGCGCCAGCGTGCAGCATCACATCATTGACCCGCGCACACGACGGCCCGCGGACACCGACTTGTGGACCGTGACGGTGGTGGCGAAAGACGTGGTGGAGGCGGACCTGCACGCCAAGGTGGCGTTGCTTCTTGGTTCCGCGGAGGGCTGCCGTCATCTGGAGAACTGCGCGGATGTGGAAGCATTGCTGGTCAGGGCGGACGGCGAGCGTCTGATGACAGCGGGTTTCAGCCAGTACGTATCCACGATGCCCAAGAGGTGAGCGACATGCGTGAACAGGACGAGCTTACCCCCGCCATAGGGTTAAGGACCGCGCTGCTTGTGTTGCTGGGCGTCGTGCTTGGCGCCGTGGTCGCGAGCGTGATCGCGCCGTCGTGGGTGCCGGGCCTGACAGAGTCGCTCCTGGGGCCCAGTCCCAAGGCGTACTGGTACCTCTCGCGCGCCTCTGGCCTGGTGGGATACGTGTTCCTGTGGGCCGCGGTAGCGCTGGGCCTGCTGATCACGGGCCGGGCCTCGCGTATCTGGCCCGGCGGTCCCGCCGCAGTTGACATGCACCAGTTCGCCAGCCTGCTTGGCATCGCGTTCGCGACGTTCCACGGCGTTATACTCCTGGGCGACGAGTATATGAGCTACACGGTATGGCAGATACTTCTGCCGTTCACGACCGACGGGTATCGTCCGCTGTGGGTGGGGTTGGGGCAGATGGCATTCTACGTGAGCCTGATTGTGGCGTTCAGTTTCTACGTGCGCCAGCGCATCGGCCCGCGCACGTGGCGCGTGTTGCACTACGGGAGCTTTGCGGTATACTTGTTTACGCTTGCGCATGGCCTCATGTCCGGCACCGACGTCAGCTCTTCCGGCGTCGTCGCGATGTATGTGGCGACAGGCATTTTGACATACGCGCTGCTGGTGTACCGCATCCTGGCGACGGCTCGACAGGAACGTCAGCCATCACGAGAGGTCAGTGCTCATGCCGAAGTCGGTCACAGCGTTGCTCGTCGAGGATGATGAGAGCATCGCGGAGCCGCTTGTCTTCGGTCTGACACGCGAGGGGTTCCACGTCCTGCATGCCACGGATGGCAGACGCGGCCTGGAAATGGCTCGCGCGGAGTGCCCCGACATCGTTCTTCTTGACGTCATGCTCCCCGGCGTGGACGGATTCACGCTCTGCCGCACCCTTCGCAAAGAGGCCGCGGTGCCCATCATCATGCTGACGGCGCGCGGCCAGGAGATGGACCGCGTCATGGGACTGGAGCTGGGCGCCGACGACTACATCGTCAAGCCGTTTAGCTTCCGTGAGCTTCTGGCCCGCATACGCGCGGTACTGCGACGTCGCGATCTCGATCGCGGCGGGGCCGTGCCTTCCGGGGAACGAGTTGTAGCGGGCGACATTGTGCTTGACCGCACAGCGCGGCGCGTCTGGCGCGGCGGTCGTCTCGTCGAGTTGCGGCAGCGCGAATTCGAGCTTCTCGCCGCGCTGATGGAGAGCGCGGGAGCAGCGCTGTCCCGCCAGGACCTGCTCGACCGCGTGTGGGGCCAGGACTGGGTGGGCGATCCGCACACGCTGGACGTGCATATACGCTGGCTGCGCGAGAGGATCGAGGAGAACCCGTCCGCGCCGCGCTACATTCAGACCGTCCGAGGATATGGCTACCGCTTCGCGGAACCCGTTGCGCGCGGCTCTTCGTAGCCTTCAGGGGCGCCTGCTCGCCACGTACCTTGCGCTGGTGCTGCTGGGGTTGGGCGGCGTGGTGGCGTGGACCGGCCTGCGCCTGGAGGCAGCCACCTTCGACAGGGCGGAGCGCACGTTAACCACTGAGGCGCTGTTCGCGGCGTCGGACCTGCGAGAGCCTCTTGAGGCATTGCGCGAGGGCAAGCCTCATAACATCAACGTGCTGCTCCCCGCGCTGGCGCAACGGACAGGCGGGCGGGTCGTGCTGTTCGGACCTCAACTGCAGCAGTTTGCCGCCTCTGACGCCGGTTTGCCGTTGGATACATCCCCTTCCACGGCGCCTGAGCTGGCCGCTGCGTTGCAGGGTAACGTGCGTTTTGACGTCCGGCGTGACTCCGCCGGTCAGGAGCGCCTCTTCGCGGCCGCGCCTGTCCATCCGGAGGAACGGAAAGTCGATGGCGTCGTCCAGATATCCGTGCCGACGGCCCCGCTATACGCGGAGATCAACGGCATGTGGACAGGCCTGGCCCTGGCGGGCGGCGTCGCGCTGCTGGCGATAGTGCTCGCCAGTGTGCTGCTGGCCCGGCAAATCGCCAAGCCGGTACTGAAGCTCACGGGCGTCACGGAGGCGATGGCCGGCGGCGACCTGTCCCAGCGTGTGAAACCCGGCGGGCCGGACGAGATCGAACGTCTTGGCCGGGCGTTCAACCGCATGGCGGACCAGGTGCAGGAGATGGTCGCGCGCCAGCAGGCGTTCGTGGCGGACGCTGCGCATGAGCTGAGGACGCCGCTCACGGGCATCCGCCTGCGCCTGGAGATGTTGCAGAAGCATGGGGCGGAGGACGCCGGGCTGCGCGAGCGCTATGTGGCGCAGCTTGGCCGGGAGGTCGAGCATCTGCAGCGTCTGGTGGAGCACCTGCTGGCCCTTTCGCGGCTCGACCGCAGCGTGGAGCTGCCCAGGTCCACCGTGGACCTCAGCCCGGTGCTATACGACATGGCGGACGAGATCGGAGAGCTGGTCAGCGCGGCAGGGCTGACGCTTCATGTCGAAGTGCCTCCGCACCTGCCGCTCGTACGGGTGAACGTGGACGCGGTGCGCTCTGTCGTCCGCAACCTGCTGGACAACGCCATTCAGTACACGCCCTCCGTGGGGCAGGTCACGCTGCGCGCCGGAGAACGCGACGGCGGCGCCGAAATCTCCGTCCAGGACACGGGCCAGGGCATTCCGCCGGAAAGCCTGCGGCGCATCTGGGAGAGGTTCTATCGCGTGGACGCCGCCCGCTCCAGACGGCAGGGCGGCGCCGGCCTGGGGCTGGCGCTGGTACGAGCGATTGTGGAGGCGCACGGCGGACGGGTCAGCGTCCAGAGCGAGCCGGGCAGGGGCAGCGTGTTCACCGTCTGGCTGCCCGCCGCCGACGGGGCAGCGAAGCCTGTGTCGTCCAGGGCCGCCGTGTAACCTGTCGCCACCTGCCGACTTGACTTCCGTTCGGCTTGCCGCTACCCTAAAACAGACCGTCTAGTCTGTTTTACACACCTGATCTAATACGGGAGCGGCAATGCCTGACGCTTCGTCCGCGGAGCCGAAGAAGAGCGAAGTCACCCGCGAGCGCATCCTTGACGCGGCGGCGGAGACCTTCGCGGAGCAGGGCTATCACGGCGCCAGCATGGACGCCATCGTGGAGCGCTCGCACACGTCCAAGGGCGCCATCTATTTCCACTTCCCCAGCAAGGAGTCCATCTTCTCCGCGCTCGTCGAAAGGCTCGGCGGCGCGCTCGAGTCCTCTGCGAAGAAGGCTATCGCCCGTGAGCGCGGCGCCACTGCCCGCGTGGACGCCGCCCTCAGCGTCTTCTTTCACACCATCTCCCGCTACCACGGCCTTGCGAGGGTCATACTCATCGGCGGAGTCGGACTGGGGCCGTCGCTGGACAAGCGCCTGCTGGCCTTGCACGACCGGTTCGCCGGATTCATCAGAAGCTATCTGGACGACGCTGTCGCGGACGGCTCCATTCCGCCCATTGACACGGAGATGGCGGCGTATGTTTGGCTTGGCGCCATCAACGAGGTAGTCGTCCGCTGGCTCCACACCGGCCAGCCGCGCAATCTGGAGGACGTGTTGCCGGAGCTCCGCGCTTTTCTGCTCCGCTCGGTCGGCGTTGCGCTGCGAACGCAGACTGGCCCCGCCGCGAAGGCTGCGGGACGGGCGCGCGCAGCGGCGGAGGCCGTCTGGCTGAAAAAGGCCGCAGACCTGCTTGCATCGGGCCTCCGCAAGGCGGAGAGGCTCGGCAGGCCGGTCATCGTGTCGCTCTCGCAGCCGCTCGACGGGACGCCGGACGCGCTGGGCCTTTACGCGTCGGCGCGGCGCGTCGGCGTCAGCAGGACGCTGTGGCTGCGCCCGCGCGAGGGGGCATGGCTCGTCGGCGCGGGCCGTGCGGGGGACATCCGCCCCGACGCGTCGGGGGACTCCCTGGCGCAGGCCGCCGCTCGTCTGCGCGACATGGTCCGCGACGCCGTCGTTGACGGTGAGCCAGGGCCGGTGTTCATGGGCGGTTTTCGTTTCGACGCGCGGGCGACGCGGGACAGCATGTGGAGCGCGTTCCCGGCGGGTCTCCTGACGTTGTCACGCTGGGCGGTCACATACAGGAACGGCGCCGCGCACGTGACAGTCAATGCGCTGGTGGACGGCGGGAGCGACGTGAGCGCGCTGCTCGACGCTCTGGAGGGCGAGTCCCACTGGTTGCGCGAGCCGATGGCGGAGCGCGAGAACCCCGTCGCCGCGCCGGTCTCGGACACGGACGCCCATCAGCGATGGCGGCGGGCGGTGTCGCAGGCGCTGGACGCAATTCAGAGCCACAGAATAGCGAAGGTGGCGCTGGCGCGGAGCGTCGCGGTGCACGCGGGCGCCCCGCTTCAGCCGGAGCCTCTGCTGCGTCGTCTGGCGGCGCAGTACACGGAGTGTCGCGTTTTCGCGTTCGAGTGGGAGGGCGCGTGCTTCCTGGGCGCGACGCCGGAGGACCTCATCAGCCTGTCGGCGGACGGCGTCGCCGCCACGTGCCTGGCCGGCTCCACGCGCCGCGGCGGCTCCCCGGAGGAGGACGCCGCGCTGGCGGACCGCCTCCTGCGCAATGACAAGGAACGCCGGGAGCATGACGTTGTCGTGAAGTACGTAGCGGAACGGCTGACGCCGCGCTGCGCCGAACTGCGCTGGAACGACCCGCCGCGCGTCATGACGCTGCGCAACGTGCACCACCTCGCGACGACGTTCACCGGCTCCCCGAAAGAGGGCCTGAGCGTGCTGGACCTTGCGGCGGCGCTGCACCCGACGCCCGCCACGGGCGGCGCGCCGCTCGACGCGGCGCTCGCGGCGATTCGCGCGCTGGAGGGCATGGACAGAGGGTGGTACGCCGGGCCCGTCGGCTGGGTGGACGCACGCGGCCACGGCGAGATGGGCGTCGCGATACGATCCGCGCTGCTGCGCGGCAACGAGGCGCGCCTGTACGCGGGCGCGGGGATAGTGGAAGGCTCCGACCCGGACAGCGAGTTCCGGGAGACCGCCATGAAGTTCCGTCCGCTGCTGTCCGCGCTGGGAGTTGAGTGATGACAAGGCCGGAGAACCGCAACTACGCATGCACCGACGCGTTCGTGGAGGAGCTTGCCCGCGCGGGGCTGCGCCACGTGTGCATCTGCCCCGGCTCGCGCTCCACGCCGCTGACCATCGCCTTCGCGCGCAACCCGCGCATCAGGCCGTGGCTGCACTTCGACGAGCGCTCCGCGTCGTTCTTCGCGCTGGGCATGGCGCGCGTCCTCCGCGAGCCGGTCGCGGTGGTCTGCACCTCCGGCACGGCGGCGGCCAACTTCTACCCTGCGGTCATCGAGGCGCGCTACGCGAACGTGCCGTTGATTGTGCTGACCGCCGACCGCCCGCCGGAGATGTGGGACTGGGGCGCGGCGCAGTCTATAGACCAGGTGAAGATGTACGGCGCGCACGTCAAGTGGTCGGCGACGATGGCAGTGCCGGAGACGAGCGCCGACCTGCTGCGCTATGTGCGTGCCACGGCGGTGCGCTGCGTCGCGACGGCGCTGGAGTCGCCCGCGGGGCCTGTCCACGTGGACTTCCCGTTCCGCGAGCCTCTTGAGCCCGTGGCCGTGGTCGCCGACGTCAGTGAGCGGGACATGCCCGCCGCGCCGGACGCATGGCGGGGCCGCGCTGATAAAGCCCCCTACCAGCGCGTCCATGCCACTAAGCGGGCCTGTGACACCGCGCAGGTGGCGGAGATCGCCGCCTCGCTGCGGAAGGTGGAGCGTGGAGTCATCGTGTGCGGGCCGCAGGACGATGCGGCGCTGCCGGAGGCCGTCGCTGCCCTCGCGGCGAAGCTGGCGTGGCCTGTCCTGGCCGACCCGCTCTCGCAGGCGCGGTGCGGCGCGCACGACCGCCGACTCGTTGTTGACAGCTACGACGCGTTCCTGCGCGACCCTGCCGTGGCGAAGGCGCTCGCGCCGGACGCGGTGCTGCGCTTCGGCCCCATACCCACGTCCAAGCCCGTGCTGACGTGGATGCAGGCCCTTCGGGAGAAGGCGCGGCACGTCCTTGTGCAGGACGGCTCGTGGCAGGACCCCGCGTTCCTGGCCGCGGACGTCGTGCGAGCGGACGCCGCAACGTTCGCGCGCGACCTGGCGGCGGCGCTGCCGCATGCGCCCTCGGACGCGTGGGCGCGGCGATGGACGGACACCTCGAGCGTGGCGCGGCGCGTGGCGCATCGGCAGGCCACGAGTGGCGACGAGTTGTTCGAGGGGCGCGTCTTCGCGGAGCTGGCGTCCCTGCTGCCGGAACGCGCGACGCTCTTCGCGGGCAACAGCATGCCGGTGCGGGACATGGACACATTTTATCCGTCCACGGCCCAGCACGTGCGCTTCATGGCGAACCGCGGCGTGAATGGCATTGACGGCGTGGTGTCCACGGCGCTGGGCGCGGCGGCGGCGCTGCCGGACGATCCGCTGACGCTGGTCATCGGCGACATCTCGTTCTATCATGACATGAACGGCCTGCTGGCGGCGCGGCAGCACAAGCTGAACGCCACCATCATCGTGGTCAACAACGACGGCGGCGGCATCTTCTCCTTCCTGCCGCAGTCGGCCTACCCTGACTACTTCGAGACGTACTTCGGCACGCCGCACGGCATGACGTTCGAGTCGGCGGCGGCGCAGTACGGCCTCCGCTACACGCGCGTGGACTCGTGGGCGGCGTTCCGCGACGCGGTGGGACGCGGCGTCACGTCGGAGGGCACGGCCATCATCGAAGTGCCCGGCGACCGCGCGAAGAACGTCGCGCTGCACAGGCATATCTGGCCCGCCGTGGCAGAGGCGCTGAAGCCGATGGTCGCGGACAGGCCATGAGCCGCGTCATCGTCAACAGGGTCACATTCAACGTCAAGACAGAGGGGTCCGGCCCCGCCGTGCTGGCGCTGCACGGCTTCACGGGCAGTGTCGCGACGTGGCGCGGGTTCGCGGAGGCGGCGCGCGGCGACTTCACCGTCGTGGCGGTGGACATGCTCGGCCACGGCGCATCGGACGCGCCCGACGACTCTGCCCGCTATGCGATGGAGCGCTGCGCAGAGGACATGACGGCGCTGCTCGATCACCTGGGGATACGGCGCGCCGTCTGGATGGGCTACTCCATGGGCGGACGCATCGCACTCGCCTGCGCCACCGTGGCGCCGGAGCGATGCGCCGCGCTTGTGCTGGAGAGCGCCTCGCCGGGTCTCTCGAACGAAAGCGAGCGCCTGCAGCGCATGGTGAACGACGAGGCGCTGGCGCGGCGCATCCTTCGCGAGGGCGTACAGGCGTTCGTGGACTATTGGGAGAGCATCCCGCTCTTCGCGTCGCAGGCGCTCCGCATGGCGGAGGCGGCGCGCGCGGCGCTGCGGGCGCAGCGACTGAAGAACAGCTCGTTGGGCCTCGCAAACTCACTCAGGGGCGTCGGCGCGGGCGCGCAGCCGCCGGTCCACGATCGGCTGCCATCGCTGGGGGTACCGACGCTGTGCGTGGTCGGCGCGGAAGACGCGAAGTTCACGGCCTTCGCGCGAGAGATGTGCGGCGCGCTGCCGTACGGCAAGCTGGCCGTCATCCCGGAAGCGGGCCACGCGGCGCATCTGGAGCAGCCGCAGCGGTTCAACCAGTCGGTCCTGGAGTTCCTGCGCGGGTTGAAGCTGCCTGCGACTACACGATGATGTTCGACGTGTACCGCTCGACCGCCGCTTCGTCCAGCGCGACGCCCAGTCCAGGCGCGTCCGGGCATGTCATGAAGCCATGCTGCACGGCAAGCGGCCTCACGAGCAGGTCGCTCTCCAGCAGCGCGCCGGTGGCGAGGCCGCACGCGGGCGCGTCGTCCCGCCACGTGGCCGCCGCCAGGTGCAGCGACGCCGCGATACCCACACCCGTCTCCAGCGACGAGGTGACGGCCATGGGAACGGCGTTTCGCGCCGCCAGCCGTGCGATATTCAGCGCGCCGAGAAGCCCGGTTCGGGCCGCCTTGACGATGAACACGCGCGCGGCGGACAGGGCAAGCAGTCGCCGCGCCTCGTGCACCGACGTCAGCATCTCATCCGCGGCAAGCGGGACGTTGGATGCCCTGCACACCGCCGCCATCGCCGCCATGTCTCCGACGGGCTGCTCTACGTACTCCAGCCTGAACGACTCCATGCGGCGCAGCGCCTCAATGGCCTGTGGCCCGCTCCACGCCGCGTTCGCGTCCGCGCGCAGGGCTATGTCCGGGCCGACGGCATCGCGGACGGCGGCAAGCATGCGGATGTCCTCGTCCAGCGAGGCCGCGCCCACCTTGACCTTGAGCGCGCGGAAGCCCTGGGCGACGGCCTGGCGCGTCTCACGGGCGGCCTGCTCCGGTGACGTTGCGCTGATGAGAGCGTTCACCGGCACACGCCGTGGCGCGCCGCCCAAAAGTGCCGCGAGAGGCTTGCGCTGCGCCTTGCCAAGCAGGTCGAGCAGCGCCGTCTCGACGCCGAACACGATGGACGCCGGGACGGGCTTGTCCAGCCTGCTGACGATGCCGGCGATGGACGCCACGTCCGCGAAGGTTGCGCCGGTGAGCATCGGGGCGCCACGGGCGAGACCGTCCGCCATGCGCCACACGCTCGACTCATCGCCCGCGCCGACCGGCCCGACCTCGCCGAGGCCGGTCAGCCCGTTGTCCGCCTCCACGCGCAACAGCAGCCCGTGGCGGGCGGCGGAGCGCTCCGCCGCGGAGACGAACTCCCGGCGGAATGGGACGCGGTAGGCGGTCCAGCGGACGTGTGTGATGCGCATCGTTGGGTGCAGACTCCTCGGACATACGAATGTGCAGCCATTATCGCCGCACGAACGCCGTGGAACAAGGGTGAATACATGTATTGGTACTTCATGCTTGGAAAGGCAGGCCTATTGACGAATATGCGACGCATGGACAGTCCGCACGCGGGAGGTTGGGGGGGCCGCAGGTTCCTGCGGGGTCATGGGGAGTGTCTCGGCTTTGCACACAAAGTCATTCTTCGCTGCGCTCAGAATGACGCCCGGAATATGAACTAAGGTAGACCCTTCACGAAGCCTGTTGCTGAGCGAAGCCAAGGATTCAGGGTGACTGTGGCCCCGCAAGCGGTTCTTGTGCAAGGCCGGACGTGGAAAAAGACGGCCCACACAAAGGAAGTGTAGGGCCGCAAGGTGGCCCGCCGGAGGGCGTGGGAGGTGTCCTCCCACAAACGTTTTTCATCTCCCTTCCCCTGCAGGGGAAGGGAGACACAGAGGGATGAGGTATCCCGCCAATGACTGCAACAGATAGACAACACAGGGGACCGCTCAAAAGGGACGCCGCGCCGCGTCCCCTGGCGGGCCTGCGCGTGCTCGACCTCTCGCGCATCCTTAGCGGCCCCTTCTGCACCATGCTGCTGGCCGACATGGGCGCGGAGGTCATCAAGGTCGAGAGGCCCGGACAGGGCGACGTCGCCCGCGGCATGGGGCCGCGCGCTGGCGGCGACGCCGCGTACTTCATGAGCGTCAACCGCGGCAAGCAAAGCGTCACGATAGACCTCGCGAAGCCGGAGGGCCAGCGCCTCGCCCGCGAGCTTGCGCGCCGTTCCGACGCCCTTGTCGAGAACTTCCTGCCGGGCGCGGCGGCCCGCATGGGCCTGGACTACGCCAGCCTGCGGGACGTCAGTCCCCGGCTGGTGTACTGCTCCATCTCCGGCTTCGGCCAGGACGGGCCATACGCGAAGCTCCCCGCGCTCGACGTCATCGTGCAGGCGATGGGCGGCATCATGAGCGTCACCGGCGAGCCGGGCGGTCCGCCCATCCGGCCCGGCGCGTCGCTGGGCGACAGCGTGGCGGGCACGTTCGCGGCGCTCGCCATCGTCTCCGCGCTGTGGGAGCGCGAGCGCAGCGGCGTCGGACGGCATGTTGACGTCTCCATGCTCGATTGCCAGGTCACTATGATGGAGAACGCCTTCGCCCGCTACTTCGCCTCGGGCCAGGTCCCCGGCCCGCTCGGCTCGCGGCATCCCGCGGCGGCCCCGTTCCAGGCGTCCGCCACCGCGGACGGGCACATCGCGGTCGCGATGCTGACGGACGAGCGGGAGCCGTGGGAGCGCTTCTGCCGGGCCATCGGCAGGCCGGAACTAGCGGACGACGAGCGCTTCCACGACAACATGGCGCGGGTGCGGAACTACGAAGCGCTGCGGCCCGTGCTGGAGGAAGGGATGCGGCATAAGACGACGAAGGCCTGGACGGATGAACTGACCGCGCTGGGCATTCCGTGCGGGCCGGTGAACAACATCGCGCAGGTGGCGGACGACGCGCAGGTGCGGCACCGCGAGATGGTCAGGGAGGTCGCGCACCCGAAGCTGGGGACGTGGCGCGTCGCGAACACGCCGTTCCGGTTCGACGGCGTCGGCGCGGGGCCGCGCGGCGGGTCGCCCGCGCTGGGCGAGCACACGGACGAGGTGCTGCGCGCGGTGCTGGGCCTGTCTGTCGAGGAGATTAAAGCGTTGCGCAAAGGCGGCGTGATTTAGGAGACAAAAGGCCGCTGACTGAGACACAGGAGGACATCGTGGCTGCTAAAAAAGCAAAGTCTTTTGGGAAGCCCGCGAAGCAATTCACGGACATCATTTACGAGAAGAAGGACGGCATCGCGTTCGTGCGCATCAACCGGCCCAAGGTGCTGAACGCCTTCCGCCCCCTGACCATAGACGAGATGCGCGAGGCGTTCACCGACGCCTGGTACGACGAGACGATAGGCGTCGTGGTGCTCACGGGAACAAATGGCAACTTCTGCGTCGGCGGCGACGTGACGGTGCGCGGTCACGGCGGCTACGAGGACGCGAGCCAGGGCGGCGCGGTGCGTCTGCAGGTGACACTGCTGCACCGGCTCATCCGCGAGATTCCGAAGCCGGTCATCGCGATGGTGGACGGCTACGCCATCGGCGGCGGGCACGTGCTGAGCGTGATCTGCGACATGACTATCGCCTCCACGCGCGCGCAGTTCGGGCAGATCGGCCCGCGCTACGGCAGCTTCGACGGCGGCTTCGGCGCGATCTACCTTGCGCGCATCGTGGGCGAGAAGAAGGCCCGCGAAATCTGGTATATGTGCAAGCGCTACACCGCGAAGGAGGCCCAGGAGATGGGCCTGGTGAACGCCGTCGTGCCGTCGGGGAAGCTGGAGGCGGAGGTCACAGCCTGGGGCAAGCGTCTGCTGGAGCACAGCCCCACGGCGCTGCGCTACCTGAAGCACAGCTTTAACGCGGACACCGACCATGTGTACGGCATCCAGAACCTGGCGCACGGCGCTACGGCCATGTACTACGCCACCGAAGAGTGCGCGGAGGGAACGAAGGCTTTCCTGGAGAAGCGCGCGCCGGACTACTCGCGCTTCCGCAGGCACCCGTGGTAGAGAGATGAGCCAGGACGCTGTCCCGAGAAAGGGTACGCCGCGTTACCATCTCTATGCGTGGTATTGGGCGGCGCGACCGTTCACGCTGACCGCCGGACTCGTGCCGGTGCTGGTCGGCTCCGCACTCGCCTTCCGCGAGGGCCGCGCCGACCCCTTGCTGTTCGCGTTGGTGCTCCTCGGCTCGCTGCTGGTGCAGATCGCCACGAACCTCGTGGACGAGTACGCCGACCACGACCGCACGGAGCGTGGGCACAAGCTGCTGGCGCCGTACAAGGTCATCGCGCGGGGGCTGCTGTCGCCGCGCGCCGTGCGCCGGGGCGCCGTGGTCACGTTCGGCGCGGCGTCGGCGATTGGCGTGTACCTGACAGTAGTAGCTGGATGGCTGATAGCGGCTATCGCGCTGGCGAGCCTGGCGGCCGCCTACTTCTATTCCGCGGGGCCGAAGCCGCTCGGTAAAATCGGTCTGGGCCAGCCGCTCGTGTTCGTGTTCATGGGGCCTGTCATGGTGGTGGGCACGTACTACGTGTACGCGCGCATGGTGACGGCGGAGGCTGTGTTTTTGTCGCTGCCCGTGGCGTGCCTGGTGACCGCCATCTTGGCCGCGAACGACCTCCGCGACATGGAGGAGGACCGCGCGGCTGGAAAAGCGACGCCCGTCACGCTGTTCGGCAGGCCCTTTGGGCGAATCGAGTGGACGGCGCTGGTGGCCGTGACGTTCGCGCTCGCCGTCGCGCTTGTGGCGACGGGCCGCGAAGGGCGGTGGGCGCTGCTGCCGGTGGTCACGCTGCCGCTGGCGCTGCGGGCCGCGCCGGTGGTATGGCTGGGGCAGGACAGGCCGTCGCTCATGCCCGCGCTGCGCCGGACGGCGGCGCTGGACGGGTGGTTCGGCGTGCTGCTGGCGCTCGGCGTGGCGCTGGGGTGACGCGCTCCATCAATGCCCCCCAGGGGCCGGAGCGTTGACGCGTGGGGAAGGGAAATCGCGGCGTCACTCAAGCCAGCAGTTGTATCGCCTCCGTGGCGTCCTGGACGTCTGGGAGCGCCAGTACGATGTCTCTGGCGCGCCGAGTCCTTTCCGGGGATAGCGGCCGGGGCCCGTATGTCACACAGTCGTCGTAGCGCCTGATGATCTCTGCGAGGGGAAGCGGATTGTCAGGATGCCCCGTCGGCGCGCATAGGCGCGCCGACGTGAGCTTCCGCTCGTCGGTCAGTGTCACGACCGCATAGACCTGTTCGTCCTTCGGGTCCATGTGTGCGGCGACTTTTTGCGCCAGGGCCATCTTCGTTACGTCCGTCAGGGCGGCGTCTCTGAAGTGGCCAAGGCCGAGACGCTCGTCCGCGAGGGCGCAGGCCGCCGCCCACGGCAGGCTGAATTCCTGTTCCACGTGATTCCGCGGATGTCGCTTTGCCTCAATGGGCGCGCAGGTAATAGCCATACTGGGCGAGCCGTAGACGTCAACGGCTGCAATCTGCTCCGGTCTGATCTTATGGGCCTGTTTTACCTGGAATAGCGCGTCCAGGGCCTGGTGCATGGCGGCGCAGCAGGGGTAGCCTTTGAAACCCAGTCTGGTGCCCCAGAACATAGCCCCCAGGTCTTTCACGATGGCTTCTTCATCGCATTCCCTGTAGAAGGCAGGGTACAGGCCGCTGCGACCGCTCAGGAATTCGTGGGGGCCATCCATGCCCGCCTTCGCCATGAGCGCGGCGAAGATGCCGTTGCGCACGCAGAAGCCCATCTGCATGCGAACGGCCAGACTTCCCTCGTGATGGGCCTGAAAGGTGCCCGCCACCTGTGTGTAGGCGATGCCCAGGGCGTTTATCATCTGCTCTTCCGTCAGGTGCAGGAGCCTGCCCGCCGCGATAGTTGCCCCGAAGTGCGAGAACATGTAGGTGGAGTTGAAGGACGTCTTGATGGCGTTGGGCGCGCCGTTGACGAGGCGGGCCTGTACATCTGTCGCCACCGCCACGGCGTTGACCATGGCCTTGCCGTCAACACCGCCCAGGTGCTCGGCCATGGCGAAGGCTGCGGGCACCACGGCGACGCCGATGGCGTAGGCGTGCGTGTTGCCCATCCAGTGCTTGTCCTCGTATTCGACGGCCTTCGCGTACACCCCGTTGGCGAAGCCTGCCAGAAGCGCTGGCGCCCGCTTTTCGTACCCAATGACCGTAGCGTCGCCGGCGCAACCCTGGCTCAGGTCGCGCACCACGGTCAGCACCAGCTCGGAGCCTATCGCGCCCGCGCCCGCGACGGAGGTCCCCAGCGTCCACAGTATTTCTTTCTTCGCCGCATCCACGGCTTCTTCGGGCAGGTCATCGAATCGCACCGCGGCAGCGTGTTTGGCGATCCGCGTTTCCAGGCTCATAACGCACCTCGGCGCTCAAATAATCCGTCCGCGACTCGTGTCGCCGATGCGCGGCGCACTCTACCACCCCGCATGGCGGGGCGGTTGGTGGCGCAAAGACTGCTAGGCTGCCCTGGAGCGTGACGAGGAATGAAGGGGGGCCTACCCAACCCGTGCCGTTGGTCGGATGAGCTTCGTCACGGCATACGTGCCGAAGGTGGGCAGCGCCACCGAGTGGTATCCGCCGAGTCCTCCCGCGACGACAATCAGGAACTGGTCCGCCCTCGCCGCCATGCGCGCAAACTCGCCCTGCACCTGTCCGCCGCCGCTCTTCTGCAGCAGCGCCTTCCGTCGGCGTTCCGGCAGCCAACTCAGCGGAATCTTGGACGTCTCGCGCAGCAGGAATTCCTTCACCTTCTGCTTCGTGGGGAACTCCTTCCCGATAAGCTGCGCGTGCGGCGGGCACAGCACCACGCCCATCTCGCCCTCGCCGTAGTACGGGCTGAAGTTGTTGCTGCCGATGCACATCATGGACGAGGCGATGGTGTAGAGGATGTCCTCCCCCGTCTGGCTGTCGTGGTCAATCACGTTCGTCGTCCCGGCTGGCCCCAGCACCGTGATAGCGCTGTCCTCCCGCTTGAACCCGCGCTCCACGTGCAGCGGCTCCCACGGGCTGCGCTCCTCCCACTCGCCGAAGCAGAATGAGTACGCGCCCGGTTGCTTGTGCGTGCTCTTGCAGACCTGCTCCGGAATGCGCCCCGACACGTTCAGCATGATGAGGCTCATCGCGCGGCCTATCGTCGCGTTGGCGCGCCAGCCGTGGCCCAGGCAGCCCCAGCCGCAGTTGACGTCCAGCTCCTTCCGGATGGGGCCGTTGATGATGAACGCGGGGACAACGGAGTTCGTCGTCGTGTTCAGGGAGTAAATGTTGAGGTTCGGGTCGTCGCACGCCTCCGTTCCCGCTATGATGACGGGAAAGCAGGCGGGCGTGCACCCGGCCATGACCGCGTTCACGGCCAGCTTTTCCACCGTCACGTCGCCCCGGCGCGGCGGCAGGTGCGCGATGACGTCGCCCGGCTTCAGGTCCACCGCCGCCATCATCCGCGCGACCCGTTCCTCCGTGGGAGGGATGATCGGCAGGCCGTCGCTCCAGCCGTGCGCGCAGGCGTAGTCGAAGACCTGCTCTATGTCCTGGTCAACCTCGTGGACCTTGGCGCTCATCGCGCCGCCTCTGGCTTGCCCGGCGCGCGACGGGGCGTGGCCTTGACTACCTTGCCCACGATCTCGTCGTATTTCTGCTCCGCCAGCTTGCGCACCTGGTCGCGCGGCATCGTCTCGAACGGGTGCGGCACGACCACCAGCGGGATGTCCGGGTAGCCGAGCGACTTGGCGGCGGCCTTCGCCAGCGAGACGAACTGCTCCGTGACGAGCGTCACGGTGGGAACGCCGCGCTTCTGCATGTCAATCGTGTCGTGGATACACCACGCGGTGCAGGAGCCTCAGGCCGCCAGGCCCAGCACGGCCCAGTCCGCCTTCGCGGCGTAGCCGTCAAACTTCTTCGTCCATTTGTCCTTGTTGCGACGGTCGGCGTACGGGACGTAGTCCGGCGACTCGTAGCGCAGGTCCAGCGTGGTGATGTCGCGCGGGTGGGCGCGCTCCTCCAGCAGCTCGCGGAAGCGTTTTGCGAACACATCGTAGGAGTCCCACTGAATGCGGAAGAACACGGACTTGCCCGCCACGCTGTCCAGAAGCGGCGCGATGCCCTTGTTCTCCTTCGGCGGCTCCACGACCGGGTCAAGGATGCGCAGCTTGTTCATACGTCCTCCACGTCGTTCCGACGAGACTGGGGCCGGACACGGCTGCGTCACAGCCGCAATCCACCCCCTGCGGAATGGCACCTAATCTACTGGCGCGACGTCGTCATGTCAACGTCTCTTCCAGTTGCAACTTCGCCCGCCAGGGTGCACAATCTGCGAGGATAATAACACTCACAGGGGGGCCATATGAAGGCGAAATTCAACCTTGTGCTCGTCGGCGATGAGATGAGCGACTGGCTGGAATACATCAAGGTCGTTGACAGTGCGGGCTTCTGGGGCCTGGGCATCGGCGACTCGCAGTCCATCTATCAGGAGGTGTACGTCCGGTGCACGCTGGCCGCCACGCAGACCCGAAACGTGCGCCTGGGGCCGTGGGTCACGAATCCGGTCACGCGCCACCCGGCGGTCACCGCGTCCGCCATCGTGAGCGTTGACCAGGTCTCCGGCGGGCGGGCCCATCTCGGCATCGGCGGGGGCGACAGCGCCGTGCTCAACGCGGGGCTGCCGCAGGCCAAGATGACGTACCTTGAGGACTACGTGCGCGCGGTGAAGGACCTGCTGGCGAAGGGCCGCGCCGAGTGGAACGGCCAGACGGCGAACCTGACATTCGTCACGCGGCGGGTGCCCGTGTACGTGGCGGCCTCCGGGCCGAAGACGACGCAGCTTGCGGGGCGCGTGGGCGACGGCGCAGTGCTCGCGATGGGCATCACGCCGGAGGTGGTGCGGGACGCCGTGGCGCAGTTGCGCGCAGGCGCGAAGCAGGCGGGCCGCGACGCGAAGGACCTTGACGTGTGGTGGGCGGTCCAGTCGAACCTTGCCGAGGATGACGAGACCGCTCTGAACGAGCTTAAGGCCTCCCTCGTCACGCGCGCTCACCACGCCTTCCGCTTCACCACGAAGGGGAAGCACCTGCCTCCGGAGTATGAGGCGGCGATGCAGCGCATTCAGAAGGAGTATGAGCCTCTGCAGCATGCCACGTTCGGCGCGCCCGCCCACGTGCGCCTCGCCGACGAGCTTGGCGTGACGCCCTATCTCGCGCAGCGGTTCTCCATCTGCGGCTCGCCGGAGACGTTCATTCGCCGGATCGAAGAGGCCCACGCCGCCGGGGCGAAACAGCTTTCGCTCCACGTGCGCGTCGCGAACAAGCGGCGCTTCCTGCGGCTCTGGAATGAGCGCGTGCTGCCGCACTTTTCGTAGCGGTCGGGCGCAGGCGAAGGTGCGGGAGGCGGGCTGTTCCAGCGTGTGGACTACGCTGACGCGCTTCTATGCAACCGTGCGCCCCGGGTTGAAGACGGCGTGCAGACGCCGCCAGAGGCGCTTGATGGTTCCCCGGTCTTCGGGGCTTGTCTCCTTGCCGCCGTAGCGCTCCGTCATGTAGGCGTCCGTGATGGCCTGCAGCTCGGCTGTCCCCCCCGTGAGGTGACGGCGCAATGCCCCGGCGTACTCGCTTGGTGTTTCTGAATCGCGGCGGGGCACCCCCGCTTTGCGGCCCTCCCACAGCAGGCCGCGATAGATGTCCCGGACGGACAGCAAGTGCGCCCCGCTCACCTCCGTGACCGCCACGGGGGGACGCGCGGCTCGCCGGTCGGCGGCCGCCCCGCGTCTGAAGCGACTGACCAATCGCAGGAGAAAGGCGCGCAGGTCGGCCTTGAAAACGTCCCACGACCACAGGGACTCGCTGGTCTCCTCGGCCTCGCCCTCTTCTCTGTCACGCCTGTAGCGGAATAGCGCGCGTGCGAGCAGCACGCAGACGCCGCCGACGGCGAGGGCCACCAGCCCCCATTTCAGGGCCAGAAGCACGTCCGGCGAAATGACCTGCGGGGACTTTCCCTCAAGGGCTTTGCGCCAATCGGAGGCGTCGGAGGGATTGAACGGCTCGGGCGGCTTTCCCCGGTTGAGCAAGTTCATCAGAAACCTGAGGACATAGATCAAAATCTCGGCTAACAGGCCGAGTGGCAGCAGGACAACGTACTGGAAACCAGTGAACAGCCAATCGGCCAGTGTGTTGAGGGGCCTGGTCAGCAGCAGCACAAGCTCGAACGAGAACGCGCTGGCGATGGCGACGGAAAGCACGACGATCATCGCAAGCACGCCTATGAAGAGGGCGAGCCATCGCCGAGGGAGTAAGACGGCCCCATCGCCACGGCGCATCTCCTGGCTTATGGACTGGAAGTTGGCGAGCGCCAGGGCGAGCAGGCCTGTGGTGAAATACGCCACGACGTAGAGGCTGGGCACGGCCAGGATGCGCCTGAACTCGCTGGCCTGCACAGTAAAGCCCCAGACAACGAGCAGGAGCACGAGGGCCGTCAGTCCGAACAGAAAGCGAGGATAGAGCGTATCGAAGGACAATCTCTCTCGTCCGACTACAATGCCGCGCCACAGGAAGTAAGCGCCGGCGATCAGCCCCACGGCGACGAGCGCCGGGTGTTCCACGGCGTAGCGTCCCCAGTCCGGGTCCCATATGGCGTAACCGCCTCCAAGTTCAACCCTGACGACCAGTGCCACCACGACGCCCATCAGGGCGACCGCCGCCACGCGCACTCTGGTCAGCGACGCCGTCCCAGCCAGAGCGACACGTGTCACCACCTGCGCCGTCATGGCGATCGTCACGGATCCCAGTATGCCTAAAGGCGGCCTGTCCCAGTGGACCGACTGCCATCCGCTGGCCCAGGTCAGCCATGCGTGTACCCAGAGCACCTCAATCAGGACGGCGAGGAACGGGACAACGCTCCCCGTCGCGAGGCCTCGCAGCGCGGAAAGCCTACCGCGCATGGCGACGGCCTCCCGTCACCGGGACGTCCTGTGGAACGCGGGATGCTGCCTCCTCCATACGCACGGACGCCAGTTCCCGCCAGTACACCTGGTCGGAGATGTGGTACACGGGCAAGCCGTCCAGAGCGACCTGCGGCGCCTCCGCGCCCACCAACAGCAACGCGACGTGCCGTCCGGCCCGCCGGAAGCGGACGAGGGACACGAGGAGCGCTTCAGTGGGGACCGCCGTGATGACCGCCAGCGTGCTGCCCCAGGAGATGTCCCGTCCTTCGCTGTTCAGGACGTCCTCCAGCGAATAGAATGGCAGCCCCCGAATATGGGCGAGGGCCTCCAGCACGCGTTGTAGTTGAGCGGGGTCGTCCGATGGCGGGAGCTTGATCAGCCTGTCGGTGTGCCGGTAGGTCTCGTTCACGTACAGGCCGACGCGATGTCCTTCCCGCGCGCCGTAATCGCTCACGGACGCAGCGGCGATGATGGCCGTCTCAAGGAGCTGCTCCTGGATGCCCCAGAAGGGGGGCTCCACGGTGCGCGCGTCCAGAAACAGCGCCATGTCCACCGTTGTCGTCGCCTCGAACACACGGCTCTGGAGCCGCCCCATACGGGCGGTCGCCTTCCAGTGGATGCGCTTCAGAGGGTCGCCATAAGCATAGTCGCGCGTGCTCATCACTCGAACGGGGTCCTCGAAGAGATGCCGCCTGAGCCGCAGGTCGCCGAAGGGGTCGCGGGAGGGGATGCCCAGGTCTTCGAGCGGAACGATGCGCGGATAGACAAGCAGGTGGTCGAGTTTTTCGCTGGCGGCTTCGCTCTGGAAGAAGCCGAAGAGGTCTCCCGACCGGATGGTCGCTGGCCCGAACGTGTGGAAGCCCCGCTTGAGGCACCGTACGGAGAAGCGGCGCGTGATCTGGTGGTACCATCCCAGAGACAACACATTGGTGAGGACAAGGCGGGACGGATTGTAGGACGGCGGCAGCTTGTCCAAAAATGTAAGCTCATCCGGAACTTCGTCGTCCACGCGCACCCAGGGCAGGGGAAGCAGTTTGCGGTTGGCAACCGTTATCTCCAGCTTGACGGTCTCGCCCCAGAAGACGCGTCCCGCACTCAACCGACGGCTGTACTCCACCCGCTCCAGAGCGTAGCGGGCCCATACACGCGCTATTCCCGATGCGAGGAAAAACAGCAGGGCGACGAGAAGCAGGGGGACCTGACGGAGGACGACGGCGCCCGCGAGCAGCACAACGGCGATCAAAAGCCAAGCGCCGCCGAGCACTGCTATCTCCCTGGGCTGAGAGAGGCGCCTGCCGCTTCGTCTTCGACGGGGACTGGGACCGTCTCAATGACCTCGCGCAGAATATCGGCGGCGCGGTGGCCACGCAGGTGGCTCTGGGCCTTCGGGATGACGCGGTGCTCCAGGACAAAGGGTGTGAGATACTTGACGTCGTCAGGAATCACATAGCTTCTGTCGCGCAGGGCCGCCAGCGATTGGGATGCGTGGAGCAGGCCCAGCATCGCACGGGGACTGGCCCCAAGCTCCGCCTGCGGGTGGTCACGCGTAGCGTGGATCAGATTAATGACATAACGGCGCACGTCGGGATGGACAGGGACAGCGCGGCATGCGCGTTGAAGCTCCAGGAGGTGTTCAGCGGAGACCAGCGGCTGTATGTCCTCGATGGGGTTCCGCTCCATGAAGCGCTCCAGGATCGTCTCGTCTTCCTGCGCTGTGGGGTAGCCCATGCGAATGCGGAGAAGGAATCGGTCAAGCTGGGCTTCCGGCAATGGGAACGTCCCTTCCATTTCGATGGGGTTCTGCGTGGCCAGGACAAGGAAAGGACGCGGCAAGAGCCTGGCCTCTCCTTCGGCGGTCACTTGGCGCTCCTCCATCGCTTCCAGAAGGGCGGACTGAGTCCTGGGCGTGGCGCGGTTGATCTCATCAACCAGCACCACCTGGGCGAAGACGGGGCCTGGCCGGAACTCGAAGTCGCTCGTCTTCTGGTTGTAGATGAAAGTGCCCGTCACGTCCGATGGGAGGAGGTCGGGCGTGCATTGAATCCGACGGAAGGAGCAGCCCAGAGAGCGGGCCACTGACCGCGCAAGCATCGTCTTGCCGATGCCAGGCACGTCTTCAATCAGCACGTGCCCCTCGCACAACACCGCGACGAGCACAAGCTCCATCACGCTGCCCTTGCCGACGATGACCCGTTCGACGCTCTCGCGGACGCGCCGCGCGACGTCGCTCACACTCCCGATATCCGCCTTGCTCATAGCACTCCCTATTTCAGGCTCAGTCCCCCGTCCGTCAGCAGCTTTGCACAAAAAGCCACCTGAGAAGCCGCTGTCACACTGAGCGAAGCGAAGGATCTACTCCAGTTAATGTACCTGAGGTAGATTCCTCGTCCTTCCTGGAAGGACGAGGAATGACATTTTATGCAATGCCTCTGTCAGCCGTCGTTTTCCCCGGACGACGACGCGCAGATCATTCGTGTCTCCTGCGTGACGTACAGTATACAGGCCCGCGGCATACGTCATTCTCGGAAGCGCGCAGTCTACCGGTCGGTGGGTGAGCGCAAATCTGGCCGTGGAATACACGCGCGGAGCTTTAAGACGACCCCCCTTCGGTGAGTACCCGCCGCGCTATTCGGCGCCCCAGCTCCACTGTGTTGGCGGGAACGCGACGGAACAGGCGCCGCGCCAGCGCAAGTTGTACCTGAAGAGCGTCGCCGCGCTCCATCCCGGCCAGCGTCCGCTTCACGATGGCCTCTCCCTGCTCCATCGCCCAGTCGCCGAACAGCAGGGCCATGTCCGTGGCCGCCTCGGCCTTCGCGGGCGACTCCCGCACGCGGCGTGCCCGGACGAGCGCGCTCTCCCATGCGTATACGAGGATGGCCAGGTCCGCGACGCCGAGCAGGAACTCCTGCTCCTCCTCGGCGCGGGCCATGTACTTCTGCACACCCAGCCCCGAGACGAGAAGCGCAGCGCGTTTGAGGTTCGCCAGAGCTTCCGCGTCGGCGTTCAGGGCACTCGTCGCGCCACCCATCGCGGCACCCGCCGTCCCGCTCCGGGGCGTCGGTCCCGCGCTCAGCTCCACCTGCGCCCTCTGAACGGCCTGCATGAAGGGAAGCTCGCCCTTCAGCGCGCGCCGGAGCAGCGTGCTGGGGATGAGCAGCCGGTTGATCTCGTTGGTCCCCTCGAAGATGCGGTTGATGCGCGCGTCCCGGTAGGCGCGCTCCACCTCAAACCCTCGGATATAGCCGTAGCCCCCGTGAATCTGCACGCCTTCGTCCACGACGAAGTCCAGCGCCTCGGAGCCGAATATCTTGTTGATGGACGCCTCCACCGCGTACTCGCCGATGGCCCGCGCCGGGTCGCGCGCGGCGCCCTCCTGGGCCAGCGCCTGGTCGAACAGGTGCGCCGTGCGGTACACCATGCTCTCAAGCGCGAAGGTGCGGGCCGCCATCTGCGCCAGCTTCTGCTGGACTGCGGGGAACTCCGCGATGGCGCGGCCAAACTGCCGCCGCTCGCGGGCGTAGCGGGCACAGACCTCCAAGATGACCTTACAGGAGCCGACGCATCCCGCCGCCAGCTTCCAGCGCCCTATGTTCAGGATGTTGAACGCGATGATGTGTCCGCGGCCCATCTCGCCGAGCACGTTCTCGACGGGCACCCGGACGTCGCTCAGATAGACGTCGCATGTGGAGGAGCCGAGCAGTCCCATCTTCTTGTGCTCGGGGCCGACGCTGACGCCCGGAAAGCCGCGCTCCACGATAAAGGCGGTCATCTTCTCGCCGTCCACCTTCGCGTACAGGACGATGACATCGGCGAAGCCGGAGTTGGTGATCCACTGCTTCTGCCCGTTGAGGACGTAGTGCCGCCCGTCCTCGCTCAGCCGCGCGGCGGTCTTGCCGCCCAGGGCGTCGGAGCCCGCGTTCGGCTCCGTGAGGGCGTACGCGGCCAGCTTCTCGCCCGTTGCCAGCGCGGGCAGGTAGCGCGCCTTCTGGCTGTCGTTCCCGAAGAACACGATAGGCAGCGTGCCGATGCCGACGTGCGCGCCGAAGCTGATGCCGAACGACGCGCCACGGGCTATCTTCTCCGTGATGAGCGTCGTCGCGACCTTGCTCAGCCCAAGACCGCCATAGGCCTCCGGCACGTCCGCGCCCAGAAGCCCCAACTTGCCCGCCGCGCGCAGCAGCGACCGGGTCGCCGCGTGGTCGCCGGACTCAAGCTGGTCCAGCCTGGGGCGCACCTCCTGCTGGATGAAGCCCTCCGCCATGCGCCCTATCATGAGGTGCTCGTCGCCGAACTGCTCCGGTATGAAGACGTCCTCGGGCGCTATGTCGGCCAGGAGGAAGCCTCCGCCGCGAGTTGCTACGCTTTTGTCGGACATGCTGGCCTCCCTGCGAATCAGGTCGTCGGGAACTCGAACACGCCTGCGGCCCCCATGCCGCCTCCGATGCACATGGTCACGAGTCCGTAGCGCGCCCTGCGACGGGCGGCCTCGTACATGAGCGTCACCGTCTGCCGCGCGCCCGTGCACCCCAGCGGGTGCCCCAGGGCGATGGCCCCGCCGTTCACGTTCACAAGCTCAGGGTTCATCTCAAGCTCGCGGATGACCTCAAGCGACTGCGCGGCGAAGGCTTCGTTCAGCTCGACGAGGCCGATGTCAGGCAGGCGCAGCCCGGCCTGCACGAGCGCCTTCGGAACGGCCTGGATGGGCCCCATGCCCATCACGTCCGGGTCCACGCCGCCGACGGCGAATGAGCGATAGGACGCCCGTGGCTTCACGCCCAACGCCTCGGCGCGCCGGAGCGACATGACGACGACCGCCGCTGCGCCGTCGCTCATCTGCGAGGAGTTCCCCGCCGTCACGCTCCCGCCAAGCCGGAACGCGGGGCGCAGCTTCGCCAGCGACTCAAGCGACGAGTCGCGGCGCACGCCTTCGTCCACGTGGAACACGACGCGCTCGCGCCGCGGCTTCCCTTCCGCAGCCTCGTCCGGCGTCCAGCGCTCCGTCTCCACCAGCGTGGTCTCCTCCGCGAACCGCCCGGAGTCTATGGCCGCCGCGGCGCGTTGATGGCTGCGGAGCGCGAATGCGTCCTGGTCTTCACGACTTGTCTTGTAGCGGCGGGCGACTTCCTCCGCCGTGTAGCCCATGCCCATGTACACCTGCGGGTACTCCTCTACGAGCGCCGGGTTGGGGGCGGGCCGGAAGCCGAGCATGG
>Ga0082335_1000700_pt1 | contig 80125 bp, 62 predicted proteins | sample Subgrocontami58m_FD_72375 | JGI IMG/M metagenome (GOLD analysis project Ga0082335, IMG submission 72375) | Subsurface groundwater microbial communities from S. Glens Falls, New York, USA - GMW37 contaminated, 5.8 m (SPADES assembly) (version 2) ... | reverse complement strand
AACAGCCACAAAAACTCAGGAATCTCCCCAAAAAAACACTCGGTCAACTTGTCAAAATAGATTTCTCACGTGATCACAAAGAGTTGGCTACCGCATCGCAGAAAAACTCAGGAAACTCCAGATAATATTTTGTCAGGCCAAGGGGTAGGTCGCGGAAGGCAAGTAACCCTCCGGGGCATCAGGGCAAAACCCCTGCCACCCCGGAGGGGAAAGGAGAGCTTAATTTGTTGGCGTTTTTTACTGTTTCTGGTACTTGGCCGCCACGTCTTTTAACTTTTTCTTCAAGGCCGGAGAAATCGCCAGGCCCTTCTGGGCGATCTGTTTGGCCTGGGCCCCGGACAGATAAACGATCTCCATCTGCTGTTTTTTGGCGATCGCCTGGAAAGTAGGATCATCCAAACATTTTTTCAAGGCCCCTTCGAGGAACTTGGCCCGGTCGGCAGGCAGCCCGGGAGGCGCCACGATGGCCCGCCCCACGTCATTCAGGGCAAAAACAATCGCCAGCAGTTCCTTGCCGTCTTTCGCCTTAACGGGCAGGTTCTTCACATGGGGCGCCTTGGCGACATCGGGCATGTTCAGATCGCCGTACTGGGCAGCCACCACCATATCCCCGTTTTGCACGGGATTGATGACGCTCGAATAACTGCCTGTCGCGGCATCGAGCTCGCCCCGGATGATGGCCACGGTAACCTCGTTGGCCGTATCATAACCGGTGACCATGTCGATGTTGATCCCCAGGGCCTCGGCAATCAGCACCGATTCATAGAAGTTTGAGCTTCCCAGCCCTGGCGCGCCCACCTTGACCGGCGCCTGGGCCGGCGCTTTTTCCATGGCCTCGATCGTCTTGTATTTTGATTTTGCCCCGGCCACGAGCAGTCTCTGTTCCGCCGTCAACCGGGCCAGCCAGGTAAACTTCGCCAGATCGTATTTCACGCCTTTGATGTCCGTGAGCTGGGCCTGCATGGTGCCCGGACCGTTGATGATGCCGATGGTCAACCCGGTGGGATCGGAAATGAACACCTTGTTGGTGCCGATGAGGCTGCCTGCGCCCGGGACGTTCTTGATCACCATCGTGGCGCCGGCATATTTCTTAAAGAAAGGCGAAAGGGCCCGTACCCAGGCATCGTAGCCGCCGCCGGTCTTGTAAGGAACCACGCACTCGATGACCTTGCCTTTAAAAAAATCTGCCGGGCCGGCCGCGGCCCGGGCCGCAGAAAGCGGCATTAAGACCAATAATAACGCAAACATCGCGCCTGAAAACAAACCTAACTTTTTCATATGTTCCTCCTTTAGCATAAGTTCAGTAGCCCAGCAGAGCCTTGCGTGCGGCAATGACCACGAGGCCGGCATAGAGATCCACCTGCAGGAGCTGGACCATCAAAAAATATAAAAAGGCCCACCCCCCGAGGGCGACGCCCAGGGAGGCCTTCCAGGGAAAGCCGGAACGAACCTTCAGAGATAAAAGGGTATAGAAGAAAGTCGTGGACAGAAATCCGAAAAGGTAAATGGCGACAAACATGCCGAGGACCCAGAGCGAGACATTGACTTCCTTGGAAAAAACACGACGGGCTTCCTCTGCAGCTCCTGGTTCCTGCTCCTTTCCTGCCGCGCCCTTGGCGGTCAGGTCGGCCCGCAAATCCAGCACCGTCTGCAGGACCGCCAGAATCAGGATGGGAATGCCGATCAAAAGCGGCATCAGCGCGGCAGACCGGTTATAACCCAGCGCCATGATAACCGCGACGGCAAAAACTGCCACGGCCCCGATATTGAACACATGACGGAAAGAAAATTTTATCATATTTCACCCTCCCTCTCTTGTTTGCGGCCGCGGATCGTCATAATGATGGTCACCACGGCAATGGCGATGAGGAACAGGGTAATGGGCCGCAGGAAAAACTCGCCATGGTAGAGCCGTAAGGAAAGATGGAGGTTCTTTTCCGCGATCTTGGCCAGGACCAGGCCGATGATCACCACGGGACGGGAGTATTCGTACTTTTTCATGCCGTAGCCGATGAATCCGAAGAGGAGGGCAATGATCAGATCGCCCAGGCCATCCCGCGTGGCATAAGCGCCGATGGCGGAAAGCATCAGCACCAGGGGGAAGAGGTAGTCGCCGGGGATGAGAGCCACCTTGGCGATCTTATTGGCAAAGGGCAGGCAGATAGCCGCCGCGATGATGTTGGCCAGGGCGATCGTCCAGGCCATGGAAAAGATCAGCCAGAGGTTGTTGTTCAGCATATCCGGGCCGGGTTTAATGCCCTGCACGTAAAAGGCGCCCAGTAGGATGGCCATGCCGGCGCTGCCGGGGATGCCGAAGGCCACCGTGGGCACCAGGGCTCCGCCTTCCTTGGCGTTAATGGCGCTCTGGGGCGCGATGACCCCTTCCACGACCCCGGTGCCGAAGAGGCGGCCGTTTTTTTCCGTCTGCTTGGCATGCCCGTAGGCAAAAAAGCAGGCCGTATCGCCGCCGATGCCGGGGATGATGCCGATGATGTTGCCCAGGATGGAACAGCGCAGCACCAGCCAAAAGTGCTGGAGGGTATCCTTGATCCCCCGCATGGCGCCGCCCAAATCGCTGGTGACCATTTTTTCGGTGATGCTGCCCCCTTCCACGGCCACCTCCATCATCTCGGCCACGGCAAACAAACCGAGGGTGACCGGCACCAGACTGATCCCATCCCAGAGGAAGAGGCTGCCGAAGGTAAAACGCTCCGTGCTGGTAGACATGTCGAGGCCCACCAGCCCGATCATCAGGCCGAAGCCGCCGGCGATCAGTCCTTTCAAAAGGGACTTGCCGCTGATCACGGCAATGAAGGTGATGCCCACGATGGCGAGCATGAAGAATTCCGGCGGCGCAAACATCAGGACCAGGGGACGCATCACCGGGATGAGCAGGATCATGTAGAAGGCCCCGAGAATGCCGCCGATGGCCGAAGCGCTCAAGGCTGCGCCGAGGGCCCGGCCGGCCTCGCCCTTTTTGGTCATGGGGAAGCCGTCAAAGAGGGTGGCCGCATTGGGAGGATCGCCGGGAGTATTCAGGAGGATCGTGGTGATCGCCCCCCCTGTGTAACTGGGCGCATGGGCGCCCAGCAGCAGGGCAAAAGCAGAGGCGGGCTCCATGGTAAAGGTAAAGGGAATGAGCACGGCCAGGCTGAAGGTGCCCCCCACTCCGGGGAGAATGCCGACGGTCAGGCCGATGATCACGCCCAAAAACATAAAACCGATCGCCGGCCAGGCAAACACCTTTGCCAGTCCGAGTAGTGCCGCTTCAATCATAATGCCTCCCTGTAAAAAACGGTTGGGCAAAAAGCCGGCGGCATTGTGATCCAAGTTACAACGCCGAGTTGCTTTCTTCCTTCATCATGAGACACCCTCCTCGAACTGCTGCACCCGCCCCCAGCAGGCAATTTGTAGCGGCCGGGTTATTTGTGCAAAACCTCCTTGATCCGCTGCGGTATCATCTCCGGATAATCGACGACGGGGATGCCGGCTGCCTCAAGCGTTTTTATCTTCTCCGCGGCCGTGCCGGAACCGCCGGAGATAATGGCGCCCGCATGGCCCATGCGCCGGCCCGGAGGCGCCGTCTTACCCGCGATGAAGGCCACCATGGGCTTGGTCATGTTTTTTTTGAAGAATGCCGCCGCTTCCTCTTCGGCCGTGCCGCCGATTTCACCAATCATGACCACGGCTTCCGTTTGCGGATCCTTTTCGTACAGGGCCAGCAGGTCGACGAAATTCAGCCCGATAATCGGATCGCCGCCGATACCCACGCAGGTGGACTGTCCGAAGCCGTTTTTGGTCAAAAAGTCCACCGCTTCGTAGGTCAGGGTACCGCTGCGCGAGATGACGCCGATGCTGCCTTGCTTATGGATGTAACCGGCCATGACCCCGATCTTGCACTTGCCCGGGGAAATAATGCCCGGCGTATTGGGACCGATCAGGCGCACGCCTCTTTCCTTCAGATAGATCTTGACCTGCATCATGTCCAGGGTGGGGATACCCTCGGTCAGGCAAACAACCGTCTTGATCCCCGCCTCAGCCGCTTCCATGATGGCGTCGGCCGAAAAAGCCGGGGGGACGAAGATGATCGAGGTGTCGGCGCCCGCTCCCTGGACGGCGTCGGACACGGTGTTAAAAACCGGGATCTTGTCCATCAATTGTCCGCCTTTGCCGGGAGTCACGCCGGCCACGACGTTCGTACCGTATTCCACCATCTGCCGGGTATGGAACATCCCTTCGTTACCCGTTATACCCTGCGCAACCACTCTTGTCTTTTCATCTACTATGATGCTCATCGGCTTAACCTCTCGGTTCTCAAGTTAATGTTTGATCGTCGCAATCACTTTTTCCGCCGCTTCCTTCATCGTGGCGGCCACAATCAGCTTCATCCCTGATTCATTCAACAACTTCCGGCCCTGCTCGACGTTGGTGCCTTCCATTCTGATGACGAGCGGCAGCTTTACCTCTACTTCGGAAAGGGCTTCTATCAACCCCTTAGCCAGGGTGTCGCAACGCAGGATCCCGCCGAAGATGTTGATGAATACGGCCTTGACGTGGGGATCGGAAATCAGGATCTTCATCCCTTCCTTGACCATTTCGGACGAGGCGCCACCGCCGACGTCGAGAAAATTGGCCGGCTCCCCGCCGGCCAGCTTGATGACATCCATCGTCGCCATGGCGAGCCCTGCGCCGTTAACCATGCAACCCACATTGCCATCGAGCTTGATGTAGTTGAGGTTGTGTTTCGTGGCTTCCACCTCCAGAGGCTCTTCCTCCAGGACATCGCGGAGTTCTACCAGATCCTTGTGACGGTAGAGGGCATTGTCGTCGAAATTCAATTTTGCATCCAGGGCCAGGAGCTTTCCGTCCTTGGTGATCACCAGGGGATTGATTTCGGCAAGCGAGCAGTCCTTCTCGACGAACAGCTTGTACAGGGCCGCGATGAGGGCCGTTGCCTGCTTGCGCAAGGCCGCATCGAGGCCCAGGGCAAAGGCGATCTTGGTCAGCTGAAAAGTTCGCAGCCCGACTCGGTAATCGATGCGCTCCTTGATGATCTTTTCGGGCGACTTCTTCGCCAGCTCTTCGATCTCCATCCCGCCTTCACTGCTGGCGATGATGACCGGGCATTCCTGGGCGCGATCGACCGTAATGCCCAGATAGATCTCCCGGGCAATATCGACCCCTTCTTCGACAAGGATCTTGTTGATCCGTTTGCCCTCGGCGCCTGTCTGGGGTGTTACCAGTTGGGAACCAAGCATGGCCTGGGCGATCTTTTCACATTCCGCGGCGGTGGAGCCGGTCTTGATGCCGCCTCCCTTGCCGCGGCCTCCGGCATGGACCTGCGCTTTTACCACAAAGCGATTCCCGCCGATTGCCGCGGCGACCCGGCAGGCTTCCGCCGCCGTATCCGCCACACCGCCGTTCGGCACGGCAATATTATAGCTCTTCATGATCTGTTTGGCCTGATACTCATGAATTTTCATCGTCAGTTCCTCACACGTTTCCTGTGTTACGTGTTACGTTTTAGGATTTAATAAATTATTCTGATATCAATAGCTTAGCACTTAAAACCTAAAACTTAACACCGTTGATGTCAGTTGATCACGCCTTCTTTAACCAACCTGTCATATTCCGCCGCCGGTATCCCGAGGAATTCCTTAAAGACCAGTTCGTTATGCTCCCCAATCCGGGGGGCGGGTTTCTTCACCTCGAAGGGGGTCTTGGAAAAGGCAAAGGGAGGCCCCTCCGCATGGATCCGGCCCACCTCCGGATGGTCCGTCGGCGCCCAGAAGCCGCGATGCTTCAACTGGGGGTCGTGATCGAAGAGATCTTCCATGGTCTGGACGACGCCGGCCTGCACCCCGCTTTCTTGCAGCTTGCGGAATACTTCATAGGCATCGAGCTGGGAGGTCCACTTGGTCACTTCCTCATCCAGCGCGGCCTCGTTGGCCTTGCGCGCGGAAATGGTGGCAAAGCGGGGATCGGCAATCAGGTCCTCCCGCCCCATGACGGTGGCCATTTTTTTCCAATCCCCGTCCGTGAACACGGCAATGGTACACCACCGGTCCTCTCCCTTGCAGGGATAGGCGTTGTGGGGCGCCGCAAAACTGTGGCGATTGCCGTCCCGTTCCACGACACGGTGGTTCACACTGTACTCCAAGAGCGCCGGGATCATGAATTGAACACCCACTTCATACTGCGCCAGATCGACATACTGCCCTTCTCCCGTCTTTCTCCTGTGTTCCAGGGCCGCGGCCGCGGCAATGACGCCATAGCCGACGCCGATATGATCCACATAGGGGCCGTAGAGGATGCAGGGCACTCTGTCCGGATAGCCTGTCATGTAGGTAAAGCCGCACAGGGAAGACAGGTGGGAGCCGAAGCCGGGATGAAAGGCATGCGGTCCCGTCTGCCCCTGGTTGCAACTGGAGAGCCAGACAATGGCGGGATTGATCGGTTTCATGTGCTCATAGCCCATCCCCAGCTTATCCAGGGTTCCGGGGGTAAAATTTTCGATCACCACATCGGCCCAGGCAATGAGCTTCTTCGCCACCTCCAGGGATTCCTTGGCCTTCAAATTCAAGGTGACGTCATACTTGTCGTTGTTGCAGATGGTAAAAGAACCGGAACGGTTGATGCCGGGCTTGTTGTCTTTATAAGGCGGATAATTCTGCCGGAAGCCGTCCGGTCGCTTGTGCGATTCTACATGCACCGAGATGGCCCCATGCTGGGCCATATGCATGCCGATCAAGGGACCGGCGGCAATGGCCGCAAATTCTACGACTTTTATGCCCTCAAAAATACCTCGTTTCATTCCCTTCGCCTCCCTAATGGTTTCCTGCGCAACTCTTCTTTCAGGATAAGTTAAATGACATTGGCCTTCTTTAAAAGGAGGAGGTCATTCTTGTTCAAGCCCATTTCACCGTATATTTCTTCGTTATGTTCCCCGATGAGCGGAGCGCGGCGCCAGAAACCGCAGGCAATGGAAGAAAAGATCGTGAAAAAGGAAGGATAGGTGAGGGTATCTCCCAGTTCCTCGTGTTTTACCTCCTGCCAGATGCCCCGGGCCTGGAGCTGTTCGTCTTCCAGGATCTCCTTGGCCGTCATCACGGGATAACCGAGCATATCCTTTTCCAGACATCCCTTAAAGAATTCATCCTTGGTCAGGGTCTTGAAAAATGCCATGTTCACCGCTTCCAACTGATCGATTTCTGCCTGGGTGACCGTGGCGATATCAAACTTCGCCCAATCCTTATTCTTCAGAAAGTCCGGCGCCATCCCCTTGCTGTCCATCCATTCCGTCAATTTCTGGTTCGTCCTGATGCCGGCCGGCCCTCCGTAGATGATGTAGGTTACATAGCCGTCCTTGCAGGGATAAACGGCCCGCATGATGGCGCCCGTGATGCTCCGGCCCGTGAGAAAGCTGCCGGCCCGTTTGGGCACTTCTTTATTGTAATCGTAAAAGGAAGGGGCGATGGAAGCGGCCCAGGTTACGCCCGCCTGTCCGGAGACATCTACCTGCTGGCCCTCGCCGGTCATGCCGCGGTGGTAATAGGCCATCATCGTCCCCTCGGCCGCATGCATGCCGATCCACATATAGGATTGGGGGAGGGTGGGACGCACGGGGGCTTTGTCCGTGTCTCCCAGGAGAGACATGAATCCGCTCATGGCGGTGAGGATCAGGTCGGAGCCCTTGTAATCCTTATAGGGGCCGGTCTGACCAAAGGGGGTGATGGAAGTGTAGACGAGTTGGGGATTGATCGTGCTTAGCGAATCATAATCCAGCCCGAATTTTGCCAGATACCCCGGAGGAAAGGTTTCAATAAGGATATCCGCCGTCTTTACCAGTTTCAGGAAGATCTCTTTCCCCGTTTCCGTCTCGATATCCAGGGTAATGCCGCGTTTGTTATGGTTATAGGACAGCCAGTAGAGATTTTTTTCCGGATCGGGATCATCTTTGTAAAAAGACCCCAGGTTCCGGGAGGGATCACCGCCTGGTTTCTCGATCTTGATCACATCGGCTCCCAGATCACCGAGAATTTTACCGCAGAGAAAACCTAATTCATTGCTGAGATCGAGAACCCGGCAATCTTTCAATAACTTTTGTTTTCCTTCCATTGATCGGTCCCCTTTACTATGTTGACAAGCTATAAAAGAAAGGTAACTACCCAGGAGTCATCATTCAGAAGCGAAATTCGGAAGAGAAGTATGTTTGCTTGCTGCAACTTTTGTTGTGCCTTTTGCCACACGATCAGGTCTTGAAAATCCTTTGCGGGTTTTCTTTCCATGCTGACTCTTGGATTCTGGCTCCTGGCCTCTGATATGCAATACTTGCCATTATTTCAGGAAGCCGGAAGGCAAGACCCTCCGGCTTCCTGATGATGTCAAGTTGCGTTCATGTCGCTTAGATTCCCGATTCAGCAAACCACTTGGCGTAGGCTTCCTGGAAGGCTTGCGACTTTTGGATCTGTTCGACCGTAAACCAATCCTTCAGGTCGACCTTGTCCACGGGGTAACTGGCCCGTTCAAAGGCATCAACATATTTGTAAGGCACGGTGGCATCGATGCCGATGGCGCCGGAGAACTTGATATTGGACTGGGTCCAGTCCTTATCGCCCGCCGAGCTGCGTTCCGCAGGCTGGAAAGTCTGGCCCATGCCGCCCGGCGCTACGATCGTAATGCCTTCTTTGGCATCAACCCGCGTGGCCAGAGCCCAGAGCAGATCGTCAGCCGAATAGAGGTTGATGTCCGTATCCACGCACATGGCAAAACGGGCCCCCAGGGAACAGGAGAGGGCTGCCGCCAGGATATTCTTGGGATAGCCTTCGTCCCGGGCCCTTCTCTTCTTGACCTGGAAGACGCAGCCGCCCCAATCCGGAATCGCCATGGGGATATGGGTGTCCACGCAGAAGCCCGGGCTGATCCGCTCGGCCAGTTCAAAGAAGCAGGCCTCGCGGCAGAGCACATCGATGTTGTGATCGTCATAGCTGTGGACGCAGAGCGGATCATAGATGGGTTTGTCTTTGCGGTGGGTAACGGCCGTCACGTTGAACTGGTAGGTCCGGTAGGCCTTGCCCATGTAGCCGGACCATTCGGGGTGGAAGGGATAAACGCCCTGCCGGTTGTCTTTTTCCGCCAGGGGGCTCTCCCAGAGCTTCTTCGTGGTGTCCAGGTAACCTTCGATGACATACTCCGCCTCGGCAATGGCATAGGCGTCGATGGTCTTGCACTTCACCATTTCGAGGGGGAAACCCTGCATCGCGCCGGCGATACCGAGTTCGTCGCAGCCCCGGGGCAGGATGGTGTACATGAAGCCCGCGCCGGCCATGATCGTCGCCGCCGGGGGAATGCCCATGTTGATGGTGAAGGGGATGAGTTCTTTCTTGTAAAACTTGGTCGCAATCTGATCGGTGTGCGAACCCGGAGAAATCTGGAACGTGGACTTGTCTTTCCAGCCCAGATCCTCACGGAAGCTCATCCGGTTGTAGCTGATGTGCCAGCCGCCCCAGAACTGCTTCGGGGAAGCAACGGTCTTGCCGCCGCCCAGGGTGCGGCCCGGATCGGTGGGGGTATGCTGAATCATGGGAATGATCGGCCAGACGTCGATGTTCTTATCGACCACGACCTCCTGGCAGGGGGCCTTGTCCACGATCTTGGGGGGGAGCGGCTGCAGGATGCTGTCGTGAATCTTGAACTTCAATTCCTTCCGGTCCTTGCATCCGAACATCTGGGCGATAATCCGGTCCGAACCCATCACGTTGGTCGCCAAACGGGCATTGGGATAGCCTTTGACGTTGTTGAAAACCATCGGCAGGCCGCCGTCCAGCTGTTTCTGGAGACCCGTCATTTCCAGTTTGGGATCGACCTCTTTATTCGTTTCCAGCAAAAGCCCTTCCTTCTTCAGGGCCTCGAGCATCGATCGTAGGCTTTTTCTTGCTTCTGTGTTCATTTAAACCTCCTTCAAATAGTTTTAACTCTTTATTTAAATTGATTTACTTTCTTCGTAGGCGCGCGGTATTGCCCGCCGGGTTCCCAGCTTATCTCAGAATCTCAAATTGACAAAAAACAAAGTGCGGCTTCTGCCATTTAATCATATTGTAGCTGCTAAGCTGTTAACCAAAATAAAAAATAATTGTCAAGGGAAATTTATTTACCCTTACATGCTTTCTGACGCAAGCCGCTTCTTCCACCTGTCGATCAGCTGCAAGGCCTCCAGGGGGGTAACCTGCATGACCTCCAGTCCTTTTAACTCAGCAATGACCGCCATTTCCGGATCGACAAAAAGGCTCAGCTGGGCTTTATTTTTTGTGGCGCCCCGCTTGCCCCGGGCAATCTTCGGCATCCCGAGTTCGTCGAGTTCCCCTTTTTCCAGATTTTGCAAAATTTCCTTGGCCCGCAGGATGACCTCTTCCGGGACACCGGCGAGTTGTGCGACCTGAATGCCGTAACTGCGGTTGGCCGAGCCTTCCACAATTTTTCGTAAGAAGATGATTTTATCCCCGTATTCCTTAACGGCCACGGTGAAATTTTTCACCCCCTCCTTGGTCCGGGCCAGGTCGGTAATTTCATGGTAATGGGTGGCAAAAAGCGTCCGCGCCTTCAACTGCCCGGCATCGTGGATGTATTCAGCCACGGCCCAGGCGATGGAAAGGCCGTCGAAGGTGCTGGTCCCCCTTCCCACCTCATCAAGGATGATCAGACTGCGGGAGGTGGCATGGCGGAGGGTATTGGCAACCTCATTCATCTCCACCATGAAGGTGCTCTGCCCCGTGGCCAGACTGTCGGCCGCCCCGATGCGGGCAAAGATCCGGTCGACGACGCCGATCTTCGCCTCCGCGGCCGGGACAAAGCTTCCCATCTGCGCCATCAGGACGAGCAGGGCGGCCTGCCTGATGTAAGTGGACTTCCCCGCCATGTTGGGACCGGTGATAATGAGGAGCCGGTTGCGCTGCCCGTCGAGGTAGAGGTCGTTGGGTACAAAACCGCTGGGCAGGGGCATCCTTTCCACCACCGGATGCCGGCCGTCGCTGATCCGGATCTCCTCATCGTCATCCACCTGGGGACAGGTGTACTTGTACCGTTCGGCCACTTCGGCCAGAGAGGCGAGAGCGTCGAGATCGGCAATCCGGCCGGCACCCTCCTGGATCCGCTTGATTTCCCCGGCAATGCTCGCGCGGAGCGCCAGAAAAAGTTCATATTCCTTTTCATTACGCCGTTCTTCCGCATGCAAAACGGTATTTTCATATTCTTTCAATTCCTCGTTGATGTAGCGCTCCGCATTGACCAGCGTCTGTTTCCGGACATACTCCGGGGGCACGAGGTGGGTATTGGCCTTCGTTACTTCCAGATAATAACCGAAGATGCTGTTGAAGCCCACTTTCAGGGAATTGATCCCCGTGCGCTTACGCTCTTTCTCCTCTAAAAGGGCGATCCATTTCTTGCCGTCCCGCATGAGGGAGATGAACCCGTCGAGTTCCTCGTCAAAACCCTCCTTGATGATGCCCCCCTCCCGCAGGGTCAGCGGGGGCTCTGCGGCCACGGCGCTTTCAATCAGCCCGGCCACGTCGGCAAGCTCATCGAGGTTGGCGCCAAGGGCGATGAGCAAGGGCGCTGAGAACTGCCGCAGGAGGGACTTGACTTCCGGCAGGCAATGGAGAGAATTCTTCAGGGCCAGCAAGTCCCGGCCATTGGCCACGCCCATGGCGATCCTTCCGCCCAGCCTCTCCATGTCGTAGACGCGGGATAAGACCTGGCGCAGCTCCGTGCGGAGCAGGTTGTTTTCCTTTATTTCCCCGACCGCCGCCAGGCGCTCTCTGATCCTCTCGGGTTGCCTAAGGGGATAATTCAGCCACCACCTGAGACGCCTCGCCCCCAGGGCGGTCACGGTGGCATCGAGGACATGGAAAAGAGACCCTGTTTTGCTTCCGTCGGCGATCGTGGCAAAGAGTTCCAGGTTGCGTTTGACCATATCGTCCAGCACCAGATAGCCCCCTGTTTCGTACCATTGGATGCTGTTTACGTGACCGGGGCGGGCTTTCTGGGTCTCCGTCACATACCGGAGTACGGCACCGGCGGCCCTGGTGGCGTTCTCATGCTGCTCCAGGGCCAACTGCTGGAGCATAGCGGCGGGGAAATATTCCTGCAGGAGGGAAAAGGCCTGGGACCGGTCGAAGTAAGCGGCGGGCACATAATTTATCCGGCAGCGCCGGCCGTCCTGGGAGAGGGCCTTGACTACACCCTGATCCGCCACGGACTCGGCCGCCAGTAACTCCCGGAAGTCCAGACTGCGCGCCTGGGCAAGAAAAAAATCCCGGTCCCCTATCTCGGTGACGCGAAACTCGCCCGTGGAAATATCGATAAAGGCCAGGCCGAAAGACTCCCCGGCCACGGACAGGGCGGCCAGATAATTATTTTCACCGGCCGGCAGATTTTCCGCGTCCAAGACGAGGCCGGGCGTCACCACGCGCACAACCTCCCTTTTCACCACCCCTTTGGCAAGCTTGGGATCCTCCACCTGCTCGCAGATCGCCACCTTGAATCCCTTTTCGATCAGCTTGTTTACGTAGGATGATACCGCGTGATAGGGGAAGCCGCACAGGGGAATGCCGTCTTCCTTGCCCTTGTCCCTGGAGGTCAGGGTAATATCCAGGACCTTGGCGGCCGTAACGGCATCGTCAAAAAACATCTCATAGAAATCGCCCATGCGGAAGAGCAGGATGCAATCCTCATGGGCGGACTTGATCTCCACATACTGGCGCATGGCCGGAGGCAGGGCCGCCAAATCCATTATTCCCATCGACCGCCTCCCTTTTTTTTCAGGTCGATGTATTCGATACGGCCCCGGTCGCTCACGAAGGCATTCAAGAGCCAGCTGACCACCGTGATGATCAGAGAACCGAACAGGGCGGCCCAGAAACCCTGCACCTCGAAGCCCGGCATGAGACCGGAGACGATCTTGAGCAGGAGCGCATTGATCACAAAGGTGAAGAGACCCAGGCTCAGGATGTTGATCGGCAGGGTGAGGAGGATAAGGAGGGGCCGGAAAAAAGCGTTTAAGATGCCGAGCAGGGCCGCTGCCCCCAGGGCCGGGAGAAAGCCTTTTACCTCTATCCCTTCGAGCACATAGGAAGAAGCCAGGATGGCGACGGCCAGGATCAGCCAGCGGATCACGAGTCCTTTCATGACGATGCCCCTCCCGGTTCTTCACCCCGCGTCTCCGGAAGACCCCCGTCCCGGTCAGGTTGTGCTTCCGGTGTTAATGCCGGTTTTTCTAATTGTTCCATCTGGTTATCATCACGAGGTTCGCTCATGACCTCTTCGTATTCCGGGATGACGATGCCCCGCTTTACCATGACCCGGTAAATGATCCCCGAGCGTTTTTCCACATATCCGGCCGCCCCCGTCGGTTGATACCGGCGGGGATTGGGCAGGACTGCGGCCAGCCGGGCCGCTTCCCAAGCCGTCAAGGCGGCCGCCGGCTTCCCATAATAATGGCGGGCCGCCGCCTCGATGCCGAAGATGCCGTTTCCCCATTCCGCCGCATTGAGGTAGAGCTCGATGATCCTTTTCTTGGAAAGGGTCCGTTCTATCCGCCAGGTGATGATGGCTTCCCTTAATTTCCGCAAGAGACTTTTTTCCGGCGACAAGTAAAGATTCTTCACCAGCTGTTGACTGATCGTGCTGCCCCCGGACTTAAAGCGTTTCTTTTTTATGTCCAGGAGCAGGGCCTTTTGCAGGGCCGCAAAATCAAAGCCCTCGTGGGACCAAAATTTGTCATCTTCCGCAATCAAGACGGCTTTTATGGCAAAGGGAGAAATTTGGGACAAGTTGACCCAGTTCTGGATTATTTTTTTCTTCTTCCCCTGCCTTTCCCATTCCTGGAGACGGTATTCCATGAAGGAGGTCCGGGGCGGATGCCATCTCTTCAATTTTGCCACATCGGGAAATAAGAAGTTATAACCTATGAAAAAAACGCCAACTAATACCAGGGCCAAGGCGGCCCGGAAAAAAACTTTTTTTATAACAGCCATGATTCCTACCAAGATACTTCATCGCGGGACATCGGGCTTTGTTCATATCCTATTTCTTCAAAATTGCAAAGTATGAAGATGGGTAAAAAAATTTGGGTTGACTTCGAGATTTTTTTCCGCTAAGAAGACCTCACCTTTCTTTCTGTTCGTGTGCAGACAGTTTGCATCCTTCGCCAAAATCTGTGCACCGTTGTAAGAGTGGGGCAACCCCCGAATAAAAAATGAGGAGGTACTTCATGATGAAACGGCAGATTTTCCCGTGGGTGGGACTGATAGTCCTGATTTTCTTCCTCGGCCTTAGCCAGGAAACCCTTGCCCAGGAAATCTATAAAGTTAAACGCGGCGACACTCTCGCCCAAATCGCGAAAAAATATGGTCTGACTCCGGAGGCCTTGCGCGAGGCCAACGCCTTGCAGGGCAGTAAGTTAAAAATCCATCAGGCCCTCACCATCCCCGGCCAAACCAAAAAAATTGCCAGGACCAAAGCCCCTTCCTCCCGCAATACCGGTTCCTATACGGTAAAGAAAGGGGACACGCTCGACAGTATTGCCCGGAAAACGGGGATCACGGCCGGCGAAATCAGAGAGATGAATAATCTCCGCGGCAATTCCCTGAAGAGGGGCCAGAAAATAGTCTTAGCCAAAATCGACAAAAACCCGGGGAAAGCTGCAAAAGATAATTCAGCTGCCGATGATCTTGAAGAAGAAGACGGCGATCTGAGCGACGATTTACCGGGGAGCGGCTCCCTGGCCGAAGCCGATAAAAATGGCCCCGCGAATACCGAACTGCTCGGCAAATGGCATGATCCCGAGGAACGTAAGCTTTTCGTGAAGGTGGCCACGGCCTTCCTCGGTGCTCCCTATCGACTGGGGGGGATTTCCCTAAAAGGCCTGGACTGTTCCGCCTACGTGAAAAAAATATATCAGCTCTTCGACATCAGCCTGCCCCGCACGGCCCGCGAACAAGCCCGCGTGGGTATCGGGGTGGACCGGGACGAGCTGACAGAAGGCGACCTGGTTTTCTTCAATACGCGACGGTCTTTCGGTCATGTGGGCATCTATATCGGCAACAACGAATTCGTGCATGCCTCTTCCCGCAACAAGGGCGTAAGGATTGACAGTTTAAACACTCCCTACTTCAACAAACGCTTTATAAAAGCGGTCCGGTTGAAGGGCCTGGAAGGGTATTTATAATAACATTCCTTGCCTTCCCAAGAGAGCAAGACCAATAAAAATCAGACGCGCCACACCACATCCCCGCACCTCTCTTGGCGGTGCGGGTTTCATTTTTTTACTCCCCTAAGCAATGGTCTTTTTCCTTGACACTAAACCCACTTTATCCTATCCTTTCCCGCACATAAAGGAATTGCTTATCAAAAAGGCAGGCACCGGGAGGTAGGCTATGCGATATGCGGGAATAGTTGTCCTGTTTTTGGCGCTTCAGGGATGTATTGCCACCTACCGCGATTTTCCCATCCAAGGTCTGGAACGAAGGGCTCCCCAGGGGGAATATACTAAGCTGTCCTATAACATCAAGAGGTTCGATATTCTCGACATGGGAGGATACGAAAAGCTGAGAGAAGTGTTTCGCAAAGCGGATTTTCTTGAAGAGGCGGATAATGTTGCCACCATGAAATCAGGGGGGACCTACGTGGAAGTGGAGACGAAGTGGAAGCCCCTCAGCCTGCCGGCCCTGGTTTTCGGATATATCTCGGTGTCTACGCTGACCCTGCTGCCTGCCTGGAGTACTCAGGACGGCTATTTGGTGAAGTACCGCCTCTTCGTGAACGGCAAGGAAGAGAAGGTGTTTACCTATGAGATAACACGCAAGGCGGGAGTTTGGCTCCTGTTCTTGCCCCTGGCCTGGGTCAACCTGTTCACGTACAGCGAAGCGGATGCTTTTGAAGCGACGGCCTACCAGTTCTTCCAGGATGCAGGACCATTGCTGGCGCGCAGCAGGAATTGACTCAGAGGAAAAAAAATTGCTAATTTTACAGGAAACATGTATCCATTACCAGCAAGGCGACTGACGTGTCGCGTAAGTGAGTGTAGCCAACAGGCCCCCTTGAATGTTGGTTACATAAGGTGCAGCACAAAAGCAGGGAAGTCAGTGTTGTGACAGAGAAGGAAAATAACTTACACAGGAGGAAGCAATCTATGAAGCGATTTCTTATGTTAGCAATGGTCCTCTCATTCGTGGCAGCCAGTTCCAGTTTTGCCGCCGATCGCTACGGAACAGCCGGTTGTGGACTCGGCTCCATGCTCTTCGGAGATGAGAAGGGAGCTGTACAGATTTTCGCCGCCACTACCAACGGCACCTTTGGCAACCAGACCTTTGGCATGACCTCGGGAACCTCCAATTGCGGCGGGTCGCCTTTCTTTTCTACCAACGAGAGATTAAGAGAGTTCGTGGGAGCCAACCTGGATAACCTGGCCAAGGATGTGGCCATGGGACAGGGTGAATCTCTCGAGACCCTGACGGAATTATTACAAATCTCTCCCGCGCAGCGGCCGGCGGTATTTGCCAAGCTTAAGGACAATTTCACAAAAATCTTTCCCTCGGAGAAGGTCCAGATGGCCGACGTCCTCGATAATATCGTCATGGTCATCAACAGCTGATTCATGCAATGTCTTTATCAAGCAAGGGATATGGTTTGCTTAAGGGGGGCGCCATATCCCTTTTCTTTTTCGCCCTCCTCCTGATTTCCGCCCCGGCCAAAGCTGCTGAACAGACAAAACTCAGCTTACACTTAAAAGCGGCTGAAGAGGGAAAGCTGTATCAGGAGCGCTACTGGTCCATCCTGTTGCACTATCAATCCCATCGCGGCGGAAGCCGCAGTCTGATAGACGATCCAAAATTTTTTCTGTCCCCGGAAGGCAAAGATAATCCCCAGGCCGAGCTGGCAGCGACGCTCGAGGCGTTTTATAATGGCGCCGGCCGGGGTGACGAACATCCTATCTGCCGCTTCCCCGCGCGCTATGCCTGGCTCAAAGAACAGTTGGACGCAGCGGATGCTGATTTTCCCGAAGTGGACTGCCAGGATTTTAAAAATAAACGCGATAAGGCAGTTCAGCCGAAAGCACTGGTATTGGTTTTCCCCTCGGCCTATATGAATAATCCCGCCTCCATGTTTGGCCATACGATGCTTAGAATCGACAGCGACTATCAAAGCCGGCTACTGTCCCATGTCGTTAATTATGCGGCCTATGTAGATGATTCCGGCATACTTTACCCGGTCAAGGGGCTCCTGGGGTATTATAAAGGGTATTTCAAGGTTTTCCCCTATTATGAAAGGATCAAGGAATACTCCGACTTTGAACAGCGGGACCTCTGGGAATATCAGCTGAATTTATCGGACAGGGAAGTGCAAAGGATGTTTTTACACCTCTGGGAACTGCGGGATATCTATTCCTATTACTATTTCTTCGACGAAAATTGCTCCTATAATCTCTTATTCCTGCTCGATGCGGCCCGGCCTTCCCTGGGCTTGACGGCAAGCAAGGCCTGGGTGATACCAGTCGATACTGTCAGAGCTGTTAAGAACAGCGGCATCACCACCGATGTTGCCTTTCGCCCGGCTTTGTCCACAAGAATTCGCCATATTGCCTCCCTTCTGGACGGTCCGTCGCGAGCGAAGGCCCTGGAAATTGCTGAAGGCAAAGCGGACCCGGCCCACTTGCAGGCCTCGGACCGGGATAAAATCCGGATGCTTGACCTTGCTGCGGAAATGGTTCAGTACCAGTACAACAAAGGAAAGCAGACCAAAGAGACCTACCAGACACGCTATCTTTCCATACTGCGGGAACGGAGCAGAACAACGCTTCCTCAGGCAGAGCGCTACGCCATCCCCGTCCCCCCAGCGCCGGAAGAGGGGCATTTTTCCGGGAGATTCAGTTTAGGGGCCGGTGTAAACAACGGCACGCCCTTCCAGGAGATCAGCTACCGTCCGGCTTATCATAGCCTGCTGGATCCGGAGCGTGGTTATGGGGAAGGCTCCCAAGTCGTTTTTGCCGAAACGGCCTTCCGCTACTACTCCGGTGGTCCCTTAAAACTGGAGAGACTGAATATTATCGATATCATCTCCCTTTCACCCCGGGATGACTTTTTTACGCCCCTGTCCTGGAAGGTCAGAACCGGACTGTATCAGACCCTCGACCGCGGAGACGAAGAGCGGCTAACCTATCAATTGCATCCCAGCGTCGGACTGGCATACAAAAACACTGCGGCCGGCTTGGTTTATATGCTGGCGGAAATGAACTTCGTAGCCGGCGGCCTGTTCCGCGACAACTATGCACTCGGTGTCGGGGTCCAGGCGGGCGTTCTCAAAAGATTCACCGGTTCCTGGAAAATGCACCTTACAGGGGAGAGTATGTTTTTTGAGCTCGGGGACAGCTTCCAGCATCATCAGCTTGCCGCTGTGCAGGGCTTTGCCTTATCACAAAACAACAGCCTCGAATTATCCCTGTCCTGGAAAAAGACCTTCCATAACGAAAGCTCGGAAGCAAAATGCAGCTGGCATTATTACTTTTAAGATTCCTTTCCTCCCGGACCGGGAAAATAACCGGCATCATCATGATCGGCCTGCCCCTGGTCCTGATAACGGGTTGCTCCTCTCTGTTCTTTTATCCCCAAAAGGCTCATTGGGACAATCCACGCCTGAAACAGGCGACTTACGAGGATCTCTATTTCCAGACATCCGACGGGTTAGCGCTCCACGCCTGGTACCTGAAGGCCAGGCCCGAGAAAAAAGGAACCATCCTCTTTCTCCATGGGAATGCGGAGAACATCAGCACCCACGTGAACAATGTGTTATGGCTCACTGATTTCGGATATGATGTTTTTGCCTTCGATTACCGGGGATACGGCAAGTCCGAAGGCAGTCCAACCATCGCCGGAGTCCATGCCGATGCCCGGGCGGCCCTGGAGACCATTCTCGGCTTGACGCAAAAAGCTGGCGAGCGGATCATTATTCTGGGCCAGAGCCTCGGAGGGGCAATCGCTGTTCATACGACGGCCAATTCCCCCCATAAAAACCGCATCAAGACCCTTATTATCGATAGTGCTTTCTCCGACTATCAGGTCATTGCCAGAGAAAAATTAGCCCTCTTCGCTGTCACATGGATTTTTCAATACCCCCTGGCGGCCCTGTTTGCCGACGAACACAGTCCGCTCAAATGGATGAAGCGCCTTGCTCCCGTGCCGGTGCTGATCCTGCATGGCGCCAAAGACACCATTGTTCCGCCTCATCATTCCCGGATGTTGTATGATGCAGCCTTGGCCCCCAAAGATTTCTGGCTGGTAGAAAACGCCGGCCACGTTCAGGCCTTTGCTTCACAAGAAATAAAGGCCCGCTTGGCAGAGTACCTCCAATCCCTGGAATAGATAATTTTCTAACATCTGGAGAACGCAGGTGGGCATTTTTCACAATGCCCTCCTGCGTGTTTCTTCTTCTTGACAGGAAAAGCCTTTTATTCTAATTCCCTGTACCATAGAGATGCTTATTAGCTGTCATGCTCCGAGGGAAAAGGGGACGGTTACAGGTGTGGAGAAAATTGTCTGAACAGAAGAATAGAAAGAAAATGAATATACTCACATTCATTTTTTCTCCAATATTACTTATAATTGGTTTTGTAGTAGGTACTGAAATAGCTAAATGGTTAGGCCTAAGAACCGATATCGATGATAAAATATTTGTTATTATTATTCTCGTTGCTCTGTATATATCGGGGATAAATACCGCTTATAGAACTTTAATACGAACAGAACAAAAGGGGAAGATACAAAGTAAATAGTGGAGAAGAGTTTTTTTCTTGACAGGTTTTTTGCAGGCCGGAAAATAGGGGGGAATAGGGGCAATGAAGGTGGGGAAGGTGGGGGCAAATCTTTATTCTTGATATTTTGACAAGGACCAGGAGTTGAGGATGCGTCCGAAATCATCATCGAGGAACCGGAGAAATGGAAAGAGTAAAGATTTGACCCTGATTCTTCCCCTGATTCTTCAAGTTTAAATTTGCAAGTAGCACATGAATAATTAGTATAACATTTTCTCATTGACTTACACCTCCTTCTATGGGATCTTATCTAAAATAGGAGATAGTCATGGAAAGCTATGCTACGGTCAAAGGCCAAATAGTCATTCCTTCGGAAATCAGGAAGAAATACGGTATCAAGGCCGGCACCAAAATCGAAATCTTTGATGAAGGCGAGCGGATTGTGCTTCAGCCCATCACACGCGAATTTATCCACCGCCTGCGCGGCAAATACAAAGGGCAAGGGCTCATGAAAGCGCTTGCCGAGGAAAAGCAACAGGAACGGAAGCTCTAGATGCCGTTAAAATCAAAAGCCCTGGTCTTCGATTCGTGGTCGATTATTGCCTACCTGGAAGACGAACCGCCTGCCCAAAAGGTCGAAGAAATCATCGTCAATGCCCATGAGCACAGGCTATCGTTGCTTACCACGGCCATCAACGCCGGAGAGGTTTGGTACATCATGGCCAGGAAAACATCACCGGTAGATGCCGATGAAGCCATTCGGGATATTCAAAGCTTAGGCATTGAACTTGTCTCTGCCGACTGGACGCTCACCAAGGTTGCTGCGATGTTCAAGGCAAAGACCAAAATGTCCTATGCCGATTGCTTTGCAGCGGCTCTGGCAAAGAAAAATCAGGCCAGCTTGGTAACCGGCGATCCCGAGTTCAAACAGGTCTCCAATGACATCAAGGTCCTATGGCTATGAAGAATTTAGCATGGCCGCCTTCCCGCCGGCAATGGTCTTTTTTCCGCCAATTTTTTCTTGCTTTGTCCCCCTATTTTTTATAATCTCCCTCCCTTACATCTAAGGAGAACACAGAGGAAATACGATGGGTAAAACAATTGCACAAAAAATCATCGCGGCGCACCTCGTCGCCGGCACGGCCACGCCGGGCCAGGAGATAGGCATCAAGATCGATCAGACCCTGACCCAGGATGCCACCGGCACCATGGCCTACCTCCAATTCGAAGCAATGCGCCTGCCGGAGATCAAGACCGCCCTGTCGGTGAGCTACATCGATCACAACACCGTGCAGATCGGCTTCGAAAATGCCGACGACCACCGGTATTTGCGCAGCATCGCGCAAAAGTACGGACTCTATCTATCCCGGCCGGGCAACGGCATCTGCCATCAGGTCCATCTGGAACGCTTCGGCAAACCCGGGGCGACCCTGATCGGCGCCGACAGCCATACCCCCACGGCGGGCGCCCTGGGGATGCTGGCCATCGGCGTCGGCGGCTTGGACGTGGCCCTGGCCCTGGCGGGCGAGCCTTTTTTCTTCGAATGCCCGCACATCACGAAGATCAATCTCACGGGCTCTCTCCCCCCCTGGGTCTCGGCCAAGGATATCATCCTCAAAGTGCTGCAGATCTTTACCACGAAAGGAAACGTGGGTACCGTCTTCGAATACGGCGGTCCGGGGACGGCCACGCTCACCGTGCCGGAGCGGGCCACCATCGCCAATATGGGCGCCGAATGCGGCGTGACCACCTCGCTCTTCCCCAGCGACGAGATGACCAGACGCTTCCTGAAGGCCGAAAAGCGGGAGGGAGACTGGCAAGAGCTGGCCGCCGACGCCGATGCCCAGTATGACCGGGTGGTGGACATCAATCTCTCGGAACTCGAGCCCTTGACGGCCAAACCCCACAGTCCCGACAACATCGGCACGGTCCGGGAAATGGGCAAGATCGCCGTGCAGCAGGTCTGTCTCGGCAGCTGCACCAACTCGTCCTATAAGGATCTGGCTACGGCGGCGCGCATCCTGCGAGGCCGGGTGGTGCACCCCGACGTGAGTTTCATCATCGCCCCGGGCTCCAAGCAGGTCCTGGAAAACATCACCCGGGACGGCTATCTGGCTGATCTCCTGTCCGCAGGGGCGCGGCTCATGGAAAGCGCCTGCGGCTTCTGCATCGGCAACAGCCAAAGCCCCTCCACCAAGGCCGTCTCTTTGCGGACGTCCAACCGGAACTTCTTGGGCAGATCGGGGACGAAGGACGCCGATGTCTATCTTGTCAGTCCGGAAACGGCCGCGGCCGCGGCCCTCACGGGGGTGTTCACGGACCCCCGGGACCTCGGCTTCCCCTATCCGGAGGTGGCCATGCCGGCGGAGTTCTACGTCGACGACCGGATGATCATCGCGCCCATGAGCAAGGAAGAGCGAGCGGCCATCGCCATCCTGCGGGGGCCGAACATCGGCAATCCTCCCGAGTGCACGCCCCTGCCCGAGGCGCTTGCCGGTGAAGTGACGATCAAAGTGGGCGATAAGATCACGACGGATCATATCATGCCGGCAGGCGACCTGATGAAGTACCGCTCCAACATCCCCAAATACGCCGAATTCGTCTTTGCCCCGGTGGACAAGGAATTCTCCCTGCGGGCCAAGGAGATACAAAAGGCGGGCCGGCACAACATCATCGTCGCCGGTCTTTCCTACGGTCAGGGATCATCGCGGGAGCATGCGGCGATCTGCCCTATGTTTCTCGGGGTAAAGGCCATCATCGCCCGGTCCTTTGAGAGAATCCATACGGCCAACCTGATCAATTTCGGGATCATGCCCCTCACCTTCAAAGAGGAAAAGGACTATGACCGGATCGGCCAGGGAGACCGGCTGGAGATAGAAAATATCCGGGCGCGCCTCACGGGAAAGGGCCCGCTGATCGTCAAGAATCTCTCCCGAAACCTGTCTTTTGAGGTTTCCGGCGATTTCTCCGCACGCCAAAAAACGCTGCTTTTGGCCGGAGGGGCACTCAACCTGCGGCCGCAGCAGTAAAGAGGACGATATGGCGCTTACAGAAAAAATCAAGGTAAAGACCCCCATCGTCGAGATGGACGGCGACGAAATGACGCGGATCATGTGGCAGATGGTGAAGGAAAAGCTGCTCCTTCCCTACCTGGACATGCCGCTCGAGTATTACGATCTTCACGTAAAGCATCGCGATGAAACGGACGATCAGGTTACTATCGAGGCGGCCCGGGCGATCATGAAATACGGGGTGGGCGTCAAATGCGCCACGATCACCCCCAACGAGGACCGGGTACGGGAATATCAACTCAAGAAGGCCTGGAAGAGCCCCAACGCCACGATCCGGGGCCTGCTGGACGGCACGGTCTTCCGCAAGCCGATCATCACGGGCAACATTCGGCCCGTCGTCTCGGCCTGGAAGAAACCGATCATCGTCGGCCGGCATGCCTATGGGGATATATACAGCAACGTGGAGCTGAGCATCCCGGGGGAGGGAACGGCGGAGCTCCTCTTCACACCGGCAGGCGGCGGCGCCCCGGTGAAGCAGACGCTGCACCACTTCACCGGGCCGGGAATCGTGCAGGGCATCCACAACACCGATGCCTCCATCGAGAGTTTCGCTCAGGCTTGCTTCACCTTTGCCCTGGATCAAAAAGTGGACCTCTGGTTCAGCACTAAAGACACGATTTCCAAGACCTATGATACCCGTTTCCGCGACATCTTCACCAGGGAATACGAAACCAACTGGCGGGAAAAATTCCGCGCGGCCGGGCTGACCTACTTTTTCACCCTCATCGACGATGCCGTGGCCCGGGTGATGAAACACGAGGGTGGCATCCTCTGGGCGCTCAAAAACTACGACGGCGATGTCATGTCCGACATGATCGCCTCGGCCAACGGCAGCCTCGCCATGATGACCTCCGTACTCGTCTCTCCCCAGGGTTATTTTGAATACGAAGCGGCCCATGGCACGGTGCAGAAGCATTACTACAAACATCTCCAGGGGGAGGAAACTTCCACCAATTCCCTGGCGCTCATCTTCGCCTGGACGGGCTGCCTCCGCAAACGGGGAGAGCTCGACGGCACGGAGGCGGTGGTCAGTTTTGCCGGCCGGCTGGAGGAAGCAGCCCTGGAAACCGTCGAGGCGGGCGTCATGACCGGCGACCTGCTGATGGTGGCTGATCCCGATCCCCGCAACCGCAAAGTAGCGACAGGAGCCTTTATCGAGGCCATTGCCGGGAATCTGAAACAAAAGCTGTAATGAAAAAAACAAATCTGAAGGATTTAACCCTCGGGGAACTCGAGCTCTTCATCCTGAGCCTGGGGAAGGAAAAATACCGCGCCCGGCAGATCATGAAATGGCTCTATCACCAGGGGGCGACATCTTTTGCAGAGATGACCAATCTTTCCCGTGATTTTCGGGAAAAGATCGGGGAGATGGCCCGCATCGGCCAGCCGGAGCCGGTCAAGGTGCAGCAGTCTCAAGACGGCACCAAGAAGGTCCTCTTCCAGTTGGAAGACGGCGCCTACATCGAAAGTGTGCTGATCCCCGGCCGGAACCACTGGACGGCCTGCCTGTCCACCCAGGTCGGCTGCCGCATGGGCTGCAAGGTCTGCTTGACGGGCCAACAGGGGTTCACGAGAAACCTCCGGCCCTCGGAAATTACGGGCCAGCTCACCGGGCTGCAGTTCGGCACGCCCGAAGGACCGCAGATCAAGAGCATCGTGCTGATGGGCATGGGTGAGCCCCTCGACAACTACGACAATACCCTGAAGGCCATCCGCATCATCACCTCAGATCCGGGGCCGTGTTTTTCCACGCGCAAGGTTACCCTTTCCACCTGCGGCCTGGCCCCGCAGATCGGCCGTCTGGGAAAGGATATCTCCATCAATCTGGCCGTATCCCTGAATGCGGCGGACGACAAGACCAGAAGCAGCCTCATGCCCATCAATGCCAAGTACCCCCTGGCGACGCTGCTCGAAGCCTGCCGCAGCTATCCCATGCCGGGCCGCCGGATGCTGACTTTCGAATATATCCTCCTGGCCGGTATCAATGACTCCCCGGGGGATGCGGAAAAGGTGGCCCGGCTCCTGAAAGGGCTCCATTGCAAGCTTAACCTCATCGCCTTCAACGAATTCCCCGAGGCGAGTTTCCGCACCCCGGAGCAGAGCACCATCCAGGCCTTTCAACAGGTCCTTTTGCAGCATAATTACACGGTGATCCTCCGGGCGAGCAAGGGCAGCGACATCCTCGCCGCCTGCGGCCAGTTGCGCGGTCAGACGAAGGCTTCCTGAGGGGCACCGGATAAAAAGGAGGAAATACCATGAACATCAACAAGGAACTATTGGACATCCTGGCCTGCCCGCTCTGCAAGGGCAAGCTGTTTCTCAGCGAGTCCGACAGCGGCCTGGTCTGCGATCCCTGCCGTTTGCTTTACCCCATCGAGGACGACATCCCCGTGATGCTGGTGGAAGAGGCCAAGAAGCTGCCGGGCTGCAAGCTTTGACGGCTGCGGCGCACCTCCATGACGGCTAAGAGTGAGGGAATCTAAAAAGTAGAAACGCCCGTCATTGCGAGACCCGCAGGGGCGAAGCAATCCCACGCCACTGCCACAGGATTGCTTCGTCGGCCCAAGGCCTCCTCTCAATGACAAGTTACCCAGAGATTGCTTCGCATCCCTCCACGCTACGCTCGCGGTCTGGGCTGCCATGACAGCTAAATGGGGCTTTTTTCGAGACCCTCCAGGATATCCCGCAGCGCCTCTTTGATCTTTTCCACCGGCAGGGTTTCCAGACACTGGCTCACATTGCCATTTTGGCAGCCCTTTTGGTGACAGGGCACGCAATCCCCCTCGGCGACCACGAGCCGGTGCCGCTCCCCCGTCAAAGCCCAGTCGCGCCAGTCCGAAGGACCGTAGATCGTCACGGTCGGCGTCCCGACGGCCGCGGCGATGTGCGGAGCCGCGCTGTCCACGCCAATATGCAGCTGGCTCAGCTTAAGGAGTCCCGCGAGTTCCGCCAGCGTCGTTTGGCCGGCCAGATTCCAGACCCTGCCGGAACAGGCCCAGGCCAGCCGGGCCGCCTTTTCCCTTTCCTTTTTCGCTCCCACGAGTACCGTGGCCATGCGGAATTCCTGCCACAACCAGTCGACGATCGCGACCCATTTGTCTTCCGGGAGTTCCTTGTAGGACCAGCGGGAGAAGGGATTCAGGGAACACCAACGGGGAAGTTCGGCAATCTTTTCCTCCCCGATAATCCGGCGGACGCTCTGGGCGGTCTCTTTCCCGATCCAGAGGCGCGGGATGGTCGTCCTCACCTCCATCCCCAGTTCCCGGACGATGCGAAGGGTCTGCTCCGCGGCCCCCGGGCCGGTATTTTCCCGGTAAGAGGGATGGACGAGACGGTTGAAACAGCTGTTCCGCCAAAAAGGGCCCCCCTGATAGTGCTGCGCCACCCGGAGCGGCGCACCCGAGAGCCTGGCCATGACGGCGCCTCGCTCATCGGCCCGCAGGTCGATGACCAGATCGAAATTCTCCCGGCGAAAGTCCCGAAGAAAAAGGAGTTGCTTCCGCAGGCGCTCATAGAGACTTCCCCGGTACTGTCTGACCGCCAAGATCCTGCCCACCGCGGGATCGGCCTCCAGCAAGGCGCCGTTTTCCTCCCGCACCAGGAGCGAGAGTTCGGCCTGCGGGCAGGCCTCCTTGACAGCCCAGAGGGTGGGCGTCATCCAGACCAGATCGCCGATATCCCCCAGTTGGATCAGGAGGATTTTTTTCACGTCTTTCAGCAGCATGTCATCGCGCCGTCCCGGAAGATCTCCCGCCCGGACACCCTTGAAAATGCCAGACCAGCAGCTTCCCATAGACCACCCATTTATCCCGGAGGGATCTTTTCCGTCCCAGCAGCGCCAGGTTCGCGAGAGAGGTGAGGGCCCAGTCGAGCAGGAGCCGGGAAAAAATCACCGTCGCTATCAGCCGGAAGCCCCGAGGGCTGCGCCACTTCCGGAAGAACTGGTAACGGGAGCGGTAAAACTCGATCCGGGAACGCTCGTCCCGACCAATGCTCTGTCCCTGAAGGTGATAGATGAAAGCCCCGGGAACATGGAATATCTTCCAGCCGGCCTGCCGCATCCGATAGGCCCAGTCGGTCTCCTCGAAAAAGAAGAAATACCGCTCGTCCAGCATCCCGACGGCGTCGATGGCCGTTTTGCGGACGATTAAACAGGCCCCGATCCCGGAATCGATTTCCACGGGCGATCGGAAGGTATATCTCTTGCTGGGATAACGCTGGGGCCACAAATATTCCAGCAACGACAGGTTTGTCATGAGGGTAAGCAAATCCGGAAAGGCGGCAATCGAATTCTGCCGGCGGCCATCGGCATGCAAGAGCTGGCCACAGGCCATCGCCGCCTCGGGATGGCTTTCCATGAAGGAGAAGAGTGTGTCCACGGCCCGGTCCGTCAGAAGGGCATCGGTGTTCAAAAGCAGGGCGTAACGCCCGTTCATGACGGCCAGGGCCTGATTGTTGGCAGCCGCAAAACCTCTATTGGCTTGATTTTCCAGGATGATCACCCGGGGGAATTCCTGCCGGACCATCGTGACGCTGCCGTCCTGAGAGGCGTTGTCCACAACGATGACTTCCCAGGTGAGACCCTGCACGGTTTTATCGATGGCAGCGAGGCAGTTCCGCAAAAGCTCCCGGGTGTTCCAGTTGACGATGATTATTGAAATATCCATGGCTTAGGTGATCTGGCCCGCGTTTCTTCCTTTGCTCAATTCGGCCAGCTTGGCATATTTAAAAAATTTATTGACCCCATCGGTTACGGCCAGGGTAAGACCCGGGGCACCGTCGAGGAAACCGAGGCGCAGGAAATAATCGTGAAAAAAGGTCAGCCCGGCCCGGCAGGCGGCACCCCAGACCGTGGCCCGGCGCCCCTCGGCAAAGGCCTCCTGGGCGCTCAAGGTGGAATAGCGGTCAATTTTTTTCAGAACTTCGCTCAGCCGGCCTTCCGTAAAATGCTCGAGAGGGACATCCAGGGCCACGACGGAGCCTGCCACCTGTACGGCTTCGTGGACCTGCGCCTCCGTCAGAGAACCGGCTCTCTTAAGGAAAAGCCTGACCACCCGATCGGGCCACCAGCCGGCATGCCTGATCCAGCGTCCCTGAAAGTAATTCTTCCGCGGAAAGCTGTAAGCCGCCGCCTCCGGAGGGTGACGGACAATTTCTTTTATCATCTCGGCAGTCTCGGGTGGCACCCGCTCATCGGCATCGAGGATCAAGATCCATTCCTGGCGGCAATGGTCCACCGCCAACTGCTTCTGCGGCCCGAAGCCTTGCCAGGCCTCCTGGAATACATCGCAACCGTGGGCCCGGGCGATCGGCACCGTCTCATCGGAACTGCCCGAGTCCACCACCACGATCTGCTCCGCAAAGGCCACACTCTGCAGGCATGCCGGCAGGGTGTCCGCCGCATCTTTTGTTATTATGGCCACCGAAAGTGGAAAAGGGGAACCCATAGACCAGACCTTTTAGCAATTTCACAATCCCGATAAACGGGATAAGTAAGTTTACGAAACCATTTTCTGCCAAAAAACGCAGAAGATACTTTCTTACTTACTAAAATTCCGCTGCAAACTATCACAGACGGCGATTTATTAAAACAACGAATCTTGACGGTCTCGTAAAAAGTCCTTTTAAGCTGTCATTGCGACCCAGAGCAAGGCGAAGGGGAAGCAATCTCACGCTCGTAACCGGCTGATATCACGAGATTGCTTCGTCGCTATGCTCCTCGCAATGACGGGCTTTTCGACTTTTTACGAGGCCATCACTATTTCATTGACATCAATGGCATTTTTTTCATATTCTCCCGCCTCGGAAAGTGAAAAGAAGGGGTGACTACTCACGTAGTCAGCCTGAAGCTGTTTAGTAAGTAAGAAATTATTTTCTGCGTTTTTCTGGTAAAAAATAATTTCGTAAACTTACTTATCCTGTTTATCAGGGTTAGGCTGTAGGCTGTAGGGGTTAGAAGGGTGCAATCGCTTCACTTTGGTGGAGAAAAAGTAGATTCTCGTACCAAACATGGTTTCAAAATGTTCCCTATCCCCTTTTTTCACCTAACAGTCTTCAGCCTACAGCCTATCTACCTGAGTAGATACAAGAAGGGAGGGATAATTTTTGCGTTATGTAAATTTAATCCGCTCTATCGAAAACTGGTGGGTTTTCTTTTTATATAAATTCCGTTTGCAAACAGAAGATCAGCTGCTGCTCCAATCCCGAAACGGGGTCGTGATTCCGATACCCCTGAGGCTTTTGCACACCTTCAAGGAAATATTCTTAGAAACTTGTTATGTCCATGGCTTAAATAAATTATATCAGATCCCGAAAAATCCGGTCATATTAGATATCGGCGCTAATGCCGGTTATTTTACCCTGTTCGCGGCAGCGAGATTTAGTAATCCGAGAATTTTCGCCTATGAACCGATACCTTTTAATTATCAGCAACTGGAACGTAACACCTCCTTAAACAAGCAGATAGATATTAAGTCCTTTCAAAGGGCTGTGGCAGCCGAACCGGGGCAGGCCACGATGATCGTTGAGGGCTCCCAATGCTATTCGACAACGGCGCATATTGCCCGGGAGACCCCGCCCGGGCTGAATAATGACCAACTGATAGAAGTGGCCTGTACAACTCTTGCGGACATTTTAAAAGACAATCAGCTCGAGCGGTGCGATTTTCTAAAACTGGATTGTGAAGGTGCTGAATATGAGATTCTCTTGAAATGTGCCGATGATTGCCTCTCCAGGATCTCCGTCATGGCCATAGAAATCCATGGCAATATGGACGAAATAAAGATTTTCTTGGAGACGCAGGGCTTCCAAACCTTTGTTACCCGCAAGGCCTTTAGCATGCTCTGGGCGTACCGCAAAAATTGACGACAGCACGACCCGCCACATAGCCTTTCCATCGCTTGAATAAAGGGAAGCCTTATGCCATAGTCAGGCCCATGGAACCTAAGCGCCGAAGAATTGCCGTGGTAATTCCCAAGTACGGCTTGACAGGGGGAGCGGAAGGCTTTGCCGCCGAGTTGACCGAGAGGATTGCCCGTGATGGACGCTATGAGGTGCATGTCTTTGCCAACCGCTGGACAGCCCTCTCGGAAAGGGTAACCTTCCACCGGGTGCCGATCATCGCTTTTCCCAAGTTTCTGACAACCATAAGTTTCGCCTGGTTTGCCCGGCGCCTGCTCGCGCGGATGGATTTCGATCTGGTGCACGCCCAGGACCGCATCTTCGCAGCCGATTTATTTACCATGCATGGCATCCCCCATCGCCTCTGGATGCGGGAAATCCGCAAGAAACACTTGCGTCTGCCTGATCGAGCCACCGCCTGGGTGGAAAAAACCCTGGTCGGCAATGAAAGGTGCCGCTATTTTCTGGCCGTATCAGAGCTGGCCAAGGAAAAATTTTTAGAGGTCTATAAAAAAGACCCGCCGCTGGTTGAGGTTGTCTCGCCGGGGGTAGATGCCGAACGCTACCAGCATCTCGACCGCGGGCGCTGCCGGCGGGAAATAAGAAAATACTATGGCATCGGCAGCACAGACATCCTCCTGCTCTTTGTCTCCATGAACTTTGAAGTTAAGGGTCTGGATAGACTGATCGAGGCTCTAGCCGTCCTAAAGACGGGAAGCCCTGGCGGGCAGTTCAAGCTGCTGGTGGTGGGAAAGGGCAACGTGCGAAAATTTTCCCGCCTCGCCGGCAAGCTGAACGTTCAGGATCAGGTCATCTTCGCCGGCACCATGGAGAAAGCCCAACTGGATCAAGCCTACCTGGCGAGCGACATCTTCTCGATCTTCTCCTCCTTCGATACCTTCGGCATGGTGGTGTTGGAGGCCATGGCCGCCTCCCTCCCCGTGGTGATCAGCGCCAACGTGGGGGCTAAGGACCTGGTGCGCGAAGGCAGCAACGGTTTCATCATCGAAGCTGGCGCGGACGCGGCCCTGATTGCCAAAAAGTTTTTAGAGCTGTCGGACGCACCGCTACGGGCACAGATGGGCGCGGCCGCCTTGCAGACAGCCCGCAGGCATTCCTGGGAAAAGGCCGCCGGCCGGACGCTCGAGATCTACGACGAGATCTTGCAAGGGCGGGTCAACAGGAAAGGTTCGAGATGGCAACGGTAGCAACAAAGGGCTGATAACTCCATGGTCTTCCCTGGCGATCATTTTTTCTTGACACACTCCACCTCTTTCCATACACTTCCCCTGCCAAAGAATAACCGTTTAAAGAACTAATAGACACCCGGAACCGGGTGCTATAGGAAAGCAAGATACCATGTATCACGAAATCACAAAATGCAGGGTATGCGGCAACAGCGACCTGACGCCCATCCTGAACCTCGGCAAACAAAGCCTAACCGGCGTCTTCCCGACAAAAAAAGAGGAAAAGATCACTTCGGGTCCGCTGGAACTCGTGAAGTGTGCCTCCGATAAGGCGGGCAATTCCTGCGGACTCCTGCAACTGCGGCATTCCTATGACTTGCAAGAGATGTATGGATTGAATTACGGCTACCGTTCCGGCCTCAACCGATCCATGGTCGACCATCTGCAGGACATCGTCAACAAGATACGCACCTTGGTAGATCTGCAGCCCGAAGACCTCATCATCGACATCGGCAGCAACGACAGCACCCTTCTCCAAGGCTATCCGAAAAAGGGATATACCCTGGCCGGGATCGATCCTACAGGCAGGAAATTCAAGGACTACTATCCGGACCATATCCAGCTGATCGCAGATTTCTTTTCTGCTTCTTCCGTACAAGATCGCTTCGGCAACCGGAAGGCTAAAGTGATCTCTTCCATTGCCATGTTCTATGATTTGGAATCGCCTATCGATTTCATGCAGCAGATCCATGATGTTCTTGCTGATGATGGAGTCTGGGTTTTTGAACAAAGCTACATGCCTGCCATGCTGGAAATGAACGCCTACGATACCGTCTGCCACGAACATCTGGAATATTATGGACTGAAGCAAATAAAGTGGATGGTCGACAGGGTAGGATTTAAGATCATCGATGTGGAACTCAATAATGTCAACGGGGGCAGCTTTGCCCTCGTGGTTGCCAAGTCCGATGCACCATACCCGGAAGCGGCCTCCCTGGTGGAAGCGATTCTGAGCAAAGAGCAGGAAAAAGGATTGCATAAACTGAGACCTTACGAAGAGTTTAAAAAGCGCGTTTTCCTGCATCGGGATGAGTTCCTTGGCTTCTTGCAGAAAGCTAAAGCAGAAAAGCAATCGGTCCTGGGATACGGCGCGTCTACAAAAGGCAATGTTATCCTGCAATTTTGCCATATTACGGAACAGGACATACCGTTTATCGCCGAAGTGAATGAGGATAAATTCGGCTGTTTCACGCCAGGCACATTGATTCCCATTATCTCCGAAGCTGAGGCCCGGGCCATGAAACCCGATTATTTTATAGTATTGCCCTGGCACTTCAAAGAGAACATTATTGTCCGGGAGGCCGAATACTTGAACTCCGGAGGGACGCTCTTTTTCCCCCTGCCTGAACTGGAAGCGGTCAAAAAACAATGAAAAAGGCTGTCATCGTCGGCTGCAATGGTCAGGACGGCCGTCTGCTCTATGAAAATCTTTCCCGGAAGGACTACCTGGTAACCGGCATCGCCCGGCCGGCATCGCTGACTCAGCCGCCTGACTGGCGTCTTGCTCTGGACATCGGCGATCCTCAGGCCGTGGCCGAGCTCATCCGCACCTGCACACCGGACGAGATCTATTATCTTGCCGCATTCCATCACTCCTCCGAGAACCTGTCCTTTCAGGAAGAAAGCGAACTGTTCAGAAGGAGCTTTCAGGTCCATGTTCTTTCTTTGGTCAATTTCCTCGAAGCGATGAAAAAGTATGCTCCTCAGGCAAGACTTTTTTATGCTGCCTCGTCCCATGTTTTCGGCAACGCCGCCAGTGAGCCGCAGAACGAACAAACGCCCTTTCAACCGACAGGCGTCTACGGCATTACCAAAACAGCGGGCATCCATACCTGCCGGTTTTACCGGAACACACACCGGTTGTTTGCCGCCACAGGGATTCTCTACAACCATGAATCTCCCTATCGCAAGCCGATATTCGTGACAAGAAAAATCATTGCGGGGGCAATCAATATTAAAAAAGGTCTTCAGGAAAAGCTCATCCTGGGAAACATGAACGCCGAAGTGGATTGGGGATACGCACCGGATTATGTGGAGGCTTTTCAAAAAATAGTTGGCCTGGCAACGCCCGATGATTTTGTCATTGCCACGGGGATAAAACACCGGGTCCAGGATTTTGTAGAAATAACCTTCGCCTACCTGGGACTGGACTGGAAAAAGTATGTAGAAGAAGACAAGGGTATCATCTCTAAGAGCGGGATAACCCTGGTCGGTGATCCGCAAAAGCTCATGGGGCTAACGGCCTGGAAGCCTTCCGTTGATCTGCGGGGAATGATCAAAGCGTTGCTGCAAAGCGAAGGAGTATCCCTGGAGGGATGAGAACATGCTGTGTACCGATCAGAAAGGTTGGATAGTCAAGCCATGGTCATAGAGAACCAGAACATTAAGAATGAAGCCGAGGGCAATATCGATCTGATCATTCGGCGCAGGTTCTTTCCCGGTGACGGCTCGGGGAAAATCTTTGTTGAGGTGGGAGCGGCGCGGCCGGATTACCTCTCCCTGAGTGCTCTTTTTCGCTCACTTGGTTGGCGAATTATCGCCATTGAGCCAAACCCTGAATTTTGCAACCTGCACCGGGAAAAAGGATATGAGATTTTTGAGTATGCCTGCGGAGACCACGATCAGGATAACGTCGATTTCTTTGTTGTGGATTCACATGGGACACAGTATATAAATGGTGAGGTTTCTTACGAATCTTTTTCATCCCTGGGCATTAAAAATTCCTATGCCGCTCTGAAGAGTGATCTCGACATGAAAAAAATTCAGGTAAACTTAAGACGCCTGGATACGATCCTCAAAGCTCATGCCCCGGAAATCACCCATATTGACATCTTGTCGGTTGATACGGAAGGATGGGAATTAGAGGTTATCAATGGCCTGGATGTACCAAAGTACCGCCCCCAAGTCATGATCATGGAAAACATCTTTAATGAAAAGAAGTATAGAACTTACATGCAGGGCATCGACTATATCCTCTGGAAACGCATCACGCCGAATGATATTTATGTGGCCAGGGAGTTTTTCCCTAATGCTATCCAAAGGCAGGTAGTTTATCTCAAGGGATTGCTCACGGTCCTGCGTAACAAGTAACTCCGATGAGGCATAGCAAACGAATCCGCCGCAGCCGATGAAAAAAATGGCTGCAGCACTTCGCTTGATTTCTCTATTTGACAAGGGGATTGGCAAGCGTGACAATTACTTATGCAAATGACATGGCCTCCGATGGCGCCGGTGGACAAATCCAGCGGATTATCGGCATCATTGCTTTAGCAGAGGCTTTGGGTGTCCCTTATGATCATTCCCCCATCAAGAAAATCGACTATCACGGTTGGGATGTATATGTGAATAAAGAGTTCGATCTTGAGCTGCCTAAAAAATGGGATGCTTTTTTGGGATTTCCCCAGACCGGCGCCAGCCCTGCTCCTGAGAGTCGTGTCTGGAACAATGTGCCCCCTGAGCAACTGCCGGAAATCCGCCGGTGGATAAGGAATGGCGGCCAAGCCCGGATTGTGCTTCCCTACCCCTTTCTTGATCTTTTCCCCGCCTATCTGGACAAGGTGCGGCCCCAGCTGCGGGCCTGGTATGAGGGGACGCCCAAACCGCGCTTGGAGGGAACAGATAAATTTCAAGTGTCCCTTCATGTGCGCCGCGGCGAACTCCATCTTTGGGAATCCCAGCGGATGCTTCCCAATCAATACTATCTGTCGATCATTCGAGAACTAAAAAAGCATGTTCCGGCCGATGCCGAGTTCCACATTCATTCCGAAGGGAATGCCTCAGCCGACAAAGGCAAGGAAGAGGTCTTTCGTTCTGAAGTTCACTCGGCATATATGCGGGAGCCATCGAAACATTTGAAAAAAAATCGCGATCATTTTGAGGACTTTGTCGAGGAGGGTTGCATTCTCCATATCAATGAAGATATCTTTCAAACATTTCACCGCTGTGTTTCCGCCGATATTTTTGTCATGAGCAAAAGCTCACTGAGCCATGTCATGGGAGTTTATTCGCGAGGGATTGTTGTCTATCAACCATTTTGGCATAGCCCCCTGCCCTCCTGGTGTGTCGTACCGCCATGGCTTATGATCAGATCTCCAAAAGATATTTTTACCATGGGTCCGAGGATGATCAGCGAAAAGTTGCTGCCGAAAAAGTCAAAGCGATGGGATCAGCTCCGCGCCGCCTGTATGTTGCGGTGTGCCCAAATTCTATGAGGCCTTAGTATGCGCCTGGCAGCAGAGCGAGGTAAAGTAAAAAGGATGGGACAATGATTAAGGTTCTTTGCAGCAGTGCGGAGATTGAAAAAGCGGGCAAATACTTAAATGAACATAAATTAGTCAAGCATTACGACAGATTGAAGAATTGGGATTTGTCCCTTCTCCACGAAGTGATCGCGCCCCTGCCGAGGGACATCAGGGTTGTCGATTTGGGTTGCGCCGGTTTGGCGGCCCTTAATTTTTTTTATGCTTTGGGCTTTAAAGACATCCATGGCGTAGATTTAACGGTTACCCGGCAGGAGAGATGGAAGCAGGCAGTGATCATGCTCAAATCCCTTTCCTTAAAACCACCCTTTCATTTCAGCCGGGGCGACTTAACGGAGACAGTGTTTCCCGATCAATTCTTCGAAGTAGCCACGAGCATTTCCGTAATCGAACACGGCGTTGACCTGATAAAGTTTTTTAAGGAAATGAACCGCATTGTTAAGCAGGAAGGACTTTTGTTTGTGACCGCCGATTACTGGCCGGAAAAAATGAAGACCAGGGATGACGAACGGCCTTGCGGTCTTTCCTATACTATCTTTTCCAAGGAGGAAATCTGCCAATTAATTGAACTCGCAGGTATGCATGGTTTTTCCTTATATCGGAATTCCGACCTGTCAGCTCTGCCCGATCCTTATGAAAAGCATATCCTGGGGGACATTTATGAGCATACCTTTATATGCCTGGTCTTCAAAAAGGCCCTCGCGGAAAAGGAACAAGTTTTGACGTCGCCGGCCGGGTAGTTTTACGGAAAATAACAATAGGGAATCAGCACCATGAATGCCAAAAATCTTCTCCTTTACACCTTTCGTTTCCTTGCCATCAAGGTAAGAAAGGTTCGCATCAAGTTGTCGGGGCGCCCTGTCCTCGACCTGTCTTATAAACAGCAGCGACTCCTGGAAATCGGCCAACATTATAAATGCGACACCTTCCTGGAAACCGGCACCTACCTCGGCGACACGCTCCGGGTCATGAAGAATTATTTTGACGTTCTTATCTCCGTTGAGCTATCGAAAGAATTGTATCAACGCAATAAGGAAAGATTTAGTGATTGCCCGCATGTTATGCTTTGGTGCGGAAGCAGTGGAGATTTGCTGTCTGAGATGCTGCGCCACGTGGGAAAGGGTAGAATTCTCTTTTGGCTGGATGCCCATTACAGCGGTGCCGGCACGGCCAGAGGAGAACAAGATTGCCCTGTGCTTGCCGAGCTGGCGGCGATTGCCGGCACCAAGCGCCATGACCATTGCATTTTAATCGATGACGCGCTCTGTTTTACCCAAACTCCCGGTTACCCGACTATTGAAGAGATCCGTAAGGTGCTGCTGGGCATCAATCCCGAGTTCAGCATCACCGTCGAAAATGACTGCATCGCCGCCTTGCCGCCTCTGTGAAGCGAGGGAGAAGAATTTGGAACTTTCCGTAATCATCGTTTCCTATAACACGGCCGATCAAATCGGCCCCTGTCTCTCGGCCTTGGCGGCCGCGCCCGGCGGCCCCCGGGAAATCATCGTGGTGGATAACGCCTCCATCGATGGCAGCGCCGCCTTCATCGGCCAAAATTTCCCGGACGTCCGTTTGCTCGCCAATGAAAAAAACAGGGGCTTTGCCGCAGCCAACAATCAGGCCTTGCCTTCCTGCCGGGGAAAGTACATCCTCTTCCTCAATCCGGACACGGTGGTGCAAGGGGAAGCCCTGGAGCGGATGCGGGCCTTCATGGAAGACCATCCCCGGGTCGGCCTGGCAGGCGCACACATTGTCAATGACGACGGCTCCCCGCAGGAATCCGTGTCCTACCGGTACCCGGGCGGGAAGTATGCCCGCGAGGAGCTGGCCGGTCTGCAAGGTCCCATCGCCTGCGTCCTGGGCGCCGCCATGATCGCCCGGCGGGAGTGCCTGGAGCAGGTGGGCGGCTTTGACGAGGATTTTTTCCTCTACGGTGAAGACCAGGATCTTTGCCTGCGGATCAGGAAAAGGGGTTATGAAATCGGCTATATCCCCGCGGCCGTGGTCGCCCATCGCGGCGGTCAGAGCGAACGGAGGACAACGCCTGCCGAGGTGTGGAGAAAAAAGATCAGAGCGGAATATCTCTTCTACCGGAAGCACTACCGGCCGCAGACGATCAGGCGCATTACCCGGGCCTACCATTTCAAGACCTCCTGGCGCCTGGCCACGCTCAGGATGCTGCTCCCCTTTGCCCAGGATAAAGCCCGGGCCCAGGGGAAGCTGGTTAAATACCAGGTCATTCAGCAGGAAGTCAAAAATTTTGCCTTGTGGAAAGAGGACCCCCGTTAGATGGATCGCGCCCCCTCAGCCTGCATCCTCTGCGGCAGCCCGCAGAGGGAACCGCTTTTCCGCCAGAAAGACTGGCAGGTCTTTCGCTGCTTGGCTTGCGGCCTGGCTTTTCTCGATCCCCGTCCCGATCAGGCGGAGCTGGCTGAGCTTTACCGGAAAGATTACTTCGCAAGTCAATACGATAGTGGGCTAAAGCGGGGCTCGCCGGAGCTTGCCCGGCGCCTGGCCCAGGAAAAGCATCGCCTCAGATTTTTTCATCGCCTGAAAAAGCGCGGCCGGCTCCTCGATATCGGCTGCGGCCTGGGCTATTTTCTGTACGCCGCCGTGCAGCTCGGATATGAGGGCGAAGGCTTGGATATTTCCACGGATTCGGCGGCCTATGTTCGGGAAGAGCTGAAAATCAAGGTGACGACCGGGGATATAAAGGAAGTGGATTACGGGGAAGCGAGCTTCGACGTCATTACCATGTGGCACTTTTTGGAACACACCCCCGACCCCCGTGCCTATCTGGAAAAGGCTGTCCGGTGGCTGAAGCCCGGCGGCCTCCTGGTCGTGGATGTGCCGAATTACGAGGGCACCGATGCCCGGCGTACCTGGGAAAACTGGAAAGGCTGGCAGTTGCCCTATCATTTCTATCATTTCACACCCCAGACCTTAGGGGCTATTCTGCAAAAATACGGCTTTCTGCCCCTGCGCAAAAAGAGCTATCTCTCGGAAGAGGTAAAGGAGCGGCTCAGCCGGTCGCTCCTGACCAGGCCTTTTGCCCGCTTGATTGCCCGGTGCTACTCCGGCCACAGTTTTGCCCTAGTGGCAAAAAATACAAAAAAGAGTATCTTAGGAACATGAACCATTACCTTGACCAGCTCATCGGAGAGGAAGAGTTCCTCTTCAAAAAACTTGCCTTGCAGGACATCGATAATGTTCCCGTGATCCGAGCCAACAAAGCGGATATCCGGGAACAGGAAACCTGCCTGTTTCACGGGACGGTCCCCGACGGCGACGCCTATGGGGAAGCACTGAAACGCACCCTGAGCCAGGGCGTCGCTCACCGCCGGGCGGTACCGGTCGTTCGTTTTGCCGATGGAGAATTCGCCTTTTACCAAAATACCCTGCATTGCAACGGACTGTATCAACAGGCCGAATCCCTAGAGGCCATCGGGGAAGCCCTGCCGGCCCACATCCGGGCGCTGCAGGCCCTGAGCCGGATAGGGCTCCTGGCGCCGCTTATCTTCCCGGGCAATACCCGCAAAAAGTCGCGCGGCTTGCTTTCTTTTCTCCGCCGTCCGGCAGGAGACGATTCGGCCGTCCATTTTCTGGACTTCCTGCGGCGTCACGGCATCGCCCTGACGGCGCAGAACTATCTGCCTTTTTATGTCGTCTATGCCTTCCTGACCTCGGCAGACTTCGCTCGCCTCGTGGATGGTAAGAAACTCTGCCTCCTGAACTCCGAATACGATCCGGAAGCGTGCCGGCACTGGTTCGCCAGGTTCCAAAGCCATCCCGAGATCATCTACCGGCCGATCCCGGCCGCCTATGTGGCCACGCAATGGGAAAAGATGCGCGAGCCCATCCTCGCGCAGGTTCCGCCGGATATCGACCTCTGTCTCGTCGGCGCCGGCGTCGGCGCCCTGCTGGTTTGCCTGGATGTGGCCGAACGTTTCTCTATTCCCGCCCTCGATGCCGGCCATGTGCTCAACATGATGAACGGGAGGGAAGACAAATCAAACGGGGCAAGATTATACACGCTGAGAACCGTTAAATGAATGATCCCCTGCAAAAATACCGCCGGCAGTTCCGCAGTTGGAATAACGCCCGACGGCTGGGCCGTGAGCTCGCCGCTTATGAACGGCGCTTTGCCGCCGGCGGCCTGAAACTCCCCGATGCGTCCGCGATCCGTGCCGTCCTGGCGGACCGGTATCCCCATCGGCAGCGCAAGCCCAAGGGCGAATTGCGCATCCTGGCCCTTTACCACCACTATAACTGGGAGAACTTCTCCCTGCTGCCGGCCTTGCAGAAATTCGGGAAGGTGCGCCTCTACGACTGGGGCGCCGAATTCGACCATCAGCAGGAAAAGCAGTGGCATGGCGGGGTCAAAGCAGCCATGAACCGGAGACTTGGCGAGCTTGTGGAACAATGGGTGCAGGAGGAGGGGGCAGACGTCATTTTTACCTATCTGACGGGAGAACTGGTGGCGCCGGAGACCATGGCTCGGCTCAGGAGCTGCGGCGTTCCGCTCGTCAACCTTTCGCTCAACGACAAGGAGAATTTCGTCGGGAAGGTAAGGGGCGGCCAGGCGATGGGTCTGCGCGACATCGCCCGGTATTTCGACCTCTGCTGGACCAGCACCGCCGATGCCCTGAAGAAGTACGCCCTCGAGGGCGCACTGCCCTGCTACCTTCCGGAAGGGGCGAATCCGGAAATCCACAAGCCCTATGCCCTGGAAAAGACATGCGATGTCTCCTTCACCGGCCAGTGCTACGGCAACCGCCCGGAAATCATCGGCCGCCTCCGGGCGGAGGGCATCGGGGCCGAGGCCTACGGGTACGGTTGGCCCCGGGGCCCGCTCACCACGGAAGAAATGGTCAAACTTTATTCCCAAAGCCGCATCAACCTGGGCTTTGGGGGCGTCTCCGGCCATCGGGACACCTACTGCCTGAAGGGCCGGGATTTTGAAATTCCCATGAGCGGCGGACTTTACCTGACGGAATACCACGAGGAACTGGAAAGGGTCTACGAGCTAGGCCGGGAAATCGTGACTTACCGAAATTTCGCGGAACTCCTGGCAAAAATCCGCCATCTGCTGGCAAACCCGCAGGAAGCGGAAGAAATCAGACAACGGGGTTTCCGCCGGGCCAGGGCCGAGCATACCTGGGAGATGCGTTTTGCCGCGATCTTCCGGCTCCTCGGACTCATTGATTGATTTCTCCACACGAGGATCTACGCAGATTGTTGCAAGCTAATTCCGGGGTCGGGGTCGGAATCGGCATCGCTATCGACTCTTTCCCTGTCAAACCTGATCGGTGCTTCCCGATTCCTTTCGATACCGATTCCGATAGCGATACCGACCCCGATCCAGTGTCCGGTCCAGTCTGCAAAATTGATTGAATAAAACGGCTCATCATGCTATGGGACTGGGCATTAACGTGGAGGAAGGAAACCCATGAGTTTAGGACAAATGCTCGAAGAAACCTGCCGCCTGTTCCCGGAACGGGCCGCCCTCATTCAGGAGGGAAGAACGGTCACCTACGCCGAACTGGACAAGGCCGTCAATTCCCTGGGAAACACCCTGAAAAAGGCGGGTTTGCAGAAGGGGGACACGATCGGCCTCATGCTCCCCAACTGTCCGGAATTCGTCATGGCCTATTTTGCCCTCCAGAAAATCGGGGCCGTGGCCGTAACCTTAAACGTCGCCTCCACCTCTTACGAACTCCAGCATCTCCTGGGAGACAGCGAAGCCCGCGGCCTCATCACCACGACCGGGCTGGCCAAAAAATTTGAAGAAATAAAGGCGGAGCTACCCCGCTGCGGTTTCTTGCTCCTCCACGAGGAACAGCAAGGCGCCTCCCCCTTCCGGGAAGCCGCAGAGGCCGGCCCTTTTACCCTGGAAATACCCGCGCTTGAGGGCGATGATCCGGCGGTGATGGTCTACACCTCGGGGCTCACGGGCAAGCCGCTCGGGGCCGTCCTGACGCAGCACAATCTCCTGACCCAGTCCGACCTCCTGAAGGTGGTCTGCGGCACGACCGAGCAGGATCGGGGGCTCGCCCTCATCCCTCTCTTCCACACCTTCGGCGCCGTGGTCAACATGCTTTGCGCGATCCGGGTGGGAGCGAGCGTGGTCCAGATGGATCACTTCTCCGTGGAAAGCATCTTCAGCGCCATCGAACAGGAAAAAATCACCTTCATCGCCGCCGTGCCGCGGCTCTTTCTCGGGATGATCCTGCAGGCCGAAGAGAAAAAGTTCGATTTAAGTTCGCTCAAACTCTGCATCACCGGCGGCGCCGCCATGCCCCCGGAGTATTTCCCCCGCTTCGAGGAAAAGTTCGGCCTCAAGATCCTGGAGGGGTACGGCCTGACCGAGGCCTCGCCGGTCTGCACGTTCACGCGGCCCTTCCTGGCCCATAAACCGGGCTCCGTGGGCACCGTTGTCCCCGGGGTTGAGGCCCGGGTGGTGGACGAGGAAGGCCGGGATTTGCCAACGGGTAAGCAGGGCGAACTTATCATCCGGGGCGCCAATGTCATGAAAGGCTACTACCGGGATGAGGAAGCGACGGCCAAGGTAATACGGGATGGCTGGCTTTACACCGGCGATCTGGCCAGGATGGATGAGGAAGGCTATGTATTTCTTACAGGCCTGAAAAAGCGGATGATCATCACCAGCGGTTTCAACGTCTATCCCCGGGAAGTGGAGATGGTCCTCAACCTGCACCCCGCCGTAAAAGAATCGCTCGCCTTGGGCAAAGCCGATCTTATGCGGGGTGAAGTGGTGAAGGCCCTGGTTGTAAAAAACCCCGCGGTGCCGGTGGCGGAGAAAGAACTGGTGCGGCATTGCCGGAAATATCTATCCTCCTACAAAGTACCGCGCCATATTGAATTTGTGTTAAGTCTTACATGACAGACCCGCGTGGCTGTCGGAAAGGATGGTCCTATGAAAGAAGTGGTTATCGTGAGCGGCGCCCGGACGGCTGTCGGCACTTTCGGCGGCGCCCTGAAGGGCGTAAGAGTTGTCGATATGGGAGCACTGGTGATCAAGGAAGCGGTCAAGCGGGCCGGGTTGCGGCCGGCGGTCAACGATTTTATCAGGGCTTGCCGTCCCAAAGGCTTTTGCGATGTCGACATGACGGAAATCAATAAGAAATATTACGACTATGACGCCAGCCTGAGGCCGATCTATTTTGACGAATGCATCATGGGGAACGCGATCCAGGCGGGTCTGGGTCAAAACCCGGGCCGGCAGGCCACCATCTATGCCGGCCTGCCCGAGGAAACCAACGCCATCACCGTCAACAAGGTCTGTGCCTCGGGAATGAAAGCCATCACGCTCGCGGCCCAAAGCATCAAGGCTGGGGACGCGGAGATCGTCGTGGCCGGGGGGATGGAAAATATGTCCAACGTCCCCTACGGACTGCCCGATGCCCGCTGGGGCTACCGCATGAACATGCCCTTCGGCCAATTGGCCGATTTGATGGTGCATGACGGTCTCTACGAAATATTCAACAGCTACCACATGGGTTTCACCGCCGAGAATATTGCCGCCAAATACGGCATCACGCGCCAGGAGCAGGACGAAATCGCCCTGCTCAGCCACCAGCGCGCCCGGGCCGCTATTAAAAGCGGCGCCATGGCCGACGAGATCGTACCCGTGGTAATCCCGCAGAAAAAAGGCGCGCCCACGGTCTTCGCTGTGGATGAACGCCCCATGGATACGAGCCTGGAAAAAATGGCCAACATCCCGCCGGCCTTCAAGAGGGACGGCGGCACTGTCACGGCGGGAAACGCTTCGGGCATCAACGACGGCGCCGCCGCCGTGGTGGTCATGAGCGCCGATAAAGCAAAAGAACTCGGCCTGAAGCCGCTCGCCAAGATCAAGGGTTACGCTTCCGGCGGCGTCGACCCCGCTTACATGGGGCTGGGCCCTGTTCCGGCCACCCGCAAGGTCTTGAACAAACTCGGCCTGACAATGAAGGACATCGACCTGGTGGAATTGAACGAGGCCTTTGCCTGCCAGGCCATCGCCTGCCTGCGGGAGCTGGACATAGATCTGGAGAAGACTAATTTAAACGGCAGCGGCATTTCGATCGGCCACCCCGTAGGCGCCACGGGCGCCCGGATCACCTACAGCCTGGCCATGCAGATGCAGAAGCGGGACCTTAACCTCGGCCTGGCCACCCTTTGCATCGGCGGGGGCCAGGGCATGGCGATTGTTCTGGAAAGGGTGTAAGCAGTTCCAACATCGGTATCGGGATCGCTATCGTTATCGAAATGAAAAAGCCCGATAGCGATCCCGATACCGATACCGACCCCGAGAAGGATTCGCTTCATACCCTTACCAAAGGGGAAAAGTAACGAAAGGAGAAGCTATGACCTACAACAATATCCTCTTCACCGTTGAGGAAGGCATCGCCACCATCACCTTCAACCGGCCCAAGGCCTTGAACGCCATGAATTCCGAAACCATGGGGGAACTCTACGACGCCGCGACGGCCTGCAAAAACGACGACCAGGTCAAGGTCCTGATCTTGACGGGGGCCGGGGAAAAGTCCTTTGTGGCCGGCGCCGACATCGCGCAGATGCAAAGCCTGCGGCCCGCCGAAGCCTTGCAGTTCATGGAGATGGGCAATGAAACCCTGCGGCTGATCGAGACCATGGCCAAGCCTTCCCTCGCGGCGGTAAACGGCTACGCCCTGGGCGGCGGCGCCGAGATCTCCATGGCCTGCGACATAAGATATGCCTCGGAAAACGCTATCTTCGGCCAACCGGAAATCAGCCTGGGCATGATGCCCGGTTGGGGTGGCTCGCAACGGCTCCCCCGTCTCATTGGCATGGGCCGGGCCAAGGAACTGATCATGAGCGGGGCCTCCATCGACGCCAAACGGGCCTATGAAATCGGTCTGGTGAATAAGGTATGCCCGCTGGATCAGCTCCTGGCGGAGACCGGGAAGATGGCCCGCAAACTGGCCGGCCTTTCCGGCTTTGCCCTCAAGATGATCAAACAGAGCGTCAATTTCGGTTACGACCAGTCCCTCGACAGCGCCATCAGGCTGGAGATGGAATGCTGTGCCCAGTGTTTCAGTACGGATGACCAGAAGGAAGGGATGAAGGCCTTCCTGGAAAAAAGAAAGCCCGTCTTCACGGGAAAATAGCTGGTCATTGCGAGGGCGCACATTCCCTGTCATTGCGAGGCGGCCCTCGGACGCCGTGGCAATCTTGGACCGCTTGGGATTGCTTCGTCGGCTAAGAGCCTCCTCGCAATGACGGGCACTTGGTCATTGCGAGCGTAGCGAAGCAATCTCACGATCGTAACCTGTTGATATCAAGAGATTGCTTCGTCACTGCGTTCCTCGCAATGACGGGCTTTCTGACTTTTTACGAGTCCGTCAATTTTTGATTCTTAATTCAAAATCCAAAATCTGAAATTAAGAATTCTGTTTTCTTTTCTCCAATTCCTCGGCCTTGAGTTGCTTGCGCAGGATCTTGCCCACGTTTGTCTTCGGCAACTCTTTCCGAAATTCGATTTCCGTGGGCAGTTTATATGTTGCCAGGGAAGTCTTGCAGAATGCGAGCAGCTCTTCCGGGGTGGCCTGCAGGCCTTGCTTGAGTACGACAAAGACCTTGATGTTTTCCCCCCGTTTCGGATCGGGGATACCGATGGCGCAGGCTTCCTGAACCTTGGGATGGCGGTAGAAGACCTCCTCGATGTCCCGCGGGTAGACGTTGAAGCCGCCCGTAATGATCAGGTCCTTTTTCCGGTCGACAATATAAAAATACCCGTCCTCATCCATTGTGGCGATATCGCCCGTGTAGCACCAGCCGTCCCGTAGCGTATAGGCCGTCTCCTCAGGCATGCCCTTGTAGCCTTTCATCACCTGGGGTCCCTGGACGATCAGCTCGCCTGCCTCGCCTACGGGCCTATCGGCCGTCCCCTCTTCCAGATCCACGATGCGGCACAGGGTATCGGAAACAGGCACGCCGATGCTCCCCACTTTCCGGGCGCCGCCGGCGAATGGATTGGCATGGGTCACCGGTGAGGTTTCCGTCATCCCGTAGCCCTCGACGATGATGGCCCCGGTAATCTTTTCAAAAGCATGGATCACTTCCAACGGCAAAGGTGCGCTTCCGGAAAAGGCCCCTTTAATGCAGCTCATATCCGTCTTGGCCAGATCCCGATGATGGAGCATCCCGACGTACATGGTGGGAACCAGAGGTGCGAAAGACGGGCGGAAATCTCTGATCGCCTGCAGCAGGGGACCCGGCTGCGGCTTGGGAACCAAGATCTGGGTCCAGCCCATGTACAGGGAAAAATTCATGACCACGGACATCCCGAAGGCGTGAAAAAAGGGAAGGGACGCCAGCATGATCTCCTCCCCCCTTTTAAAATGGTTGAACCAGGCCGCGCATTGCTGAACCTGCCTGCTCAGATTGCCGTGGGTGAGTTCCACCCCTTTGGCGACGCCCGTCGTGCCGCCGGTGTACTGATACATGGCCACATCGTCCAGGGTAAGCGGCGCCTGCCGGGGTACGGGCTCATACCGCGCAAGTAAATCCTTCCACCGGTAAACGTCCCGGGCGTCCCGCACGCCGGCGGCCAGCTTCTTCCACCGGCCCAGGAGGGGAAAGAGGAGGTTCTGCGGAAAGGGAAGATAGTCGCCCAGGGAGGTGACGACGATCGGACCGAGTGTAGTCCGCGGCCGCAGGTCGATCATGCGGTTCGCCAGGAGATCGAGGGTTACCAGCACCTTGGCGCCGGAATCATGGAATTGATGTTCCAGCTCGGGATCGGTATAGACGGGGTTATTCAGCACGCAGATTCCCCCGGTCTGGAGTACGGCATAATAGGCAGCCACGGTGGGGATCAGGTTGGGCAGGCAGATGGCCACGGCATCGCCTTTCCGGATACCGAAGTCGGCCAGACAGGAGGCAAAACGGTTCACCATTTCCTGCAACTCCTGGAAGGTTACCCGATAGCCCTGGAAGATGAGCGCCGTTTTTTCGGGAAAGGCAGCGGCCGTCCGGCTGAGGAACTGGGGCAGACAGATGTCTTCATAAGCGATATGCTCCGGCACCCCTTTTTCATAGGCTTTCAACCATGGTTTGTCGCGATAGCTAGTCATCAGAGTAACGGTTCCGGTTTATAGGGGCAAAGGCACAGAGGCACAAAGTGTGCCCTACCTATTTGTTGTTTAACATTCAAAACCTATTTTTTTGCTGGACTTGCAGCTCTCTTGGGCATTTTCTTCTTTCATTCTCTGTGCCTTTGTGCCTCTGCCCCTCTGTGCCTAAGTAGTTAAAAATCAGAATTTATAGTTCATTGTTACGCCGCCGCCCCAGACATGGCCGTCGGCCCTGAGCGAAACCTGAGGGGCACCGCCCCCGCCCCGGTAGGAATTATTCAGGTTCACGCTCTCGCCGGCGATCTCCGCTTTCCCATCCGTCACCGTATACTGGAGGACGCTGTCCAGGCTGAGGGCTCCGCAATTGAGGCCAACGCCCAAGGCAAAGGTCCTCTTGTCCGCATCGGCCCACTGGAGGTCGAGCGTGGGGTCGGGAATCGGCGTGGGGTCATAGAAATAAGAACCGCGCAGGGCAAGCATCTTGGTGGCCTGCCATTCCACACCGATCCGCAGCTGCTTGGTGTCTTGCCAGTCCCGGGGGAAGAACTCACTGGAGGCGCCGGGATTGTTCGGCCCCAGGAGGGGGGCATCGAGAAATTTCCTGTCGAAGACCACCCTATACCCGTCGATCCTCGACCAGCGCGTCCAGACCAGATCGACCTCCAGGGAAAGCGTCTCCCGGGGCAGGTAACGGACCCCGAACTGCACCTGCTCGGGATGGTCGATCTGGGTCTCCGTATGGACCGCGGTGTTCTGTACAGTCACGCCGGGCAGGCCCAGATTATCTCCCTCCTGCAAACCGACGGCCCGGGTCGTACCTGCAAATCTGGTTTTCGTATTTCCCCGGTAGGCAAGGCCGAAGGACCATGCTGGCACCGGCTTGTAGAGAAGGCCGAGGTTTAGCGACCAATTCATCGTGTCTTCCAGGTCCGTCTCAATCTGCCTGTTCTGCAGATTGGCCAGAGCCGGGGCAAAGGCCAATCTGTCCACGCCGGCCTTGGACCGGCCCAGGGACACCCCGGCCCCGAGAGAGAGCAGCTCCGTTGCCTTATAGGCCAGCGTGGGCGACACCACTTCCCTTCTGTACCAGGTGTGATAGGAGTTATAGGCGCCGGGGTCGGAGGGCGTCCCTCCCCATTTCAGGTCCAGACCGTAGGGAACGTACAGGGCCACGCCCGCCACGAGGGAGGGGCTGATCGGCAGGGCAAATCCGAAATGGGGAGCCACGAGCGCGCTGGCATGGTCGAGAAAATCTCGGGGTCCGAGGGCAAGCGGCGGCGTAAGACCGGATACCCGATAACCTTGGGCGCGCAAGCTTGGTTTGACGATATGCAGGCCCGCGGAAACAACGGGCCTGGCGATCTGCGTCAGGCCGGCGGGATTATAAAAAATGGCGAAAGGATCGTCCGCATAGGCGGAAAAGGCGCCTCCCAGGGCCGTGGCCTTGGCGCCGATGCCATAGGTGTCCACGTTGCCCGCCCAGCCCGGAGCGCCGCAGATGAGGACCAACAGACAAACAAGAAAAGTCCCCCCTTTTCCCATGCGTCCCCCTTCCCCGCATCTCCTATTGTCGTCAAATGCTAACCACAAAGGTCGCAGAGAACATCCCCTTTGGAGCACACAGAGGTACTCTCCGTGTGCTCTGTGGTTTCATTTTTCCTTCTCTTATCCCTTCCCCTGCTTCTCCAGGTCCATGGATTGCCAGACGATTTCCGCAATGTCCAGGGCGGCCATGCTTGACTCTTTTTGTCGATCCTTAATGCCGTCGGTAAGCATGGTGAGGCAGAAGGGGCAAGCCACGGCTACCTGCTCGGCTTGCACGGCGATGGCCTGATCGGTCCGCAGATCGTTTATCCTCTCGCCCAGGTCTTCCTCCATCCACATCCGGGCCCCGCCGGCGCCGCAACAAAAGGCCTTGGCCCGGTTCCTCTCCATTTCCACCAGCCGCATCCCTGGCACAGATAGCAAGATGGTCCGGGGGGCGTCATAGAGGCCGTTATAACGGCCGAGGAAGCAGGAATCATGGTAGGTAAAGAGGCCGGCTACGGGTTTCTTAAGGGTTATCCTGCCTTTGGCAAGCAGGTCGGCGATAATCTCCGTATGATGGTAGACCTCGTAGTTGCCTCCAAAATTGGGGTAATCTTTCTTCAGGGCATTGTAGCCGTGGGGGCAGGTGGCAATGATTTTCTTCACTCCGTAGCCGTTCATGGTCTCGATATTGACCTGGGCCAGGGACTGAAAGAGGTATTCATTGCCGCCCCGCATGGCCGAATCTCCGCAGCACCCTTCTTCCGTTCCCAGGATGGCGAAGCTGATGCCCGCCGCCTGGAGTATTCTGGCAAAGGCTACGGACACCTTCTTCCCCCGTTCGTCAAAAGATCCGGAGCAGCCCACATAGAAGAGATATTCCGCCTGGGGCGCCTCGGCCAGGGTCTTTATCCCGAGGTCCTTGGCCCAGTCGGCGCGCTGATGGGCGCCCACGCCCCAGGGATTGGAGTTATTTTCCATATTCCGGTAGGTGAGCTGGAGTTCCGGTGCGAAATCCGCCTCCGTGAGCACCTTGTACTGCCTCATCCCGTCGATCTTCGGCACATGCTCGATCAGCGCGGGGCAATGTTCCATGCAGTACATACAGTTGGTGCAGGCCCAAAGCTCGTGCAGGTCGATCACCTCGCCGGGCAGGATCTTGTCCTCTGCCGGGCTCCCCGCCACTGCGCCTTCCGGAGCTTCCGACGCTCCTGATGATCCCTTTTGGGCCGCCGCCAGGGACGCCTTCTTAACCCAGTAGTCCTTCAGGTCCAGGATGACTTTCTTGGGGGACAGGGGTTTGCCGGAGATATAGGCCGGACAACCGTCCTGACAGCGGCCGCAACGGGTGCAGGCATCAACATCGAAGAGCTGTTTCCAGGTCAAATCCTCAAGTTTGCCGGCCCCGAAGGACTCCGCCGTTTCGAAATCACGGATCGGTTCCAGGTAGCCCGTTGGTTTAAGAGTTGAGAGAAAATGATTCGCCGGCGTCGTGAGCATGTGCAGGAGCCGCGAATAGGGAATGTAGGCGATAAATACGAACGTCAGTAAGGCATGGACCCACCAGCTGCCCTGATGGAGCAGCTTGGCCTGCTCCGCGTCCAGGCCCCCGAAGGCCGCGGCAAGCCACCAGCCGCCAAAGGACCATACCTCCCAGGAAGGCCGGGTGACGTGGATCCTCAAGGCCTCGATGACAAAACCGGTCAGGATGATCAAGCCGATCAGGATGAGGACCACCGCATCGTCCGGGGTATTGTCCTGCTTGCCCTTATAGCCCAAGAAGTCCGGTTTGGCGATGTATCTGCGGTAAAGGGCCATCAGGATGCCGGCGAGGATGCACAAGCCGAAGACCTCCATAGCCAGGGAAAAGTAGAGATAGACCTGCCCGCGCAGAAAAGCGAAGCCCAGAGGTTCGGTAACATGGAATTCCAGGGCGTCAAAAAAGGTGCCGATGGAGAGGATGCAAAACCCGAAAAAGATGAGGCCGTGCATGATGCCGGGGTAAACCTCCCGGAACGTCTTGACCTGGAACAAACCGTTTACCAGCAGCATCCTGAGCCGCTGCCCGAGATTGTCCAGCCTGAGTTCCGGTTTCCCGATGGCCTTCCACATCTGCCAGCGACGGTAGACGCCATAGCCAAAGATCAGGAGAGCCACGGCGGCAAAGATAAAAAGCAGCGCTTCGAAATGCGCGGTGTTCCAGAATACTTCCCGGCCTTCATTTCCCACATAAAATTTTGCGCGTTCCATCGTCAACTCCTGTTTCGTGGCCCTCCCGCCCTATTCTCCACATCCCCTCTGCTAATGACGAAATTCCTTCTTTTTCCTTCTCGGGGTCGGGATCGGGATCGCTTTCGATTTCCTGCTTCATCCCCATTCTTCCCGTCTGAGCCTTGCCAGCTTAGATAGGGTGCGTTAGGCTACGCCAACACACCCTATCTCCTTTGTCGGCATGGCAACATGGTCAGCCGTCCGCTTTCGCTTCCGTTCTCTTTCGATACCGATACCGCTTCTGCAAATACCTCACGCTGTCATCGCGAGGCGACCCTCGGGAGCCGTGGCGATCCCTTTGATTATAAGATTGCCGCGGGCTTTGCCCTCGCAATGACAGCGGCTGGAACTTACCCAAGCAGCTTTTTACATTCCTTGGTCAGTTCCGGCACGATCTTGAAGAGGTCATCGACGATCCCGTAATCGGCTTTGGTAAAGATCGGCGCCTCGCTGTCCTTGTTGATGGCCACGATATATTTGGAGGAGCTCATCCCCGCCAGATGCTGGATCGCCCCAGAAATACCGCAGGCAACGTACAGATCGGGAGAAACCACTTTCCCGGTCTGGCCCACCTGGTCCGTTTGCGGTCGCCAACCGGAATCCACCGCAGCCCGCGACGCCCCCACCGTGGCTCCCAGTATAGCCGCCAGTTCTTCCAGAACAGCGTAAGCCTCCGGTCCACCCATGCCACGTCCACCCGAGACGATGACCGTGGCTTCCGTAAGGTCAACCCGGCCGCTCGTATCTTTTTGAACTTCCAGTACCTTCGTCTTCAGTTTACCGGGATCAATGGCGGCATCGAAGGCAATGACCTCACCGGCCTTTGGCGCCTCGGCGGTCGGAAAGACATTGGGTCTAAGCGACGCCATCTGCGGATTGCCCGTGAAAACGCATTCCGCAAAACACTTGCCGGCATACATGGGCCTTAGGGCAACCAGGCGGCCGTCAGCGATCCGCACCTCCGTGCAGTCCGTGGCCAGCCCCGCGGCCAGTTTCCCGGCCATCCGCGAAGAGAGATCTTTGCCCTGGGAGGAGGCGCCAAAAAGAAGAATGGCCGGTTCCTTTTCCTTTACCACCTTGGCCAAGGCCTCGGCATGGGCATCCGTGGTATAGGGTTCATAAATGGCGTTGTCGGCCACGTAAATCTTATCCACGCCGTACTGGGCCAGTCTTTTCGCCTCATCCCCCATGCCGCAACCGATAAGGACCGCCCCGACTTCCTCTCCTAACTGGTCTGCCAGCCTTCTGGCCGCACTCGCCAGCTCAAAACTGACCTTGCGCAAAACGCCATCCCGCTGTTCTGCTACTATCCATACACCTTTTGCCATGATTATGTCCTCCATTCCTTAAGTCATTGCGAGGAGCAAAGCGACGCGGCAATCTCCCGGTTAATTAATCATGAGATTGCTTCTCTTCGTTCGCAATGACACGATCGCTTATTATATGACCTTCGCCTCTTCCCGCAGCAGTTTGGCCAGGGCCTCTGCCTTGGCCGCCACATCGGCACCGCTGACAATTTTCCCGGCAGCCCGGGCGGGCGGCGGCAGGTAGCGCAACACCTGCAACTTTTTCTCCGTGGCCACTCCCAGGGCGGCCGCATCCTTCACATCCACGGGCTTCTTTTTGGCCTTCATGATGCCGGGCAGAGAGGCGTAACGCGGCTCGTTCAAGCCTTTCTGTGCCGTGATCACGCAGGGCAGGGAGCTCTGGATCAAAAACTGGGCGCCTTCGACGGGGCGAATGGCCTTGACGCTCCCGCCCTCCACTTCGAGCTTCATTACCACGGTAATTTGGGGAATATCAAGTAATTCCGCTAAAATGGAGCCTACCTGACCGGAGTCGTCATCAATCGCCCGCTGCCCGCAGAAGATAACATCATAGGGAACGGCCTTGATGGCCGCGGCCAGAGCCGAGGCCGTGACATAGGGATCGGCGCCTTCCAGGGCCGGATCGCAGATGTGGATGCCCTTGTCGGCGCCCATCGCCAGGGCGGTCCGGATCGTCTCCATGACTCTGGCCGGCCCCAGGGAAACAACGGTTACTTCCCCGCCTTGCTTTTCCTTCCATCTCAAGGCTTCTTCTACCCCATATTCATCATAGGCACTCATCACCCACTTGATGCCGGTCTCATCGATGCCTGAGCCATCGGCTTTCACGCGTATCTGCGCCTCCGAATCGGGAACCTGCTTAATGCATGCAATAATATTCACTTCTCTCCTCCTTCCTGGGGTACGGGCGGCACCCTCTGTTTCACCCGCACAGCCAATAAAATTGTAAAATCATTATAATTTAACGGATATTTTTTCAACCTTCATCGCCATTTTTGTGCAGCTATCATATAATCACTTGTTCTGTCAACAGTGGCAATGTAGCTATCATATAATCACTTGTTCTGTCAACAGTTTTCCCACAATCACCCGCCCTCGGGATCGGTTTTTTATGTCATTGCGAGCCCCGCCGGGGCGAAGCAATCCTTTTCATTTTCTGTCATTGCGAGCCCCGCAGGGGCGAAGCAATCCCAAGCGGTAAGAGGTTGCCACGGCGTCCGAGGGACACCTCGCAATGACGGATTAAAACGGAGGGCGTTGCAAAAACACACCGTTGCCAAGCGGTCTGTGCCTTTTTCGCCACACTTCTCCCCTCCCAAGAGCCAAGCAAGGGAATAGGCCAGGGCCGGCCCCTTTTTTCTGTGACTTTTCTCACATAGCCCTCTTGTAACGGCGGGGCCAGGAACAAACTATTAAGAACAGTCATTATATTCATTGGTTGAGAATTTCCACCCACGCCTGCGAGCCGGCCTCCGCAGGCAGCCAAGGCCGAACGTCCCCCAGGTATGCCGGGGAAAAGGCCAAATTTCCGCCAGGTGTTCATCGATGGTGGTATGCTTATTGCTGTACACAGAACGTTTACTGTAGGGAAAGTATGATTTTTTGTGTAGGGATGATTTGAATAAATCTTGACAAGGAAAGGCTGCGGTGCTAGTTCCTGCCCGCAGCACTTAATGAAGGGGGGTGATGGCAAAGAATAGAGATGGTCCCGGGCGTCGGCTGATTTTACCCTACGCAAGCCGGGACAAAGACGGCTTTTCGGCAAGAAAAGGCCAGGCCGTCTGAGCGGTCAGTGTTTAAGTGTTCCGAAAAAGAGCATGACTCTCCTTTGCCCGAAGGGGAGCCAAAAGTACAAAACAAGACCAACAGGAGGAAAAAAATGAAGAGATTTTGGATAGGTTTACTATCGCTGGGGCTCGTCATGGCCTTCAGCATGTCCGCCTTCGCAGCCGCGATGGACTTCGGCGGGCATTTGCGGATCAGGGGCTGGTATAACGACAACCAGGCCCTGCTGGAAGACAACGCCGCCAACGCCGGTGCCAGTTCGTTCTTCGAGCAGCGGCTGAGACTCTCCGGTGTCATCAACCTGGCCGACGGCGTCCGGATCACGACCCGCTTCGACGCCCTGGAAAATTTCTGGGGATTCAATCGGACCGCCTTTTCAGTGGCCAATACCCCCGATTCTACGGTGGACGGGCAGAACATCCAGTGGGAAATCGCCAACATGTCCTTCAAGACGAAGTTCGGCTCCTTCCTGGTCGGCTCCACGAACGCCCCCCTGGGCTACGGCACGAAGTACTGGGAGTCCGGTGAAGGCGTAAGGTACGTCATCCGCTACACCGTGCCCGTGGGTCCTTTAGAGGTTCGCGCCACTTTGGAGAAGAAAGCCGAATCCCAACTCTGGGGATCAGCCACCCGGGACAACATGGACGGCGACACCGACATCTACGCCATTGCCGCCAAGTACAAGGGCAAGGGCTACGAGGCAGGCGCCCAGTTCCAGTATCTGCTGGATAAATCCGTCAAGGCAGCTGCTCCTGCAGCCGCGGCCGGTTTCACCAAGAAACTCTATGCCTTCCAGCCCTACTTCATCAGCAAGTTCGGCAACCTGAACCTGGAAGCCGAAGGTCTCTATGTCTTCGGCGATGCGAAAGAGTATAGAGACCCGGTAGGCGCAAACATCGATGTGGATGCCAAGGGCTACGGCGCTTATGTGAATGCCAAGTACACCATGGGCCCGGCTTATCTGGCCTTTATGGCCAGCATTACCTCGGGTGACGATCCCAATACCGCGGACAAGCGGGAAGGCAATTTCGCCGGCGATTTCGACGGCGCCTCCAGCCTGGGCGGTTCTTCTTCGCCCCGGCCCCTGCTCATCCTCCAGAACACGACCTTCAACAGCTTCTTCGGCAATGCAGCCGGCAACCTCCGTGCGAACGGCGCGGGCGGCGCGAATTATGTCGGCGGGGCTAACACCGGCCGGCTGGGCGCCAACAACGACAACTGCATGCAGTTCAGCATTTACGGCGACTACGCCTTCACGCCGAAATGGGACCTCTTCTTCACCGTAACCTACACCGTTGCAGATGAGAAACCGCAAGTCGCAGTAGCCGGCGGTGGCCAGCCGGTGGGAGCATTTGTTGACGATGAGATCGGCACGGAAATAGACCTGGTATTGAACTACAAGATCACGGGTCAGCTGACCTACTCCGTCCAGGCCGCTTACTTCAAGGTGGGCGACTACTTCAAAGGCAGCAATCCCGCCGCCACGGTCGACGACAACTATGTCGTCATGCATGCCCTCTTGCTGGAGTTCTAAAAAGAGGTGTTTAGTTTAACCACCAGACAGGGCCGATCATAAGCCCTGCCGTTGTTTCCAGAGCCCCGGAGGTCCCCTCCGGGGCTCTTTTTAAATCTCCCCCAACCCCTCTTTGAGACCTTTGCACAACTTGCCTGCCGTCATTGCGAGGCGCGTGTGCGCCGTGGCAATCTCATTGATATCGATACCTTATGAGATTGCGAGGCGTCCGAGGGGCCTCGCAATGACAGGCTCGACTTTTGTGAGGGTGTCAAATATTGACGAACCCGTAAAAAGTCCCCCAAGTCGTCATTCCCGCGAAGGCGGGAATCCAGAACCATACGAAATAACTGGATTCCCGATCAGGTCGGGAATGACAAAAGTGACAGCTTTTTGACTTTTTACGAACGCATCAAATATGCACTTACCTGCGAATGCCTCCCTCTTGACCGCGCCGGGCCTTCCATGATATTCATATTAAAAATCACTTTTGAAAGCCCGTCATGGCCTGGCCGAAGCCGCGAGCGAAGCGTGGCGGGTAGCCCGAAGCAATCCCATGTATGAATGAGATTGCCACCATTCAGGGGGACAGATTTGAAATCTGTCCCCCATGACTAAAGGAAGAAACATATCAATAAAATTCATGGCAATCTGACCGGCCTGGGACCGGATGAGCAGAAAAGGATCGGCCAGTTCTACCGGCGCCGGGTGCCTCCGGAACAGATCGTGACCCACGAACTGGCCCGTCAACTGACGGAGCTGTCCCGGGAAATAAACCGGCAGATCGGCCTGCTCATCACCAGAAAGGGCGAAGTCGCCTATGTCATCGTGGGCGACCATCGGGGCCTGATGATCCCCGACCTTACGGCGTACCGCTCTTCTTCCGCACGCTTTCGGGGCTTGCGCCTTATTCACAGCCATTTGAACGGTGAAGGTCTCTCGGATGAAGACTTGACCGACCTGGCCCTGCTGAGGCTCGATCTCGTCTGCGCCGTGGAGGCCCGTCCCGACGGTCTGCCCGGGCTGGCCCATCTCGCCCACCTGATTCCGGAAAATCCCGAAGGTCGGTACTGGCAAACCCTGGCGCCGGCCCCTCCTGCGGAACTGCGCCGTGATTTTACCTCTTTCATCCAGGCTCTGGAGGGAGAATTCGCGCAGAAACAGAAGACCCGCAAGATAGAAACTACGGACCGGGCTATCCTGGTGCGGGTGGAAACAGGGGGACATGACCCCGGACATATCGATGCCGAGAGCTCCCTCGATGAATTGAAAGAGCTGGCCCAGTCCGCCGGGGTCGAGGTCTTCGACATGATCGTCCAGCATCGCGCGGCACCGGACCCGAAATTCCTGTTGGGCAAGGGGAAGTTGTCTTCCCTCGTGATCAGGGCGATGCAGATCGGCGCCAATCTCCTCATCTTCGACCATGAACTGACCCCGGCCCAGGTGCGTTCCCTGGCCGATTTTACGGAGATGAAGGTCCTCGACCGGACCCAGCTCATCCTGGACATCTTTGCCCAGCGGGCCCATAGCCGGGAGGGAAAGATCCAGGTGGAACTGGCCCAACTGAAGTACCTCCTTCCCCGCCTGGCCACAAAAGACAGGGCCTTATCGAGGCTGACGGGCGGTATCGGCGCGCGGGGGCCGGGGGAAACGAAGCTGGAAATAAACCGGCGGCGTGTCCGCGACCGGATACATCAACTGGAAAAGGAAATTCGCTCCGTAGAAAAATCACGGGGCCAGCGGCGCGTCAAACGGGAAAGAACGGCCATTCCCATTATTTCCATCGTCGGCTACACCAATGCCGGAAAATCGACGCTCTTAAACACCCTGACCCATAGCTCCGTGTTCACGGAAAACCGCCTCTTCGCCACCCTCGATCCAAAAACCTCGCGGCTGCGGTTCCCCCGGGACACCGAGGCGATCATTACGGATACCGTGGGGTTCATCCGTGATCTGCCACCCGATCTCTTTGCCGCCTTCCGGGCCACCCTGGACGAACTGAAAGAGGCCGATTTTCTGCTGCACCTGGTGGACATCAGCAATCCCCACTTCGAGGATCATATCCAGGCCGTCGAGAAGATCCTCACGGAGTTGGAAATCATCGGCAAACCGACGCTCCTGGTTTTCAACAAGGAAGACCGCCTGGCCGATAAAGATCTGCTGGCGGCTCTCTGCCGGCGTTTCGACGCTATTGCCATTTCGGCCTTGCATCCCGAGAGCCTCACTCCCCTCGTGGAGAAGCTTGAGACCATGGTTCAGGATCGTTGATCCTTTTTGTGTATTGTGTCATTTAAGACTTGCCCGATACCTAATAAGTGGTTGTCATTCCCGCGGAGGCGGGAATCCAGCAACTTGGACTTAATCCGTTAAATACATTGATGGAACAATATTAGGTCTACATTCTGGCCAGTCAAAAAAACGGAACATTATATGTGGGCGTGGCGTCTGATTTGCTTAAAAGGATTTATGAGCACAAGCAAAATCTCATAGATGGTTTTACGAAAAAATATAACGTTCATATGCTTGTTTACTATGAGATACACAATGATGTACGGGAAGCTATCTTAAGAGAAAAACAGATAAAGAAATGGAATAGAAGCTGGAAGATAAGACTGATTGAAGAAACTAATATTGCCTGGAGAGACTTATATCACGAGTTAATGTGAAGATCTGGATTCCCGCCTGCGCGGGAATGACGGCCCCCAGGAAAAAACGATACCTTGCGGGATTTCTGGATTCCCGCCGGAGTTTACCCCCGCGTAGGCGGAGGCGGGAATGACAGATGGACCCTTTAAGATAAGGCGGCGATAACCTTGGCCGCAATCGCATCCAATTGGTCGCGTTCGGCCAAATCCAGGACGGAAGGGGAGAGCAGCTGCCGGGCCGCCAGAGAGGGCAGTGGCGGGATAGTGGCCGCCAGGGGCGGGAGCCCCGCGATGTCCGGCAGTTGGAAATCGCCAGGCGCCCGATTGATAATCAGGGCCTGGCGGGAAAGACCCATTTCTTTTGCCAGGGAACTGATCCGGACGGCCGTCTGGAGACTCCTCGCACTGGCTTCACTTACGACAAGCAAGCCGTCCACATACTGGACCGTTCCCCGCCCCAAGTGCTCCACACCGGCTTCCAGATCAACGATCACCCACTGCCGGCGTTCGATGATCAGGTGGGCCAGGAGCGCCTTGAGGAGGGCATTGGGAGAGCAGGCGCAGCCGCCGCCGGCCCCGGCAATGGTACCCATGACAAGCAGTTTCAGGTTGCCCACCTTTTTGGCGAGCCGCTCCGGCAGATCATCCACGGCGGGATTCAGATGGACAAAGCCCTCGCCCACCCGCTCCCGGATGAGATCCTTTTCCAGGATCAAGGGCGGGGGAATTTCACTTTCCTTCAAGCCTAGGGCCTGTCCCAGGGAAAGCGCCGTATCGGCGTCGACCAGCCAAACCTCTTCTCCCTGACGGGCCAGATAATCACCCAGCCAGGCCGTAAAGGATGTCTTGCCCACCCCGCCCTTGCCTGCTACCGCTAATTTCATTAAAGCCCTGCCTTACTCCAGAACCAGCAGGAGTTGGTCGGCATCGACCGTGTCGTCTTTCTTTACCTTGACTTCCTTGACAACCCCGTCGGCCGTCGCATAAACGGGGTTTTCCATCTTCATGGCTTCGAGGATGACCAACTCATCGTCCTCACTCACCTTGTCACCCACCTTTACCAATACATCGATGATTTTTCCCGGCATTGGGGCTAGAATTTCCACACTCATCTACTTCACCTCCCTAATTCCTTTTTGGTTTTGGATTTTAGATTTTGGATTTTCAATTAATAATCAAGAATCCAAAATTCATAATTTACATTTATTTCGGCGGTCTCTCCAGGCCCTTGACGATCTGGGCGCGGATCAGCCGGGGCAGCATCATGTGGTGCTGGGGGCAGATGGAGCGCGGATTCTGATAGACGCCATTGGCGAAGGCCACCAGGTAATTCCGCATCGCCTCATACCGCACCACCTCGTCTACGAAGCCCTTCTTCGCGCAATAGGCCGGGCGGGATTTATCAAAATATTCCTGGGCCAGCTTGTTCATCTTGTCGATGATCGGTCCCAGCGGCTGATTCGCGTCTTTTTCCTTGACTAGACGGCGGGAGAAGCTGGCCGTAGACGCCGTTTCCCCGTGCATGACGTAGATTTCCGTCGTTGCCGTGCCGAGGGTGAAGGCGTTGTGGTTGTTGGCCGTTGGACCGCCCATGACGTAATGGGCCGCCGCTGTCCCCTTGCGCAACACGATCAGCATCATGGGGACCTTTGTCTGTTCGATGGAATAGATCAGCGATTGGCCGAGCCCCAGCAGCTCCGCCTTTTCCGCCGTATCGCCCACATCGATCCCCGAGGTGTCCTGGAACCAGATGATGGGCACGCGGTCCCGGCCGCACTGGGTCACGAATTCATTCATCTTGATCAGCCCCTGACGGTAGAGTTTACCGCCGATGGCCGTGTATTCGTTGGTGTACTCCGGATAGTTCGCAAACATGCCCATGCGGTTGCCGATGGCGCCCAGGAGAAAACCGTCCACTTTGACAAGCCCCGTGTAGACTTCGGGACCGTAACCGGGCCGGAATTCCAGGTGTTCGGAATTATCCACCAGCCGCGCCAGGATATTGTCGAAATCGTAACCGGCCTTCTGGTTAAAGGTAATAATCGAGGCAATCTCCGCCGGTGGGTACTTGGGTTCGGCCGGCGGGGCCACCCGGAAGAACCGCGGGTTGTAGGCCGGCATCTCCGCCATATACCCCTTCAAGGCGTCCAGCACCTCCTGTTCCTTCTCGTAAACAGCCCGGAAGAACCCTGTTTCATCGTGGTGGATCTTGACGCTGCCCGGCGGGACCTCCTTGAAGTGGCGGGTGGCATCGATAATCTGCTCGGCCCCGGCTTCGTCGAAGAAGCCCTTGGGGCTCATGCCGCTCACGATGCCACCGCCGCCCACGGCGATATTGGCATCCTTGTGGGCGAGCAGGATGGTGGGGCTGATCCCCTGATAGCCGCCGCCCGCCGGATTTGTGCCGTAAATGCCCGCCAGGATGGGGACCCCCATCTGTTCCAGTTCGGCATGGCGGAAGAAGCAGGTGCCGTTGCCGCGCCGGTTGGCATAGACCATCTCCTGTTCCGTGAGCTTCACCCCGGAGCAATTGACTATCCAGACCAGCGGCAGGTTGAGGATCTTGGCCATATCCGTCACCCGCAGGTTGTTGTCGGCCTGCCCGGCAATCCAGGCGCCGGCCAGCACCTTGTTGTCGAAGCCGACCAGCACGCACCACTTGCCGCTGATCCGGGCCAGACCGTCGATCACGCCGGTCATCCCCTCTTCGTTATCCGTAGGATTGTAAAGCGTATGCAGAGGGCAGAAGGTGCCGGGATCCACGAGATACTCAATCCGGTCCCAGACGGTCATCTGTCCGCGCTTGTGCACTACTTCCGCCGGAATGCCGGCTTTTTTCACCCGGTCCACCTCGGCGTCGATGGTCTTCATCACTTCTTCGATCTGGGCCCGGTTTTCCTTCATCCGGTCGATTTGGGCCGGCTTCAAGGGTTTGCCGAGGTCATCCATTTTTTCAAAATATTGTCTCATAAGCCTTCATCCTCCCGATCTGTGCGGCACACAATAGTACCGTGGAACTCTTAATTTATGTAGGGTGCGTTAGCAGCTTCATCGCGTAACGCACCTTCTTCCCGGTGCTTCGGTGATTCATTTGTCATCGCGGCGGCGAGAGATTGCCACGGCGTCCGAGGGACGCCTCGCAATGACTTCTCGTCATTTTATCCCCAGGTGATCGCGGGCGATGATCCACTTGCAGATATTTCCCGAGCCCTCCACCATGGAATAGGTGGGCGCATCGCGGAAATACCGGGCCACGGGATATTCCGTGGAATAACCGTAGGCGCCCAGGATGCGCATGGCGTAGTTGGCGGACTTGTAGGCTACCTCACCGGCCAGATACTTGGCCTGGGCCGTCTCGAGCGTGTTGTTGAGGTTCCCCTGGTCCTTCTGCCAGGCCGCCTTGTAGACGACCAGCCGGGCCGCCTCGATCTCGGCGGACATCTGGGCGATCATATCCTGGTTCATCTGGAATTCACCGATAGCCTTGCCGAACTGCTCCCGTTCCTTGGCATACTTGATCGCTGCATCCAGGCAAGCCTGGGCCAAGCCGATGCCGCCCGCCGCCGCGGAGAGCCTCGTTCCGTTCAGGGAGCCGAAGACGATCTTGGCCCCGTCACCGGGATTACCCAGGATGTTTTCCTTCGGCACCCGGGTATTGTCCAGGTAGATCTCGCCGGTGGGTGACGAGCGGCTGCCCATCTTGTCCAGGTTGGTTGTGCGGACGTCGTTGAAGTTCTTTGGCTCTACAATAAAGGCGGAAAGCCCCTTGCCCCCTTTGGACCGATCGGTGTAGGCATAATAGATCACCACATCGGCCACGCTGGCGTTGGAGATCCAGGTTTTGGAGCCGTTCAGGAGCCAGTGATCGCCCTTGTCCTCGGCTGTCGATTTCATGGACATGACATCGGAGCCGGCATTGAACTCCGTAATGCCAAAACAGCCAACGGCATCGGCATTGACCAGCTTTTCGACATACTTTTTCTTGGCGGCTTCCGTGCCGTAACGATAGATCGTAAAGGCACCGCCCAGCCCCTGCATGTTTATCTGCACCCGCAATGAACTAGAGGCGCGGGCAATCTCCTCCGTCAGGATTATGGCGGCGAGCCAACCCATGTTGTTGCCGCCGTATTCCTCCGGAATGACCGTTCCGAAAAAGCCCAGCTCGCCCATCGGCTTGACGGCTTCCTTGTAAGGAAAATAATGTGCTTCATCCCACTCATCGGCAAAAGGTGCAATCTTTTCTGCGGCAAAATCGCGGGCCATGCTTCTTAGCATTTCCAGTTCTTCCGACAATGCAAATTCCATAACCGAACCTCCTTGTGTTCTATGTTTTCCTGACTCCAGGCACCATGCCTTTTGCAGGTTTCCTTTGCAATCCCATCCCTCTCGGTATCGGGATCGCTATCGACTCTTTCCGATTCCGATAGCGCTGCTTCTCAAAAAGATTAAATGAACCAGAACATCAATCAGGCAGTTCAGGCCACAAGCCAGAACTGGCAGGGTATATTAGTCAAGGCTCTTGTAAAGGTTAATGAAATCGCTTCTTTGAAAGCCAAGGGTTTTAAAGAATGACAGCAGATCCGTGGAATCCCAGCGCACAGAGGTGTAGATATCTTTGACGCCCTGTTGTTTATAAAAGGTGAATACCTCCTGAGCCAGCATCTCTCCGATACCCTGACCCATGAATTTCGGATCCACACCGAGCATGGCCAGCCAGGCGCTCTTCGCAATGCCGAAACTGCCTGAGAGGACATAACTGATGCAGTAGCCCACCAAGCGGTTATCCAGCACCGCGACAAAACTTGCATCGTCATCGCTTTGGGTTTGCTTGGCAATGACCCGTTCAATGTCCGTCTTGTCATGGGCCCGTGTAATGGCCAAAGAAATTCTCGTTATTTCCCCGGTATCTTGAGGTTTCAATCTCCTTACCACTGCATTTTCCACAGGTGTTACCTCAATAAAATTAGTCAATTCTGATTATCTTCACGTTATGTCCCACCCACGTGGGAGGGAGATAGACCCGGCCGCTGTTCCCACTGAGTTTAACGCTTTTTTCGATCATCTCTTCCCCGTAGATCTCGAATTTCACCTTGTTCATATTCAGTGGCGGTTCAGCGTTGTTTTTCGGAGATTCCGCAGCTGCATCTTTGCCGGTGCTCGCCTTTTTTGACGTGCCGCTCTTCTTTTCGCTATTCATGAATTTCCTTTAGTTCGTCTTCGCGCAAGCGCCGTCATCGCAGCCCGTACCGCTGGCGATACTTCTCTTGCAGGTCACTGAGACTCAGAAATGCCTTTTCTGTAGAAGCTACATTATCACTTCTGTACCAGGATTAGCATGATAGGTTGGCAAGGTCAAGAAATTTCTAGCAACGTCCAGGGAATGTGCTTAAGCTATTTCTTCGGGAAGATGATTTCCGATTTTGCTCGCATCTCGCTTAGCATCTTGTCGTAGAGTGCGTCGATCTTCTGCTTGCGCAGCATTTCCATAATTGTTTCTTTTTCCGTGGCAAAGGTGATTTTCGGATCAACAGTTTTATCGACCAGCTTGATCACCCAGAACCGCTCCCGGGGCCCCTTGATAATATCGCTCACCTGGCCCGGCGCCAGACGCTCCAGAACATCCTGCCAGGGCTGGGGAATTTGATTCCAGTGCAAGTATCCGATATCCCAGGGGGCCTTGATGTGGGCCGGTAAATTGGGAAAGCGCCGGCCGACCACTTTTTCAAAGGGGGTGCCGCTTTTCAATTCCTGAAGTTCTTTGGCTATCTGGGGGTAGTTGCCTTTGTAAAAAATCTGCCAGACATGAAACCTTGTTTGCAGTCGCGGCGCATTTTTTGCGAAATAATCCCGTGCTTCCCCATCGGTCACTTCCACTTTGCTTTTCAGGTGCCCCTGGTAGAGGGCCGCCATCTCCTGCCGGCGGAAGGCCCGGAGTTGCGCCTCTATTTCCTGCATCTTTTTTTGGTATTCCGGATTTTTGTCGAGGCCGAGCTGCAGGGATTTTTGGTAGATAAGCTCATCGCGCACGAGCGTTTCCAGGACATTTTGGGCTGCCTCCTGGGCGGCTTCAGGCATTACCCCGGCGCCCCTGGCAACCCTTTTTATGCTCTCCAGCCGGTCGTACTCCGTAATCGGCACACCGTTGACGGTAGCCATGACTTTGCCCTGACCATCGGCAGCGCTCTGCTGCTGTGTTGCCGGGTTTTTACTGCAAGAAAAAAGGAAGACCGTCAAAACAACAAAGGCGATGAACAGTATGCTTGGCTTTTTCAAAATCTTTTTCCCCCTTAGACATAGAGACCTTTGCACTACTTGCTTCCCGTCATTGCGAGGCGCCTGTGCGCCGTGGCAATCTCTTTGATAATCGAGCCTTATGAGATTGCTTCGTCGGCCTATGGCCTCCTCGCAATGACAAATAGGGCGTTGTGCAAGGGTCTCACATAATTAGGTAATAGAGGGGCGGCGCCGGGCGCCGCCCCTCTTCCAGACTCAGGACTTACTGCCGCGCTGCCTTCTACTGCACAACAGTTGCGTGACAGGCTTTGCAGGATTCCTTCTCATCGCCGCTCCAGGGTGCCAAAGGAGTCGGATCATAGGTTTGCGAGACCATATGCGCCGTGGCCGCATCGGAGTCGTGGCAGCCCATGCAGGCGAGCCGGTTGGCATTGGTCTTCCAGGTGCCGCTCGTGGTAGCCGGCGAATGGCAGGACTCGCAATTGCGGATATTCATCGGGTAGGTAATCCGCCAGTTGCGGCCGAAGGCCGAGGTCTCCTCGTGACCGACCGTGATGGTCGGATAGTTCAAAGCCGAACCATAGTGCACCGCATGTACCCGTTTCGAGAGGGAGCCATTATAACTCAGCTGGGTGGCCGCATCGGGTTTCTGTGCCGACAGGTAGTCGTGGCAGCCGCCGCACCGATCCACGGCCTTCGCGTCAAAAATTTTGTTGTGGCGCGGATTGTCGAGGACATAGCCGACACCGGCCGCGCTCCAGTGGCAGGCCGTGCAACCGTCGGCGACGGGTTTCTCCTCGGTCGCTGTCTTGACCTGGAAGGTGGTGATCGCCACGGAGGGTGTCCGATAGTCGACCATGGGCGGTTCCGGAGGATTTGTGGCGCCGCGGCCCGCATCGCCGTACTCGGCATGGATAATGTAGGTGCCCGCCACCAGGTCATCCACCGGATCCAGGGTGTATTTGATATTCGCAGCCGTGAATACAGCCTTGGGATTGGTAGCGTTGGCCGTCGTCATCTTGCGAATCGAATCAGCGCCGCCCGCAGTATTCCAGGCATTGACGGTACCGGCGGCAAACATACCGGCCACCGGCATGGCGACCAGCTGAATGTTCCGCTGAGCGTTCGTCTCGATGACCTCGCCTTTGCTGTTCTTCTTAGAAACCCCGCGGCTGCGGATCGCCAGTTTACCGGCGTTCGCGTTGCCCGCGAGGGCTTCGTCCACGTAGGCGATGGCCCGCTCCTTGAACGTAGCATTGGCGTTCAGCCAGGCGGCAACTTCGGCGGGTGTGGCCGCGGCCGGATTGGCGAAGAGCGCGTTTAAGGCCGCTCCCGCCGCCGGCAGCGTGACGGTGATATCGCCGGAGATGAGTTCATCGGCGCCGTAGCCTTCGTAGGCCGCGGCGTTATTATAGGTGAGCATCGGCATGCCGGAATCCACCCTCACCCGGAGACTGCCTCCGCCGGCGCTCAAATCCCAGGGTCCGGCGTTGGCACTCAAAACCTTCGCGCGTGCGGCGTAGGTCAAATTCGGAATTTTTTGGGCGCGCGGCCCGGTCACATAGACACTGGCCGCCGCAAACTTGCCGTCTCTTGGTGTGGTGCAGGCGGTGCCGGCCGCGTTGGGAATACATCCTTCACTGCCGTCACTGTCTTGCACGACCGTGGTGTGGTCGATAGCGACGCCGGTTGCCTTGTCCTTGAGTACGATGGTGACAACAGGACTTTCCCCGGCGATATAGTAACCCCGGGCAGGCGTGTCGGTCGTCAGGGTGACGTCGAACTCCGGAGTGTTCCGGACGTCCTTGGTGGTCCAGTTATGGGCATCCGTGACGGATTGACCGAAACCGGCGCCCGTGGCGGGATGGCAGAAGGTGCAGCCGTTGTCGTTGGGCGCGGCCCCGCCGGCATGGTTGGTACCGGTTGCCCAATTGATGTTGTCATGGCAGGACCCGCAGGCCGTGCGGGAGGGGACGGTCTTCCAGTTGTCGACGTTCTGCAAGCCCGCGCCGGTGTGGCAGGCCTGGCAGTTGGCCAGCACCGCCGGGAAAGCAGCTCCTTCCCAGGAGTGGGCAGTGGTGCTGTTGCCCCAGAGGATGTACTTGCCATTGTCGGCCGCTTCGTTGGCCGCGGTCCAGGGGTTGTCATAATACTGCCCGTCTGGCCCGGCCACGGCGGGAAGTTCATTGCCCGCATGGAGTTTGTGGATCATGACCGCCATTTCGATGCTCTCCCCGCTCTGGGCATCGTAACTGTCCGGACTGTGGCAGGTGTTGCAGCCTTCCACGGTGACCCGGTCACCGCCGTGACCGGCGAATTCGGGACCGTGGCAGTTCTTACAGGTTGCGGTGTTAACAATGTTACGGGTCTGGGTAACGGCGGCGCCGTTCGGCACGAAGTCAAAGTCGCCTTCACCCGTCGGGCCGTTGTGCCCGCCCGTGTAGATGCTCACGCGGTGCGTCAGGCTGCGGTCATAGCCGATGAGCGTCGTCCCGTCGGGCAGCGTGGCCGTGGAGAGGTTCTTTTTGAAGGTGTAGGTATAGCTCCCGCCGCCGTTGTTCACGAGGGTGCCGTTTGCCGCCCCTGTACCGCTGCTCTCACGGTAGCCCTGGTTGACCTTGAAGCCGCTCGGCTTGACAAAGGCGTTTCCTTTCGCATCCGTGGTGCCGGAGACGGTTTCCGTGCGCCAGGAGTAGGGGACCCACTTGTTGAAGGCGACGCCGCCGCCGCTGGGCGCCAATTTGAAAATGCCGGCGCTGACGCTCGCAATCGTGGTCACCGGCGTGGTGCCGTTTGTGACCGTGAAGTTGACCATGGCCAAGCCTGCGGCATCGGCCGTCGCCGAGGTGATCTGGATATTGACCGGGTATTTATTGGCCGTGGCCAGCTCCTCGGCCGCTATAGAGGCCGCGCCCATCAGCTTGGCTACCTGGACATTGCCGCCATCGGCGCCGGCCAAACCGTCACTACCAGGCGTACCAGGCGCGCCTGGGGCTCCCGGTGCGCCTGGTGTACCTGCCAGACCTGCGGCGCCCGGGGCCCCGTCACTCCCTGAACAACTAAAGAGTAGAAAGAGCATTAATAACCATGCTAACCTGCTCAAGAGATACCTGGATAATCTGATTAACCTGTGACTCTCCATTGTTTCCTCCTTTCCACTGTGTTGCTAAAAGGTTGGTAAAAAAGTTGCCTGCTTCACTATTTAAAGCGACAATCCGCCGGTCTGGTAATCGAACCCTCCTGATTGATTCAACCCGTCCCGTCCAGCCCCCCTTTTTCAACTTTGTCAAAGAAGAAATATCTCTTGACGCAAATGCACGCAACGGACGTGCCATATCTGTTTATGCCTCCGATTATAAGGAGCATAGCCAGAGCCCGGTCTGTTTACACAAGTGTACAACTTAGGTATAGTGCTAAGGATTTAAAGATGTTAGTGATAGAAAGACGATAATGCCCTGTCACCTTTTTGGAGAAAATAATTTCTCGCCGGGGAGAGAGAAGATTTTGCAGATCTTGGTGATATCACCAAAGCACTTGGTGATATCACCAAAATAGTTTACTTGCCGTTGACACGCAGTGCGGAAACAAAATAAATTCTCTCGAAAGTCCGATTCAGGGTCTTGCTGGTAAAGTTCACCATGGGCTGAGAGTCGGCAAATTCCACCTCGTCGCCAGCCTTGAGCTTCGTTTGCATGGCCGCTACCCAGAGCTTCTGCCCTTTTTCTTCCACCTCGATGTAGGTGTAACCGGCCGCATCCATGGTGGAGATAACTTTACCTTTATGGCTGGCGCCGGCCGGAATTTCCTGGGGCATCGTTGTCATACCGGCATGGGGGTTACCGCCCTTGGCCACGTCGGCCGGCATTTGCCCGGCGGGCATCCCGCCCTGCGGCATTGCCGGCGGCATTTCTTTTGGTTTTTCTTTACACCCCGCCAGGCTCAACGCCAGGACCGCGAGGGAAATCAATAATAGTTTTTTCATCGGAAAATGCACCTCTCATTTGTTCTTTGCCTGCTTAACACAGATCGTAACGTGATGGCAACAGTAAAAAAATCACGCCGTCCACGCGAGGTGACCCTCAGGCGCCGTGGCGATCTCTAACCGCCTGAGATTGCGTCGCTCCGCTCGCAATGACAAATGTATAGTCAAATAAAGCCCGGGGGATTAAGACCCCCCGGGCTTTATTTGTTGTGCCCTGGGCGCGGCTTACCCGCGGCCAGGGCGTGTTGTTAGCGAGGGGAACAGGAATTATCTCCTGTTCCACCTCGCATTCCTTCTACTTGTGCGCGTTGACGACGTTTGCTGTACCCGTGGGGCCGTGGCAAACTACGCATGTTTCCCCAGCCGGATTGGCCGTGCTGCGCGCTACCCGGATCTGGCCGCCATTAAGCTTCATATGGCCCACCGTTGCCACGGCATCATGGCAGCTTACGCAGGCCGCGGAGAACGGCGTAGTCACCAGGTCTTGCGCATTGGGCAGGCTGGTGCGGGCCGCGGAAACCGCAGTTATGTTGTTGGCCAGAGTAAGAACCGTGCCGTCGCTGGTCTGGTCCGTCGTCACCTGGGCGCCCGTGGGAACACCGGCATAGCTCGGGTTGGAAGAACTGACCGGCACATGGCACATGGTGCAGTCTTTCAGGATGCCGGGGAACTTGAAGTGCCCGGCGGTAAAGTACATGACCACGCTGCCCCGGTCACGGACGAATTTCAACGGGTTGGTGCGGCTGCTGCCGGCATGGATCCCGTGGATCATATCCTTGAAGTTGTTCGTCTCTTCCGGATAGGTCGTGGGATCGGCCAAGGTATAGCCGTCCGCCGTCAACTGCAGCTGCTGGTCAGCCGACATGGTCGTGGGAACATTGGCCGCATTGGCGCCCTTGCCGCTCGAACTCAAGTTCGGCACATGGCACATGACGCAAACCTGGGTCTCCCAGACGCGGTTGCCGCCGTGCCCTTCGAACCACTCATGGCAATTCTGGCACTTGGCGGGATCGACAACCTTCCGCCGGACCACATCGCCTGTCACTGCTTTCTGGACCGACACGGTGTGCCGGGCCGCGGCCGGGCTCACCTGGGTGAAGTAACCCTGGAGGGCGACAGCCCGCATCTTGGCGCCTGCGGGGAAGTTGGAAGCAGCAACCGTAATGGTAGCCGTGTAATAGCCGCTTGCATCGGGAGCACTCAGCGTACCTTTGGCCGCGGTATTAGCTGTTCCATCCGCTTTCAACGGCATCAGACTGGCGATCGACACGCTGATCGGCTGGGCCGCCTTGACACCGACGTTGTTATAATCCGGCGACGTGGCAAAGGGCTGGTTGGTCGCTGACAGGTTATAGGCCAGCAGGAAGCTCGGACCACCCGTGAAACCGGACACGGGATTGGTGGCGTTGCCGTCAAGAACGACCGCAGCCGGAGTCGAACCATCTACTGACTTCATGATTCGGAACTTGATGACCGCTTGATTGCTGGCGTCCACGGTGGCGCTGTTGATCTCGTAGGTGAAATTCGCCAACCCGGCTAACACGTTGGGGTTGTTCGGTGACGCCAACTCGGTCAAGTGGGCCTTGTCGGGCGACAGGGAGGTGCTGGCGACGGCATGGCAGGTGCCGCAGTCCGCATCGCTCGTCTGGGCGATATGGGCCACTCCGCCTGTCTTTAAGTTCGCACCGGTGGCAAAGTTGATGTTGTCATGGCAGGAGCCGCAAGCCTGGCGGCTGGGACGGGTCTGCCAGTTGTCGCCCTGGGCGCCGGCGCCGGCCTTGTGGCACTGGCGGCAATTCAGGATATCCTTGGGATAGACGACTTCATTGAACAGGACATTGGCATAATTGTAGGGGGTCTTGGTCAGCCGGCTGCCCATGTGGATCTTGTGGATCATGGTGACCATATTGCCCTGCGCCTCACCGTCAACAACGTAGGTCGTAGGCTTGTTATAGTTTGCACTTGTCGTGCTTGTATCCAAGGGGGCGGTAAAGACGCCGTTTGCCTCTGTCGAAGCCGTCCGGCCGTTGCCGCGCTGCTTGGTATGGCAGACCACGCAGAAGCGCGTATCCACACGACCACCGTGGGGGGTGCTGGTGCCGATCTTGGTATGGCATTCGTTGCAGGCCGCGGTGGTCACCACCTCGCGCTGGAGCATGCCCGTGACGGGCGCGCCCGAGGCCGGGACAAAGTCATAAACGAGGTTCGCCGCATTGGTGAAGTTGGAGATGGCAGCGCCCGTGGAAGTCGTGCCGGCTACCGGGGCGGTCCGGACCTGGATCGCCACGCGGTGGGTCAGGTTCGCGTCATAGGTCACGCCGGTCGCGAGGCCGCTGGCCGTGGTGGTGGCTTTCACGTTTCTGGCCATCTTGTAGACATAGCTGCCGTCGCCGTTATCGATAACACCGGTAAGGTTCGTGCCCGTCTCGGTGCTGGGCCTGCCCAGGTAAGTGACGGGAGGGGTACCGGTAGTTGCATCGGAAATCATGTAACTCAGCCACTCATCGGGCCCGCCATTGGTTCCGGGTTTGAGCTGGACAATGGCGAAGGCGAAGGACTTGAGACCCCGCACACCCTTGCCGGTGGCCTTGTTGATCACCTGGAAGCTGATGATCGGGTTATTGCCGGGAATGGCCACGCTCGTGATAGCTCCGTCCAGGGCCAGGGTATTGATCTGATCTCCCGTCAGGGTGTTGGCGTCCTGCGCCGGGAGGAGCGTTTCTTTAACGCTGCCCGTCAGGCTGAGGCCGCTCGTGTTATAGGCCAAAACCTGGCCGCCGTACTGTGTTACCAACTGGGCGGCCGTCGTGTAGGTCTGGCCGGTGGGCAATGCATTGCCCGTCTCGCCTAAGATGCCGGCAAGCCCTAAGGCAGCAGATACCGTCGCGGCGGTGTTGGTGCTCGCCTGGCTGATGGCAATGGTGATGGTGTTGCTGACGCCGATACCCGCTGCCGGGGGATTGCTCAGGTCAATCGGGGTGATGGTGTAAAAGGGCGTCGCCGATTTGTTGGTCGTCGCCTTGAAGACGATCAGCGACTTCGTGGCCGGCAGCGTGAAGGTCAGACCGCTGAACGAACCGTCGGCATTGATCGAGGTCGAGGCCAAAACGGTCGAATCGGCCGCGTTCAAAACCGAAACCGTACCGCTCAGGGGGTCGGTAACGGCGCTGACGATCTTGCCGAGCGTCTTGCCCGCATCGCCATTCTCGCTTACCGTGCCGCTTACCGTGAGTGATGTCCCCTTTTCCCCGGGGACGACCGTCCCGCTTCCTCCGCCGCTACAGCCTGCCAGAGGCAGCAGCACGAAGGCCGCGAGTGTTACGAGATACCAAAAATTCCTGCCTTTCATGATTTCCTCCTAAATTGATTTTGACTGCTTATTAACTTTACCCGTATCTTTTGCAGATACCGTTGGTCGCCTAGGAAAAGATTGTTCACCCCTCCTTTCAAAAGTTTTCTCGATGCGAATAATTCTCTATTCATTCCTGATTTCCTCGATCTGCCTACCCGCAGCGCAGATCGTTGCCTGGCAATTTACAGACTCGGAGCAGCTACGATTCCCGGGTCTAGCTGGCCGCCCACGGTCACTCCGAGGGAGGCCTGGTTGGGTGTCACGGTCAACTGATTGCTCGCCACGGAACGGTTAGCCGCCGTGTCATAGGCGATCACGAAGTAATTGGCTGTCGTGCCGGAAGGAACACCCGTTACTGTGTAGCCCGGCTGCGTCACCGTGGCGATCTTCACGCCTGCCCGGTAGACCTCGTAGCCGGCCACGCCCACATTGTCCGTGGCCGCATTCCAGGTGAGAACAACGGAGCTCGTCGTCGCCGAGGTGGCAAAGGTTGCCGCCGCCAGACCCGCCGGCGCCGTGGGCGCCTGCACATCCACGCTGGGCGCATCTACGATGCCGGGGCTGAGCTGGCCGCCCACCGTTACCCCCAGGGAGGCCTGGTTGGGCGTCACGGTCAACTGGTTGCTCGCTACGGAGCGGTTAGCCGCCGCGTCATAGGCGATCACGAAGTAATTGGCCGTCGTGCCCGAGGCCACACCCGTGGCCGTGTAGCCCGGCTGCGTCACCGTGGCGATCTTCACGCCTGCCCGGTAGACCTCGTAACCTGCCACGCCCACATTGTCCGTGGCCGCATTCCAGGTGAGAACAACGGAGCTCGTCGTCGCCGAGGTGGCAAAGGTCGTGGCCGCCAAACCCGCCGGCGCCGTGGGCGCCGTCGTATCCAGGCTCGGCGAGCCCGTAATGCCCGCGTCGAGCTGGCCGCTTACCGTCACCCCCAGGGAGGCCTGGTTGGGCGTTATGGTCAACTGATTGCTCGCCACGGAACGGTTAGCCGCCGTGTCATAGGCGATCACGAAGTAATTGGCCGTCGTGTCGGAAGGAACACCCGTTACTGTGTAGCCCGGCTGCGTCACAGTGGCGATCTTCACGCCCGCCCGGTAGACCTCGTAGCCTGCCACGCCCACATTGTCCGTGGCCGCATTCCAGGTGAGGACTACAGAGCTCGTGGTCGCCGAGGTGGCAAAGGCTGTGGCCGCCAGATTCGTCGGCGCCGAAGGCGCCTGCTGATCCAGGCTGGGTGAACCGGTGATGCCGACGTCAAGCTGGCCGCCCACCGTCACGTTGAGCGAAACCTGGTTGGGCGTCACGGTCAACTGGCTGCTCGCTGCGGAACGGTTGCCCGCCCCATCATAGGCGACTATGTAGTAATTGGCCGCCGTGCCGGAAGGAACACCTGTCACGGTGCATCCCGGTTTGGCCAACGTGGCGATCTTCACAGCGTTCCGGTAGACCTCGTAGCCCACGACCGCGATGTTGTCCGTGGCCGCATTCCAGGTGAGAACCACGGAACTCGTCGTGGCCGAGGTGGCGAAGGTCGTGGCCGCGAGATTCGTCGGCGCCGTCGGTGCCTGCTGATCCGGAATGGACGAGCCGCCCGTGCCGGGATCGACTTGGCCGTCCACGTTAATATCGATGGGGGGAGGCAATTGCTGACCAACCGACAGATCCGAACTAAAGGGAGAGAGATTCCCGGCGGCGTCCACGGCTTGCACCTTATATATACATGACCCATCCTGATCCGGCGCCGTATCGGTGAAGGAACGCGCGCTTCCGGCCGTGGAGCCGATCTTCACACCGTCGCGATAGATATCGTAGCGCACGACGCCGTAAGCATCGATAGACCCCGTCCAGGCCAGGGTTATCGCCGTGCTGCTGATGCTGACCGCCGTAAGTTTGGCCGGCGCCGTCGGCGCCGTTACGTCCGAGGGCGCTGCCGTGGTCACGGCCAGCTCCGCACTGAAGGAGGAGGCATTATTGGCCCCGTCGAAGGCCTGTATCGTGTACCGATAGGTGGTGCTCGGCGTAAGCCCCAGAGCATCGGTCAGGCCCGCCGCCGTTACCGAGCTTATCTTCAGGCCGTTGCGATAGATATCGTATTTGACGACGCCGACATTATCCGTGGCCGCCGTCCAGGTGAGGGTGATCGCGCGGTCGGTGACAGCGGAAGCGGCCAGGTTGGTTGGCGCCGACGGCTTCTGGGTATCGCCCACCGTTGACTCGGGCAGCGTTGTCACGGACAGGTCTGCGGAAAAAGCGGAGACATTGCCGGCGGGGTCAAAGGCGCCTACCCGATAGGTGTAAAGGGTGTTGGCTGCGAGTGGGGTATCGCTGTAGCCGGGCTGCGTCACTGTCGCAATCTTGGCGCCGTCCCGGTAAATATGGTAACCGGCCACCCGTTCATTATCCATGGAGACGTTCCAGGCCAAATTTACCGTGTTCCTGGTGAAGTTCGGCGAGAAGAGACCCGTCGGCGCCGTGGGGGGCGTCACGTCGGTCGCCTGCGGGTTGGCAAGCGTGACCAAGGTCACCTCGTTACTTGCCGCGGAGGCATTGCCGGCCGCGTCGAAAGCCGTTACGGTATACTTATAGGTGGTGTTGGCCCCTACCGTGCAGTCGGAAAAGCCGGGCACCTTGACCGTATCAAGCAACTTGGTATCGCGATAGATCCTGTATCCGGCAACCACGCCGCTGTTATCCGTGGCCGGATTCCAGACGAGCTTGACCGAGCCGCTGGTAAGGTCGGACGCGGTCAGGCCCAGGGGTGCGGTGGGCGGCTGGGTATCGGCGGCCTGCGCCGGGGCCAACGTGAGGACAGTCACCTCACTGCCCGCGGCCGAGGCATTGCCCGCCGCATCAAAGGCCATGACCTGGTACCGATACTGGGTATTGGCAGCCACCTGGGTATCGGTGTAACCGGGGTTGGTGACCGAGGCGGTCTTTTGACCGTTGCGGAAGATCGTGTAACCCTGTACGCCGAAAGCGTCCGTCGAGGCGTTCCAGGTCAGCGTGACCGAGCCGCTGCCTACAGAGGATACGGCCAGACCCTGGGGTTGAGAAGGAGGGGTGGTGTCGAGCACGACCGGGCTATGCAAGGTAATCGTCACGCTGCTTACCGCTGAGGCATTGCGAGCCCCATCAAAGGCCTTCACCGTATAAGTATAAGTGGTATAGGCCATGTCGGAGCTGTCGTAATATAACAGTGTCTTGACGGTGGCGATCAGGTCGCCGTTGCGAAAGATCATGTAGCCCGCCGTATCGGCGCTCGCGGAGGCGTTCCAGGAGAGCTTGACGGTTTTCACGTTGTCGAGTGCCGCCGTCAGTCCGGTCGGGGCGGACGGGGGAGTCGTATCGGACTCGGGAATAGGAACGGGCGCGGTGATGGCGCTTTGCAGCGTCGTGGCGTCGGGAAGCCGGGTCACGCCGGTCGGGTTGATATCGCTGTTAGAGATGACGGCATTTAGGGAGGATAAAAAGTTTGTTCCCGCTTCTCCCAGTGCCACGTTGTTTATAATCGGAGCAACCAGGGAGGTGATCACCGCTTCCACTGTTTTGCCTTCTACCGCGGTCTGCCTCTGGATACCCGCCAGATAGGCGCCATAGCGATCCCGGTCGTTGTTGAGGTCGGAGATCTGGTTGACGGCAACATTGTTCGGCAGAGTGGTCACAATATCCAGCCCCAGAAGGTTGGAAAGGGCGCCATTGGCCTTCTTTATATCGGCGGTCGGCAGTGTTCCGTCGGCCTGGGCCGCGACCTGGACAGCCGCTTCCGTCAAGGGGGTTACCACAATCGTTGGGGCGGTCGTCACATCGGGAACCGCTGTCCGGAACTTATGCCCGGCGTTGAATTGCACCCGGGGGCCCGTGGGGTTATTTTCATCAAGATAGGCGGCGGCACTGTTTCCCGTTACCTCAACCAGCACCGGCCCGCTTGACGCGGGAATGACAAGACTGTAACGGCCGTCACTCCGGGACACAGTCTCACCAAGTTTGGCGCTCTTCTGGCCATTCACCAGTTGCCAGACCGTGACCGTCGCCCCTTCGACAGGTCCTTTGGAAACGATGCCGCTGATGGTTTGCACCGACGCCGTTGTTGCGCCCCCCCCGCCGCTGCCGCCGCAACCGGTCAGGATAAGGGACAAACAGGCAAACAACAATGTCCCCGTTGTGAACATTTTTTTTAGGTTAAAGCACATGGAAATCCTCCTAAGAAATCAACCTACTGTCCTCATTCATCTGCGTGCTTATCCATAGATGACCGTCTTGTCATCGCATTGTTTTGTCGCCGGCAGATGACCGGACAGGCCCGCTGGGTATTCAGTTAAGCAATGAATATGCCATTGCCAAAGATCTATAAAGACGAATTGTTTCAGTTTATTATAAGAAACGCACTCCGCCCCCCCCGAAGAACATAGCGATATAACCGTCTCCAGTTGGTGATATCACCAACTCGGCCGCTTCGCAACACACGGAGCCTCCTCGCAATGACTGGTTGTCTGTCATTGCGAGACCCGTAGGGGCGAAGCAAGCCCACGGCCCTTGTCTTTCAGTTGCCAGTGCCACAGGATTGCTTCGCCGGCCCGTGGCCTCCTCGCAATGACTGGTATTTCGACTTCTTACGAGACCAGCAAAAATAACCCGGGAGTTGTGCTCCCGGGTTATTTTGGTTCTAATGAAAATTTTGTTACGGGAGGCACGGCAAGCCGCGCCTCCCGTAACGCTGTAACAATCACTTCCGGGTCTACATCCGGTGCACGGCCTTGATGTCCGCTGTTTTACCGGGTCCGTGACAGACCAGGCACTGCTCGACGGAACTGAAGGCGGTGGAACGGGGCGCGTAAACCGAGCCGCCGTTGGCCCGCATATGGGCAATGGCCTGGCCGCTGTCATGGCAGGAGAAGCAGGCCGCGGTGATCGGCGAGATCACCAGGGTGGTCCCCGCCGCCGGCGTCGTGATGCCGGTGTTGGCGTTATAGCCGAAGTTGGCACCATAATTGGTCCCTGCCGTGACGAAGGGCGACAGGCTGATGCCCGCGACCGGCGTACCGGTTATGCCGTTACTCCAGAGCAGGCTGCTTACCAGCTCCGGCGTATAGGTGTAGATGGGCGGGGCGCCGTGCCCCGGGTTGATAGCGGCGCTGAAGTCATACATGCCCGGAATATGGCAGGACTCGCAGTTGTTCAGGACGCCCGGATAGCCGACATGGCCGAAGCCTAGGGTGTTGGCCGCGGTCGCCTCGTAGGTAAAGGCGTTGGTGCGGATGCTCGCCCCGTGGATGGCATGGACCATATCCTTAACATTGACGGACCAGCCGCCGCCATCGGTCTTATGCCCCGTATCCCGGTTCGGATAGTGGCAGAAGGAGCAGGTCTGCGCGTCATTGCGCTGGCCGGCGTGGAAATTGGGGCCCACGCCGATTTGGGCGTGACAGCCGTTGCATTTGGCGTTATCCACGATCAAGCGCCGTCCCGTGTAGCCCGTGGCCACCTTCCAGACGTTCGGCGCCGGGACGCTGATGCCGCCGGTCCCGCCGACGCCGGCATTGACCGTGCTCGGATTGGGCGTGTAGGGATATTTGGCCACATCGATCTGGGTAAGCGGCGGCGTTGCTGACAACGAATAGGTATAGCCCACCCCGCCGGTCAGCATCTTCGCCGTATCGGGGATGAAGACGCCTGTCAGGGTGATCGTGTAGTAGCCGCTGGCGTCCGGACCGGTCATGGTACCCTGGGCAGTCGCACCCAGGTTGGCGCCCTTCGTGTCCTTGCCGTCCCCGCGCCACATGTTCTTGATATAGGTGCTGGCCGTGGCATTGTAGTCCGCCGGGGCCGCGATGCCATCCTGGGGTACGGACCAGGCAAAGTAGACGCTCGGCGCACCGACGTAACCGGCCATCATCTCCGTCGTCACACCGGCGGCGTAGGTCTGGAAGACCACGTCAGTCCCGTTTTTCTTCAGTTTGAACGTGATGGCGGGATTGAATTTCAGAGGATCCGTCGCATTGGCGACTTTCGTTACTTCCTTGACATCGTAGGCGATACTGTTTACGCCGGCGGGCAGATTAGTCTGCGAGCCCACAAGGTAAGAGGCATTGGTGTTGCCGTTCGTGCCGCCCAGATAGGTGTTGTTCGGATCGGGCGCCGTCACGGGCTTGTGAACCGCGTCCGGTGAGAAGGAGGTGCTGTTCACATTATGGCAGGTAGCGCAATCCACATCGCTCGCCTGGGGAATATGGGCTGTCCCGCCCACCTTGGCGTTGGCGCCGGTGGCGAAGTTTATGTTGTCATGGCAGGAGCCGCAGGCCTTCCGGCTCGGTTTTTCCTTCCAGTTGAGGGCCTGGGGCTGCGTGGCCGTGTCCTCGACATGGCAGGTGCGGCAGTTGGTGATGGGCTGCGGATAAACAATGTGGTTAAAATGGACATCGGCGTAATTGTAGCCCGTCTTGGTGAGCTCTTCGCCCATGTGGATCTTGTGGATCATGGTGACAAACTCGCCCACCACTTCGCCATCAGCCACATAGGTCGTTCCGGTGAAGGCGCCGCTTACGGAAGTCGAAGCTGTTTGTCCATTGGCACGCTGGGAAGTATGGCACATCATGCAGTATCTTACGTCGCCGCGGCCGCCATGGGGCGTGCTGACGCCGAGCTTGGTATGGCAGGGCAGACAGGCCTCGGTCTTGACGATGTTGCGCAGTTCCGTCGGCGTGGCGCTCGGGTTAGCCGGAACGAAGTCGAAGAACATGATCTTTTCGTTTTTGAAGTTGGTCACGGACGTGCCGGTCGAGGTCAGGGCCGCCGCCGGAGCGGTCCGCGCCTGGACCGCCACGCGGTGGGTCAGGTTGGCGTCATAGGTTACACCATAGGCCGACACCCCTTTAACATTCTTGCCGAACTTGACGGTGTAAGAACCATCGCCGTTGTCCAGCACGGTGTAGCCGGAATCGGTGCCGGGACGGGAGGTGGCGCTGGATACCATATAGCTGAGCCACTCACTCGGGGCGCCGCTCGCGGCGGGCTTGAGCTGCGCGATGGCCATACTGAAGGACTTCAGCCCCCGGATGCCCTTGCCGGTGGCCTTATTCGTCACCTGAAAGCTGACGATCGGATTGTTGCCGGGGATGGCGACGTTCGAGATGACGCCGTCTAAAACGATATTGTTAAGCTCGTCGCCCGTCAGGGCGTTGGCGTCCTGCGCGGGGAGGAGTGATTCCTTAAGGACGCCCGTCAGGCTGAGGCCGCTCGTGTTATAGGCCAGCACCTGGCCGCCGTACTGCGTGACCAGCTGGGCAACCGTCGTGTAGCTCTGGCCCGCGGGCAGCGCATTGCCTGTCTCTCCCAAAATACCCGTCAGCCCCAGGGAGCTGGACACGGTCGAGGCGATGTTGGTGCTCGCCTGGCTGATGACGATGGAAATGGCGTTGCTGACACCGATGCCCGCCGCCGGGGGATTGCTCAGGTCAATTGGGACAACGGTGTAAAAGGGCGTTGCCGATTTGTTGGTTGAGGCCTTGAAGACGAGTAGCGACTTCGTGGCCGGCAGTGTGAAGGTCAGACCGCTGAAAGAACCGTCGGCATTAATCGCGGTCGAACCTAAAACGGTCGAGTCGGCGGCATTCAAAACGGAAACGGTGCCGCTCAAGGGATCCGTGACCGCGCTGACGATCTTGCCCAGCGTCTTGCCTGTGTCGCCATCGCTGCTTACCGTGCCGCTTACGGTGAGTGATGTCCCCTTTTCTCCGGGGACGACGGTCCCGTCTCCTCCGCCGCTACAGCCTGCTAAGGGCAGCAGCACAAAGGCAACGAGGATTAAAAGATACCAAAAATTCCTGCGTTTCATCTTCTACTCTTCCTCCTAATTTGATTTTAACCACCTTTTTAATTCCCCCCGTGTCCTTCTTGAGATACACTAGGTGACCTTGAAAAAATGGCCTATGCACTTGGTTAGTTTTATTAGCAATGAATGTGCCATCTTGATCGCGGAATAAAAACGAAGCGAATCAACTTATTATAAGAAGTTAACTCCGGTCCTGGCCAAAGGACGTAGTGATATGACCGCCCCGGTTGGTGATTTCACCAGCTATCCCTCTTTTCCGCCGGAACTGAGACCGGGCATCCCTTGCGCAACTACTCTTAGAAATGGAAGATTTAACCGCCGGGCAATTCATGGCACAATAATTGCGAATTGAGTGTGTGAAAAAGTACCATTTAGCATTGGCGGATTAGTAAAAAGTCATTTTTAACTGTCACTGCGCCCCAGACCTCTGGTGCAGCCCGGGGGGGAGGGATCGCAATCGCGCGGCAATGGCGTGAGATTGCTTCGGGCTACGCTTTCGCAATGACGGCTAATGTGTTCCTGGCAAGGACCGGATGTTTGACTTTTAGCGAGTGCGCCAGCATCAGATAAGGTAGGGGAAATGAAAAAAATTCTGGTTGTGGACGACGAACCCCTCTTCCTCCAAGGATTGGGAAAGGCGCTGCAGAGCGACTCCACGGAAGTGAAGACAGTGTCAACAGGCCAGGCAGCGCTGGAGGAAGTCACGGCAACGCCTTATCAAATTTGTTTCCTCGATATTTGTCTTCCTGACCTTGATGGGGTGCGGGTGCTCAACAGGATCAAGGAAATCTCCCCCCAAACAAAAGTGGTCATGATGACGGCGGGCGTCGTGAACAGTGCCATGCAGGAAAGCATCGAAAAGAACGCTGACATGTTCCTTCCTAAGCCTTTCGATCTCCTGCAGGTAAAGATGCTGGCCAAAAATATCATGGAGAAGTAAGGTCCCTCAATACCTATGTTTCCTCCGCTTATAGCCGAGAAGTAAGGGCTACTATTCCCCTTTTATATTGTCTAATCCCCCTCTCGGGGTCGGTATCGGGATCGCTATCGACGCCTTTTGCACAACGCCGAATTTGTCATTGCGAGCATCTGACGCCAGTGCTCCGCACCGGCGTTACTAATGTAAGAAACTCATGCTGTCATTGCGAGGCGTCCCTCGGACGCCGTGGCAATCTCTCACCGCTCGGGATTGCTTCACTACCCGCCACGCTGTTGCGAGGCACGACAGTGCCGCGGCAATCTTCGGCTACGGCTCACCG
>Ga0082335_1000699_pt1 | contig 80139 bp, 58 predicted proteins | sample Subgrocontami58m_FD_72375 | JGI IMG/M metagenome (GOLD analysis project Ga0082335, IMG submission 72375) | Subsurface groundwater microbial communities from S. Glens Falls, New York, USA - GMW37 contaminated, 5.8 m (SPADES assembly) (version 2) ... | reverse complement strand
GCAACACCGCTCTTCTCGTACTCGCGCATGCTGCGCACCACGTTGACCGCATTGCCGTAACCGGTGTCCATGTCGGCGATGACCGGAATGTCCACGGCCTCGACCGTGCGCGCAATGAACAGCAGGTTCTCGGTCATGGTCAACAGGCCGACGTCGGGATAACCGCTGGCGCGCGAGTAGCCGCCGCCGGTGAGATAGACCGCATCGAAGCCGGCAGCCTGCACCAGCCGTGCGGTCAGCGTGTCGTAGGCGCCGGGCGCGATCAGGTAACGGGGCGCGCTGAGCAGCTTGCGTAATTGGGTGCGTGGGTTCATGAATGCCTCATTCGGTTTTGAGCCGGCTGCGCACAACGTATTCCAGAATGCCGCCATGCCGGTAATACTCGACTTCGTGATGCGTGTCGAGCCGCGCGAGGAGCGTGATCGCGATGCGCGAACCGTCGCTGCGCGTGATCGTGCATGGCACGGCTTGCCGCGGCGCCGGACCCGCGGCGAGACCCGAGATATCGAAAACTTCGCTGCCATCGAGCGCAAGCGTTTTGCGCGTGACTCCCGGCGCAAACTGCAGCGGCAGCACGCCCATGCCGACCAGATTCGAGCGATGGATGCGCTCGAAGCTTTCCGCGACCACGGCGCGGATGCCTACGAGCCGCGTGCCCTTGGCCGCCCAGTCGCGCGAGGACCCAGCCCCGTATTCGGCGCCGCCGACCACGACCAGCGGTACGTTGTCGCGGCGGTAGCGCGCGGCGGCATCGAAAATGGAAAGCGTCTCGCCCGAGGGCCAGTGCCGCGTCGCGCTGCCTTCCACACCCGGGACCATCTCGTTTTGGATGCGGATGTTGGCGAAGGTGCCGCGGGTCATCACGTCGTGATTCAGCCGGCGCGCCCCGTAGCTCACGAAATCCTTAGCTGCAACTCCAAGCGACTCGAGATACGTCGCCGCGGGCGTGCCAGGCGAGATCGTGGCGATCGGAGAAATGTGGTCGGTGGTGAGCATATCGCCGAACATCGCCAGCACCCGCGCACCCGGAATATCGGAGAGCGCTGCCGGTTCGCGCAGCATGTCGTCGAAAAAGGGCGGCCGGCGGATGAACGTGCTGCCGGATTGCCACGCAAAAGTGACGCCGTTGCTGCCGCCGATATCGCTCCATTCCGGCGTGCCTTCCTCGATCGTTGCGTAGCGGCTGCGGAACACTTCCGGACTCAGAGTGTCATCGATCAACGCGCGCACCTCGGCGGGGTCGGGCCAGATGTCCTTCAGGAATACGGGCTGGCCGTCGCGGCCGGCGCCGATCGGCTCGCTCGCCAGATCGACGAGCATCGAGCCGGCGAGCGCGTAGGCAACCACCAGCGGTGGCGAGGCGAGAAAGTTGGCGCGGACGAGAGGATGGATGCGCCCCTCGAAGTTGCGGTTGCCGGACAGCACCGCGACCACGGCGACGTTGCCTTTTTCGATCGCAGCGGCGATCGGCTCAGTGAGAGGGCCGGAATTGCCCGCGCACGTCATGCAGCCGTAGCCCACGATGTTGAAGCCGAGTTGATCGAGCGGCTGCGGGAGGTGGCTCCGCGCGAGGTAATCGGCGACCACGCGCGAACCGGGCGAGAGCGAGGTCTTCACCCAGGGCTTGGTTGTGAGTCCCCTGGCTACGGCGTTGCGCGCGAGCAGGCCCGCGGCAACCATCACCGACGGGTTGGAAGTGTTGGTGCAGCTTGTAATAGCGGCTACGACAACGTCGCCGTTTTTGAGCCGGTAATCCGCGCCGCGTACCGCTCCCTCGCCATGCGTGGGATGAGCCGCGCGAAATGCCTGCGGCGCCTGGGCCAGCGGCACGCGCTCGTGCGGCCGCCTCGGGCCTGCAACGCACGGCTCGACGCTGGCAAGGTCGATGTCGACGACAGCGGTATAGTCGGGAACCGGCGTATGCGCGTCGCGCCACAACCCCTGCGCTTTGGTGTACGCCTCGACGAGCGCGATTTGATGTTGATCGCGGCCGGTGAGCGCGAGATAGCGCAGTGTCTCGCGGTCGACCGGGAAGAACCCCATCGTCGCCCCGTATTCGGGCGTCATGTTGGCGATCGTGGCGCGGTCGGGAAGGCTGAGCTCGTCCACGCCCGGGCCGAAGAATTCCACGAATTTTCCGATCAACTTGTGGCGGCGCATGATCTGCGTCACGCTGAGCACGAGATCGGTCGACGTGACGCCCGGGTTGAGCTTGCCGTGAAGCCGGCAGCCGACCACTTCCGGGATCTGCATCGGTATCGGTTCCGCAAGCGCCGCCATTGCGCCTTCGAAGCCGCCGACGCCCCAGCCGATCACGCCGAGGCTGTTGATCATCGCTGTGTGGCTGTCCATGCCGAGCAGCGAGTCGGGATAAGCGAACGTGCGTCCCGCCTCCTCGCGCGTCCAGACCACGCGCGCCAGATACTCGAGGTTGATCTGATGGCAGATGCCGCTGCCCGGCGGGATCAGCCGCAGGTTATCGAACGCGTGCTGTCCCCAGCGCAGGAACTCGTAGCGTTCGCGATTGCGCTCGATTTCGAGCGCCATATTGCGCTGCGCGGCTTCCGGAGTTCCGAAGTAATCGACTGTCACCGCGTGGTCGATGATGAAATCCACCGGCGTGAGCGGGTTGATGCGCCGCGGGTCGCCGCCCAATCGTACCATCGCGTCGCGCATTGCAGCCATATCGCCCAGGAGCGGGATGCCCGAGGAGTCGGGCATCATTACGCGCGTCGGCTTGAAGCCGATTTCGCGCTCCGAGCTGCGGATCGTGAGCCAGTCGGCAAGCGCGCACAGGTCTGCGTTCGACGCCGTGCCTGCGGCGTGCTGGCGCAGCAAATTCTCGAGCATCACTTTGAGCGTGTACGGCAGACGCGTAACCCGCCCCAGGCCCGCGTCTTCCGCTGCGGAAACACTGTAAACATGGTAGAGCTTTCCGTCTACCGTGAGCTCGCGCAACGTCTGCGAACTGTCGAATACGCTTGCCATGATCGCTTTCAGTCGCTTCGGGCGCCCGAGGCCTTCACCGCCTTACCCCACTTGACGATCTCATCTGCGATAAATCGCCCGGTTTCCGCGGGGCTGTTCGCTACCGGCGCGGCGCCGTCGCGCGCAAGCCGCTCGACCACATCGGGCTGCTTCAGCGCTTTAACCGCATCGCTGTTCAGCGTGGAGATGATCTCCTGCGGCGTGCCCGCCGGCGCCAGCAGGAAGTATGAGACTACGACTTCGTAGCCTGGAACCGCTTCAGCGACAGTTGGTACATCCGGAGCGATAGGCGAGCGCTGCGCGCTGGTGACCCCGATTCCCAGCAGCCTGCCGCTGCGCACATGGGGCAGCGAAGTAATCAGCGTCGCGACCATGAGCTGGGTATTTCCCGCGACCACGTCGAACATCGCCGGCGCGGAGCCTTTGTAGGGCACGTGCACCATCTTGATTTCAGCCATCGCACCCAGGATTTCCGTCGCGAGGTGACCGCCGCTGCCGCTTCCCGCGGAACCGTAGTTAAGTTCGCCCGGGCGCTTGCGCGCAAGCGCGATCAGTTCCTTGACCGACCTGGCGGGCAGAGAGGGGTGGATGTTTACCATCAGCGGCTGCACGGCGACCTGAGTGATCGGCGCGAAATCCTTGACGGATTCATAAGGCAGCTTGCGGTAGAGCGAGGGATTGATGACATGACTGCCGTAGGCCATCAATAGCGTATATCCGTCGGGTGCGGCCTTGGCGACGAGCTCGGTCCCGACGACTCCTCCCGAGCCGGACCGGTTCTCGACGACGACCTGCTGCCGGAGGCTGTCTGTCATTTTCTGCGCGACGATGCGCGCCAGTGTATCGACGCTGCCGCCGGGGGCGCTCGGCACGATCATGCGCACCGGCTTGACCGGATAACCCTGGGCGGCGGCGTCACCTGCCGTTGCAAGGAGGGACGCCGCGCACAGCCAACGTATTGTGGAGTCAGGTAGTCGCTTCATGTTTTCTCCTCCTCAAGAGTATTACCTGGACATCCATTATAGCTTCACGGTCAGTCTAGAAGCTCGTAGGCCAGGTCGACAGCAGGTGCTTGCCGATGCCGTTGGTCTGGCGCAGTTGATGCACGTCGAGCATGCGGATCAGGTAGTCGCGCGTCTGCTCCGGGCGGATCACGTCCTGCACCGCGTAGATCCCTGCAATGTCGTACACCGAACTGTCCTTTTGCATCTGCTTGAGCTTGTCGTCGAAGCCCGGTTCGCCGGGCCTCAGGCCGAACACCACCGTGACCGCGTAATTCGGATCCATGAAGCTCACTTCGGCGGTCGGCCACGCGATGAACTCGTCGGAATTGCGCCCGCCCCCCATGTTGATATAGGCCTGCCCGTAGCTCTTGCGCACCAGCACCGTGAGTTTGGGCACGGTCACCAGCGCCAGCGCATTCATGAAGTTCATGATCTTGCCGGGCGCGCGCTTGCGTTCGGCCTCGACGCCGATCGCGAAACCCGGCGTGTCGACGAACATCAGGATGGGGATATTGTACGAGTCGCACAGCACCAGGAAACTCACGATCTTGTCGCACGCGTCCGCGTCGAGCGCGCCGCCTTTGTAGAGCGGGTTATTGGCGATGAGTCCGACGCTCTTGCCGCCGAGCCGCGCGAGCGCAGTGACGGCGGCTTTGCCGAAGCGCGCTTTCAATTCGAAATAGCTGTCGCGGTCGGCGATCGCGAGCAGCAGCTTGCGCATGTCATAGACCTGCGTGCGGCTTTCCGGCAGCAGCTTGAGGATGTCCTTGCACGCATCTCCCGAGCCGGCCGGCACCGGCTTGACCGGCGGCGCCTCAGTGTGATTGCTCGGCAGGTAAGACAAAAAGGTCTTGATTGCGTCGAGCGCCTGCTCGTCGGTTTCGACGACTTGATCGGCAAACCCGGTGGTGTCGGCATGCACGCGCCAGCCGCCGAGCTCCTCGGCGTCGACCGGGTCGTTCATGGCGAGCGAGGCGAGCAGCGAGCTGGATACCGCGATGATCGCGCCTTTGCGCATCACGTTGAAATCAGCGAGGCAGCAGTACCACGTCGATGAGCCGTAGCACAGGCCGAGCGCCGCCGATACCCATGGTGATTCGCGCTGGCGCAGGTATTGCTGCGCATCCAGCGCGAGCAGGCTGCCCATCCCGCGCGCGCCCATGTTGTCGGGTAGCCGCGCGCCCGACGATTCGCCGAGGAACACCAGCGCCATGCCGCGCGCGACCGCGGCGCGTTTCATGTGGCCGATTTTCTTCATGTTGGTCGCACTGCTCGATGCGCCCATCACGGTAAAGTCGTTGGCGACGCAGGAGGCTTCGCGGCCATGTATCTTGCCGTAGCCGGTGAGCTTGCCGTCGCCAGGGCTTTTGTCGCGGGCCTCGGGGTATGCCGAGGTGGCGAACAAACCCGATTCGATGAACGTGCCCTTATCGAACAGGTAATCGATGCGTTCGCGCGCATTCAGCACACCCGCGGCGCGGCGCTTGGCAAGCTTCTCCGGCCCGCCCATCGCGAGCGCTTTCACGCGCCGCTGTTCGAGATCGTTCAGCAAATCATCAAACGCCATGTTTATGCTTCCCTAATCCTGCTGCGTCAAAAAAAGGACTCCCCTCTCCCTTGAGGGAGAGGGGTGGGGGAGAGGGTGAAGTGTGTGCTATTGCCGCTCTGGTCGCACGCGATCACGTGTTGCGCTTCGAGCTGCGCGATTTCTTCTCCTGACAATCCAGCAAGTTCCATCAGCACGCGCCTCGTGTCCTGACCCACCCGATGGCCGCTGTGGCGGATCGCGCCGGGCGTCGCCGAGAGTTTGGGCACGACGTTGGGCATGGTGACGGTGCCGAACTCATCGTCGGGCGCCTGGGCCAGCATGCCGCGCGCCGCGTAGTGCGGGTCCTTGAATATATCGGCCATCGTGTAGATACGCGCCGCGGGGACTTCGGCCGCATGGAGTTTTCTCTCGGCCTCGGGGCAATCGTGCGCGAGCGTCCAGTACGTGATGATGTCGTCGATCGCGTCTTCGTTCTCGACGCGCGCGAGTGCAGTCTTGAAGCGCGGATCGTCGGCGAGCGCCGGCTCGCCGATAGCGGTAGCGATGCGCCGGAATACCGCATCACTCGCCGCGGTAATGTGGATGTATTGGCCGTCGCTGGTCGGGTAGAGATTATTGGGCGCACTTCCCGGCAGCCTCGAGCCGGCACGCATTGCGATCTCGCCGAGCTTTTCGAACGCCGGCACGTGCGGCTCCATGAAGCTGAACGCGCCTTCGTAGAGCGCGGCATCGATCACTTGCCCTTTGCCGGTCTTGTGCCGCGCTTCGAGCGCGAGCATCGCGCCGAACGCCGCGTACAGCCCGGTAATGTAGTCGGTGGTCGAGGTTGCAATGCGTCCCGGCGGCCGGTCGGGGTCGCCGGTGATGTGGCGCAGCCCGCTGACCGCTTCGCAGATCACGCCGTAGCCGGGACGTTCGCGATAAGGTCCGGTCTGGCCGTAGCCGCTGATGCGGATCATGATCAGTCCCGGATTGATGCGGGCGAGTTCTTCGTAGCCGAGCCCCCACGCTTCGAGCGCGCCGGGGCGGAAGTTCTCGATCAGGAAGTCGCATTTGGAGGCTATCTTGCGGACGACGTCCTGTCCCTGCGGTTTGCGCAGATCGACGCTGATCAGCGCTTTGTTGCGGAAAATGCTCGCGGCCCACAGCGATTTGTTGCGGTATTGCTTGCCCATCGAGCGCACCGGGTCCCCGTCCGCAGGTTCGATCTTGATGACTTCGGCACCGAAATCAGCGAAAAGCCGCCCGCAGAACGGCCCGGCGACGGTCGAGCCGAGCTCGAGCACGCGATAGCGGGCGAGGGGACCCTGGTTCGGTGTTGAGTCAGTGGTCATCGCGGCGGCCTGCTACAGCACGAAACTCTGAAAGCGCTCGAGATATTCCCGCGAGCTGCGGATATTGGCACGGCGCAGTTGCTCGGCCAGGAGCGCGTCGCCTTTGCGCATCGCGGCAAGCACGGTGCGGTGCTGCTTCAATCCCTCGGCGGCACGTCCCGGCAGGATGATGATGCGGCGCTGGATTTCGCGGGTCTTGTCGTTGATGCTGTCGAGCATGTCGGCGAGCACGGCATTGCCGGCGGCCTCGACGGTGCGGCTGCGCAACAGTTCTAGGTTGGCGATGTATTCCTCGAATTCCCCGCGCTTGACGATGGACTCCATCGGTTTGCCGAACAGTTGCACCAGGTCCTGCCACGCCTGCGGTTTGGATCGCTTCACCGCAAGGCGGACGCAGAGGCCTTCGAGCATTTCGCGTACGTCGTAAATCTCGAAGACCTGCGACAGGTCGAGCCGCGCCACGACCGCGCCGCGGTTTGGAATACGCTGAATTAGCCCCCGCTGCGCGAGCGCACCGAAGGCATCGCGCACTTTGGCGCGCGACACGCCGAACTCGCGTGACAGCTCGTTTTCGAGCAGTTTGGCTCCGGGCGGCAGCTCGTGGCGCGCGATGCGTGCGCGCAGCGCCGGCAGCAGCGCAGTGGTGCCATGCGCATGTGACGGGGCAGGACGGTTCTTGACCATCGCCGCATCGTAGATATTGACGCCTAAAGTGTCAACAATCCTGTTTACGATTCAATGCGCCGGATGGTGCGCTGCGGCGTGACAAGAAGGTGAACCGGGCACTCGCGAAGCGTCACATCAATTGGACAGTTCAAGACGTTCGAGCCCGGGTGGGCTCCCCGATAAGGGTAGAACTGGGCACTTTTGGGTTGAAGTAGTTCGGATACTTTAATGTCTTTGGTAAACGGCAGAGCGTAACTAGGCCAGGTGTGTACCCATCAGCTGCATGTCACGGGCGGCGGCAGCCGAGTCAATGTCGATGGGCAGTGGAACAACGCAGTTGGTAAGCTCGGCGTGTGTTTTGCAGAATTGGGAATTCGAATGCGGGAGTTGTCCCCATGGCACGAGATACGCCGTCGAGTGGGTTCCGTCTTGAGCCACGGCGATGATACGAAGATCGAAGATCACGTCCTCGAGTGGGTGCCTTTCGCGAATATCACGACGAACGCGTGTAATGTCCAGCTTGATGGGATTGTCGTCGGGGACGTAAAGGCGGACGGTTAAGTAATGAGGGGGCAGTTGGCCAAGAGAGGGCAATCTGTGTAGACGTGTCAGTTCGTCGAGTGCATGCCGGATTTGCTTCTCGCGAAACAAGTCCATCGTCCATGCGCCTTCGAGGCACCGCAGCAGCGACACAAGAACAAGAGCGAGGTTCCGAAGGTCAGTCGGCATGATCGAGACAAGCGGGCCGATAGTTCCTCCTTTCGAACTTGAGATTTCTAACGTGCCGTATTCCGTCTTGAAGTGGCGGTCATGAATAATGGTCCCTCGAAGAGGCTCGAGCTGCTCGTAGAGGGCGATGAGTCGTTCGCGGAGCCATGGACGGGTGTCGATCAGTGATGGAAATGGTAGAGCGGTCTTCTTTAAAGCCGCAACCTTCTGCACGAACCTGTGCGTCTGCGTTCTGCCGTTTTGTACAAGGACGCATTCGATTAGCATATCGAGGAGCTTAAACAACGTAACGAATACTAGTGGGGTTCCGGCTTCAAGGAAGCCAGTTCGCCAATCGCCGATCGTTTCAGACATGGAGCCATATAAATTCTGGGTAGGAGGGCTACCGTTAGGGGGATAAATGAGTTCGTCCGGTACTTCGAATGACAATGGCTTGTCAACGATCTGGTATATCGACTCAAGTAGATATGCCTCATACTCGGTGCGGGCCGTGAGCGCTGATTCCATTTGCGCAAACATCTCCGACTGCTCATGCTTTATAGCTTGGATCTTGTCAAACAAATGAAGCTTTTCATCTGCCTTGCGCCGTGCCTCCTCAGACATCCACATCACGAGCGCTTCTAGATGCGAGATGTCGCCGACTGTTTTGAACTCTTTCTCCTTGTTGACGAAGACAATGGACTTCTTCCGTTGACGCAGCAACTCGATGACGTTGCTCAGCGTACCGGTGCTCTTCGCATCCCATATCATCAACCCGTAGTCCGCAACTTTGGCCATCTCCACGTCTTTCGCTGTGAAGAATGCCCTCGATCCCGGTGTATGCGTAGAATCGACGTTACGGATTGGCCAGCTTCCCACGTTGTTCCGCGGCTGGGACCCGCTACAGTACACGACCGTATTGCTGGCGCCGTGCGCGAACAAGTGGGCCTGAATACACGCGTCCGCTCCATCAGCATCGCCTACCACCACGTTGAAATTGGACTTTACGATCTTATCTATGCGCTCCTTGACCTTGGGGTCGAGGTGTTTAATTTTCATAGATCCCGCGATAAAAACGGTAGTCATCTTGCTATTTCCATGTCAAAACAGCAGCGTAGATTTTTTTTATTTTCGGATAATCCCGCAAGACGGCGCAGGCTGCTTCCAAGGAGGCGCCGCTGTCGAAGAGGTCATCAACGAGCAGAGCGTTCCACGGCCCTGTTCCATCGATTTCATCGCGGACGCTAAAGCTGCCTTTCAATGCCTCCCGTTTTTCCTCTTTCGTGGTCAGATCCTTTAATTGCGTACCGTTGAGCGTTTTGGTCAATAGGTTTTCAAATAAAGGCTTCTTCACCAGTTGCCCCAGCGCCTTAGCTACCGCTGTCACGGGTTGCTTGGGGCGCACATTTGAAGCGGGCATCGGAATCAGTAATCCCACCTCGTCGAATCTAGGGTAGATGCTGACAGCGAGCTCGTTTGCAAGAGGAGCCACTTGGGCCCAGTCACCACGGTATTTTAATTTGAACAGAGCTTCACCCACCTCGGACCTGCTTGTATCGAATTGCGGGTGCCCATAAGCGTTGTCTCCCAGATAAACACTCGATAGAACGTGCTTGTCCAACGCGTAGCCCAAGTCCCAATTGCCCGTAATCCGCTTAATCGAAGTCTTCACGAAGCGTTTCTCAAGGTGACCCACGGACGCATTGCCAAAGATATTACGCCGATTCGGTCGCTGCGGACAAAAAAGGCTGCTGAATCAGTGCCTATTCTTGTAATCGAGTGGTTCCCCAATCCGGGCACTGGTCGGCAATCTTGAGACTGCTCTAAGGCCCGCAATAACCGGCGAGCAACCACGCTGAACCACCTTTTTCAGTGCCGGTGAATGTGCTGCGTAGTTGCTCGTCAGGTTCATTCCGATGTTAGGCCCCGATGCACCAATCCAGTAGTACGAGACATATCGCTTATACGGTGTAAGGGCTTCCTTTCATTCTTGATTTCGAAACCGGTATCTGTGGATAGCGAAACGCTTTTAAAATATTGGATACAACCCTCTCAGTCCATGGAGCTGCATAAGGAGAGATGATGATTTCGTGAATAAAGGTCCTTAAGTCTATAAAAATGTCCACGCCTCGATCTGTGATGAATTGAGGGTCAGCGCCTGTCACTAGGCGCTGTAGACAGCCAAATTCATCATCTAGAATTATCCTGACCTCTCTTTCATGCTCGAAATTCTTTCTTTTGTATAACCATGGCTCTACTCTTGATGGTGGTAAGCCATCAAACTGAAGGTCCTTTTCATAATCGATATAGTTTATAGAAGCAATAAAAGTACGACACATGCCGACATTTCTCTTAACTGCATCGAAAAGGTCACCAGCATTTGTTCGAATTGCAATTGCGTCATTGCTGGCTCCATAAAGACGCCACATGGATTCTGATTCATAATCACTATGATGCCAGCAATTTATATAGATGCTTTCTTTAGCTTTCTGTCGATAGCTACGCATACCCTGCCCGATATCATCAGGAAGCAAAACATTCATACTATTAAATAGTTTAAGGGATATCTTTGAAAAGGTTCCCTCGAATTCATCGGAAAATCTATCTGCTCGCGCAAAGAATAAGCGGCCTTCTGAAATTAATGATGCAAATTTTGGGAAATCAAAATACCTCCATAGCACTGCAGAATCATCGGGTGAATCGATGCCGAAAATCTGTTTAGGATCATGAAGGTTGAGTTTTTCGGAGTCTATCTTACTCATGGATGTTCTTCTGTTGTGTGCCCGATGTAAAGCAGAATGTTTACGTATGAGAATCCTAACTCTAGCGTTGGCTCGGTCCGCGATCAGGGAAAATACGGTCAGTGGCGCCTGGCTACGTCAACCGGGTAGCTATATGCGAAACGTCTCTTTCATTGGGGTTCACTTTTTCCGGTTTGATTCAAACTTCGTTCGTTGATTACTTGGCTTCGCGGATACTGAGTACGCCTCGCTGATTTGATTTCTCGTGGACATAACCTGGATGGTAATTTCGGTACTGCCGACGTAAGCTGCTATGAGCTTATTTAAAACTGGTTCCAAGTCACGATGAATCGCTTGTCCGAGACGTGCGAGCGCGGGACTGCTCTTCAACCTTCCCGTTCTTTTCATGATGGTCGCTGCTAGTCCCCCCGCCGCGCCCGTAGCACAGGCTACTGCCCCTCCTGCCAATCCTAGTGCGCTAGCGGTAAGCACCCCGGCCAAAATATCTTTATTGTTGCGTACGGCGCTAACGGCTGTATCTAACAGCAAGTAACGAGTGGACCGCGAGATTCGCTCTATGTCCCTGTTTATTGTGCGCATAGAGTTAAATACACTTCGTAAGGAAACAGCGCCGTTGGTATCGGGTTTAGAGTTCGGCAGCAGTTCTTTAGTGATATTTTGTATTTCCGGTTGTATATCTTTAACAAGGCCGATATATTGATCGATCGGCATGTCGGCGGGAATCTTCAGGCCCAGCCCATCAATTATTAGTTCGCGTAGTTCGATGCTGAGCGCGCTTAGCGCATTCGTTTGAGGTATCTTATACGCAGCAAGCATTTCAAGATGGTCGTCGGGAACTAGCAGAGGAGCCCCAAATACTTGCGCGTCACGCGCCGATGCGAGTACCGCGCTAAAGTCGGCGAGTTGGCGGGCTCTCTCAGTGGTGCGATCTTGAACTGCGGCTTCGAAAGCGTCCAAAAGTTCATAGTCAGGGGCGACACACGGATCGAGATTTGTCACCGTTCGTTCGAGGTACCTCTTAAAGGTTTTCGTTTCCTTATTGCGTTTAATCTTCGCTACTATCTCTTTGTGGCGTTCCTCAACGCAGTGGGCGCAAAGCATATTTGGGTTGTTGGTTGTTATTTGTGTGTACCGATAAAAATCATATTCATATGCGGAAATGTGGTCATGAGCGTGAATGAGATTGCGTAAGTCGCCGGGAAAGTAGGAGTAAGGCGCCACAAGAATCGGCATTATGAGATTCGACGAGACGAGCTTGGAGAAAGTCTCAAGATCCTCTTTTGCTAGACATCGGGGGCACGCCATAACGAAAACGTTCTTCGCAAAAGGAAGCAACGCGAGCACTCTTTCCTTGTCGAAGGACTGAAGTAATATTTTTTGACCGTCTAGCGCGCTTACAACTTGATCACTCAAAAAAATTTCAGCGCGCGGAATTTTCTCGTTTTCCTGTGCCCTTTTTACTAGCCGGTTAACGCGGCGTTGTTGGGTCGCGTCTAAATCAATGGTTGGTCGCGTCATATTTCCGTTCGGCATGTGCCCTCCGATGGAACTTTGGGTTTCACCGCCTGGTTCGACTGCACCATTCTTATTCCTCTTTGGGCCCCGTCTGTGTTAGGGGGCCTACGGATACATTGCCAAAGAAAATATTACGCCTTTTTGGCCGTCCAGGACATGAAGGGCACTGGATCAAGGCAGATTTGGGAACCACTGGCCCTGGGATTTCGTCAATTATCAGGTTCTCCTGACAGACAGTTCGTCATGTGGCGCATCCTCCAAGGACGGGTCGTTGTTGGCGCTTGGTATTGGCGTCGAACCAGCGAGTCCTGCTAGATGTCCAGCGCTTGGGTGTTGCGCTCTTGTTTCTCCAGTCATGACCCGCCAGCCGCCGCCACGATTCCCGCCTCCTTGATCAGCTTCCTGAATTTCATGAATTCGGATTTCAGGATTTTCTGCGCCACTTCGGGTGTACCGCCCGTCACTGCCGAGCCGGCGGCGGCAAACCGTTCTTTGACGTCCGGCATTTGCAGCGCGTCGTTTATTGCTTTATTAAGCCGTTCGATGACCGGTCCTGGCGTGTGTGCGGGCGCTGATATCAGCGACCAGGTGGTGTTTTCGTAACCGGGCACGCCGGCTTCTGCAACAGTCGGCAGATCGGGCATTATGTGTAGGCGCGCAGCGCCGGTCGTTGCGAGCGCGCGCAACCGCCCGGTCTTCACGTGAGGCATGGTGGGCACGGCGCTGTTGAACAGCACCTGTATCTGGCCGCCGATAAGGTCGGTCTGTGCAGCGGCTGCGCCCTTGTACGGTACGTGCGTCATCTTCGTGCCGGTCATCGTGCTGAAGAGCACGGCGCACATGTGACCCAGGCCGCCGACTCCTGACGAGCCGTAATTGAGTTCGCCGGGCTTGCGCTGCGCCAGCACGATGAGTTCCTTCACGTTGGCCGCCGGAATGGATGGATGAACAACGAGCACCGCCGGCGTCGTTGCGATGTTTATGATAGGCGCGAGGTCTTTCAAAACGTCGAACGGCAGCTTGAACAGATGCGGGTTGACGGCGTAATTGCCCACCGTTCCAATGATCAGCGTATAACCATCCGCCGGGGCCCGCGCCGCGATTTCCATCGCGATGTTGCCGCTCGCGCCGGCCCGATTGTCGACCACGAACTGCTGGCCGAACCGCGGCGCGAGTTTCTCGGCGAGGAGGCGGAACTGGAAGTCCGGAGTCCCGCCCGGCGGGAAGGGAACGAGCACGCGTACGGGCTTGACCGGGTATTGCACGCCTGTCGAGACTGCCTGCGCATCGGCGTGGCTGTGAACGACGATGAGCAGCAGCATGGAGAACAGGACTTGTTTCATGACGCGAGCAACTCGAACTCGCCGTTGATCTCCACCGCGATGCCACGCGGCAGCGAAACGTGCCCCACCGCCGAGCGGGCGTGCCTGCCAAACTCGGGGCCCCAAAGTTCGAAAAACAGATCTGACGCGCCGTCGATGACCTGTGGATGCTGGGCGAAGTCCGGCGTGCAGTTGCACATGCCGAACAGGCGCAGCACACGCTTCACCCGATCCAGGTCGCCGCAATGCGCCTTGATCGTCGCCAGCATGGTCAGCGCAACCGCGCGCGCGGTTGCGTTGCCTTCTTCAACCGTGATATCGACGCCGAATTTGCCGGTCTGCCGGACGTTGGGCAGCTTCGGCAGATCGAGCCCATGGCCGGACAGTAACAGCAGCGTGCCAGTTTGCGTGCAGCCGGTCCGGTTGTTTTTCGGAAAAACGAACGGCGGAGGCAGTTCGTAACCCATCTTGTTCAAACGCGCTTCGATCGATCCCATGATCACTCGGCCTTGATGCCAATTTTGTCGCCGAGCTTGCGCATGCCGGCGATGTATTCGCGCACCATGGCCTCGAATTGCGCCGGGCGCGTGGATACGGGTTCCGCACCGAGCGCGACCAGACGCTCGCGGACCTCGGGCAGCGCGAGGATACGCGCCATTTCCTTCGACACGCGCTCGCGGATCGCGAGCGGGGTGCCCGCCGGCGCGAACACGCCAAACCAGTCGTCGCCCTCGTAACCGGGCAGCCCGGCCTGCGCGATGCTCGGCACGCCCGGCAGGAAGCGGGCGCCGGCGGGGGAGGTCGTCACCAGGATCTGCAGCTTGCCCGCCCTGGCGAGTGGAATCGCGTTCGGCCCGGGCGCGAATGCGTAGAGCACACGTCCCGCCAGCGCGTCGTTGACCGCCTCCGGCGTGCCCCGGAACGCGACGTGGTCGGCCTTGATGCCCGCCAGGTGCGCGACTGCCGCCGCGTGCATGTGCGCGGTGCTACCGACGCCGGCCGAGCCGTAGAGGATGCCGGCCGGTTGTTTCCTGGCGTAGGCGATCAACTCCTTCAGCGAATTGAAGCCGTACGACAGCGACACAACCATGAAACTCGGCGAGCGCGCCATCTGCCCGACGCCGGAGAAATTCCGGCTCACTTCGTACGGCACGCTGCGGTCGATCGCCGCGCGCACGGCGAACGCGCTCGCAACCGCGAGGAAGATGCTGCCGTCCGGCTTCTGCGTCGTCACGTATTGCGAGCCGATCACGCCGCCGGCGCCCACCCGGTTGTCGATCAGCACCGTGACCTTCCAGGCCTCGGCCAGGTGCCTCGCGACGAGGCGCGCGATGACGTCCGTGCCGCCGCCCGCCGAGAAGGGAACTACGATGCGGATCTGCTCCGGCGGGTACTTGGCAGCCGGGTTAGGCGCCTGCGCCAGCACCAGCGCAGGCGCCACGAGAGCGGTGACGACCATGGTACGCAGCATCATCAAAATTCGGCCGGGAAAACAATCGGGGGGCAGCCAAGTCGGATTCATGGTCTTCCTTTCAATGAAACGGTTGCGAACTCTACTATACCGATTGCTAAGCGATATACACCCACAGATCCAGCATCACGACGGCGCCCGGCACGCCGAGCGCCGGCACTTCGATTGCCGAGAATGGCAGGTGCTGGCTCGGCAGGTGCTGCTGCCAGACCTGCCAGGCGCCGTTGAAATCGGCCAGATCGGTATGGAACTGCTGCGCACGCACCACGTTGGCGAGCGAGGTGCCCGCTTTGCGGCAGATGCGCTGCGCCTGGACCAGCAGGTAGTCCATCTGCAGGTGCACGGCACTACCGAAGTGCGGCTGGCGCGGATCGATGCGTGCTGCGGGGGCGAGCGCACCGCTCGCGTCCACCGCCATGAGGCCGGACAGAAACAGCAGGTCACCGGCGCGGATCGCCTGCACGTGGCCTGCGAACGCCGTGGGCACACCGGCATCGATCACCTGCTTCCTCGTGCGGCCGCCATGGCGCAGACTGATCGTGTTGATCTCGATGCGGCCGGCCTCGCAGATGAAGCCGGGCGTGGCGGTGGTGATGATCGTGATGGCGGGCGGCGCCTCCGGGAAATGCTTCGCCCATACCTCGTTGAATGCCGGGATGTCGTTGATGTCACGCAGATAGACCTGAGCCTTTACCACATCGCCGAGCGTGTTGCCGATGGTGGCGAGCGCGGGCTTCAACTTCCGCTCGATTACGAATTCGGTTTCGAGCTTTATCGGCATGCCCTTCCACAGATGCCCGGCCGGCATGCGCGCCGCGGGATCGAGCGGGCCTTCCTCGGTCTTGAGCGCCTCCGAGGTTTGGCCGGCCACGAACACATAGTCGCCGCAGGTGAGCAACGGGCTGTAGCCGGAAGTTGCATGCACCGGCAGATTCGCCGGTCGGTACTGCTTCACTTCGAAGTCCTTGCCCGGAACGGCGGCGATCAACTGCACTTCCATGTCCTGACCGGTGAGCAGGAATTTCTGGTGCAGGTTCGAGGTGCTGGGCGGAACATGGCCGGCGAAGAATTCGCGCCGCACTTCGTGATAGGCATCAACCACATGCCCGCCGGTGTAGTACTGGTCGAGGCGCACGACATGCTTGCGGTCGCTGCCGCCGGCCTTCAGCACTTTCGCGAAGTTGGCAAATATGCGCTGCGCCTCTTTCTTGTGCTTCGGCAGACCGTGGCGCGGCGCGGCCTCGTCGATCACCTCGGGCGCCATGCCACTCAAAAAATCCGCCGTGCCCTTGTGCCCGGTGGCGAACACCCAGCGGCCGGCGCGTACGCCGGGCGCGTAGCGAATGTTGCCAGGCTGAATGGTGACGGGAAGCAGTGGAGTCACTGTGGATCTGGGTAGCGCGGGTTTCTTGCTGGCAGACATCGAATCAGGCTCTTGCGATGGTGGGGAAGATATTGTTGTATTCTTAGGCGCGGCCACGTCAGTGTCAACCAGAATGGCGCGTATTCCGGGACCAGGGAGGAAGTCATGATACTTCGAAAACTGTTTGTTGCCGTAATTATCCTCGTGCTCGGCGGCATGCGCATGGCAGCGGTGGACCCATAGCTGGGCATGGGCTCTTTGCGTTTATGATCTCATCAGTATTCGACGAAGATTTCGACGTCGTAGTCGTAGGCTACGGCTTTGCCGGCGCCGCGGCGGCGATTGAAGCGTCCGACCGCGGTGCGCGCGTGCTGCTCATCGAGAAGATGTCTGATCCGGGCGGCATCTCGATTTGCGCCGGCGGCGGCGTGCGCATTGCCCGCAACGCGGACGACGCTTTTGCCTACCTCAAAGCGACCAATGCCGGCACGACGCCCGACGACATCCTGCGCGTATTCGCCGATGATCTGCTTACGCTCGCGGACTACATCCGCGCGCTCGCCCGTGTCAGCGGCGCCACACCGGTCGTGCGCGACCGCGAAGCCAATTACCCGCTGCCGGGCGGACACACCTTTCAATTCATCGAGATCGATTCCATTCCCGGATTTGATCCGCTCAAGGCCTACCCGCACGCCCGCGCGCGGCACAGCGGGCCGAATCTGTTCAAGGTGCTCGACGACAATATCCGCAAGCGGCCGATTGAGGTGCGCTTGTCGACCTCGGCGCAGCGCCTGATTACAGACGCGCACGGCGCGGTGCAGGGCGTCACTGTCGATGCCGGCGGCGGCACGCGCGCCATCAAGGCGCGGCGCGCGGTGATCCTCGCCTGCGGCGGGTTTGAAGCGAACCACGAAATGCAGCGGCAATACTGGCAGTTCTCGCCGGTGCTTTCCGCGGTGAGCCGCGGCAATACCGGCGACGGCATCCGCATGGCGCAGGCGGTCGGCGCCGACCTCTGGCACATGTGGCATTTCCACGGTTCCTACGGCTTCCGCCATCCCGATCCGGATTACCCGATCGGTATTCGCATGAAGCGGCTGCCTGACTGGACGCCGGGCAGCGAGGTGCGGGACGTCAAAATGGCGTGGATCCTGCTGAGCAAAACCGGCCGGCGCTTCATGAACGAGTACGCGCCGTATACGCAGGACACCGGGCACCGGCCGCTCGACTTCTTCGAGCCGGCGACGCAGAGTTTTCCGTATGTGCCGGCACATCTGCTGATCGACGAAGACGGCCGCAAGGCATATCCGATCGCCCATGCGGTTTACAACGACCGCAACGCCAGACGTTACGAGTGGAGCCAGGACAACCTCAAGGAGGTCGAACTCGGGATCCTGCGCAAAGCCGAGTCGGTCGCCGAACTCGCGGGTTTGCTCAAGGTCGACCGGCGGGTGCTGCAAAGTACGATCGAGCGCTGGAATGCGCAGTGTGCGAACCAGCGCGATGACGAATTCGGCCGGCCGGGGGTTACCATGATGCCGATCAAGACGCCGCCGTTTTATTGCGGCGAAGTATGGCCGGTGGTGTCCAATACCCAGGGCGGACCGGTGCACGATGCGCGGCAGCGTGTGCTCAATCCATATGGCGAGCCGATTCCGCGCTTGTTCGAAGCCGGCGAGCTCGGCAGCATCTGGGGCCATTTGTATATGAGCGGCGGGAATCTGGCGGAATGCTTCATCACCGGGCGCATCGCCGGGCGCGAAGCGGCTGCGGCTGCGCCGTGGCGATCATGAAGTCGCCGATCACGCGCGCCTGGTGGCTATTTGCGCTGCTGGTCGCGGGCGCTGCCTGGGCCCAGGACTATCCCAACAAGCCGGTCAGGATAATCGTGCCGTTTGCGCCGGGCGGCTCGACCGACGTGCTGGCGCGCATCATGAGCCAGAAGCTCAACGAGCGCTGGGGGCATGCGGTGGTGGCGGAGAACCGCGTCGGCGCTGGCGGGAATATCGGTGCGGAGGTGGTGGTCAGGGCCGCGCCCGACGGCTACACGCTGCTGATGGGCGGTGTGCCGCACGCGATCGGCATGACGCTTTACCGCAAGCTTTCCTATGAAATGACGAAGGACCTGGTCGCGATCTCAAACGTCGCTACCTTCCCCCAGCTGATCGTCGTGCACCCGTCGCTGCCCGTCAAGAACATCAAGGAACTCATCGCGCTCGCCAAGGCGCGCCCGGGCGGGATCAACTACGGTTCGGCCGGGAACGGCTCGCCCGGTCACCTTTCGCTTGAGCTGTTCAGCGTCATGGCCAAGGTCAAGGTGACGCACATCCCGTACAAGGGCGGCGGCCAGATGGTGGGAGATCTGGTGGCGGGCCAGGTACAGCTCGCATCCATGGGCTTTCCGCCGGCGATACCACAGGTGCAGGCTGGGAAGCTGCGCGCGATAGCGGTCACCGGCGCGACGCGCTCGCCGCTGGTGCCGGAAGTGCCCACAGTCAGCGAATCGGGACTGCCGGGGTTCGACGTCAATTCCTGGTACGGCGTGTTCGGCCCGGCGGCGCTGCCGAAGGACATCGTTGCGAAGATCAACAACGACATCGCGAACATACTTGCCGCGGGCGACGTGAAAGAGCGCCTGGCCTCGCTCGGGGCGGCGCCTGCGCCAATGAAGCCCGAGGAATTCGGGCGCTACGTGCGGGACGAGATCGCCAAGTGGGCCAAGGTGGTGAAGGGAGCCGGGGTGCGCGTCGACTAGAAGCACGAAGGAAATGTTTTTCCCAACGTGCATAACCTGCCGGGCAGTTGAGCGCGCGGTGGTTATGGCGATTCTTGATCGGCAATGCAGTTCAGTATAATGTCTGTTTCTCCCGAGGATAATTAGATATGAACGCGAGAGTCTTGAAAGCCAACTGCCTCGGGTGGGCGGTCGCGGCATTTGCATTCATCACGGCATCCACTGCAATTGCGCAGATCTACCCGAGCAGGACGGTACGCCTCATCGTGGCGTTTCCGCCGGGTGGTCCGGTCGACATCATCGGCAGAACCGTGGCCGCACACGTGTGGCCGGGCGGCAGTCCGCCGATGATCGTGGACAACCGCGGCGGCGCGGGCGGGAACATCGGCGTGGACCTGGCGGCGAAGTCACTACCCGACGGCTACACGATGGTAATCAGCATCGTGGGCACGCTCGCAATCAGCGCGGCGATCTATACGAAGCTCCCCTATGACCCGGCGCGGGATCTCGCGCCGGTCGCCATCGTCGGCGCGCTGCCGGGCGTGATCGTGGTGCACCCGACACTGCCGGTGAAAAACGTGAAGGAACTGATCGCGCTCGCGAAGAAACATCCCGGCGAGCTCAACTTCGGCTCGGCGGGCATAGGCACCTCGGCGCACATGAGCGGGGAGCTGTTCAAGATGCTGGCCGGCGTGAAGATCGAGCACGTGCCGTATAAGGGCAACGCCCCCGCGATGCAGGATCTCCTGGGCGGACGACTGCAGCTCATGTTCGATTACCTGCCGGCTTCGCTTCCGTTCATCACCAGCGGCCGGGTGCGAGCGGTCGCGCTGGGCGGCGCGAAGCGCTCGCCGCAGTTGCCCGGCGTGCCCACGGTCGCCGAGTCGGGGGTGAAGGACTACCGGATGGTCGGCACCTTCGGCGTGTTCGTGCCGGCGGGCACGCCGCAGGAGATCGTCGCGAAGCTCAACACCGACATGAACGCGATGCTGGCACGGCCCGAGTATCGCGAGCGCCTCACGAGTCAGGGTGCGGAACTGCCGGGACCGGGCTCCCCTGCGGACCTGGCGGCGATGCTCAAGTCGGAGCTGGTCACCTGGGCCAAAGTGGTAAAGCAATCCGGTGTGCGCGTCGATTAGGAAGGAAAATCCATGGACTATCGCGTGATCAACTGGGAGCTGCGCCCGAATCCCAATCGCCCCGAGGAGAAAAGCATCGGGCTGATTACTTTCAACCGGCCGGAGCATCTGAATGCAGTTGACGTGCGGCTGCGCGTGGAACTCGACATCCTGCTCGACGAAATCAGTCACCAGAGCCACATCAAGGCAGTCATCATCACGGGCGCCGGGCGTGGATTCTCGGCGGGTGGCGACCTCAAGTCCGAGGCCGGACCGTTAGGCGCAGGCGAGGAAGATTTTGATATGGGCAACTTCGGCCCTTATAAGGAGCTTGCGCACTACTTCTTCAATGACCTGCGTCATTCCGTCCTCCAGCGCTGCTTTCGCAAGCTTGAAGACCTGCCGCCTATTACAATCGCCGCGATCAACGGCCCGGCGGTGGGCATCGGCCTTGAGCTCTGCACGCTCTGCGATCTGCGCTTTGCCTCCGACCGCGCCAGGCTGGGCGAGGTCGCGGTGCCGGCGGGTTTCCTTCCGGAGTCGGGTGGATCACGCAATCTGCCAAAGCTCATCGGTATCGGCAAGGCGCTCGAGATGATCCTGACCGGAAAGATCGTCGACGCCGCCGAGGCCGAGCGCATCGGGCTGGTCGATCGCGTTATCCCGCATGACAAGCTGCTTGACGAAGCCTTCGCATTCGCGGGACAAGTAGCGTCGGCTCCCTATCTGTCGGTGCGGTATGCCAAGCAACTGGTCAAGTTCTACTGGAATCAAAACCGTAGCGATGAGGGATGGCGGCGTGAGCTCGAAGCAATCATGGAAATCACGCGTACCAAGGATTGTCAGGAAGGCATACGTGCATTCCTGGAGAAGCGCAAGCCCGAATTTCGGGGGCCGTATTACGACAACCCGCCATGATTTCTGAACAGGTCCGGGCCTGGTCTGCTTACGCGAAGATCCCGGCGCGCGTGAATCTCACGCGGGAGGCGGTCGATCGCCAGATCGAGGTGGGACTCGGTGACCACGTTGCCTTCGTGGGCGAGCGCGGCCGTCTCACTTACGCTGAACTCGATGCGCAGGTGAACGGTTTTGCGGCCGGGTGCCGTACCCGCGGCATTGGGCGGGGCGAACGCGTCCTGATCCGCATGTGGAACTGCTTCGAATTCGTGGTCGCGTTCCTGGGCCTTGCCAAGATCGGGGCGGTGCCCGTGACGCAGAATTCCGCGGCGGGCCTCGTTGATATCGAGTTTGTGCTTTCGCACAGCGACGCTGTGGCTGCCGTCGCTCTCGAAGATCTGGCCGGTCCATTGCGGACGCGCGGCGCGCGCTTGCCCAAGGGACTGATCATCGCGCGCGGGGCGCAGCGGGGCGAGTGCGCGTTCGAAGATATTGTCAAGGCGGGCTCGATCGACACGGTCGATACCGCGGCCGATGAGCCGGCGTTCATGTGCTATACCTCGGGTACTACCGGCCGGCCGAAAGGCATCGTGCACGCGCACCGCTGGATCATCGCGCGCGGCGATGCGAACCTGGAGCGCGTGCCGCCTCACGCGAACGACGTCGTGATGGCTGCCGGCGAGTGGAGCTTCATCAGTCTGCTCGGCCACAATGTCCTGTTTCCACTTCGCAACGGGGTTACCGGGGCAGTGATGGAGAAGCGGGCGACACCCGAGATATTTCTGCAGGCGATTGAAGACTTCAGGGTCACCGTTGCGCATGCGGTGCCGACGTTGTATCGCCGCACGCTGGCGATCGGCGGGATCGAAAAGAATTTTGATCTTTCCAGCCTGCGTGGCTGCAATGCGAGCGGCGAGGCGCTCGGCGCCGCGACGCTCAACGAGTGGAAACGCCGGATCGGCGTGGATATCTGGGAGCACTATGGCGTATCCGAGATGCAGCTGGTCATCAGCCAGAGCCCGCGTTTGCCGATCAAGCCGGGTTCAATCGGCGTTCCATGGGGCGTCGTTGCGGCAGTTGTGGACGATAATGACAACGCGGTGCCGGCCGGCAGCGTTGGCCAGCTCGCGATTCGCGCCGACAATCCGAGCATGTTCCTCGGCTATCACAAGGATCCCGGCAAGACGGCGGAAGTCGTGCACGATGGCTGGTTTCACACCGGCGATCTCGCATGGCAGGACGAAGACGGTTACTTCTGGATCGCCGGCAGGATCGATGATTGTTTCAAGAGCCGCGGCATATTCATCGTGCCGATCGAGATCGAGAACGCCCTCATGGAGCATCCGGCAGTCGCGGAAGCGTGCGTAATGCCGGCTCCCCATGAGAAGGACGGCAATCTGATCCGCGCCATTATTGTTCCGCGCGACCCGCATGCGGGCGGCGATGCGCTTGTCGAAGAGCTTCGCGCCCTGCTGAAGTCCACCATCGCGCGCAATAAGGTCCCGCACCTGTTCGAGTTCATGGACGAGCTTCCCAAGTCCGCCGTCGGCAAGGTGATGCGGCGCGCATTGGTGGAGCAGGATTTCCCATGCGCGTAGCCATTATCGGCGGCGGAACCATTGCCCGCCTGTTCCTCGAACACATCAGGCGCGGCGACCTTGGCGCTGCCGAGGTGGTCGCTGTCGCCGGCCGCGGCGATGCTTCGCGCGGCAAGCCGCTGGCAGCCGAGTTCGGCGTCGCGTTCGTCACCTCGCTTGCGGACTTGCTCAAGCATAAGCCTGATGCCGTAGTCGAAGCGGCGTCGCACGAAGCGGTGCGCGAGTATTGCGGACCGCTGCTCGACGCTGGCATCGCGGTGATCGTGCTGTCGTGCGGCGCGCTGTGCGACGATGCGCTGCGCTCACGGCTCGAAGCGAGCGCGGCGAAAAGCGGCGCGCTCCTGTACGTGCCGTCAGGCGGAATCGGCGGTCTCGACGCGCTGAAAGCGGCGTGCATCGCGGGCGTCGACGAAGTCGAGATCGCCGTCACCAAACCGCCGGCGGCCTGGCGAGGCATTCCCTACGTCGAGCGGCAGAAGATCGATCTGGCGCGGCTGAGCGGGCCCACCACGTTGTTCGAAGGACCGGCGCGCGTAGGCGTGCCGCACTTCCCCGCGAACGTCAACATCGCCGCGGTGCTGAGCATGGCAGGCATCGGCTTCGACCGCACGCGGCTCAAGGTGATCGCCGACCCGGCGCTTGAATACAACACCCATACCATCACCATCAAAGGCAAAACCGGCAACATCAGCATCAAGCTCGAGAACGTGCCGGCGCCGGAAAACCCGAAGACTGCGTGGCTCGCTTGTTACAGCGCGCTCGCGGCATTGAAGCAGATGACGTCACGGACACGCTACGGCACATGAGGCGCCCGCCGCACATTCATTTCCCGCTATGCGCATTGGCGTTTGTAACCGAGGATGAAATCCATGACTGAAACCCAATTGGTCTACGACCCCGTTGCGCCGTGCCTCACCGCGCCGCAGGAAGCGCGTCGCTCGCTCGATCGGCTCACCGGAAAAGTAATAGGCTTCATCGATAATTCGAAGCCCAATTTCAATTTCCTGGTCGACGATCTCTCCGAGCTGCTGATCGGCAAGTACGGCGTGGCGGGCGTCATCAAGCGCCGCAAGCGCAGCGCGTCGCAGGGAGCGGCGGAGGCGGTGATGAAGGAACTCGCCGAGCAGTGCGACGCTGTCATCACGGGGTCGGGCGATTGAGGCTCGTGCACGTCGTGGAGTGTCCACGACAGTGTAGAAACAGCGAAGCGCGGGAAGGTGGCGCTGACCATATGCTCCGCGAGCTTCACGGGTCTCGGGCGGGCGCAACAAAAGGCGCTGGGTTCTCCCGACCTGCCGATAGCGGTCGTGCCGCATCCTTTCGGCACTCGCAGCCGCGATGAGCTGCGTCAAATCGCGGCGCAATGCGCGGACGAGATCGCGCGGCTGCTCTGCGAATCGGGACCCCGCGATCCGGCGGCAGCGCGCCAGCATACGCCGGCTGCTCCGCGCGCGGTGCTGATCGAAGCGCCCGGCGATCTCGACGAGCTCAACAAACTCTATATAAAGCGGTACTGGGGCGATGGCCTGCTGATCGCGCCGCCGACGCAGGAAGCCGTTGCGCGCATGCTGCGCCATACCGATCGCGCACCCGGCGAGGTCGTCGCGACGATTGCGCCGGGTTTCGGCGCGGCCACTGTCGAGTACATCGCGATCAATGCGGTGATGGCCGGCTGCTATCCCGAATATCTGCCGGTGCTCATCGCGGCAGCCGAGGCGGTCGCGACGCCGAAATTCCACTTGCAGGCGATTCAGGCGACCACCAATCCCGCCGCGGTCTGGCTCATCGTCAATGGGCCGCTTGCGAAGCGGCTCGAGGTGAACGGCGGCAGCAATTGTCTGGGCCAGGGCGCTTGGGCGAACGCCACCCTCGGCCGCGCGCTGCGGCTCATCCTGCAGAACATCGGCCGCGCGTTGCCGGGCGAGATGGACCGCGCGACCCAGGGTCAGCCGGGCAAGTACACGTTCTGCTGTGCCGAGAACGAGGACGCGAGCCCGTGGGAGCCGCTGCACGTCGAGCGCGGTTTTGCGAATGACGCCAGCACCGTGACGGTGGTGGGCGCGCTGGGCACCTGGAGCATGAACATGACCGCGGCCGCCGCGGAGGAAGTGCTCGCCATGATCGCGGACACGATGCAGTACCCGGCGAGCAGCGATTACGTCTACGGCGGTGCGCCATTCATCCTGCTCTCGCCGCAACACGCGAATCTTTTCCACGCCGCGGGCTGGAGCAAAGCCGAAGTGAAGCGCCGCTTGTGGGAGCAGTCGAAACTGCGCGCAGGCCGGTCGCGCGGCAGTGAATTCGGCCGTACGGCAACCGGGCGCCGCGCGGAGCTGGGCGAGGTGGATGCCGGCACGATGGTGCCGATTTCCGAGAAACCCGAAGACATCAGCATCATCGTTGCGGGCGGACCGGGCTCGCACTCGGTGTTCGTGCCGGTATCGGCGCACACGCGGTCGGTGACGCGGGAGGTCAAACAACAAAATGACAACTGAAATCCTGCAACGCATCGAACGCGCGCTTGAAGAACGCTTCGGCACGAAGATTCCGGTCGCGGCCGGACAGCCGGGCAGCGAATCGCTGGCGCGGTTGCTTGAACACCGCTCGCACCGCAAGTATGCGGCGCAGCCGGTAAGCGCTGAACTTCTGCGACTGCTGTTCGCCTGCGCGCTGTCATCTCCGTCGAAAAGCGACCTGCAGCAGGCCGACATTGTTCATGTCGTTGACGCGGCAAAGCGCAAAGCGATCGCCGACCTGATTCCCGACATGCCTTGGGTGCGCGAGGCGCCAGTGTTTCTGGTGTTTTGCGGCAACAACCGGCGCATCCGCCAGGTTGCGGAATTGCGCGGCAAGCCTTTCGCCAACGATCATCTCGACGCGTTCATGAATTCCGCCGTCGACGCCGGTATCGTGATGACGACTTTCATACACGCCGCGGCGGCTGCGGGACTCGGCTGCTGCCCGATCAGTTCGGTGCGCAATCACGCGCAGCGCGTCAGCGAGCTGCTGGCGTTGCCGGACTGGGTGTTTCCCGTGGCGGGCCTGTGCGCAGGCTATCCGGCCGGGCCCGGCGTGATCACGCCGCGGCTGCCGCTCGAGGTCACGGTGCACACCGATGGTTTCGACGAAACCGGCATTGCGGATAAGATCGACGGCTACGATCGGCGCCGAGCCGCGCGCCTGCCTTATGCGAAACAGCGCAGCGTCCAGCGCTACGGCAAGGCGGAATTCTACGGCTGGTCGGAAGACAAGGCTCGCCAGTACTCGAAACCGGAACGCGCCGACTTCGGCGCCTTCATCCGCGGCAAGCGCTTCAACCTGACTTGAAGAGATTGCTGATCTTATTCACGTGCTCACGGACGCAAGTGATGAACTTCGACTCATCACGAAATGTGATGAGTTCCGGGAAAGGCGCTCATGCCAAAATTAACCCCCAAGCCTGAAAACGTCGCGCCGTTGATTCTCCTGCTCCCGGGGCGAAAAGGTGCTGCTGAGCGAGCACTTGGCCGAGCTTTATGCGGTGCCCGTCAAAATTCTCAATCAGGCCGTCAAGCGCAACATCAATCGGTTCCCCGCTGATTTCATGTTTGCGCTCACTCGCGACGAAGCGGAAGCGATCTCTCGTTCAAGGTCACAATTTGTGACCTTGAAGCGCGGTCAGAATATCAAGTACCTCCCCTACGCCTTCACCGAACAGGGCATCGCTATGCTCTCAAGCGTGCTGCGTTCGCCGCGCGCGGTCGAAGTAAACATCGCCATCATGCGCACCTTCGTGCAGCTGCGCCGGTTGATGGACTCGAACCGCAATCTCGGGCGCAAAATCGAGGCGATGGAAAAGAAATACGACGAGCAGTTCGCGGTGGTGTTCGACGCCATCAAGCGACTGATTGCCGAAGACCATGCGCAAACCCCACGCCCGAAACGGCGCATCGGATTTCTCCCGTGACCCGCAAGCCTGCAAACTCATACTGAAGAATAGACATGGCCCGGAAACTCACCAAGACATCCGCCGGCAACCTGAAGGCTCGTTACGAGATATGCATCTGACACATCGCAACGGCGCGCTTTGCATTGCGTCCCTCATCAAGGAACACGCAGCGTGACCGAATCGGCCGAAAGCCTGATCGCCCATTGTCGCGAGAACTCCCGCGTTTGTCCCATTCCGCAGAAGTGGAACGAACTCTGGGAAGGGTTGCCAAATCGCACGCGAAAAGATGGACTTTGGCAACCACCGCCACCGGTGGATTTTCCTGGATGTGAAACGCCTGGTATTCTGAAAATGATTAGCTTGGCGGAACATATCCAATGGGCCGCCGAGCATGGCGCGTTGGAATCGGTAGCGGTTTTTCTGCGCGGTCTGCGCGAGGAAGAGTGGTTTCATCTTGGGGATTGAATCGCAGCCCGCATTCGCACGCTATGTCGGCATCGACTATTCGGGTGCCGAGACGGCGAACTCAAGCCTCAAGGGTTTGCGCGTTTATCTGGCGAATAGAGCCTTGCCGCCCGAGGAAGTGTTGCCGCCGCCCAGCCCGCGCAAGTACTGGACGCGTCGCGGCATTGCGGAATGGCTGGTGGCGCGGCTGAGCGAAGACATGCCGACGCTGGTCGGCATTGACCACGGATTCTCGTTTCCGCTGCGCTATTTCGAGGTTCACCACCTGGCGCCCGATTGGCCGACGTTCCTCGAAGATTTCCAGTGCCACTGGCCCACCGACGAAGACAATCTCTATGTCGATTTCGTCCGCGATGGCCTGCACGGCAAAGGCGCGGACCGTGCCGGCAATGCCCGCTGGCGCCGCTTGACGGAAGAACGAGCCGGCTCAGCCAAATCGGTCTTCCACTTCGATGTGCCGGGCTCGGTCGCCAAGTCCACGCACGCCGGAATACCGTGGCTGCTGTACCTGCGCCGGCAACTTGGCGAGCGAGTGCATTTCTGGCCGTTTGACGGATGGCAAATCCCGGCAGGCCGGTCGGCTGTGCTCGAGGTCTATCCCGCCCTGTGGAAACACGCCTTCGCTGCGAACGGGCGCACCGCCGACCGGCATGATGCGTACTCGGTCGCCGCATGGTTGCGCCAGGCCGATCTCGATGGACAGCTTGCAAAGTTTCTCAACCCAGTCTTGACGCCGCCGCAGCGCACCGTCGCCGAAGTCGAAGGCTGGATTCTCGGCGTTGGGTAATGGCGGTTGCACAGCAACTCCCAAAATGGCGACTCCGGTAAACGGGTATAATTTTCACGTCCTAAATCTCCACATTGTCCCCAACTGCGGAGGGGATTCACGGCAGAGGAATTGGATTTCATCCTGAACTACGACATCAAATACCGCCTCGGCCGCGATTTCGAAAGCGAGGAGGAGGACTGAGCCATGCCCGCGAAGAAGAAAGCCGCCGTCATGAAACGCGGCGCCGTCCCCCGCGCCCTCGGCCCGCTCATCGCCGAGGTTCGCAGCCTCATTCAGTTCGCCCGCCACGCGGCCGCTTCTACGGTCAACACTCTTCAGGTGCGTACCAACTACGAGATCGGCCGCCGCATCGTGGAGTACGAGCAAAGGGGAGAGAAGCGCGCCGGATATGGGCAGGAACTGCTCAAGGCGCTTTCCGCACGCCTGACTGCGGAGTTCGGCCAGGGATTCTCAGTGAGCAACCTGCAGCTCATGCGGAAATTCTTCGTCGAGTACAAATTGCGAATTCAACAGCAGGCTACTGTTAAATTGATCGCTGCAAAAATTCAACAGCAGCTTGCTGTTGAATTCAGCCCAGTTGTGATCGCGAAGCCTTCACAAAAACCTCCGTTCACGCTCAGTTGGACGCACTATGTCCTGCTCCTCACCGTCAAAGACCCAGACGAACGCAGCTTTTACGAGATCGAAGCCACGAGCGAAGGTTGGTCCGTGCCCGAACTGAAGCGCCAGGTGGCCGCCTGCCTTTATGAGCGTCTGGCATTGAGCCGCAGCAAGACGGCTGTGCGCAAACTGGCGCATGAAGGCCAGATCGTCACGCGGCCGGGGGACGTTCTGAAGGAGCCCTACGTGCTGGAGTTTCTCGGGCTGGACGAGAAAACGAAATACTCCGAGAGCGACCTGGAAACCGCCATCATCAACCGGCTCGAACATTTTCTGCTGGAGTTGGGCAAGGGCTTTCTTTTCGAGGCGCGGCAGAAGCGTTTCACTTTCGATGAAGATCATTTTTATGTGGATCTCGTCTTCTACAACCGCCTGTTGCGCTGCTACGTTCTGATCGACCTCAAGCTCGACAAGCTCACGCATCAAGACCTTGGCCAGATGCAGATGTATGTGAACCACTACGACCGGACGGTGAAGCTGCCGCAGGAGAACCCCACTATCGGCATTCTGTTGTGCAAGCGAAAAAAGGATGCCATCGTCGAGGTCACCTTGCCGCCGGATGCCAACATCCACGCCAGGGAATACAAGCTCTACCTGCCTTCCAAGGCAGAACTGAAGCGCAAGCTGCTGGAGTGGGGAGAGGAGCAAGTCTGATATCTGCCTTATCTGGCGAAACAGGACGCTAATGGAACAGCGTGCCGCCGTTGACGTTGTATGCCTGTCCGGTTATGAACGCGGCGTCTTCCGAGGCGAGGAACGCGACAAGCTTTGCCACATCTTCCGGTTCGGCAATGCGTCCGAGTGGAACTGCTTTGCCTGCATCGGCCACGATCTTGGCGCGGAATTCTTCCAGGGACACGCCCTGCGTTTTGGCCTGAGCCTCCTCCGAGTAATTCATTCGGTCCGTGTTGACGGAGCCCGGGCACACCGCGTTCACGGTGATCCGATGCGGCGCCAGGTCGAGCGCGGAAGCTTGTGTCAGCCCGATCACCGCGAACTTCGACGTGGTGTAGGCGGCGGTCATGGGTCTGGCGCGTTTCGAAGCGTCGGATGCAATATTGATGATGCGTCCGCCCTTGCCATTTTCGATCATCGATTTTCCGACGAACTTCGTATTGAGATAAACCGCAGTCGTATTGATCGCGAGGAAACGCTGCCAGACTTCTTCGCGCAGCTCCGTGATCGGGACCCTGTCACGCCCGATGATGGCTCGCGCGTTGTTCACGAGTATGTCGATGTGGCCGTAATGCCCGACTGCGCGACGCACCATGTCCTTGATTTGCGCGGCATCGGTGAGATCGCACCAGACTTTGAAGCAGCGCCGCCCGAGAGCCTCGACTTCTTCGGCCACACTGTCGATGCTCCGCCACTTCGCTTTAATCTCCTGCGGCGGCAGATCCTTCGGCTCCCTCCTGAAATCGGAGATCGCGATGTCCGCGCCCTGCGATGCCAGCTTCATCGCGCACGCCCGGCCGATGCCTTTCATACCACCGGCGCCGGTGATAAGCGCCACTTTGCCATCCAGATTTCCCATGTTTCGACTCCCCCGAACGCAACTACTATAGCGAGTTCAGGCTGCGTGGCAAGTCATACGCGCAGCACCGGGTGGATGAGTTGAAATTCTGGCATCGTTCAGCAATTAGGCCGGCAGCGGCGTCGGGGTATAATTTGTCATGACTGCCACGCAGGAAAAAACGCCGGTGCCTTCAGCCACCGTCACGCTGGTGCGTGACGGCGGGCACGGGCTCGAAGTGCTGATGATGGAGCGCAACCTGCAATCGGTGTTCGTGCCGGGGAGTTATGTGTATCCCGGCGGCGCGGTGGACACGCAGGACGCGGCGCCGGAGGCGAGCGAACTTTGCGCCGGACTCGACGACGCGCGGGCAAGCGCGCTGCTCGGCATTGCCTCGGGCGGACTCGCATACTGGGTGGCGGCAATTCGCGAGTCGTTCGAGGAAGCGGGGCTGCTGCTCGCCTACGATCCGGGCGGCGGCATGGTCGAGTTGATTCGCGATGACGTGATCGAGCGTTTTTCCGTCCATCGCCGCGCCGTCGATGAGGGCAGCCGCACGCTCGCCGCAATCGTGCGCGAGGAAGGTCTGCGCATTGCCGCCGACCGCCTGGTGTACTTCAGCCACTGGATCACTCCCTTCGGCGGGCCGCGCCGCTACGACACGCGTTTCTTCATCGCCGAGGCGCCACCCGCGCAGGCGCCGCTGCACGACAACCGCGAAACTATCAGTCACGTCTGGATACCTCCCGGCGTGGCACTCGACCGGCACCGTGCCGGGGACTTCAAGATGCGTACCCCGACGGTGCGCACGATGGAGTGGTTTGCGGCTTACGACAGCGCCGGGCCGCTGATCCAGGCGATGCGCGCGCAGAAGAGCGTGCCGGTGATCCAGCCGCGCATCAGCCGGGATGGGCGGCGCCTGCTGCCCGGAGACGCCGGCTACGAGGAAGCGGCCGGCATGAGAGGGCGGGTCAAATGGCAGTGATAGTTCCAGGTGAACGCGTGCAAGTGAGTCCGCTGGTGGCGCGCATCACCGCGCCGAACCCCGGCATGATGACGGGTCCGGGCACCAATGCCTACCTCATCGGCGGCGAGCGGCTCGCGCTGATCGACCCCGGTCCCGAGAGCCCGGCGCACCTCGCGGCGATGCTGGCGGCGGTCGGCGACCGCCTGCGCTGGATACTGTGCACTCATACCCATCTCGACCACTCGCCGGGAGCGCGCGCGCTTAAAGCAGCGACCGGCGCCGAACTGTTCGGCATGCCGGCGCCGCCGCACGGCAACCAGGATGCCACGTTTGCTCCGGACCGTGTGCTCGCCCACGGCGACGTGGTCGACTGCGGTGCATTCACGCTGCGCGCGGTGCACACGCCGGGCCATGCGTCGAACCACCTGTGCTATCTGCTCGAGCCGGAGAAACTGCTCTTCACGGGCGATCACATGATGCAGGGTTCGACCGTGGTCATCAATCCGCCGGACGGCGACATGCTGGTGTATCTCAAATCGCTCGAGGCGTTGCTCTCACTCGACCTCGCACGCGCCGCGCCCGGACATGGTCACCCGATAGACACGCCGCACGAGGAAGCGCGGCGCCTGATCGCGCACCGTCTCGGGCGCGAGCAGAAAGTGGTCGCCGCGTTCGCCGCGAACAACCCGGCGACACTCGACGAACTGCTGCCGATTGTTTACTCCGATACCCACGTGCGGCTGCATCCGGTTGCGCGCCGTTCGCTGCATGCGCATTTGCTCAAGCTCGAACGCGAAGGCAGGGTGGAGCAGCGGGGAGAGAGCTGGCAGTTGCGGTAGTTAGTTAGCCGGCTGGCGAGGCGATGTGCTCGGCGGCGAGCAGGCCGAACACCGCTGCCTTGATCAGTCCGCCAACGTAGCCGACATCGTCGCCGCCTTCGATACCGCCGGTGGCTGCACCAGCCGCATACAGGCCCGCCACCGGCGCGCCATCTTCGCGCAGCACCCGCGCGTGTTCGTCAATCGCAACGCCGCCCAGTGTGTAGGTGATCCCTGCGCACAGCGGGGCTGCGTAAAACGGCGGCGCCGCAACCGGCATGGCGACGATCGGCAGGTTCGCCGTAATCGGCTTGGTGGAACGCGGCGGATTGAGCTCGCCTGCGCGTCCTGAGCGCAAAGCCTCGTTATATGCATGCACCGTGTGCTCGAGCTTCTCGGCGGAAGCGCCGATCGCGCGCGCCAGCGCCGTCAGCGAGTCGGCCTTGTGCAGCGTGGCGCCGACTTTTTCGAGGTTCGGATTGGCGGGGATGCGCGCATTGCGCCCGGGCCCGTCCCAGATGCTCTGGTCGAACACGGCATGCGTGGACAGAGGATCGTCGAGCTTCGCGATCGCATTCGCGCAGAATACGCCGCCCTTGCCTTCGTCGACAAAACGTTCGCCGTTGGCGTTGACGAGGATTCCGGCGCTGCCGAGTTCGTCGAGCTGCGGGTACGGCCAGACCCGGTCGTTGGTAAAGGAGTCGCGCGACAACAGGTGGCCATAAAAGTATTTCAGTTCGCTGATCGCAGCGCCGGCCGCGCGCGCCATGCGTAGCCCGTCGCCGATGCCGGTGGCCGCGCCGCGCTGCATGAGTTTTTCCGGTTCCCGCGTGAGGTTTTCGCGCAACATTTCGAGATTCGCCTGAAACCCCCCGTCGGCGATCACCACCGCCCGTGCCGCGTAACGCGCGCTTTTGCCGTCGCGCGTTGCCTCGACTCCGCACACGCGTCGAGCTTCGATGATCAGCGCATCCACTGCAGTTCCGCGCACAACGCTCCCGCCGCGTTTTTCGAGATTGGCAACCAGCGTGCGCAGCGTCACGTCGGGACCGCGCCCGCGCCAGTCCAGCCCCGGCGTTAGCGGCCGCGGCGGCGCGAGCACGTGCTGCTGGTAGGCAACGTTGCCGACGCGAATGAACTTCGCGCCCTCGTCGCGCAACCAGCCCACGGCACGCGCACAATTGCCGGCGAATGCGCGCGCCAGATACGGCTTCGCATAGCCGTGCGTCGCTTCATTGATTACCTTGAGCAGGTCATCCGCCGGCTCGGTCACGTTGTGAAACGCCAGATGCAGCACGCCGCCGGAGTAGCGCGAGTTGCAGGGATAGCGCTCGTCCGCGCCGCGTTCCAGCACCAGCACCTTGAGACCGAGCTGCGCCGCGCGCGCTGCCGCGGTCAGCCCCGCGAGCCCGCCGCCGATGACGACTACATCGTATTGCACTGTCGAAGCAGTCAAGCGGCAGCGCGTTTCGCTGCCGGGTCGCCGAGCAGCTCGACAAACTCGCGTACGGAATGTTTTTCGATGGATAGCGCCATGGCGGCAATCGCATCGGTATCGAGTTGCGGATTGATGCCACGGAATTTTTCGGTGGCGCCGCGGGCGTCGATCGGCACATGGATAGAGCCGGTCGGATTCATGATGTCGACCCGTTCCCATTTGCCGTTGTGCTCGGCGGACACCCAGGCGGCAAAATCCTTCGGATACAGCTTGTCGAGCTCGGGATCGGGTACCAGCTCGATTTTGCCCGCCAGCGCCGTCAGAGCGGGATCGGCGAGCTTGGCGTCGGTAAACTGCGCCGGCAGCACCTGGCCGTCGAGCAACGCCGCCGCAACCGTATAACGCAAACTCATTTGCGCGTTGAGCACACTGCTTGGCGCGTAATCGAAGCCGCATTGCACGTCGACCACCTTGCAGGTGCCGACGCGCACGCGCCGCTTCGCATCCCACGGCGCGCCGAACTTTTTGCGCAGCGCCAGCGCGGCGTCGATGTAGGAGTGGGTACTGCCGCAGCACGAGTAGGGCTTGATCGAGGTCTTGTCGAGGTGATACAACGCGCCGAGGTCCTGGGTGAGCGGGGCTGCGTCGGACGCGTCCGAGAACGCCCTCAGCACGCCGCCATCTTCGGTTTCGTAAATCTGCGTTGGCCCGGTGAAGCCCAGTTGCGCGAGTTCGGCGGCCAGCACGCCCGAATGCGCGGCCTTGCCGGCGTGCAGCCGCTTGCTCATGGTGCCGTCGGCATTGAAGGCCCAGAGGCCTGCGCCCTGAGTGCCCGCCAGTCCGAGCGCCCACGCAGATTGCTCGGCGTTGAGCTTGAGCAGCGAGGCGCACGCGGTCGCGGCGCCGAACGGACCGCAGACGCCGGTCAGATGCCAGCCGCGCAGCCGCGTGGCGGAGGGATTCAACGCAAGACTCGAGCGGATCATCACTTCGTAGCCGGCCGCGATCGCGGTGACCAGATCGGCGCCGCTGGCATTGATCTTTTCCGCGACCGCGATCGCGGCGGGTACCACCACCGCGCCCGGATGCAGCTTGGCGTTGTGGTAGTCGTCAAGCTCGAACGCGTGAGACGCAGTGCCATTGACGAGCGCCGCATCCGAGCAGCGCAGCGTCGGTTTTGCTTCGCCCCAGACATGCGCGACACCGGCGCCGGAGGTACCGCGTTTTGCCCAGGTGAGGAGCAGCTGCGCCCACGGCGTGCTGTAGCCGTGGACGCCGGCGCCGACGGTATCGAGAATTGCGATGCGCACCACTTCGCGCGTGCGCTGTGGCAAGTCCTCGTAACGCAAATGCGTGATCCAGTTGGCGAGTTCGCGGGTCGGTGCGGCGATGGCGCGGCGGTCGAAATTCATGATGAATTTCCTTTCGGAGAAGTTGGGGCCAAACGCGAGCGGCGTATGCGCATATTTTAGATCGACTCCGGCCGGATGTCAGGCGGGTGGCGGAGTGGGTTCGGCGCTGCTTTTTACCGTGCTGCCGAGAAACCCGCTGGCCGCCAGTACCGCTGCGACCATTATGAACACCGGCGCGAGGCCAAACGCTGAGCCCAGTGCGCCGGCGGCGATAGGCACCGTGGAGTGGGCGAGATGGTTGAGCGCAAAGCGGATGCCGGTCGCCTCGCCCGTGCGTCCTTCCGGCGCACGGTTATAGGACAGCAGCAACGTCACCGGCTGGCTGCAGCCGAGCGCGAGCCCGATCGAGAACGACAGCGCGCCGAGCAGCCAGACGCCCGTCACGAACGGAAACAGCACAAACATCACCGCGGCGCAGAACATCGATACCGACAGCACGCGCCGCGCATTGTAGCGCCGGGTCAGAAACGGCAGGCTGAAGCGCACGATGAAGGTTGCCGCCGCAAACGCGCCGAGCACGAGGCCGATGGTCGAGGCCGGTATCTCGATCGAGTGCGCGTAAATCGGCAGGTAAAACATGTAGAGGTCCCAGCCGGTGACTATCATCGCGCCGATGACCATGACTTTGCGCAGCTCGGGCAGGCGCAGCAGGTCGAAGGCGCTGTGCTTGCCGCCGGAGGATTTGGGTATCTCGAATTTTCTCAGCTTCGGGTGCAACGCTATCACGGCGATTGGCGCGAGCGTACTGATGCTGAAGATCAGATACGCCGCGGCGTGGCTCAGGTATTCGATCGCATAGCCGGCCACCAGCGGCCCGATGAGACTCGAAATCGAATAGCCGAGCGAGAGGGTGCTGAAGTTTTTGGCGCGGTCCTCGCGCGGGCCCCACGCGCCGGCAAGATTCTGGACCGAGACGTTGTAGAGCATGAAGGCGGCGCCGATAGTGGCGCCGGAACAATAAAGCGCCGCGATATGGCGCCACAGAAATGGCAGCAGCAGCCCGAGGCCGCACAGGATGGCGCCCCATAACATCGGCAGGCGCACGCCGTAGCGGTCCGACAGGCGCCCTGAGTAGACCCCGAGCGCGAGCGGCAGCGCCGAGTAGAGCGCAACCATCACGCCGATCTCGAATACGTTCGCGCCGAGCTCGATCGCGTACAGCGCCACGACCACGCGGCTGCCCATGAGACAGCCGTGGATGATCACGTTGAGGAAAACCATCAGGTACATGCGTGGGGCGCCTTGCGCGGTTGGCGGCAGGTCTCGAATGTACCTGCGAACCGCGCGGCGCCGCAAGCACGACAATGGCGAATCCGCCGCCGGCGCGCCGTCGTTTGCTATACTGCGATGTAATTTTTTTTCCGGTCCCCGCTTGCCATGAGCTATCGAGACGCGCTGAACATCGAAGACCTGCGCCGCATGGCGGAAAAGCGCCTGCCGCGGGTTGCCTACGACTTTCTGGCCGGCGGCGTCGAAGACGACGTATCGCTCGCCAATAATCGCGCCGCGTTCGAGCGCATCCGCCTGCGGCCGCACACGCTGGTCGACGTCTCCGGCCGCTCGCAGCAGGTGAGCGTGTTCGGCAAGACCTTCAACGCGCCATTTGGCGTCGCGCCCACCGGCGCGGCGGGATTGTATGGATTTGCCGCCGACATCGCGCTGGCCCGCGCGGCACGGGAAGCCGGGGTGCCATTTGTACTCTCCACCGCGTCGTTCGAGCCGCTCGAAAAAGTCGCCCGCGAAGCCGCGGGAGGCACACTGTGGTTTCAGCTCTACATGTCGAAAGACCGCGAAGCCGCGCGCACGCTGGTGACGCGCGCGCTCAACGCCGGCTACGAGGCGCTGGTCGTCACCACCGATTTGCCGGTGCAACCGAACCGTGAATACAACCAGCGCAACGGCTTCACGATTCCGTTCCGGCTCAACCTCGCCAATATGATCGATGGGGCGCTGCATCCGCGCTGGCTCGCCGGCGTGTTCCTGCGCACGCTGCTCGATTCGGGCGTTCCGCGCTTCCAGAACCTCGACACCGATGTCGGTGGCAGGATCATTGCCAAACCGATGAACGAGTTCCGCGCGCGGCGCGAAGCGCTGAACTGGGAGGATTTCCGCTGGCTGCGCGAGCTGTGGCCGCGCAAGCTGTTCCTGAAAGGCGTGCTGCGCGCCGACGACGCGCTCACCGCGGCGCAGCACGGCGCGGACGGCATTTTCATCTCCAATCACGGCGGGCGCGCGCTCGACGGCGCGCTGGCGCCGCTCGAAGCGCTGCCGCACATTCGCGCCGCGGTGGGCAACCGCCTGGTGCTGATGCTTGACAGCGGGATCCGCCGCGGTAGTGATATCGTCAAAGCGCTCGCGCTGGGGGCCGACATGACGTTCGTCGGGCGCGCGCCGCTCTACGGCATCGCGGCGGGCGGCGAGGCGGGCGCGCAGCATGCGATCGGCATCCTGAGCGCCGAAGTCAATCGCGTGCTGGCGCTGCTCGGCTGCCCGTCGATTGGCGAACTCAACGCGGATTATCTGTGGCGTCCGGATAAACAGGGAGATTGAACCATGAAACAAATCAGGATTCCGGCGGTGTTCATGCGCGGCGGCACCAGCAACGCCATCATATTTCACGCCGGCGATTTACCCGCCGATCGCGCGCAATGGGATGAGATTTTCCTGGCGGCGATCGGCAGCCCCGATCCGTACGGGCGCCAGCTCGACGGCATGGGCGGCGGCGTCTCGTCGTTGTCGAAGGTGTGCGTGGCAGGCCCGTCAACGCGGCCCGACGCCGACATCGATTACACCTTCGCGCAGGTGCAGGTGAAGGATGCGAAAGTCGATTACAGCGGCAACTGCGGCAACATGTCCTCGGCAATGGGGCCGTTCGCGGTGGACGAGGGCCTTTTCAAGGTCTCCGGCAAGGAAGCGCTGGTGCGCATCCACAACACCAATACCCGGAAAATCATTCACGCGCGCTTTGCGCTCGACGACGGCAAGGCGGCGGTCGACGGCGATCTCGTGATTCCCGGTGTCGCCGGAACCGGCGCGCCGGTAAGGCTCGAGTTTCGCGACCCGGGCGGCGCGACCACCGGCAAGTTGCTGCCGACTGGTAACGTGGTCGACACGCTGGATGTGCCCGGCGTCGGCAAGATCCGCGCCTCGTTGATCGACGCTGCCAATGCGACCTGTTTTATCAATGCGGCTGATCTCGGACTGACCGGCATCGAAATGCCGGAGGCGCTCGACGCGTCAACCGAGCTGCTCGAGAAACTCTCGAAAATCCGCATCGCGGCGTCGATCGCAATGGGCATATCCAAAGACGCCGCGGCGGCGGCGCGCAACCGGACCGTGCCGTTCGTGAGTTTCGTGTCGCGGCCGCAGGATGCGCAGTCGCTCTCGGGCGCGGCGATCAAGGCCGATAGCGTCGATCTGACCGGGCGCGCGATCTCCAACGGCCAGCCGCACCGCGCGCTGCCGCTCACGGTGACGTTGTGCATGGCGGTCGCGGCGCGTATCGAGGGCAGCGTCGTGAACCAGGTTGCGCGTTTGAATTCCGATCCGGACGCTGAAATCAGGATCGCGATGCCGTCGGGCGTGCTGGTAGTCGCGGCATCGGTGAAAAAAGTCAACGGCGCGTGGCACGCCGAGCAGGGCGGGTTCTATCGTACCCATCGCCGCCTGTTCGACGGCTACGTGTACGTGCGCGCTTCGCGCGTGCCGGCGCTGGTCGCGGGCTCCAAGAGCAAGGTCAAAGCGGCGGCGTAGTGCCGGTCAGGCGCGGGCGGTGCGCAGCGCGGGCCTGAGCATCAGGCACAGCGGCAGCGTCGCGAATACCAGCAGTCCGACCAGCGCGATCGACGTGCTGACGCCGAGCGCATCCCCGATCACGCCGTACGCAAGCGGCGCCACCAGTCCGCAGATCGAACCGATCGTGTAGAACAAGCCGAACGCGCGCGGCAGGCGGTCCGGATCGACCAGATCGCCGATCGTCGCGTACAGCACCGACGAGGTGCCGTTCAGCGCGACGCCAATCACGGGCAGCAGCAGATACGCGGCAATATCCGGCAGCACCAACATCAGCAGCACCCCGGCCCCGGTCGCAATCTCGGTGATCACCACCGTGCGGATGATGCCGATGCGCTCGGCGAGGAACCCGCACGCGAGTTTGCCCGCCATGCCGCCGATCATTATCAGCGGCACCGACAGCGTCGCCCAGCCGGCGGGCAGGTTCTTCGCGATCATCAGGAACGCGATGAACGTCAGAAAACCGGTGCGCGTGCTGCTGTCGATGATTTCAATCAGGCACAGCGCGATGAAGCCCCGGCGGTGGCGGATGCCCCAGCCGGTGCGTTTGGGTGCGCCGACCGATGGGGCGGCTACGTGCCGGGCGCGGCCGGCGGTCTCGTGCAGCAATAGCAATATCGTCAGAGCGACCGCCAGCGCGAGGCTGCCGTAGACCGTGACCGGTATCTGCCACGGCACGCCGGCGACGAACAGCAGACTTACGCCGCCGCCAAACGCGAACTTGCCGACATCGCCGAAGAAGTTGTAAGTGCCGAGCGCGGCGCGCCGCCCTTCCCCCGGATAGTCGTGCGAGATGAGCGTCGAACACAGCGGATGCTGGAACGCGGAGCCGAAGCCGGCGCAGAACAGCGCGAGCAGAATCGCGGCGAAACCCGCAGTCTGGCCAAGCGCGATGAAAGCGAGCCCGGCGCACGCGGTGCCAAACGCGAGCAGATTGCGCGCGCCTAGCCGCTCGGCGATCAGGCCCGCGGGCGTCTGGAACAGCGCCATCGCGCCACGATGCGCGGCGCGGATCATGCCGACCTGCGCCAGCGACAGATTGAATGCCTGCGCCAGTATCGGCAGCAGCACGTAGCTGATATCGGACAAGCCGTCGTGCACCGTGTGCGCCGCGCAGCAGGTCGCAAGCGTGTGTTTCGGCAATGTCGGCGGCACGGCTCCTCCGTTCTTCTAATAGAAGGCAATCATATCAGGGCAGTGTAAAATCCGTACATCGAGGGGACACCCTAATGGAAATTATCATCTATTTTTTCGCCGCGTCGTTTGTTTTCATGGCACTGGCGCTGATGATCACCTATAAGCGCACCCGGCATTACGGCGTATTCCTGATGGGGCTCACGTATGGTGCATCGGCGGTGGTGGCGATCGTGCTGACGCATTGGTGGCCGCTGGTGGCCGGCTTCGTGCTGGTTTGGCTGCTGCGCCTGGCCGGGCTCGATCCCGACACGCAGCGCGGCAGCCCGCGGGGGTAATTTCATTTACGGGAGGCGTCATGAATCAGAGATCAAACAGCAGTTCGATCCGCACCCCCAATCTGTGCGCCACCGCGGCGCGGTTGTCGGATGTACTATTGCTGGAAATATCCCGTCGGAATCACATTGGCGCTTTGCTGCCTCCTGATATTTTTGCTCGAAGGTTGCCAGCCGGTGGTTCCGCAAAATGACCAAATCGGTTCGATCGTCGCTGCCCCCGCCGCGTACAACGGCAAGCAAGTATCCGTCCAGGGCGAAGTTACCGAAGCGCTGTCGATCCTGAACTTTGGCTATTTTCGCCTAAAGGACCCGACAGGAGAAATTCTAATTGTCCCATCGCGTACGTATCCGCGACCGGGGGAGCGAGTGGATGTATCAGGTAAGGTAAACAACCCTTTTGTAATAAATAACCAATCAACGCTTGTCATTCTTGAGATTCCTTCTTTGGCAAGCAATAGAAGACCATAAGGGCGCGGTCTGCAAATATTCTTCTTATTTAACAATACACTCTTCATTCCTAGGTGCGTCTGGGCTCGGTAAAACTGAGCCGCTCTTTCGGTTCCGCATCTGGACGTTCGCAAGCAGCGTCTCGCGCATCGTCCGATTTCTGCGAAAGTTCACGCCCTGAGGGGATGATGCCGCTCGGTCTACACTCGCACGATAGGCAAAACGGTCTCGAAATCTGCTCGCTACGAACCTGTGCATGGCTCGAACCATCCGCGCAAAGCCCCAAGTCTTGACCGCGGACGTCACGCGAATGACCCCTAAGTGGCCCGGTGATGCTCTCACTTAGCGAGAAGGGGTGTCTTATTTTCCGATCCCCCGCATTGGACATGGCCGAGATAGGCAGACAAGATAGGCAGGCGACGGTCTGGATCTTGACCGGACCTATACCAGCGTACGAGCGTATTGGTCGCAAATGCGTGCCTCATATCTTGCAGACGTGGCCCGTGGTTGTTTGTCACGCGACGCAAGACCGCACGGTGCGGTCCGTTCGTACTATAATTATGGAATTCGCCATGGAGAGGTAGCAGTGCATGTCCAAGCTCAGCCTTCAGCGATCAGAACTGGCAAACAGCGCACACAACCGCGAGTCACTTTTCCGCGGACCGTTTCGTTCCATCCTCGCACTGATTGTCTGTTGTATTCTGGCGTCAACAGCGTGGGCGCAGCCCAGTAGCGCCCAGCTGTCGATTCCTGACGGGCGGCATTTCATCTTGCTGATCGATGATTCCGGGAGCATGGGACGGGGGGGTAGGATGCAGGCCGTCGGCGGGTATTTGCCGGAACTTCTGTTTAGGGGCATCAGTTCGGACGGTCAGAAGCTTGCCGGATTCGACCCGGCGCGCGACAAAGTCTCGATGCTCTTCTTCACCATTCTCAAAAGCCCCGGTGGATGCAGCGGAGGCCGAAGGGCAATGTCGGCCAATCCGGAAGATATGTTTGAGCTGACGAATTTGGGCAATATCCGCGGCAGGGATGATTTCGCCTCCAAACTCAACGGGCAATTGAGTCTGGGATGTCGAGCAGGCGGTCAATACTCTCCTATCGCCACTTCACAGCTTCTGGTGTTGCCTTTTTTGCAAAAGTCGCTACCCGCCGGCGAATTACACTCGCAGACGATTCTGATCCTGGCCAGCGATGGAGAATACAATGCGTCGTCTCCGAGCAACGAATTAATTACGTTCTTCAGGGAAAAGGTGGACATCAAAACGGCCCAGCCGTTGCTGGGCCGTCTGGACAGACTCTTTGATTTGAACACGCCGCCCAATTGGCTGATCCGGCGGGGCGGACTCTTTTTCCTCTTTGCCGAAGTGAGGCCGCGCCATCTGGCGGAATCGTCCATTCAATATCTGAGCAACGCGCCACTCGAACCGCAGGCTGTTTCCGGCAGCCAGCTTCGTTACGCGCTTCGCAGCCAGTCGGTAGGCGATATTCAGGTTTTGCCCAAACGATCGGCCGCCGATTACGAATTCAAGCCGCTGTGGCTGCGCGCGGGGTTCCAGGATGTCGCCGGCCAGCCGTGGCGTATCGGCACCCAGCGGTTGCCCGGCGAAGCGAAACTCTCTCTGCAAAATTGCCAGCCGCCGCAATGCCGTGAAAAGGACGGCGTATTAGGCATGTCGCTGTTCGATGTCGGCGGAGCCAGAGTGCTGTTTTCTCCCGGCGATGCCGACCCCGATCCGGGCAGGATCAAATTCCGCGTCGGATTCAACTATCGCACCGAGTTTTACGATCACCTCTACGTCGAAACCGGCGAACAGGTGATTGCCACGGAGCTTGTAAGTCCGACCACGCTTCCGAACTTCTTCTTCTTTCTGCCGGCCAAACAGCTTACCAAGAAGGATCTGGTCGCGGAGTATCGAAACGACGAGGATGGCATCACCACGCCAGAAGAGGCGCGCAACCGGCTTCAGGCTACCTACAACCGGATCTGGGTGGGGTCGGCGATTGCGCTGATGATCGCGACGCTACTGACCGCGCTCTTCTTTTTCCTGACGGCGTATCACCGCCGCTTCCACCCAAATCTGAAATGGCTGCCATCGCCCGAAGTGGTCGTCGATTTCAACCGACCGACGGCCAGCCGATTGCTGGTCGGCACACTGAAGGTCGTCAACGATCAACCCGTGCCGTGGTTCGGACGGCTGCTGAAAAACGAAGAGCAACCGACGCGACAGGCCGAAATTTCGCTCAATTACAATTCATTCCAGACGAGCGGACTCGAGATTACCAGCAACAATCCCATCGGATTCGTTCTGGCTAGTGAGGTATTGAGTAACGGCCGGGACGTGCCGCCGAACGGCCTGGAACGGACGATCAAGGAGGGCGTTTCGGACGGCAAACAGATTCACGTCTTTCTGGCGGCCGACGCGATCCACGATTTCCGAAGCGCGCGCACCGGGCAGCGCGAAACCAAAGTTCCCGTCGATCTGAAAACCGAAATGGCCTGGACGGCACCTGGCAGTGAAGGGGGGCAATGGACGGCGATGATCGATCGCGTGATGCACCAGGTTCGATCGAGGCTGGCGGTCGAAACATCGGACAGCGCCAAGCTCGACGTGAAATCCCAATTGATCGTCAAGCCCGAAGAGCCTCGTAAACCGTGCGTCGTGTACATCCCGCGCGACGAAAAGCTCCATTTCAACAAGGGGGAAAAGATCGAGATCGGACGCTTCATTTTCGGAAGCCAGGCCATACACCGGTTCGCCCAACCGTTTGTCTGGGGCGATTACACGGTGCAGACCTACAAAGACAACCGGCCCTTGGGCGGAGAGCCAATCAAATTGGACAATTCTCGCGTGACGGTTCTGCCCGGGGAACAGGTTGATGTCCCCTTGCGGATCTCTTGTGACGGCGAAACGATCCTGAATCCCGATCCGGCGAATGCGTTTTACACCTTCAAACTGATCGGCGATTTCGACGCCGAATCGTCGCCCGGCCCGCATTCGACCATGCTCTACCGCGATACGACACGCGCGGAGATCGAACTGACGGTCAATCACAGAGGCGCGGTGCACGAAATTTTTTGGACGCCTGAAGGTGGTGCCAAACAGCGACTGTTGCTACCAGACGGATCGGGCGCCGAGGAGCGCGAGATCGACGCCAACCTCCTTCGCTTCGACGAACTGTCCGTCGAATTCGATCCGCAAACCGCGCGGCCGCGGAATCTGATTTCGATCAAGGTCGGCAATTCCGCCAACGCCGGCAAAGGCTTTGTTGCGGTTGATATCGACACGCGGATCACGAGCGGGGATGCCGCGAAAAACAGCGTCGTCATGGCGAGCAACCGTCGCATCGACGATCTGATCGGAATCTATGAACTGGACGAAAAGCGAGCAAACATCCGCGTCAACGAAGGCGAAGCGCCGCAAACGCGCGACGTGCGGTTCGACCCCGGATTGATTGAGCGAATCACGGGCGCTCGCATCGCGTCCGAGTTTTTCGGCGTCGAGATCGGCCTCAAGATTCACGTGCGAACGGATCAGGGCGATGGGTTTCGCCGCGAATTGAAGCTCCGGATTCCGCTCGGGCTGGAACAACTGCCTGGACTCAACTGGCTGGCCATCGATTTCGGCACGTCGGCGATTGCGGTGGCACTGGGAACCGGCGACAAGATCATGCCGATCCCGCTCCAGGAAATCAAAGTCGATGGCGGCATCAGTCTGGGAGATTATGATTTGAGCAACCCTGAACATGGCAATCCAAACCTGCTGCCGAGTTGGGTTTTCTGCGACGCCGATCTGCGAACAAGCTCTCAGGTAAAGGCCAATCCAGGGTTTCCCGGATACTTCGATGAAAAGAAGCAGCTTTCGCTGACACCGGGCGAAGCCGATTTTATCGGCCTGCCCGCGCTCGGCAGGCAATTGGCAGAGAGTCCGGAGCGAGTCATTTACTCCCTGAAATCCTGGTTGGGGAACGCTTCCCGCAACATAAAATTGCAGGCGCCGATCAAATATCGCGATGAAACTGGCGCTTTGGTCATAAGCGAAACACTACCGCTCGATAAAGTCGTCGAATCGGGGCTGTCCGCGCTAACCGACGCGTATCTGTTCGATTCGGCCTACCACGCCGATCAGATCGTGTTGACTCATCCGAACACCTTTACCCAGCGGCACAAGGATTTACTGCACGACATCGCCATGAGCGCGTTCGGTAAACCCGAACGGTTTGGCATTTCACTGCCGGAGCGAATTCAGTTGATCAGCGAATCCGACGCGGTGGCTTATTACTATTGCACCCAGCAGATGCGACGGCGTCCGCGCCAGGCGACCGAGCGCATCCTGGTATACGATTTCGGTGCGGGCACGCTGGATTTGTCGCTGATCAACATTGAGTGGAAATCGGGAACTGTCACTTATCCTGTCCGGTGGGATGTCGAAGGCCGCATTGGCGTGCCGGTCGCGGGCAATTACATCGATGAAGTGTTGGCGCGAATCGTTGACCGGCTGATCCGCGACAAATCCATTTCCGGCGCCAACGCCGTTGAATACCAATTTCAGATCGTGGCTGATTCCCCTTCCCCCGATCAGGAGAAAAAGAGGAAGCATCGAAGCGCGATCGTCGCGTTGTGGGGAGCGATCCGGGAAGCCAAACATCAGTGGGATGGGCAGTCCGCGATGAAGATCAAGGCCGGATCTACGGGCAGCGCCGAAGGAATCCTTGGCCAAGCCGAGCACGAAAAACTGCCCAAGGAACCACCCGGTCACAACGCCGGTTTGTGGGCTGAGGGCAGCGAGATTTGCCTGTCGATTCCGGCTTCCGATATTCACAATGACGTCCGCATGGCGGAATTCATCCAGTTCGTCACGGTGACCGTGATCGACGAGCTGTTATCTGCCGCCAATGTGGTTCCGGAATCGGTCGATACGATCATCGTGTCGGGGCGCGGCGCGCTGTGGCCCGGATTGCGCGAACAGGTGCGCAACCGTTTCCCGAATGCGTACAAACCAGGCTGGGAGGACGATTCCGATTGGGAAGAAGCCGGTGTCATGAAAGATTCCGTCGTTCGCGGCGCCATCGCGCGGCAGGATTTGTTGCTGACGCTGGACGACGCCGGCTACGAAACCCGCTGGCAGCCGAAACTGGGTGTGCTGATCAACCATGATACAGATTTGATCACCGAAGACGATTGGGACAAACCGATCGACCTGACCCGAAGCCCGACCTTCCGCGTTGTGCAGGTCAGTCTGCGAAACCCGAACCCGCGCGAAGACGCCAAATCGCTTCGCAAACATTTTTACATCGACCTCGCAGACCAGATTTTCCGGCGCGAAGGCGTCTGGGCGCGAACCCGCGAGCTCTGGATTCGTAAAGAGATGTCGGGCGGCAAGCTCGGCATCTATCTGGAAGACCGGGATAAGACGGTCAGCGTGCCGATCTTCACGCAAGCACGCGCGGTGGAAGCCGTTACCACACCACCCTGGCCGGTGGGCAATTTCCTGTTGGATCCGAACGACTGAGCCAGAAAAAAGAGGGAACGATAATGCGGATCAGTAACGCGAAGAGTCGTTGGGCAATAACGGTGACCATTTGCCTGGGACTGATGGTCGGGCTGACTGGAAACGGTTACGGCCAAAGTGAGGCATACGGAACCGGGGTACCGATAACATGTAAAGAAGGAAACGATCACAAGCCCTTTGAGATCGTTTTTGCCTCGCTCTTTACCCCAGTCAGTGGTCGAGATGGTGCTTCGCTGTGCTTGATTCTGAAACCCTCAACGGGTGAATCGAAGAAGGAGAAGACGTTTTGTGCTTACAGAATCGACCGAAAGATAACCAGAGATAACTCTACTGGCGCCGCAGAGCACCGTAACTTGGATGGGAGTTTCAAGGATAAGCTGAATGAATTTGTCAAGAAGACGTCTAATTGTACTGTAGGGCAAGCATCAGAAAACTTAATTGGTGAAATGAATAATGTTCTACAGAAGGGCGTTGTAGACGCCAAGGGACTAATTAGAATCGTCAATCCCAAGTCGACTCCTATAGATGTTAAATATTTTGGCTCATTCAATGCTGTCCAAAGCATAGAGGACTTCCCTCGAGCCGTACATGCGTATTTTAAAAACGTAAGCGCGCCAGTTACGCCAGACACTGCCGGCACAGGAGGCGCGGCGGGAAACGTGGCGGGTAAGGAGGCTGCCGAAATAGAAAATCTACGAAAGGTTATTGATGAATTGAGAACAGCTAACAATAAGTTGATAAATGATTTGCGGGATAAGCCGGTAGAAAAACACGCTCTAAAAGAATATCTTGTAAGCTATTTGTGGTTTTGGGCACTAGGGGCGGCCATTCTAGGAGCTATATTGATTTTTTACTTGCGCCGTTTTTTTTCTAAAGTCAAGAACTTTCAGGAGACTACCCCTGTAACGCCGAAGAATGCTGACCTAAATAAGGATCGAATTCGGGAAGGTATCTACGATGACCTGATTCGTTACTTGCGCAGTAACGATCGGCATCCAAACCCAATTAGCCCGTTGAAAGACGAAGTTAGCAGTTTTTCTCGCGTTCTTGCGCAACTAGAGGAAAGACTTGGTGTGCGTGAAAAAGAAATACAAGACAATCTAGATAAAAAACGCAAATACGTCGGAAGCCTTCTGGAACCTCCGCACATATTTTCAACGAAAAGGCAGATGATTGAACGAAACGAAAAGCTGATCGGTGCCCTGAATCAATTTTTCCACGAACACTCAATTCTTGTCGAGCATAGTAGCTATGCGATAAGCCAGTACGCGGTCTTGTATTCGAGCCTCAATGAAAAGATATCAAAGTTTTGGCTAAAACATCCATCCCCGGGACCGTCCGATAATGCCTGGATGGAGGAGGTCAAACGGAGCGTGGCGAACTTGGCGCAAGAAATTCGTGCTGATTTGGTGAACCAGAATGCGGAGTTGCAGAATTACAAATTGCTGACGGATGCGATAAAAAGGCAAGATAGAGCTATAGGCGGGAATTCACTTCTGATCCAAGGAGAAAATTTGCTTGGCTGGGTCGAGCGGATGATATCGGAGCAACGCACATCGCTTAGCCTACTCCCCGCCTACAGGCCTAAGAATTCAGTCAGCGTCGTGGACAAAATAAAGGTGATCGCGGATAGCTTGTCCCTGGCGTCAGGCGCAATCACCCAACAGGTTCCCACCGCCAGTGGCACGATAGATCAACTTGTCAATCTAGCAATGGAAGAGTTGCGGCGCGCAAGAATCAAAGCAGGGCAAGCTGACGCTCTCGAACGGGAGAGAAACACGTTCAGAGATACGATTGCCTCCCTCGAGCCTGAAATCGAAGCCGGCAAGAAGCTGTCAGAAAAGATTGTGCAATATATTGGTCTGAAGCGTGAGAGGGTTTTCTCCTTGGGACAGGCAGCCAAGACTATACTGCAAACGATCGAATCCGAATCTCCCGAAGGTCGAGAGTTGAGATTCAGATTGCTGGCCGTCCGGATCGCATTCGAGAAGGCGAAGCAGCAATCGGAAAATGAGAACATGATCAAGGCGCTTCGGATCAATGAATGGCTGCCGAAATTGGAAGCATTGCCCGATGAGATGCAGGATATTATTAGTCGCGATGAAATTCTAGGCTTGAATATTGGATTCAGCAGGGGATGGCTGCACGACTTGCTCAGGGCGGAGTTGTTGATGAATGGCTACTTTGCCGAGAGTGACGCTAATTTCCTGTTGCGGGATGCGATTTTCCAGGCGAGCACGGCGGTACGGGCTGCCTTGTTCAAATATGGATGCAAAGTCGCCCGGATCAAATTGTTCGAACCGGCGCCGGACGGGGTGAATATCGAGCGCGATTCCGACCCGCTGCTGCGTCCATTCCCGGAAATCGAAGAAATGATCGTGCGGAAATTCAAAGAGAGAAAAAAGAGCGACCATCCCGGGTTCGTCATCGATGTGGAGAGTTTCCCTTTCAGCATAGACAATCAGCGTAAAAATGTCGGGAAGGTCGTCATCATGAATCCGAGTAACTGGTTGCAGAAATAGACCACGGAAAGAGAGGCTGCAAGTGAGATCCATCGTTTCATTGGCTGTCGTGTCGGCAACTGTGTTCGCGCTCTTCATGCTATTCCGTCCCGTCATCGGTGGGATTGGGGGGGCGACGGTGCCAGACATTACGGGGCGGGCGGAGCCGTTCGTGCCGGATGGGGCGACGTGGTTGGCGCCGTTTGGGAGCTTGCCGGCGCCGAAGCCGGTGGTCGTAGCTTCGACGACCAAGCCTTCGCCCGCCGATGCGGCGAAGATGGGCATTGCGAATCTCGATCCGGTCGAGCGAATGATCCTCGATCTGGTCAATGCGGAGCGGACGAAAGTGCAGGCGCGCGATCTGACAGCCGAACCCACGCTGCAACAGATTGCGCGCGGCCATAGCAACGATATGCTGGCGCGGGGCTTTTTCGAGCACGTCAACCCCGACGGGCAGGCGCCTGGGGATCGCGTTGCCGTCGCGCACCGGCAATTGATCGGCGACGCTGGAGAGAACATATGGAGCGGATCGGGGATTGATGCCGCCGATCCGAAAAAGCTCGCCGAGTTGATCAAGAGCAAATTGATGGCGAGTTCGGGACATCGGGAAAACATTCTGAAGCCCGAATACACGCATATCGGTATCGGAATATCGGTGAAGGACAAAGAGGTTCGGGCGACGCAGGTGTTCACGGTCACCCGCGGGTTCCTCGATCAGCCCCTGCCCGCGCAGGTTGCGACCGGCGATACGCTGAACCTTACAATCAAGCCCTTCGCGGGTGGGCAGCAACCGTCGGGATATGATTTTTTGATGCCGAATGAAGGGACCACCACGGGCAAGGATTACCAGATCGGCAACGGCAAGGTGGATATTGGACCGGGCGTGTACAAGCTTCGATTTCATTTTCCCAGAGCCGGCAGGTATTCGATAAGTGACGGGCCGCAGATTGAAGTGAAATAGCTACCGGATGCAGTCCCAGTAGCCCGCGCGTCAGAAAGAGGCTCTCCCTCACGGTCGGGCTACTGACACAAAGAGACGATGAAAAAACCGAAACAGCGACTCCGCGAGGCCGAGATCATGCTGCAAGGAGCCGATCGCGGGCAGCGCGAGAAAGCTCTGGAAATCATTCGGGGGATCGTGTCAGAAGCCGATGGGACGGCGATCGCCCAAAAGGCGCGGGAAATCCTGGAAAAATCCGAACGTCCCCGCCGCGAGGAAGAACGTGATCCCGTGCTGGAGGGGTATTCCAGGCGCTGGAGCGGGGTGCAGGGGCTGACCGATCCGAACATCGTTCGCTTGCTCCGAGAGTTGAAAGAACAAACCGGCGTTGCGGTTCGCCTGCGCTCGACCGTGGTCAGGGACATAAAAAAATGGATCGAGTTGGTTCTGCCCAAAATTACCGAAGGGTTGCCGCCGCGGGAAGTCCATACGTTGAATGAGTTCGTCACCGAAGTGTCTAAAATCGACGCGTACCGCGTGGACGAAATCGTCCCACTGCGCAGGTCACTGTTTCTGCTTCAATATCGAGAACTCAGGCAACGGATCGACGAAGCGCTCGATCGCTGGGCGATGGAGGACGCGTGGCGATTGCACGCGCAACTGACGCCGACGCCGGTAGAGTTCAAAACCGAGGTGTTGCAGCTTCAGGAACGCATTTACAAGGTCGAGCGGTTTCGACAGTCGGTGGAAGAATCGCTCGCCCAGATGTCGCGGAAAGCGCAAGCGACTTGGCCGGCGACATGGTTAGATTTGCGTATGCTGGCCAATTCGCTTCGCAATTCCAGCGGCTATCTGGCGCAGAACCGGCTGCCCTCCGATTGGCGACAGCAGGTGGAAGAAGCCATCGATCGGGGGATGCTCGCGGCTCGCACGTTTTTGGAAAAGCAGACCTTACTCGCCGTCGATTCCAGGGGCTTACGGGAGTTTTGGGCGCAGTACCGCGAATTGGAGCTTGCGGAAATCGGCGACGGCCTCGCGCCGAATGAAGATTGGTTCCGCAACAGCCTGGACTCCATCGTCAAGGATGCGCAGGCGGAGGTCGCGGATGCCGCTACGCCGGATCAACTCAAGGCCATCTCGCGGAAACTGACCGAGCGATCGGATGGATTGCCGCCGCTAGTCGCGGATCGTATGCGGAAACTGGCCGATGAGATCAGGGTCGTGACGGCAAATTGGCTAGCGATGATTTCCGGCGAAGAGTTCGACGCTTCGGCGACAGGAACGAGCGGATTGCCCGCTCCCGATCGTTTTGTCAAGGCTGCACCGGACTATCGCGCACATCTTGACCGGATCAATCAGGCGCTAGGCGCGATTGAGAGCGATGCGGCACCGACCGAAGCGGATTATCGAGAAGGCGTTCGGGTTGCGAAATTGGTCCTGGCTCGTGTCGGAAATCACAGCAGCGCAATCAAGCTCCAACGCGAGGCGGAGCGCGGAATTCTCTGCTGGCGGTTGGATGAGGCATTGCGTGGCTGGAGGATCGAAGAGTTCCTGACGCGGACGCGGGTCGATGAGGCCGAAGGGGTCTATCGCGATCTGGCCCTGAATCCCGCCGCGTTGAGAGAGTTGGCGAAGTTGGCCGGACAGGTCGAGATTCAGGGTTGGCTCGACGCAGCAGATTGGTGGAAGGGCTGGCGAGAGAGGAAGAAACAATTGCCGCAGCCCGAATCCGATTGGCCCGATTCGCTCAGACTGGCCGTCCGCCAACAGGAAGCGCGCCGCCGCGATCAATGGTACGGCGCACTGGCAATCCTGATCGGCGCCGATTTGTCTCCCGAAGAGGCGCAGCAGGCGGCGGAATCGCTCGGACACGAATTGCAATCCCTGAGCTTGCAGGGGTATTACCGGACGCTGATGCGCAAGGCCGCCACGGGCCGCGCGGACCGGTACATCGACAACAAACAATTCGAGAAAGCCGCCGCTGAGATTGCGGCGCTGGACGAATATCACGAAGAGACGCTACGGCTGCGCACGCGGTTGAATGTCGAAGAGGCCAGGACGCGATCGGTCAGCGAGACGGCTAATGTGCTCTTTCGCGAATGGCATAATGTCGCGCGGTATTTGCCGAACGCTGATCAGATTCTGCTCGACACCGTCCAGCGAGCCTGGGAGAAGGAAGAGACTGAGTCGCTCAAGAATCTGAGGATGGTGCTCGATCGCGCCGTCGCATTCTTTACAACTGGCGGATCGGATTCCGCACGGGCCGGTCAATTGCGCGAATGGGCCGAATGGCTCAAGGTCGAACAGGCGATTCGCTCCGGGCAATCGCTCCAGAGCGTCAATCAGATGGCCGATTACCTGCGGCGCGCCGAATCGAACGATCGGTCGGGATACAAACAGCGGCTGGAACGGCTGGCGCGTCACTGGCAGACCAGCGGCAATACCGTGATGCTGGCTTGGGCCTATCAGGCGTTCAATCGGTTTGACCCTTCAATTCTGCCCTCGCCGCGCGATCCGGTCGAGGATCTGATCGCGGAGGGAGCGCAGGTCGCAAAGCGCAGTCTCGATGCGATTCGATCCATGGGCGCAGGAGTCGATTCCGTCGAGGATGCCGGGAACCCGGATGGCACGCGACGATTGCGGGCAGATGTTGAAAAACTGACTGTGGCATTGCGGGGGCACCAGGGCAAATGGAACGAACTGAACCATTACCTGGACCTGCTGCATTACGAAGAGCATCACCGCGAACCGTCGACGGAATTCACGGGCGTTCAGCGCTTGAGCGAGAGCTTATTGAAGACGCTCGAGGATCTGGATGGCTTGCGCGACGCGGACTGGCGTCGGGATGAAACGCTCGAAACCCTCGACGCTGTCAGGCGTACGATGATGAGCGAATTCGGTGGATTCGCAATGCAACAAAAAATCCTGGCCCGGATCGAACATTGGGACCCGCTGACGAGGCTGCGGTTTCTGGAGTCGCGTATGACCGAAGCGGCGGAATTGTGCGACAGTGATTCGCCGATCGAGATTTACGAGGAGCGGCATTTCGCCGATCTGAAGCGATGGATCGGCGAGTTGATTGGGGTTCTGACGCAAACCGGCGCCGATTCGTGGCGGATGTGGGAAATCGCCTCGGCAGAATATTGTGAATTGGTGTATAAGAAAGCCGGAATACTGACGCCGAAAATACAGCCGCCCGACCTGCACGAACTGGCCAAATGCGTGGATCGGTTGATGAAGGAAGAACCGGAATTCAAGCGCAAGATCGAAGAGTTGACCGAGCAGAGACCCAATGTCCCCGCGCACGGCAATTTCGATCCGCAACGCCACCCGGATTACCTGGAACGCCTTCCAAAACAGCCGCCGGGATCGCGCAAAGTCTACCGGCGTTTCGACCGGTTCGCGATGGGCGGACCGATGCAAACGATCTTGAAGCAAAGCCGCGCCTATCTGCCTGCTTGGGTGCGCAAGTACTTGGAGGAGGGATTGCCCTGATGCTCAAACCAACCCCAGTTTCTGTGTTGCTCCTGTTCTTTGCTTTAGCGGGCGCAGCCTTTCTCCAAGCCGCCAGCACTCTGCCGTCTTCACCTGCTACCGGGCCTGCCGCTGGGGCCGGCGGGTCATTTACCGGTCTCGATGTGGTGATCTTGATCGATCAGTCAGGCAGCATGTGGGGCGCGCCAGGACAGATGTGCGGGCAACGACGCTGCGCCACCCGCAACGATCTATACAATCACCGCATCGGTCAGACGAAGAACCTGATCTATCGTCTGGCCGAACACGTCGAAGACACACCGTTCGTCCATCGCGCGTCAGTCATCGATTTCGGCAGCGACGCCAGCGTTGCGCTCTCCAATCACGAGATCCGATTCGATCCGAACAATCCCGGCAAAGCCTTGCGCGATACCCGAACCGTGGTCGAACGTGTCGTCACGCACAAGGACGGCGTCAATGGCATCAACACCAACACGCCACGCGCGATGGAACTAGCGCAGGGCGAATACCGAAAGATGGCCGCGTCGCAGCCCTCCACGGGCCGCCAGCGCGTGATGCTGATCGTTACCGACGGCAGTCCCAACAATCCGCCTGCAACCCACGATTCGTTGCAGGACGCCGCGCGCCAGCGGGCCACTACTTTGAATCTGAAAGGGCCGGGCGAGGGCATCTGGGTCGTCGGATTGAACGATGCGAGCAACTACTGGAATGATGGCGACGGCAAATTTTGGGAAAGCGTCGCCGGGAAAAACCACGCTCTGCTGGCCGAGACCGCGTCGTCCAAGATTTTCACGGTCATTCAGAATATCGTGGATGGATGGCTAGGATCGCACAGCAAGCTGGTCACCGGCAACGAATATCAGTGCCCGCCGTATCTGCGCCGGATCGCGTTCAACGTCAATTTCACAACGCCCGGCTCCACGATCAGGATCACTGACACGGACGGCAAAGACATCGCGCTCGGCTCCGGCGGACCAACGACCAATCCGAATACCTTCGCGCGATTCATCGTTGACGACCCAAAGCCTGGGGCTTACCAACTGATGAAAGACCCCTCGCGTAGTTACACGGTCAGCGTCGAGGAGTATTCAGCGGACATCAAGCGGCTTTCACCCGCCAGAGCCACCAGCCAGGCGCTGGAGGCGCGAATCGTCTTTCAGGCCAACACCAGTCAGGGCGCGCCGATCGCGTTGCTCTCGGCCTGGCCGATCAACGCTTCGATCGTCATCACGCCGCCAAACGGAGCCCCGGCAAAGACCCCGGCTAATTTCATCGGCGGCGGCAAATGGGAGGCGAAATGGAAACCACCCGGCGTGGGAATTTACACCGTGCGGATCGAAGGACTCGTCACACTGCCGAACAACACGCCATACGACGTCTTCGGCTCCAACGCAAAATCATATAACGACAAGCTCGAAGTCAACAATTTGAACCCGTATCTGCTGCGGCTGGACGATCCCGACCCGGCGGGTGGTTTCCGCGTCATACCGGGGGCGACGGCGAGGGTCTCGTTCAAGCTTGTGGATGCGAAGAACGCGCCGGTGGCCAACCCGGCGGCGGTCAACGATCCGGCGACCTGGCTGTCGCTGCAACTGATCGACAAATCGGGCGCGCGACTCGCGGCGCCGGCGATTCCGCTCAAGCCCGGATCAGACAGTTCGTTCGAGGCCTCCGTGCCGATCAACCTCGATTGGACGAAGGGCGAAGGCTGGTGGAAACCTGGGCAGATGAATTTCAGAGTCCTGGCGCAGCCGAACCGGCTGATTCCAGCGACCCCGGAAAATTATCTCGATTCGATCCAACTGCCGCCCGAAGCCGAATCGCAACGAATCGGCGGCGATCCGATGACCGCCGGCCCGCTCATGGTTCGCTATTCCAGATGGCTGCTGGCGCCGCTGTTGCTGCTGGCGCTGGGCGCGCTGGGCGCGCTGGCGTGGTTTGCGGCGCGCGGGGTGTTTCCCGGCCTGTGGATTTGGTGGGCCGACGCTTCCCGAAATCGAACGGTGATGTTGAAGCTTTACGACGGCGATATCGACCCGGCGGGAGAGGGCGCGAAGAAGTTGCAGGCAGGCCGTTGGCACCAATTCAAATATGACCGCCAGGTCAGCCTGCTGGTCAACGGCGACACCGTGGTGGCCGAACGATTCCGCATCAAACGCCACTTCTCTACCGATGCCCGAGTGGTCCTGGAGTATTCGTGGCAAAATGATCGCGCGAAGAAGCTGCACCGAACGATCGTTTCCCGGACGAAGGCCGAACGGCTGAAGGGATTGGCGGGCGAGGCGTATCTCGGCGGGTACCTGGCGGGATTGGACGTGAAGCAATAGCGAATGTCTCAGTAGCCCGACCGTGAGGGAGTGTTTCATACAAGGAGAAAAATACCATGGCGATGCAGGCGTTGGTAATGGGATTCGGCGGGACGGGGGCGCATGTCCTGACCTGGCTGAAGGAACTGACGGTACTCAAACACGGCTCTAAACCCGACAGTATCAAGTTTTTGTTGTTCGACACCATTGCTGATTGGCGGCCCGGCAAGACCGTACAGATTCTGGGCGGCACGGCGGAAGAGGTCGTGGCCGAAGGTGGCGAAGAGAAGACCTCTCTCGATCCGGCGACGGAGTATTTTTACCTGCGCGACCACGATCCCGATTTGAAAACGCACGTTTTCGATCTGCTCTCGACCGCCGGCACGCCCGAAAGACTTCCGCATTTGAAAGGCTGGCTGCACGCGCCATGGCTGAAGGTGCACGTCAGAGGCGCCAGCTTGAATATCGTCGAGGGTGCGGCGCAGCAGAGGCAGATCGGGCGCTTCGCCATCTTTCAGAACGCCGACCGAATCATCGGCAAAGTCAAGCAGATGATCGACGAGTTGGCGCGCCACGCCCGCGACTCCGCCGTCAACGTATGGGTGGTCGGTTCGGCGGCGGGCGGCACTGGCGCCGGTTGTCTGCTCGACGCCGCGTATCTAACGCGTAAGGCCGCCGAAGGCGTCAACATCACAGTGACGGGCGTGATCGCGATGCCCGATGTTTACGCCGATAAACCGGGTATCAGCCGCGCGCGCGCCTACAGCCTGTTCCGCGAACTCGAACGGTTGCAGGGATTGGGCATCGAGAAAGGAAGCGCCGAGGCGCAGATGGAATTCACCTCCCGCGTCTATTACGATTCGAAGAAACAAATTGTCTCTGCTGTTCCGAAAGGAATTTTCGACGATCTTTTCTATGTCGGGCGCGCCTGCAATCAGGAGAAAGACCGCGAAGCTTTCTTCACTTCCGTGGCCAACGCCATTGATCCGTATCTGGACGAATTCTCTGGGCCGGTGCTCATTCAAGAGGCCGTGAATAAGACCGCGCCGGCGCTGTCGTTCGGCGCATCGCGCCTGTACGTGCCCGAAGAGACTTACGCCGACATCTTCGCCTGGGAAGAGGTCGAGAAATACCTGCGGGGATTGACTGCGCCCGATGACAAAGGCTACGTGCATCACGGCTCGCCCAGCGACCGGCAGGAAAGTGCGACGCGAAAAGTGCGAAACATCCTGCCTCTGTTCAGCGAACTGCTCGCTCGCGCCGAAGACCGCGAGGATCAGAAACGCGCCTACGTCAAAAACACCGTAACGTCCGAAAAGATCATCACGGAATGGTACCGGTTCGGCGCAGGTGCGATCGCGGGCATCGAAGTCGGCCAGGCACAGCGGTCGACCGTGATGCTGACATACATCAATCCTTACATCTCGCATCTCGAAACCGACGAGACGAAGGTCCTTCCCGCGGACCGCGAGACCAAAACTTACAAGGAGAACGAAAAGGCCAAAGGAGCGAAAGAGAGTCAGGACGATTCACGCAACCGCTTTGCCGAACAGTTGAATGCCATCACGAAACGTTATCTCGATCCCAATGCCGGCGAGCGCTCCCTGGAAAAAGGCCGCCGGCAGGTCCGCGAGATCATCAAAGCCAACCTGCGAAAGAAGATCGATGAACAGGTTCTGGCGGAGTTGCGGCAGAGCGTGACGTTCACCGCGGATGCCAGAAACATCCAGGAAGGAACCGTGCTGACGCGGCTCTGGGCCGAACTGGAATATGCGCTTGCGGACGACGGCCCGTTGAAGAAGATTGAAGCGACGATCGGGCAATTCATCGGAACGCTAAACGAAGAAGAGTCGGCGCGCAGCCAGCAACCCGTCGAGGCGTTGAACCAATTGAAACAGAGCAAATCGGGCGGGCTTCTTTCGTTCGGCGTGTGGGTGGAGGACTATCAGTCGCAGGCCCGCGATCATTTCTTCGAGTACATCCGATGGTATCAAAAACGTGAGTTGCTCAAGGATATGCAGGAATTGAGCCGGGACGTGATCGCACGCTTCGATCAATGGGCCCGGCTGATCGGTCAGGTGTTCGGTAATTTGGCCCTGCGAGAGCCGGATTCATCGCTCTTCACCGTCAAGGAGAGGGTGCTCAAAAAAGAACTCTACGGTCGTCTCGACCGTCTGGGCAAGAACGCGAGCGCCCGGATCAGTTGCGCGCCGTACAATTCCCGTGAACCAGATCTGAATATGCAGGGGTACCGTGACGAGCTGAAAAAATGCGTCTACGTTCGCCCGGATGAGACGCTGGCCGACGAAGCGTTGACGACGTCGCGATGGGAAGCCGGCGTCGAAGAAGACGGAACGCCTCGTCTGAATTTGGCCATCAGCAGCGAGGGCCGAGCCAGTGCCTACGGAATCGATAACCTGGTTCGACTCCATCTAATCCTGCACGAACAGTTTCGCATGCGGATGGCGGGCGTATTGGATAACAAGGACATTTTTGATTACCTCCTTTACGCGCAGCGCGTTCAAGGTCTAACGGCGCCTGAAATCGCCGGAATTCTCAATGAATCCGCGGATATTCTGCTCAATGCGCGGGGCGAAGAAGAATGCCGGCTGATTTATAAAGACCCGCGCGATCCAGCCAAGGTCAACCTCGCTGCGGCGATCAAGGATGCACTGGGCGGTTCCTCCGGGTTGAGCGTCAGGGACTCGGAGAAAAACCACTCCGATAAGAATTCGATTACCCTGCTCAAGATGATAAAACCAGACCCCGATCAGATACAGGATCTGAATCGCTGCAAGAAGGATTACCTTGATAAGGTGACGGAACCGCTTAGCGGCAATACTTTCACGGATACGGAGGTCTATCGCGCGCAGGTTTATCACCCGTTGCGAGCGGAGCTAGAGGCTTGGTATATCGAACGAAAATACTGCACGAAACACGCCAAGTCGGCGGAGGATTATCAGATTCCGCCGCGCGTGGTTCGATTGCTGGACGAGCCAGCGATGATGCAGGCTTTTGTCCATTGCCTGGCGACGGGGGCCGTCGAGAGAAAAGCACGGGAAGAGGATGGCAGATCGGTCTGGGTCTGGCGCGACACACAGAACAATCGCGAAATGCTGCTAGTCGAAGCGCCTCGCGCCGATGTCGTCCAGGCCGGCGTTCAATTCGTGCTACTGCAGCGCGAAGGCCGCCGAGGAGGTCAGTTTCGCATCACACTCGATGGTGCGATGAGGAGCGCGCTCGATTCCGCGAAAAAGAAAGAAAAGACCAAAGCCCAGATGCTGGGGGAATTTCGCAGAGATCTGGACCAATGGGTCAGAGACCACCTGGTGCCCGATGAGGTCAATGACAATCCGATCGACCAGAAACGGAAACGGGACGAGAGACAGGGGATGCAGATGGTGCTGGACTTTTACGCCGACCCTGACACTGTAACGGAGATCCAATTCCGCATGGATTTGTAACCCGGAGGGCAATGTCGATGGACGACCGGGGCTTCGACAGGCAACGATTCATTCGAGGGTTGATTCTGCTGCTTTTGGCGCCGGTGCTGGTGCTGCTGGCGCTCGCCCTCTTCGTCGTTGTCGCCAACAGACTGCCGCAGTCCGCGGCGTTGAAGACCGATGTCTGGCCGTCGGTGGTCATGCCCTGGGGACAATCCGCTTACAACATCACGTTCACCGGGCAGAAGAGTCAGGTGCAACCGGTGCAAAACAAGCCGGTGGAGATGCTCTTCGTGATGGATGTGTCCGGCTCGATGGCGCCTCTACTGAAGTACGTTTCCGACATCGCGCACGATCTGGCGCGTCAACTGGAAGCCCAGAAACCGGGACAGATCCGCTTTGCCTTGATGCAGTTCGGCGACAACTCCCGGGTCCTCACGCAATGGACCGCCAAGCCGTCGGAGTTCCACGAAGGCTTGGACAAAATGGATCGCAGCGGCGGTTCCGGGACGAGCGTGGGCGACACGTTCAAGAGCATCGATGGCTTGATCAAACAATCGCGCTCCGGTGCTTCCAAGGTGATCGTCCTTTTCACGGACGGCCAATGGGGAGGAGACCGCACCCGTCAGAAGATCGATGCAGAGGCATTGCGCAAACTTGGCGTCGATATCTATTGCGTCGGCGTTCCGGGGGCCGGGGCCGATCCGTTCATGGTCGAAATCACAGGAAAGACCGACCGAATCTACAATCCATCAGATGCCCGGGACTTGGCGCGTCAATTCCTGCAGCTCGCCCAGGACGCGGTCGCCGGATTCACCCGCGGCGCGCAAATCACACACCGCATCGACGGCAGGCATTTTTCTGCTCCGCTCAATGGAACCAACTGGACGGTCGAGCGCGGAGGAACGCTGGGTCTGCTGATCGGTAAGGTGCCGGAGCAGCAGACCCAATACGCGCATCCGCTGGTTCCGCTCTCCGCCGGGTTGTGGAATGTCGGCGTCGAACCGCCCGTCCTGACCTTTGCGGAACACGATGGAAAATTGCAGCAGATCAGAGCCGAAATCCGCCCGTGGCTGTTGAAGGTGACATGGTTCACGCTCCTTCTGATGCTCCTTCCTGCCCTGCTCTGGACGCTCGCGCATCTCGATTTCAGCCCCAGGAAAAGGCAAGCGGTTGTGGAGCCGCCGTTGCCCGACCTCGTCACGCCTTCCCTGCCGAATCGTTTGCCCGCGCTGCCGAGCGTAGTCGAGACGCGCGAAATGCCGATTCCCACGCTTTTCATCGGCTTAGGCGGAAACGGGCGGCGCGCGCTGGCCGCCATCCGCGGCGATTTGAAGCAGGCCCATCTCGGACGCGCCGGGCAGCCTTACAAATTCCTGTGGGTCGATCTGGACACCAAGGAGGAAGTGCGCGAAATCCCCTTCGACGACTGGGCCGGCTATCCGATCGAGTCCTCGATCGCGCCCAGCGGCGTGCGCCAAGCCGACACCTATCTGCCCGACGCCTGGAATCCCGCCGATCATCTGAAATGGTTTCCGTCGTCTGATTATTCCCACGTCCCGCGCGAGACCCTGAATCTTTCGGAAGGCGCACGCGGAGATCGGGCGCTGGCGCGGCTGTCGCTCTTCCAGTGGCTGTCGCGACAGGACGGTCTGTTGCCGCAATTGGTCGCGCATTGCAAGACGCTGGAGCGGTTCCCTTCGCCGGACGGCGTGCGCCAGGTCGTCATCCTCGGTTCAGCGGATGGCGGCGTGGGCAGCGGATGGTTCGTGGATTTCGGGCGCTTGATCAGTCGCATCGCGCGGCAGATCAAAGAGCAGAACGCTGATTTCATTCCCGAAGTGATCGGCGTCCTGTGCAATCAGAAGAACGCCTCGCGGCCCGGAAACCTACAGGCGCTGATGCTGGAGATCGAATCGGCGTTGATGAGCCGGGCTTATCCGCATCGCAACACCTACGCGCCGGGCGTACCGTTGCTCGATCAAGTCGATCGCGAAAATCCCTTCAGTTGCGTCTTCGCGGCCTCGTCGTTCGATACTGCCTCTGCCGCCGCGCAGTGCTCGGACCTAGCGGCCGTACTGGTCGAACGCCATCCGCGCTCGTCCTTTTTCAGCCAGGCGTTGTTGCTACAGGGGCAAATCGTTTCAGTCGCGACGCACGCCGCGCATGTCCTGCCGACGCAGATCAATGACAGCGTTCGCCTGGATCTGTTCCTACGATTGCTCGGCCCCGACATCCTGCTCGACATCGTCGCGAACGAGCAGGGCAGCTATGCACCCGGAGCCGTCAGCGCCGATGCGGCGGTGATGCAGTTGGAGCGATGGGCGGAAGCGGAGACGCGCGGCGAGCCGTTGCAGTTGCTACTTTCGGCGGCGATCGATTCGACGCTCTCGGCCGGTTTCATCGGCAAGGTGCGGGAGACGTCGTCGGCGTTGGGCGAATGGCTCGGCAACGCCTTCATCGCGTCGCTTAATCGGCGGCTGCACGGGCAGGGCGAAACCGGTGGCAGTTGGCGTCGGGATTTGATGCCGAGCGAGGCCATCGCCGTGCTACGATTGCTGGCCGGGCGGTTGGAGCAGAACACGAAACCGGATCTCAAAGCAAAAGGGGCCGACGTGGCGACCTACGAAGCCGTCGATCAGGTCATGGTGCTGGCCCGCACGGCGGCGGATGGGCTGGAAAAATGGGTGCGCGATCTCTGCCGAATTTGCGAGCACGCGGCCCGGCAGCACACGAATATCGGCCACCTGCGCAACAATCTGGCTCGGCTGCGCGATCGCACCTACCTCGACCTGGAACCCAGCGCGGAGCAGATCGATCGATGGGCAAAGCAATGCCTCGATGACTGGCTTGGGACCGCCGACAATGTCGCGGCGATCCGGCAGCGGCTGTTTCTTGAAGTCTCGCCCAATCAGGTCGTGGTGCGGTCGTGCATCGCCGATCCACAGGTCTTCACGGGCGCGGAAGAGACGGCGAAGACGGTCGCGGAACTCGCCCGTTCATTGGCCTTGCTGGTTCCGACGGCTCGCATCGAAGGGGCGCTCGCCAACCTCAAAGACGAGTCGCGCCAGAGGACCGCCCTGAGCTTGGTCGATTCGCAGACCACGCCGCGCCACGTGCTGGTCATTTCGCCCAAACCCACGGGGAGCGAGGCCGAGAGGCGTGGGTTGGAAGACCTACTGCGGGAAATCCCGCAGCCGCCCTCGCACGGGGAGCGCAAGTCGCAGACCGGTGATGATCATTCGGCGATCCGGCGAGTGGAGTTGGTCGAGTTGAAGATTGTGGAGCCCTCCGCGCAGAGCTCTCCGTTACCTTTTATCGAAGCCGCCGAGCGCGCTGCTGAGATCGTGCGCCTGCGCGCGGAGCGCAAGCATTCGATCGACGTGCCGCTCTTCCCGCCGCAGTTGCGAATCGCGCTGGCCAATGGCGAAGGATTCCGATCGTTTGCGCGCGCCTACAGGGCGGGCCAGATCGCGCGAGGACCGGATCAGGCGGGCAAAGAGCAATGGACGTTACTCGAAACGGGCGCTTCGCTGACCACCGGCGTGGAGAATTCCCTGGCGAGCGCGGCGGCCAACTTTGTCTGGCGGCTCAGTCCCCGCCCGGACACGTTCTCGACCATTGGAGCTGGCGGCGATTTCGCGAAGCTCAATCAATGGCGCGTCAATCCGCACTTGCCGGATGACGATATGATCGTGCAAATCGCGGTGGATGCTTATGAGCAGTAGTAGAATTACTATGGCTCACTTCAAATTACTGAGAATTACATTAATGATTGACAACCGTTTATGTAATTCTAAGTAATACTCATATAATCAATTAGTTACTGACAAATTATGGCCCAAGACCAGCAACCTGCTAGCACGTTATCGAAGTCTGGTGACGACTCAGATTCAGTTTGGGGGGGATCACAAATTGCCTCAACGACTATCTTTGGGGTTTTACTTGGGCTGGGCTTCATCGGCAAAGTCTGGTGGGATTGGGAGCGACGGTCATCACTGTCATCACAGTCATCGATATATATCGCTCTGCTATTCGTTGTGCCGCTGGTTCTGCAATTTGCCGTCCTTCGGCATTTGACAAGAAAAAACGAGGCGCCCCGTCTTGGCGTCCTCTACAGCGTTACCACATTCGGAGGTATCGCACCTTATTTTTTCTTCTGGTGCATGTATACGTCGTTCGATTCGCCGATCATCGCCCCATGGTGGATTTGCTTGTGTCTTGCGCTTTGCCTCGTCTTCGTCGCTGTGTGGATAACATGGGTCATCGCGCAACCCCAGGAGAAGGGCAAGTCGCTGCGTCGGCAGCTCACGCAAGACGCTTCCCGTCACCGACTGTCTTCGGCGGCGTTCTTTTTTGGGGTCTTTCTCTGCGTGACCTATCTGCTCACCTTCTCGTTCGCGTTTGACGATCAGAATTGGCGCCGCGACGCGGCGGGCGCTGTAAAAGTACAGCCGAAAGATCGATACCTTGAAGGACTCCACATTGTGCCCAGGTTGGCCGCTGGCACTGTCACCGATGGAGGCGTATCCACCAATTCGACAAGTAACGCGAAGGAAGTATTTGTCATCTCCTTCGAAGAAGGCAAGGCTGTGGTCAAGTACAGTCCCGATGGCCCATATCGGAATGTTCGCCAAAATACACCACTACAAAACGACAACAACGCGGAAATCCAAAAGATCGTCGATGCCGTTTTGTCTAATTCAATCAACATTGCCGAGCGAATCCGAATCTCGATCATGGGACACGCGAGCGAGACGAAGCTGAAATACGGCAGCCTGTATCTGTCAAATTTGGAACTTTCAGGAGTTCGGGGTCGTGAGGTCTATCGACTCTTGAGCGATATCCTCGAAGTCAACCGGCAGTCCGCGCGTAAGATTTGGGGGACCCGACCAGACGGTAGCTCTGCGTCTCACGAGCCATCCGAGAACATCGAGTGGCAGTTGACGCCTGTGTCGAATGAGTTAATTGCGTTGGGAACAACGGCTCCAAAAGACGCAAAGAGTCTGCCGAATAAAGGGCTCAGCGTTGAAATCGGCGTGGAGGGACTCCCAAATCACGTACGCACACGAGAAATCGCGGCGATGCGCGATCGCGGTGCAACCCCGGCTCTGCTTGACTACATATACTTCACGATCTATACCATTACGACGACGGGGTATGGTGACATTATGCCTGTGAGCGATGTTGCCAAGTTCCTCGTGTCGATTGCAAACATTCTGGAGGTATTTTTCCTCGTCATCTTTTTCAACGTGATCGTGTCGACGCGGCACGAAAGCGTCTCCGGACCCCGTGTTGTCGAGCCCCCCAGAATCATCGTAGATCGATGAAGGTAGCAAGCGCACGGACCTGAAGACCAGCACCCAAGCGCTTTATACCTACTGTGAGTATGCATGAGCTATTTCTGTGCTTCCGCTTTTGTCGAATTAGCCCAAACGCCTAGACGCTTTTGGTGTGCTTCATCCTCCAGCGCCCCTAGCCTCGCCTTGTAAGCTTTCCCCTTCTCGCCATTGGGCAAATTCGGAAAAATGCCCTTGGTGCGAGCCGAGCCTTCAGCGACTAAAATCTCCACCAATGGCTTTCCGCCGACCTCGACAAGAGCATAGTAGCGCGGTTCCTTACCACCGCCGCCCGCAGTCGCCTCGCGCGTGTGCACTGAGAATGGTCCTTGCAAAATCTCACGTACCCGAATTTTGGCCTTGTCGCCCGCACGCAATGCCTCATCGAGCGTGCCACCAAAGTGCTTGCTCTGTTCGAGCACTATTGGGTCTATTCCGTATTTGGTACGGCCGTTCATTTTCTATTCGCATCGGTCACTAGCTGTTCACAACTAACATTTGGGTCCAGATTGCCACAGGGCCGGAACGGTGTAGTACCGGAGATGGCTGCAAAGAAGGCACCAAGCAAAAAAAGAACCACTGCAGGCTTAAATTGCCGTGCCATGATGCTGAAACCACTTGCCATAATCAGCAGCGTTCCAGCGAGAAGCTGAAGTCCACCTTTGTTGTAGTCAAAAAGTGTCTTTAGAAACGGCCAGTCCGACACGGTGACTTGACTCCAATCGACGCCGATAAATACGAACCATAATGCGCCGACTGTGATAAGCAGCGAGATCAGCGAGATCGGATTTTTCATCACTCTGTAATGCGCAAATTTTCACAGCGCGCAAATGGCCTTGGTGCAGACCAAGCCTTCAGTGACCAAAATTTCCGCCAAGGGCTTTCCGCCGACCTCGACAAGCGCATAGAGAACCTCCCAGGATTCTGCCTTTACTCATTCATCCTTCCGCTATTCGTGTTCAATTGCGGACCTACCTTTTAAGGCGTAACTTATGCAAACGGCGTAGTAATAATGGGCTATGACTTAGTTACTAGCGGCGTTGGGCAAGTTGTATTCTAGCGTCTGGCAAATTGCAATTGTCACCTGTTTACTGGCCACTGACAACCCTCACCAGAGAATGGGGAAGAGCAAATGATTGAAGAAACGAAAGCGTGTCCGGTATGCGGGGAAAGCATTAAGGCGGCGGCGATTAAGTGCCGGTTCTGCAATTCCGATCTGGCCGCCTATTCGGCCGCAAAAGAGGCCGAGACTGAGAGGCCCTTGTTCACTGGCCATCCAGCGGTCATCTACAGCGTCTGGCAATGGTTGCCTGTCACCTTCCCCGGTGGCCACTTGAAACTCCCCCACCTGTGGCCGGGTCAAACTCCCCCAGGCGGACAGGACGGTCGGTATTGTTAACGTGATTTCGGTTTGCGCGCAAGTTTCTCCGCAGCTTCCTTCAATCGATAGCTCTTGCCTTCGAATTCCAGCTCGTGGTTGCGATGCATGAGGCGGTCCAGGATGGTAGTGGCCATGATGGTGTCGCCGAGGTAGGCGGCCCAGTCCTCGACGATGCGGTTTGAGGTCACGATCACGCTGCGGCGCAACTTGTAGCGCTGATGGATGATCGACTGCAGCAACTCGCCGGCGCCGTCAGGAATGCTTTTCGAGAGGAACAGGTCGTCGAGCACGAGCAGATCGGCATCGAGGATTGAGCGCAGTCGCGTTTGACGCAGCGCCGGCGCGCTCAGTGCGTAGCGCACGAAGAACTCGTCGGTTTCGAGGTACTGCACGCGATAGCCTTGCAGGATCGCGTGGTAGGCGATGGCTTTTGCGATATGGCTCTTTCCGGTTCCGGGTCGACCGATGAGAAGCGCGTTCTCGCCGCCGGCGATGAACTTCAGCGTATGCAGCTCGAAGCAGGCGTGCTTGGGCAGCTTAAGGTTAAAGCCCCAGTCGAATTCGGCCAGCGTGAGCTTCTCGTCGAGGCCGGATTGCTGATAGCGGCGCTCGATGAGGCGCGAGCGACGGCGGTCCAGTTCATCCTGCAGGAGAAACGAGAAGGTCTCGATGAAGGCTTGGTTGGCGCTCTGCGCCTGGAGGATGCGAGTGTGCAGCGTGGCGCGCACGCCCGAGAGGCGTAGTTCTTTGAGGCGTTGTTCGATTTCCGGCATGCTCATGGTCATTGCGGTTACTCCGTTTCGGATTGAGGAGGATCAGCGCTATGGCGGGCGCTGAGGTTGAAGAACTCGGTGTATTCCGCGGCGGGGCGGATCAGGGGGTGGCTTTGCGTGAGCGGCAACTCTGCTTGGGGTGCCTGATCGAGCCGGGCCAAGGCCGCCTCGAACACCCGATCGGCGATCAGGCGCACCTGCTTGGAGGAGCGTACGTTGCCCGCGAGGGCGATGGTGCAGGCCTGCTCGAGAATGCGCGCGGGATATTTCTTGGCGAGCCCCACAATGCCCCACATGCTGCGCTGGCCGACCCGGCCTTCGGTGTCAAAGAGCCGCTGGCACAGCGCCTGGGTGTGCGGGCCGATGGTTTGGGCCTGGGAGAGCAGGAAGGCGGTCTGGCGCGTGGGGTTAAACGGCCGCTCGGACTCGGGTAGCAGCACCGATCCGGGGTGCAGCGCCCGCGGGTGGATGCGGAGCAGCGCCTGGGTTTTGTGGTCTCGAATCTCGATGCTGTGCTCGTAGAGGCGTACTAGCACGGTGGAGCCGATCGCAGCGGGGCGGGCGGCGTAGCTGCTGTTGTCCACGCGTACGGTGGTGTCGTCCCAGACGCTACGGATCGATTCGGTGAAGTAGCGAAACGGCGCCACCGGCAAGGCGCGTAGATGCGGCTTCTCCTCCTCGAACATGGCCTGGACCTGGCGCTTGGTGCTGCCATGGATGCGCAGCGATGCCCACTTCTCCTCCCAGTGCATCAGAAACGTGTTCTGTTCCTCAATGCTCTCGAAGCGCCGGCCGCGCAGCGCCGTGTCCTGGGTATGTTGGATTGCGTTTTCCACCGTACCCTTTCGATTTGGATCCCGGATGCGAGCCGGATCGGCGATCACCGCGTAGTGCGCGAGCATCGCAGCGTAGAGGCGATTGATCTCCGGCTCGTACAGATCCGGGGTGATGACACCCTCTTTGAGATTGTCCAGAACCACGTAGCTCACCACCCCGCCAAAGTAGCGGAAGGCTTGTTCATGCAGCCGGCACCACGTCTCCTGGCTTGACTTGCGCACCACGCAACGAAAGCTGCGTCGCGAATAGCGCAGCGTCATCACGAACAGCCGCGGCCGTGGGTAGCGTCCGGTGTTCGCATCGCGCGTCGGTGCGCCCTGGCCGTAGTCGACCTGCGCCTCCTCGCCGGGCAAGAACTCCAGACGGTCGAACTGCTCGGGCTGCACACGTCGCAGGCTGCGCACAAAGCGCTTGACGCTGTTGTAGCGCGCCGAGAAACCGAAACGATCCACCAGATCCTGGTAGATCGCCTTGGCGTTGCGCTTCAAGCGCACCTGCTCTTCGATCCACGCCCGGTACGCCTCGCAGGCCGAGCGCGCGCGCGCAGGACAAGCATCGATGGCGGTATCGGCCACCGCCACGGGAGCCGGTGGCCGGGGTGGGGGAATTTGCCGCCTGCGCTCGGTACAACTGTTCGTAATGGCGGATCGTCTTGCGATCGATCCCCGTCAAGCGTTGAATCTCGCGCTGGCTCTTCTTGCGCCCAAGTAGCGTAAAAACAGTAGCTTGCAAATGCAGCTTCAAGATGTTCACTCCCAAACCCTCCCCTGAAAGGGGGAGAAGGATAACGTCCTGACGCTTCAGCACCCGGCTTGGCGCGCAGCGCGATTACGCTGCTATTTCACACTCCGGGGTGGGGGATTTTGAAGTGGCCACAGGTGGGGGAGTTTGGGTGGCCGCCGGGGCCTTCACACTCGGCGTCGCCTACATCTTCTACTGGATCCAGAGTATCTCTATAACCTATCAGATAACAACGCAGCGAGTCAGAGTTGAACGAGGCATCTTCTCCAAGATGAAAGAAAATGTCGAGTTGTTTCGCATTGATCACTTCGATCTGCACAAGCCGCTGGGAATGCGGCTTGCCGGTCATTGCATCCTCCACCTTCGTTCGTCGGACACCAGCTTTCCGACGGTGATCATCCTTGGCATCCAGAATCTGGAGTCGCTGGCCGATACGTTGCGAGAATGCTCGCTCCGCGAGCGTACGAGACGGCGGGTGACTACATTCGTTCAGGCGTGACGTGGCAACCGCCATATCGGGCGCAATAACCTCTATATCGGGAAAATGTGGATCGCGCGCGCTCTGAGGCTCGCGCCCGTTCGCCTGTGCCACCTGGTCGATACCCTAACAGCGACATCAAGGGAATCTAATAGGCACACGGGCAACGACCTCAGTCGTGCTAACTGGAAATCCTGGGAAGCCTCCTTTGCTCGACCCTCGCCTCAGCCAAGCAATGAAGCGCTGATTTGTCGCATCGTCGACCCGGAGCAGAAGAATGACCATTGGCTGTGGGTATGGGAAGGGATTTTGCCCACCATCTGAGACGCGACCTTGAGCTTGCCCAGCCTTCACATAAAACTTTGGCCAATGGAGGTCTAGCTCATTGTTGTTGCCCTTGACACTCGCGATGGACACCCAGTAGTGCCAGTTGGCGGCTCTGTCCTTGTCGAAAGTATCGATGGCCCACGCCACGGGAAAATCTAACCGATTCTTGATAAGCGCCCCAGAAGGGGGTTCTGTGATTATGGGCGCAGCCTGCGCCGTTGCAAACCATATGTAGCTGCCAAAGCCAACTGCAATAAGAATCACCCAGAGAATGTTTTTTGCCCATTTCATGCGCATCTCCTTTTTCGTCAAGGTGTGGGTCTATGGAAAATCTACGGACGCTCTCACGTGCGTATCCGTAAGGTGTGGTAAATATAGTCCCACTTCAGAAAACTGACCTACTCTGTGGTCCAAGAATTGCTTACGCGATTGACGTCCTGCCTCGATCAATACCACAGAACCAGATGCTATATTGGAGGGAATAGTTAGCCGATATTGGAAGGACTCGCCCACGCCAATCTCTGGTGGAAGCTCTATTTGCGGCCAGAATTGCAAGCCGCTCTGCGTACCAATCCACCATCGTCTTTCTTCGTGTATTACGTCAACTGAGCCAGCCACGGAGAATTGCTTCGGGGACGTCCCTATTGCAGTCGCCCTCAAGATTGCCTTTGCCATGGAAGTCCCATCGCTTCTCGGTACGGAGGAGGGCATCGCGGCGGGTGGCAGCTTCCCCTCGACTCGTAGGTGTTCGAGGATCTTCCGCTGATCTTCAACGATCATGTTGAGTTTATTTATCAATTGCTTGTGTCCGAATTCACGCTGAGCGTATTCGAACACATTAAAGATGAGCCCAACCATGGCCAAAACCATGGCTAAGTCGATGGTATTGCGAACCCAGTTCCATAGCTTTGTCGGGTCGTACGTCCAGCGCCATATGCGGCCCAACCGAGCTTTCTCATCAGCCTTAGACCTATTGCGAGTACTCATGAGCTATTTTTGCGCCTTCGCCATTGTGGAATTAGCCCACACGCCTAGCCGCTTTTGGTGTGCTTCATCCTCCAGCGCCTCCAGCCTCGCCTTGTACGCCTTCCCCTTCTCGCCGCTGGGCAAATTCGGGAAAATGCCCTTGGTACGAGCTAAGCCTTCAGCGACTAAAATTTCCGCCAAGGGCTTCCCGCCGATCTCGATAAGAGCATAGTAGCGCGGTTCCTTACCACCGCCGCCCGCAGTCGCCTCGCGCGTGTGCACTGAGAATGGTCCTTGCAAAATCTCACGTACCCGAATTTTGGCCTTGTCGCCCGCACGCAATGCCTCATCGAGCGTGACACCAAAATGCTTGCTCTGTTCGAGCACTCGATCTCCGTAGCGCATTTTGGTCTCCGGTGCGTCTACAAAATAGAGCCGTAGATTTAATTCTTTGGCGCCACACCGAACCCGAAAGCTGTCGCCGTCGTTGTCTTGGGCATCCACGTACCGACAATCGCTGAGCGTGATCCATTTCTTCCGCTCGGTGGCGTCACCGTCTGCGGCGATCACCGACAAGCAGAGCATGACTGCAGTTGCGTGCCAGAGTCGTGATTGCATGTGCGATGATTCCGGTTAGGAAAACGCGCCAGCCCGAGATTGTCGGTTTGTGCCGCAGTTGCATATGTCTTCGTTCACAATGCTATCACGGCCTGCGCCAGTATCGGCAGCAGCACGTAGCTGATATCGGACAAGCCGTCGTGCAGCGCGTGCGCCGCGCAGCAGGTGGCAAGCGTGCGTTTCGGCGATGTTGGCGGCACGGCTCCTCCGTTTTGGATTATGTGGCCATCATATCAGGGCGGTGTAAAATCCGCCCATCGAAGGATCTTGGGCACTCTTAGCAATGGAAATCATCATCTATTTTTTCGCCGCGTCCTTTGTTTTCATGGCGCTGGCGCTGATGATCACCTATAAGCGCACCCGGCATTACGGCGTATTCCTGATGGGGCTCGCGTATGGTGCATCGGCGGCGATGGCGATCGTGCTGACGCATTGGTGGCCGCTGGTGGCCGGCTTCGTGTTGGTGTGGTTGATGCGCCTGGCCGGGCTCGATCCCGACACGCAGCGCGGCAGCCCGCGGGATTGAGGACGTAACGCCATGAAATTCCTGATACGACTGCGCGCGCCGTGGCAGGGGGCGCTACGTGTGGTGCTGGCAGCGGTTGCCGCGGGCGTGGTTGCTGTTGCCGGCTGCGCCCATGTGCCCGGCGGCGTAGGCCAGGTGCAGACGCCAAAAAACATCATTATCATGTTCGCTGACGGTGCAGCGCCCACCCAATGGGATTTCGGCCGGTATTCGAGCAAGGTGCTGCGCGGGCAGCCGTTCGTAACGACCGACCATGTTTTCCGTGAAGGAACGGTCGGGCTGCTCGTTACTGCTCCGCACGGCGCATATGTGACCGATTCGGCCGCGGCCGGTTCAGCGATGTCCACCGGCTTCAAGATCGAAAACGGTGTCGTGTCCGTAACACCCGACGGCAAATCGGTGCCCACCGCGATGGAGGCGGCCAAGGCCAAAGGCAAGCGCATTGGATTGGTGACCACCGCCACTGTCTACGACGCCACGCCCGCCACCTTCAGCATTCATGCGAAGTCGCGCCGCGATTCACAGGCGCTGGTCAACCAGTTTCTTCTGCTCGAACCGGACGTGCTGATGGGCGGCGGCGCGGAGTATTTCCTGCCGGCGGGCGTGCCCGGCGGCAAGAGGAAGGATGGCAGGGATGTGATCGAAGCGTTCCGGACCAAGGGTTACCAGGTCGTGAGGAACACCGCGGAAATGCAGGCTGCAACCGCGGCGAAAGTGCTCGGCTTGTTTGCGGATGACGACATGGATTTCGAGCTCGAGCGTGACCCGGCGAAGGAACCGACGACCGCGGAGATGGCCGCGGCCGCGCTCAAGGCGTTGTCGCAGAACAACCCGAACGGTTTTGTGCTGCTGGTCGAGAACGAGAATGTCGACACCGCGGGGCATGCCAACGACGCCGCTTCAATGATGCGCGCGTTGTGGGCGTTCGATGATGCAGTCAAGGTCGCGCTCGAATTTCAGCGCAGCTCGCCCGACACGCTGGTGATCATCACCGGCGACCATGAAACCGGCGGCTTCTCGCCGACGTACGCGCTCAAGGACCTCTCCTCGACGTCGAGCTCGAACCGCTTCTACCCGGGCGACGCGCAATTACGGATGCTCGAGCGCATTACGTTATCCTTCAACGCGATCAGCGAAAAACTCGGCAAGAAGCCTTCGGGAGCGGTGCTCGATGAGTTGCTTGCGAAGCACTTCCCGGGATTCAGGCTCGACCCGGATCTACGCGAACTGATCCTTAAACAACAGCCGCTCGAGCGCAATTTCTCCTACGGCGTGCGTAACGTGCTGGGCCGCATGGTTGCGCGCCAGACCGGCTATTACTGGGGTACCTCGGGACATACGCCGGAGCCGGTGCTGGTCGGCGCGATGGGCCCGGGCGCGGAGTTATTCCGCGGCTATCAGGACAACACTGATTTCGGCAAGCACCTGCACCGGCTGATCAACGGGCGTTAGCCGGCTGTTTGCGGCGGCGGCGCGCGACGTATCCCATCAGGCCGAGACCGGCGAGCATCATCGCGTACGTTTCCGGTTCCGGCACGGCCAGCAGCAAAGGCGCCAAGCCAGGCTGGACTTCGAAATCTCCGAGCCACTCTTTTCCGATCACCACGCCCTTGATGTGGCCGGAAAATGAAGTAATCAGTGCGTTGGGCGCCAGCACGCTCGCATGCAGGCCCGTATTCGCAAAATTCACCTGCGTCGCGTCTTTGAAATTGAACAGCACCTTGCCGCCAAAGGGGTCGAACGGCGCGCTGCTGTCTACGCTCGCAAGTTGGGCAAAAGCACCGGTCACGTTCACCAGGATGGTGGAGGTGAGCGGAACGTTGCTGACCTGGATCAGGTGACTGTTCAGCAGGTCGATCCCGCTGATGCTGAACACCTGCACCGCGCTGCTGCCATCGCCGGCAAAAGTCAACCAGCCGATATTGCCGCCGGGGTTTATCGTCGTCACGCCGGTGTTGGAATAGCCCGCCAACGCCGTGGACGCGGTTGAGGCCTGACTGAACAGAGCGCTGAAGTTGAGCGGGTTCACACCATTGAATCCCCCGGTGTAATTGACCGCAAAGCTGTTCAGCGCGCCGCCAAAGTAGGTTTGAGCCGGGTTGGTAACCAACGTGCCGACGGAGCCATTCGTGAAGTTCAGGTTGCCGCCGACGACCAGCCCATAACCACCGGCGCCGCCGTAGGGCGTGGAGAGCAGATCGACTCCATAGTTGAACAGCGTCGCATTACCGCCCACGGCAAGCACGCCCTGGACTTCGCTGAATTGCGAGGTGAAATTGTTCTGCAGCAGGGCGTTGATACCGTCAAACGCAGTCGCTGCATGGACGCTGGGGGACAAGACCGTTGCGCCGATCAGGGTGGCACCCAACCAGTTGAACCTGCGCTTAATGGTCATTTGGCCTCCTTGGCATGGGGCTTCCTGCGCCTACCACCGAGTTGACAATATAACATAGTGGCTTATCTGACGCTTTGCACTTTTATGGCGGCGCGTTAGACTGACGGTGCCGGTCCTGTCTGGCCGCCCAACTGATGACCAAAGACCCTTCAAAAGTCAAACGCTGCCCGGAATGCAAGCGCCTGGTCGACGCCGCGACGATGCGGCCGTTGTCCCGCACCCCGCAGGGCGGCGCCGTGCGGGTTGCCTGTCCGGATTGTTTTCAGCGGGTGACTGCGCTGAGGAAGGCCGTGCGCGACGCGCAGTCCAAATAGCACCGATTTCGTAAAGATCGATTTCACGGGAGCACCGACATCATGCCCATCTTTGAATACGCATGTAATTCCTGCGGCAAGGAATTTGAGACGCTGGTGCGTGGATCTTCCCCCGCGCCCGAGTGTCCGGCGTGCCATGGCACCGAGCTGCAAAAGAAATTGTCTGCCTTCGCCGCGATCACCGGTTCCGCGGCGACCCAGATGGAAATGCCGGGGTCGTGCCAGAGCTGCGGACATCCTGACGGCCCCGGCGCCTGCCAGTTCAATTAAGGCTTTTCCACTTCGGCGTCGGTCGGACCCACGGCATCGAGACCGTGGCTGTTGAAGCGTTTCTGTATTTCCAGCAGCTTGAATTCTTCTGTTCGTGGCGCCCCGAAGACGAATCGAACGTCCGACCTGCCCCTTAGGAGGGGGCTGCTCTATCCACTGAGCTACCGGGGCGTGTGCGCTTATTCTAGCGTAATATTATTGGCGCATTGATTCGATTGTTTTGTTCTTCTGAAGTGTAGAAGCCTTCTTGATTCTGGGAGTCACGACCCTCCTGCCCATGGACATCAAACGGCTTGATATTGCCGAGTCACTGCAAAGCCTCAGGACGTCGGCGGGAGGCTTGGTCGGCGAGGAGATCGCCCGGCGCCGCAAGGAATTCGGACCCAACCGGATCGAAGCCGTCCGCGGCGATCCGATCTGGCTCAGGCTCGCGCGCGAGTTCACCCATTTTTTTGCGCTCATCCTGTGGGTGGCCGCGGCGCTGGCGTTTATCGCGGACGCCTACGAGCCGGGCGCCGGCATGCGCCAGCTCGGCTGGGCGATCGTCGGTGTGATCGTCGTCAACGGCATATTTTCGTTCTGGCAGGAATTCCGCGCGGAAAAAGCCGTCGCAGCGCTGCGCAACCTCCTGCCGCAACAAGTCGACGTGCTGCGCGATGGTGTCGAGACGACCATCAACGCCGAAGAACTCGTGCCGGGGGACATCGTCAAGCTCGAAGAGGGCAACAAGGTGCCCGCCGACTGCCGCCTGATCGAAGCCTCCGGCCTGCGGGCCAACATCGCCACGTTGACGGGAGAATCTCATGCCGTCGCGCGCAATGCCGGGCCGGCCGATACCGATGACCCGCTCCAGGCCCGCAACCTGCTGCTTGCCGGCACCTTGATAGTCGGCGGACAGTGCCGCGCGGCCGTCTACGCGACCGGGATGCATACCGAGTTCGGCAAGATCGCGCATCTCACCCAGACGGTTCGCGTAACCAGCACGCCGTTGCAGCGCGAGATTGCGCGGCTCTCCCGGCTGATCGCAATGCTGGCGCTGGCGCTCGGGGTCATCTTCTTTTTCATCGGCCAGGCCCTCGCTCTGCCGGTCTGGGACAACTTCATGTTCGCGATCGGCATCATCGTCGCCAACGTGCCCGAGGGGCTGCTGCCGACCGTGACCCTGTCGTTGGCGATGGCGACGCAGCGCATGGCCAAACGCAACGCGCTCGTGCGGCATCTGCCCGCCGTCGAAACGCTGGGTTCAACGACGGTGATCTGTTCCGACAAGACGGGCACGCTGACGCAGAACCGCATGACGGTTCGCCAGGTGTTTGCGGACCATGCACTGCGGGCTGCAGATGCGCTGACCGGCGAAAGTATCCGCAGCGAGTTGCGGGCGGCCGCCGGCTATTGCCACAGCCTGAAGTTTCCGAACGGTGGCGATCAGCCGCTCGGCGATGCGATGGAAATCGCCTTGTATCAGTTTGCCCGGAATGGCCGCAATGACGTTACCGGCGGCGCGCGCGTCTCGGAAATGCCGTTCGATGCCGACCGCAAGCGCATGTCGGTCGTCATCGAGCAGGGCGGCAGCCGCACGCTGTACTGCAAAGGCGCGCCGGAATCACTGCTGGCGATCTGCGACCGCATTCTGATCGATGGCGCAACGCGTCCGCTCGATGCACAGGCGCGGCAATTGGTGGTCGACGCCCAGGACCGTATGGCGGAAACCGGTCTGCGCGTGCTCGCGCTGGCGTTTCGGCCGCTCGCGGCGGCGGAGCAGGGTGCCGAGGAAAAGCTTGTCTTCTGCGGGCTCATCGGGCTCGAAGATCCTCCCCGGCCCGAAGTGCCGGCCGCGGTGGCACGCTGCCACGACGCCGGCGTCAAGGTCATCATGGTCACGGGCGATTATCCGCATACGGCGGTCGCCATCGCGCGCGAGATCGGCATCGTCAGCAGCGCCCAGCCGGTCGTCTTGCGCGGCGACCAGATTACGAAGATGACGCCGGCGCAATTGCAGATCGCCCTTGATGCGCCCGAAATCCTGTTTGCGCGCGTGACAGCCGTGCAGAAAATGCTCATCGTCCAGGCGCTGCGGCGCAAGGGCGAGGTCGTCGCCGTGACCGGGGACGGCGTCAACGACGCGCCGGCGCTCAAGGCCGCGGACATTGGCATCGCAATGGGTCTGTCCGGTACCGACGTGGCCAAGGAAGCGGCTGACATCATCCTGCTCGACGATAATTTTGCCAGCATCGTCAATGCCATCGAGGAAGGCCGCGCGGTGTTCGCGAACATCCGCAAGTTTCTCACGTACATCCTGACCTCGAACGTTCCGGAGTTGATTCCGTACCTGGCATTCGTGCTGTTCAGGATCCCGCTGCCGCTCACGATCATCCAGATCCTCGCCGTCGATCTTGGCACCGACATGGTGCCCGCGCTGGCATTGGGCGCGGAGGCACCGGATTCCGGCCTGATGCGGCAGCCGCCGCGCGCCAGGGGCGAGCGCCTGCTAAACTGGCCGCTCGCGATCCGCGCGTATTTATTTCTGGGCCTGCTGGAGGCCGCGGCGGCGATGGCGGCGTTCTTCTACGTGCTGCACGGGGCGGGCTGGCAATATGGTGTAAGCCTCGCCAAGAACGATCCCCTGTATCTGCAGGCGACGACGGCGTGCCTGGCGGCCATCGTGCTGGCGCAGGTTTGCAACGTGTTCCTGTGCCGGCATCCGCAGCAATCCACGCTGCGCTTCGGGCTGCTGGCCAATCCGCTCCTTATCGGCGGCATCGCCTTCGAGTTGTTGCTGATCGGCCTGATCGTCTACACCCCGTGGGGCAACGCCTTGTTCGGCACGCTGCCGCTGCCACTGAATGCCTGGCTGTCGATGGTTCCATTCGTCGCAGGCATGTTGGTACTCGAGGAGGGCCGGAAATGGCTGATCCGGCGCCATCAACCGAATGGCGCTGATACGAAATAAGATTGTTCCGCGTGCCGCGCTTGTTCCCGCGGCAAGACGGATGCCCCACGATAGCAAGCGCCTGAATCAACTGCGCGGTGTAAGAAACAGCTGCTTAAAGACCCTGCAAACCGTTCTGGCGTAAAATACACGCCGGTTTTGCCGCTCGTTCCGAAGGAAATCAATGATCAAATGGCTGCTGGTCGCGTTGCTGATCGGCATTGTGCTATTGCTATGGCGCAGCACCGCGTTTGCCAACAGCAATCTGCCCAAGGCCGGCGAACAGGCGCCTGCCTTCAGTCTGCCGGACCAGAACGGCAGGCTCCGCACCAATGCGGAATTCCGCGGCAAGTGGCTGGTGCTGTATTTTTATCCGAAGGACGACACGCCGGGTTGCACCGAGCAGGCATGTGCGTTCCGCGACGACCTGCACCGGCTCACGGCGCTGGGCGCCGAGGTCGTCGGCGTCAGTGTCGACGACACGCTGTCGCATCAGGACTTCGCGAAAAAATACAGCCTGCCGTTTCCGCTGCTCGCCGACGCGAAAGGCGACGTGGCGAGGCGCTACGGCTCGCTGCGCGACTTTGGCGTGATCAGATTCGCCCGGCGCAATACGTTCCTGATTGATCCGCAAGGCCGGGTGGCGAAGGTTTATCTGAGCGCCAACACCTCGCGCAATTCGCAGGAAGTCATCGATGACCTGAAGCAGTTGACGGCAAAATGATCAAAAGCCTCGACCACGTCGTGCTCACCACGCGCGTGCGCGACCCGGACGACAATCTGGTCGAAATCTCGGTGCCGGTAGAAGCATTGCATGCCATTAATAACCCTTGACGGCGTCGGTCTCGCGTTCGGTCACGTTCCCCTGCTCGACCATGCGGATCTGGTGATCGAAGCCGGCGAGCGCATCGGCCTGATCGGGCGCAACGGCGCCGGCAAGTCGAGCCTGCTCAAGATCATTGCCGGCGAAATCGCGGTCGACGAGGGCAAATCGTGGCGCGCGCCGGAATTGCGTCTCGCACTGGTTGCGCAGGAGCCTGAGCTCGACATCGACGCGACGGTATTCGATACCGTGGCGGCCGGACTCGGCGCGGTGCGCGCGCAGTTGCATGAATATCACGAGCTTGCCAATCGGTTGAGCGGAAATGCGGCCCACGATCCGGCGCTGCTCGAGCGGCTGCACGAGCTGCAGGAATTGCTCGAGCATGGCGACGGCTGGCGCGGCAAATCGCGCGTCGAGGCTGCCATTGCGCGCCTGGGTCTCGATCCCGACGCGATCGTCGGCACGCTGTCCGGCGGGCTCAAGAAACGCGTTGCGCTCGGCCGCGCGCTGGTCGCCGAGCCCGGCCTGCTGCTGCTCGACGAGCCTACCAACCATCTGGATATCGCCGGCATCGAATGGCTGGAGCAGCTGCTGATCGATTTCAAGGGCAGCGTGCTGTTCGTCACGCACGACCGGAGTTTTCTCGACCACGTAACGACGCGCGTAATCGAACTCGACCGCGGCAGGCTCGCGAGCTTTCCCGGCAGCTTCGCCGCGTACCGCCGGCGCAAGGACGAATTGCTCGACGCCGAGGCGCAGCAGAGCGCTAAGTTCGACAAGCTGCTGGCGCAGGAGGAGGTGTGGGTCCGCAAGGGCATAGAGGCGCGCCGCACCCGCAACGAGGGCCGCGTGCGGCGGCTCGAGGCACTGCGCCGCGAACGCGCCGCGCGCCGCGACCGTCTCGGCCGCGTCAATTTCGATGTCGGTGAAGGCGAGCGCTCCGGCAGGCTGGTCGCCGAGTTGCAGCATGTCAGCAAGCGCTTCGACGGCCGGCGCGTGATCGAGGATTTTTCGTGCGTGATCCAGCGCGGCGACAAGGTCGGCCTGATCGGGCCCAACGGTTGCGGCAAGACGACGCTGCTCAAGCTGCTGTTGGGCGAATTGCAGCCCGATGCCGGCACGGTGCGGCGCGGCACCAAACTCGCCATTGCCTATTTCGACCAGTTCCGCGCGCAGCTCGATGACGACGCGACTCTCATAGAGGTGATCAGCCCCGGCGCGGATTTCATCGAGGCCGCGGGCGGCCGCAAGCACGTCATCTCGTATCTGGGCGACTTCCTGTTTCCGCCGGAACGCGCGCGCGCCATGGTGTCGAGCCTGTCCGGTGGCGAGCGCAACCGCCTGCTGCTCGCGCGGCTGTTTGCGCAGCCGGCCAACGTGCTGGTGCTCGACGAGCCGACCAACGATCTGGATATCGAAACGCTCGAGCTGCTTGAAGCGTTGTTGCAGGACTATTCGGGTACGCTGTTCCTGGTGAGCCACGACCGTACTTTTCTCGATAACCTGGTCACGCAGACGATCGTGTTCGAGGGCGACGGCAAGCTGCTCGAATACGCGGGCGGCTACGAGGACTGGCGGCGCGCGCTGCAGTTCCGCACCGACGCCGCGCGCGATGACACGGGACGCGCGGCGCGCGGGCGCAAGCAGGCAACGCGACCCGCGGCGCGCGTGCCGGCTGCGGCCCGGCTCAGTTACAAGGAAGCGCTCGAGCTCGCAGCGCTGCCGGATCGCATCTCGGCGCTCGAGCACGAACAGTCACAGTTATCGCAACGCCTCACCGACCCCGCGCTTTATCGCGCTGGCGCCGTGCAAGTCAAAGCGCTGCAGGCGCGGTTGGCGGAAATCGAGGCCGAACTCGCCGCCAGCGTGGCGCGCTGGGAAGAACTCGAAACGCGGCACGGTGCCGCGCAGGCTCCCGCGAAATGACGACGAATTTTAGCGATGGCTGATTTCTGGCCCAGTTGCGGTTACAGCCTCCTCGAGCGCGGCGCGGACGGGCGGCTGATCGTCACCGACGACTACCTGCGCGCCTATTTCACGCGCCCCGAGCTTGCGCCAGTCGAGGATTCCTGCGGCAATGAACGCGCGCTGCACGAGTCGCTGCTGCAAAATCCGCGGCTCAACGTGGAGGAGCAGCAAATTGCGGCGATCCGCGACCGCGATGCGCGCGAGAATTACCGCGTGATGCTGCGCTTCCGCGCGCAACTGCTCGCCGCGCCGTCGCTCGAAGCGTTTTACTCACGCCTGTTCCGGCATGATGTCGCGGTACCGCCGCTGTTCATCGACCAGACGGTGCAGGTCATCCTGCGCGGCATTCTCGAGGGCGACGGCGACGGGCTCAAGGCGCGCGCGGCGGAACTGTTTTTTCGCGGGCAGCGCGCCAGCCTCGAGCACGGGGCGATCAGGCTCGCGGACGACGAGACGGTCGAGATGCACGCCACCAGCGGCGCCCTCGGCAATCTCGGCAAGCTGATTCTGGAAGCGCAAACGCCG